>Ga0209024_1000263_pt1 | contig 105737 bp, 97 predicted proteins | sample AutmiccommunBRH5_FD_187380 | JGI IMG/M metagenome (GOLD analysis project Ga0209024, IMG submission 187380) | Deep subsurface microbial communities from Mt. Terri, Switzerland - Autotrophic microbial communities BRH/5 (SPAdes) (version 2) | ecosystem: Environmental > Aquatic > Deep subsurface >...
GGAAGGGAGCTGCAAGTGTTGTCGCCCATCAGCCAACTGGCAATCCGAAACCGACTTTCAAACTGCGTGCTGCTAAGCTCGGCGGACGTTCATGTCCTGCAGTGGGTGCATCATGGTGCAGCAGAAACTGGCCGCTGAAATTGCTCGGCAGATCCTCTTGGGCTTCGACGACTACCGAGAGCACTTTCGCCTGATCACCGAAGGCGCGCGGGCACGCTTCGAGCAGGCGCATTGGCAGGAAGCGCAGCGCGCATCGGCGGCGCGGATCAACCTCTACGAAGAGAAGGTTGGTGAAACCCGGCGTGGCTTGCTGGCCGGTTTCGATCACGCCGACCTGCTTCAGGTCGAGGCCTGGCCGAAGATCAAAAGTGCCTACATCGAGCTGATCAACCCGCGCTTCGACGACGAGCTGTCGGAGACCTGGTACAACTCGATCTTCTGTGGGCTGTTCAGCCATGACTGCATCAGCGACGGCACCATGTTCATCCATACCACCCGACCGGCGGTACGTGCTCATGAACGGCTGGCGCAAACCCGTACCTACCAGCCCAACGGTGACTTGAGCGGGATGCTCGAACAGATCCTTGGCGATTACGCATTCGCCGTGCCCTACTGCGACTTGCCAGGAGACCAGCGGCGCCTGCAGGCGCAATTGCACGAGACCCTGCCCGACTGGGTCTGCAAGGACCCGGAGCTGACCGTGGAGCTGTTCGTCTCGGTGCTCTATCGCAACAAGGGGGCATACCTGCTTGGGCGGATCTTCACCCGCGACGAACAGTGGCCGCTGGTCATCCCGCTACTGCACCGCGAGGGTGAAGGCATCATTGCCGACGCGCTGATCACCGACGAGGCGGAGGTGTCGATCATCTTCTCCTTCACCCGCTCGTATTTCATGGTCGAGGTGCCGATTCCGGCGGAGTTTGTCGGCTTCCTCAAGCGCATCCTGCCCGGCAAACACATCGCCGAGTTGTACACCTCGATCGGCTTCTACAAGCACGGTAAGTCGGAGTTCTATCGTGCGCTGATCGATCACCTGGCCAATACTGACGACCGCTTCGTCATGGCGCCCGGCGTTCGCGGCATGGTGATGACGGTGTTCACGCTGCCGGGCTTCAATACGGTGTTCAAGCTGATCAAGGACCGCTTCTCGCCGATCAAGAGCGTCAACCGAGCCACGGTGATCGAGAAGTATCGGCTGGTGAAGAGCGTCGACCGGGTAGGGCGCATGGCCGACACTCAGGAGTTCGCAGATTTCCGTTTCCCCAAGGCGAAATTCGATCCGGAATGTCTGGCCGAACTGCTGGAGGTGGCGCCGTCAACGGTCGAGGTGCAGGGCGATACCGTGCTGGTGCGCCACTGCTGGACCGAGCGCCGCATGACGCCCCTGAATCTCTACCTCGAGCATGCCAGCGACGAGCAGGTGCGCGAGGTGCTGGAAGACTACGGGCTGGCGATCAAACAGTTGGCGGCGGCGAATATCTTTCCCGGCGACATGCTGCTGAAGAACTTCGGCGTCACCCGCCATGGTCGGGTGGTGTTCTACGACTATGACGAGATCAGCTTTCTGACCGAAGTGAATTTCCGCCATATTCCGCCGCCGCGCTATCCCGAGGATGAAATGGCGTCCGAGCCCTGGTATTCGGTGGGGCCGAACGATGTATTTCCCGAGGAATTCCCGCGCTTTCTGTTCGCCGACCATGGCCAGCGCCGGCTTTTCGCCAGCTTGCATGGCGAGCTCTACGATGCTGATTACTGGAAAGGGCTGCAGGACGCCATCAGCGGCGGCAAGGTGATCGATGTGTTCCCTTATCGACGCAAGGCCGATCGCAACTGAAGACCGGCAGTGAATTCGTTTGAACGCCTTTGCGCCGCCTCGGTCGCAGTTGTAAAGCGCCGTAACAAAGCGGCGCTCCATTCGGGGATTGCGCTTGCAAAGGGCACGAGCGCCGGAGCCGAAGTTGAATTATGCTGTCCACGAAGCCCGCATGGCTCCGATGTAGCCCGTTATATCGCAGGAGGGTGTGACCATGAAAGCAAGGCTCAACGAGATGTTCTGGAAGTTGGCGGTCGCTTTTGGTTTGATCGAACCGCCTCGTATGCAACCCATCCCGGTACGCGCCCAGCGCGAGCAGGAACGCCGCCGCTAAGTCTGGTGGCGTCTACGCGGTGGGCAAGGCGGGTCCTCCGCGCTCCACGGCTCGTTTGTAAGCGGGCCGCTGCTGTATCCGCTGCAAAAAATCCATCAGGCGTGGGCGACTCTCGTCCAGGCCGGCTCTGGAACGGGCAGCTTCCAGCGGGAAGCTCATCTGTATATCCGCTGCGCTGAACGTGTTGCCTGCAAACCAGTCGGACTTCTCCAGTTCCGCTTCCATGTAATCGAGATGGGTCTTCAGTTGTGGCCCGATGAAGGCGCTGTTAGCGCCCTTGGCGATTGCGCGTGCGATGGGGCGAACAAAGAACGGCATCGGCCCATTGGCGACGCGGTCGAATACCAGCCGCAGTAGCAGTGGGGGCATCGCAGAGCCTTCCGCGTAGTGCATCCAGTAGCGAAAACGGCGGTATTCTGGAGTGCCGCCCTGCGGCATCAGGCGTCCGTTGCCATAGCGTTCCAGCAGGTATTCGAGGATGGCTGCCGATTCGGCCAGCGTCAGGTCGTCGTCGGTGATCACCGGAGACTTGCCCAGTGGGTGTACGGCTTTCAGCTCTGCTGGCGCGAGCATGGTCTTCGGATCGCGCGGGTAACGCTTCAGCTCGTAAAGCAGTTCCAGTTCTTCCAGCAGCCACAGGACGCGGTGCGAGCGGGAGTGGTTCAAATGGTGGACGGTGATCATGCCTGCTCCTCATGCGGGGACGTCGCAAGCATAGTCGCTCTGCAGAGCAGTGGCCGTTATGGCAGACTCCGCCGCCGAGGTGAACCATGTCCCGTCCACGATGCTCACGCTGCCAGCGCCCGTCTTCCCTGTGCCTTTGCGCGCTGATACCTGCGCTGGATAGCCGTACCCAGGTGCTCATCCTCCAGCATTCCAGTGAAGCGAGTCATGCGCTCAATACGGCGCGCCTGGCCGCGTTGGGGCTGCGCAATGCAGAACTGCGGGTTGGCGAGCGCTTCGAGGCCGATTGCGATGCCGCACGGCCGAGCTACCTGTTATTTCCCGGCGAAGATGCGATACCGCTAGGGAGTCTGGCCGATGCCGCCCAACCCGTGCGCCTGATCGTGCCGGATGGGACCTGGCGAAAGGCGCGCAAGATCCTGCACGTCAATCCATGGCTGGCTGGGTTGCCGCGGGTCGCGCTGCCAGAAGGGCTGAGCTCCCGCTATCGCTTACGCAAAGCGCCAATGCCCGGCGCGTTGTCGACCATCGAGGCGATCGTTACGGCACTTAACCTACTGGAAAGCCCCAGCCGATTCGATGAGTTGCTCCGTCCGTTCGACGCCTTGATCGAGGGCCAGATCGATGCGATGGGGCGGGAGGTATATCAGCGTAATCATGCCGACACCTAGAGGTATGCGAGCGAAAGCGCTATGGCCGTGCGGAGCTGATTTACCTGAAACCAGTGTCATTGCTGACCGGCAATGTTTTCTGCCTGAGGATGTAGAGCGTCACCAGCGTCGCGCTTAGTAGCATCCCGATGCGGGCCCACATCAGTGGCACCAGCCAGCAGGATATGCCGATGCTTATCCACATGGTGGCGATGGCGTATACCTTGCCCTTGCGCGGAATACCGTTCCCTTCCAGGTAGTCACGAAACCACGGACCGAGCCGTGGGTGGCCTACCAGCCAGTCATAGAAACGTTGCGAGCTACGCACGAAACAGGCCGCGGCCAGCAGCAGGAATGGCGTGGTCGGCAGGACGGGCAGGACGATGCCGACGACGCCCAGCACAACGGCCAGCCAGCCGACGCCGAGCAGGATCGATCGGATCAGAGGGTTGCGATGCTGCCGGATATCGCGATGGGCCATGGTACTAGTCAGCCCGGTTCTTCGATTCGCTGCGATCTGTGCTCGGCTGGCTCACGTCAGCGTCGTCAGATATTCGCGATGGGCATCGAAATGTGCAGAACAATGCCTTTCCCTCCTGTGGTGCTAGCCAGCGGGACAGGTCCGGCAGTGCGGCGCCGCGCCGGCGACTGCGCTCCGGCAGTCGCACCGTTGCAGGTGAGCGTGACGCCCACCTTGACGCTTGGCCACGTCGCAGCCGGTCAGTGGCGACGCGGCTTGAGCAGGGCTGGCTTTTCCTCGGGGGCATGGCAGATCAGGTAGAGGGCCGTCAGTAGCTCGGGGATCTGCGCCACCATTTCGTCGACCAGCTCGGGGTTGTCGGCGATATCGGCGAATTCCGGTTGCTCGTCGAACAGGCCCGAACCGACCATGATCGGCAGCAGCAGCTCGCTGACTTCCTCTTCGGAGTCCTCGAACCAGATCGCCTCGCGCATGAACACGCCTTCCATAAAACCGATGCACCAACCGCGCAGATCGGATTCGTCCGGCTCTTCACCCAGGTCCAGTTCGCACGGCAGTTCCATGTCCTCGTCGCTGGCCAGCTGGCGGGCAATATGTGCCTTGAGCTGAACCAGCGTGGCCTCGATGGCTTCGCGCTCGGTGTCGTCCTTGTACTTGGGTGGTTCGGAGAACAGCGCGTCGATCCATTCACGCTCGGGCACCTGTTCGGAGCAGATGCACAGTGCGGTCAGGTAGCCATGGGCGGCGATGTAATCCAGTGCTTCCTCGTGCAGGTCATCTGCATCAAGAAAGACTTGCAGGCGGGCGAGTTGCTCGGCGAATGACATCGGGAACTACCTTGGGGGCTGGAAGACAACCCGGATTCTAGACGAGGCGCGGGGCGCAGGCTACTCGTGCCTTCGGATGACGCCTCGTCCGTATTGGCCGCGCGATCCTGAACTCCATGGTTCGCTCGCGTATACTGCGCGCCTTGTTTCGGAGACCGGCATGCTCGACCAGGCACAGCGCATCCTTAAAGACGTATTCGGCTACGACGCGTTTCGTGGCAACCAGGGCGCGATCATCGAGCGTGTCGGCAGTGGCGGCGATGCGCTGGTACTGATGCCGACCGGCGGCGGCAAGTCCCTGTGCTACCAGGTTCCGGCGCTCTTGCGCGAAGGACTGGCGGTGGTGGTTTCGCCGCTGATCGCGCTGATGGACGACCAGGTCGCGACACTCGACGAGCTGGGCGTCTCGGCCGTTGCGCTCAACTCGACGCTGAGCGCCGATGAGCAGCGCGAGATCGCTGAGCGCATCCGACGCAACGAGATCAAGTTGCTCTATCTCGCGCCTGAGCGACTGGTTCAGCCCCGCATGCTGGCGTTCCTGCAGCGGCTGGAGATCGCCCTGTTTGCCATCGACGAGGCCCATTGCGTCTCCCAGTGGGGGCACGACTTCCGTCCCGAGTACATGCAGCTGGGCCAGCTGGCCGAACTGTTTCCTGGCGTGCCGCGTATTGCGCTGACCGCGACGGCGGACAAGCGGACGCGGGAAGAAATCGTCCAGCGCTTGCATCTGGAGAACGCCGAACGGTTTCTCTCCAGCTTCGACCGCCCGAACATCTTCTATCGCATCGTGCCTAAGGAGCAGCCGCGCAAGCAGTTGCTGGGTTTTCTAGCCGAACGCCGCGGCGATGCCGGCATTGTCTATTGCATGTCGCGCAAGAAGGTCGATGACCTGGCTGCGTTCCTCAGCGAGCAGGGCTTTCCGGCACTGCCATACCACGCGGGCCTGCCCAACGAGCTGCGCGCCTATCACCAGAAGCGTTTCCTCAACGAGGAAGGCCTGATCATGGTCGCGACCATCGCCTTCGGCATGGGGATCGACAAGCCCAACGTGCGCTTCGTCGCCCACCTTGATCTGCCCAAGTCGCTGGAAGCCTATTATCAGGAAACCGGACGGGCAGGGCGCGACGGGCTGCCTGCCGACGCCTGGATGGCCTATGGCCTGCAGGATGTGATCTTCCTCAAGCAGATGCTCAACAACTCAGAGGGTGATGAGCGGCACAAGCGGGTCGAGCAGCACAAGCTCGATGCCATGCTGGCGCTTTGCGAGGAAACCCGCTGCCGGCGCCAGACGCTGCTCGCGTATTTCGATGAAGAGCTGCCCAACCCCTGTGGTCACTGCGACAACTGCGTCGATGGCGTGCAGACCTGGAATGCCACCGAGCCCGCCCGTCAGGCGCTATCGGCGATCTACCGCAGCGGCCAGCGTTACGGCGTCGGCCATCTGGTGGACATCCTCCTCGGACGTGACAATGACAAGGTCCGCGGCCTGGGCCATCAGCATCTGTCTGTGTTCGGTATGGGCAAGGCGCTGGCTGAGGCCGAGTGGCGTTCGCTGTTTCGCCAGCTGGTGGCGCGCGGGCTGGCGGACGTCGACCTGGATGGTTTCGGTGGGCTGCGTCTGAGTGACAGCTGCCGGCCATTGCTGCGTGGAGAGGTGAGCCTCGAACTTCGCCGTGATCTGACCAGCAAGGCACCGAAGCCGGCAGCCAGTGCCGCCAGCCAGCTGGTGCGCAGCGAGGAACGGGAAACCTGGGAAGCGCTGCGCACCTTGCGCCGCAAACTGGCCGAAGAACACGGTGTGCCGCCGTATGTGATTTTCCCGGATGCCACGCTGCTGGAGATGCTACGCAGCCAGCCGGCCTCGCTGTCGGACATGGCCACCATCAGCGGTGTCGGCGCGCGCAAGCTGGAGCGCTACGGTCAGGCCTTCCTGGAGGTGCTGCAAGGCAGCGTCGAAGTGGCCAAGTCACCTGCCGATATACGACACGAATTGATCACGCTGGCGCGCGCAGGCATGACCCCTGCACAGATCGCGCGTCAGCTCGACTGCAGTGAGAAGAACGTCTACGCGATGCTCGCCGAAGCCATCGGTCTGCAACAGCTGAGCCTGGAACAGGCGCTGGATCTGCCCGAGGATCTGCTCGGGGAAATCCAGGAGGCCTTTCTCGACGGCGAGGGCGAGCTGCCACCGGTGAGCGCCGTGGCCGAGCAGTTCGCTGGGCGGGTACCCGAACAGGTTCTTTATTGCGTGCGTGCCGCACTGCAGGTCGAGTTCGAATTGTAACCAGGTGCATCCTGCAGCACGGTCTGAAGCTGCTGCGACAGCGGGCGACTGCCGGGCTGCAACGCCCGCCGTGCCATCATTACGACTTCTGTCGCTCGATCAGGGTTCGAAGGTCGTCTTGCCTGCTTTCCGGAGCTGTGGTTAGCTCACTAATAATTAGTTTTTGCAGGAATGGCCGTACATGTACGCCGAGCAACATCGCTTTGCCATGCAATTGGCGCAACTTTCTCGTGGCTGGCGCGCTGAACTGGATCGACGCCTGGCTGATCTCGGACTCTCGCAGGCACGCTGGCTGGTGTTGTTGCACCTGGCCCGTTTCGACCACGAACCCACCCAGCGCGAGCTGGCCCAAAGCGTTGCCGTTGAAGGGCCGACGCTGGCCCGCTTGCTCGATAGTCTCGAAGCGCAGGGGCTGGTGCATCGCAAGGCGTCTGCAGAGGATCGCCGGGCCAAACGCATTTCCCTGGGTGCGCCGGCACGGCCGCTGATCGAGAAGATCGAGGCTATTTCCACACAGGTGCGTCAGGAAGCCTTTGCCGGGATCGACGAGGAGGATCTGCGCAAGTGCCAGCAGGTGCATGCACGGATCCTGGCCAATCTCGACCGGCGCTGATCCAGGCCGGGCACGCCGGTCTAGAAGCTGCGCCCCAGATTCATGTACAGCGCCTGTTCGTCCTCGTCATTGAAGCCGTAGCCGAAGTTCAGTGGCCCCAGTGGCGTGTCGTAGCCGAGAAAGATGCTCGCGGCGTTGATATAGCCGCTGTCGAAGGCATTGTCGGCATTCCAGGCGCGACCGCGCTCCAGTGATCCACCGAGATAGAGCGGGAAGTCCAGCGGCTGAAACGCTCGCGGCGTCACGCGACGGTAGTACACCATGCGCGCCAGGCTGACGTTCTGGCCGGCCAGGGCATCCTGACGGAAGCCCGACAGCTGACGCGCGCCGCCAAGCAGAAAGCTCGACGTCACCACTTCCGCGTCATCCAGTGTGCGACCGTAGCGCCCACCGAGCACCCAGGTGTTGGCACCGTGACTGAGTGCCTTGTCCAGCTTGAGGTGCCACTGTCGATAACGCTGGTCCGAACTCAGGCTGGGGTCGTACTGACGCATGGTCAGGCGGATATCCTCGCCTTCGCGGGGAAAGTCGATGTTGTCGAGGGTGTCGAACGAGTACTGCAGCTCGTAGTAGCCCTCGGTAAAGCTGAAGTCGGGTAGATCCTGTTCGCCGATTCGCACATCGGCCTCACCCCAGGCCTGGCCGACTCCAAAGCGGATCTCGCCATTGTTGGCGATCTGTCTGCCGAGATTGAAACCGTAGCCGTAGCGTTGCAGGCGGTACTCGGCAATCGGATCGTTGTCGAGAATGGACTCGACGTTCTGCGCCTCGACGAACAGATTCGGCGCGACGAACCAGCGCGAGCCGGCATCCAGTGGCTGGTAGAACTCGCTGTAGAGTTCCTGCCGATCGCCCAGCTGCAGGCGGGTAAGCCACTCGGCACCCAGTTCGTTGATGCCGTTCTTCCGATAACTCGCACCGAGGTTGAATACGCTGTCGCCGCGGAAGTCGTCGGACAGGCTCAGGCCCAGTCGCAGGTAATCGGTGCCGGTGCGCTTCTCGCGGGCGTTGATGACCAACGTATTGCCGAGCTTGCTGCGTTGAACGCGATATTCCACGCGCTCGAAATAGTCCAGGCCATAGAGGGTGCCCATGTCCTTCTGCAGGTCCTCCAGATCCAGCGGTTCACCGAGTGGCTGGCGGACATGCCGGCGGATCACCGCATCGCTGACCTTCGAGTCGTTCTCCACCCTAATAGCGGTGATGACCGGTGTTCGCGGGTCGCTGGAGCGCGCAAGGCTCAGTGCCGGATTGCCACCGGTGGTGATGCGCATTTCGGCAAGACGTCCCTCCAGAGCCAATGTGGCACGGTAGCCGGCATCGACCAGCTGTTCGGCGCGGGCGAAGTCGGTGGAGCCGTATGCGGCCAATGGGGGCTGGATCAGAAGGTCCTGCGACTGCAGGGTGGCCAGCTGCGCTTCGGAGTTGCGGCGGGTCATCATGGTGGTGGTCTGGTTGAGCACGTCGACCACTGTCAGCAATTCCTTGCGCGGCTTGAGCGGCGTGCCGATGTCCACCACGATCAGGCGGTCGACGCCCATCTCGCGCGCCACGTCCATCGGGATGTTGTCGACCATGCCGCCATCCACCAGCAGACGGCCGTCCAGCTCCACGGGTGCGAACACGGCCGGAATCGACATGCTGGCGCGAATCACCTGGGGCAGGTGGCCGCTGCGAAAGACCACCTTTTCATCGTTGGCAATATCCGTGGCCACCGCGCGGAAGGGGATCGGCAGCTGGTCGAAGTCGCGGGTGTCGCTGGCGTGCACCAGCAGGCGCTCGAGCAGCAGCGCGAGATTCTGCCCTTGAATCACGCCCAGCGGCAGGCCGAGGCTGCCATCGTCGCGGAAGCTGAGCTTCTGCTTGATGAGGAAATCACGGTCGTCCTGCTTGCGGCGGTAGGGGATGTCTTGGCGCGGCGGATCGTCGGACAGCACTTGCTGCCAGTCGAGGGTCAATGCCAGGCGCTCGAGTTCCGCAACGCTGTAGCCTGCTGCGTATAACCCGCCGACCACCGCGCCCATGCTGGTGCCGGCGATGGCGTCGATGCGTACGCCTTGCTCTTCCAGCGCCTTGAGCACGCCGACATGAGCCAGCCCGCGCGCCGCACCGCCAGACAGGACGAGCCCGGTCTTCGGCTGAGCCGGCTCGGCGAACAGCGGCGGCAGGGTTAACAGCATCAGCAGGGAAACGAACAGGCGGAGCATGGCTGAACCGGGGAAGGGTGGAGAGGCGGCTATTATAGGCCGCCGTATCCCCTTCGGAGCTGTCCTGAATGACCGCAAGCAAACCGGAAATCGTCATCACCTATTGCACCCAGTGCCAGTGGCTGCTGCGTGCTGCCTGGCTCGCACAGGAGCTGCTGTCGACATTCGCCGATGACCTGGGCCGCGTCTGTCTGGTGCCCGCCACAGGCGGCACCTTCCATATCAGCTGCGATGGCGTGCAGATCTGGGAGCGCAAGCTCGACGGCGGTTTTCCCGAGGCGAAGGAGCTCAAGCAGCGCGTGCGTGATCGCATCGACCCGCAGCGCTCGTTGGGGCATAACGACCGCTGAGCGTCAGCTGGCCAGTTTCGGAACGACACTCGGCGGGCTTTTCAAGCGGCTGGTAACCACGCTGGCGATGATGATCAAGGCGCCGCCGAGCAGCATGCGCAGTGTTGGCTGCTCGCCGAACAGCCACCAGGCGAAGGCAATGCCGTAGACCGGTTCGAGAGCGAAGATCACCGACGTCGTACGCGCCTTCAGGACCCGCAGGCTGGCGACGAACAGGCTGTGTGCGAGTCCGGTGCAGAGCACGCCGAGCAGAGCCAGCCAGAGCCAGTCCTGTGCGGGTATCGCGGGTATCGCCGACCAGCAGAATGGCAGCAGGGCTGCGAGGATCGCCAGGTTCTGCCAGAGCGCCGAGCGAACCGGATCGAGGCCGCGGGTGACGGCACGGTTGAGCAGCGACAGGAGCGCGAACAGCAGGCCGGAAAGCACACCGTAGAGCAATCCGGCAGTCGGTCCGCTGCTGAGATCGAACGCCGGCGCGACAAGCAGCAGGCCGGCACAGACCAGCCCGACCATGGCGAACTCGACGGCGCGGGTGCGTTCGCGGAACAACAGGCCTTCGAGCAGCACGGTGAAGGCGGGGAAGCTGGCAAAGCCCAGGGTTGCAATGCCGACGCCAGCGATCTTCACTGCGATGAAGAACGTTAACCAGTGCGCACCCAGCAACAGCCCGCCCAAGGCCAGACCGCCACGCTGCCGCCAGTTTGGCGTCGCCCCGCTGGGTCGCAGCAACTGCGCCACCAGCAGCAGGGCCAACACGGCGAACAGTGCACGACCAAAGGTGATGATCAGCGCCGAGCTTTCGGCCAGTTTTCCGAGCACGCCGGACAGGCCGAACATCAGCGCGCCGAGATGGATAGCCAACAGGGCGTTGCGCGGCGTCATAGAACGAACCACCCGAGCGAGTGGTGTGTGCGTGCGGTGTGGTGTGAACGGATGAGTAGGGTCATGGCTACCTGAACCTTGCGAATCAGGACCATGCTAGGCCGTGGCTTGGAGTGTGTCTGTCGCGTCAGTCACCGGTTTTGTCGCGCAGCTCGCGCCGCAGTGCGCGCGGTGTGCAGCCTCGTGCGCGAACCAGTGCGGCGGTGAAGGCGCTTTGCGAGGCATAGCCCACCTGCGCGGCGATCTCGCCGATCGGCAGGCGGGTGTCGTGCAACAGCGCCTCGGCATGCTGCAAGCGGCGCTGGCGTACGTGCTCCATCGGCGTTCGGCCCGTCTCGCGAAGAAAGCGCGCGTGCAGACCGGCCACCGACAACCCGGCGATACGGGCCAGGTCGGCAACCTGAAGCGGGTGGGATAGATGCTGATCGATGAAGGCGTCGATAGCGGCGACCGGCAGCGCGTGCTGGTCATGGTGGATATGTTGTCCACTGGCCAGGCTGGCGAGCAGGAGTACGGCGCCCTGTTCGGCAATCAATGGATCATTGATCGGGCTGTGCGCCAGCCAGGCGACCAGGCGCTGCTGGCTTGCGTTCAGGCGCACGGTATCCGGTCGATCGATCAGACGCAGGCTGGGTTCGGTGTGGTGGCCCAAGCGCTGACGAACCCAGCTCTCCGACGGGAGATCGAGCACCAGGCAGTGACTGCCGGTGACACTGGCACAGGCATGGTGAGTGGCGGACGGAATTACCGCGAGACTCTGCTCGCCGACGCGGCTGCCGCGCCCGGCAATCTCGAATTCCAGTAGTCCTTTCAGGCCGAACACCAGCTGCGGATGTTCGTGGCTATGGGCGATGAGGTGGTGATGGTAGTTGCGCAGCGATAGCATCTGGCGGCTGTCCCGAAGCAGGCCCGCTGACCAGTGGTCTGTGCGGTGAGTTGGTTGACGCAAGTTCGGGTGAACATGGCTCCGAGACAATGCGCGGCGACGAGTCATAGCGGGCTATGGCGAGGAGCTGCAACACCGTATCGGGGCCTTGGGCACCGAAATTGACCAACTGAACTTACCGAACAGACCACTTGGCCTGATTCGGTTAGTCAACGGCTGGCCGCCAGCGGTCAGAGAATCAGAGGATGACCTTGTCGCGAAGTTTCTCGGCCGCTTGCTGCAGTGCCTGAATCACGCGCTCCTTGTCGAAGTTCTGCACGCCGTTGGTATCCAGGTACATGGAGAAGCCGGGGAGTTCGTGCTCGACGAAACTGCAGGTGGCGCCAAGGTCGCGGCGGAAGTCCACCACCTGGTAGATCTGCACCGGGCGGGAGAAACCCTTGACCGCGATCTGGCCCTTGTCGCGGCACATGATGACGTCCTTGATCAGCGAATAGGTTTCGTGGGAGATCAGGATCTCGCTGGCCTCGGCGGCGCTTTCAAGACGGCTGGCCAAGTTCACTTCGCGCCCGATGATGGTGTAGTCCATGCGCGTATCGGCACCGAAGTTGCCCACCGTGCAATAACCGGTGTTGATGCCCATGCGGATTTCCATGGGTTTGGTAATGCCCTGTGCGCGCCATTGCTGGCGCAGCACCTTCATGTGTTTGCGCATGGCGATGGCCATGGAAACCGCTGCCACCGCGTCTTTCTTGGCACCCTGGCTGGAAGGGTCGCCGAAGAACACCATCACGCAGTCGCCGACGAACTTGTCGATGGTGCCACCGTACTTCAGGGCAATCTTCGACATCTCGTTTAGGTAGTTGTTGAGCAGGTCGGTAAGGGCCTCGGCCTCCAGTTCCTCGGCCAGCTCGGTGAATCCCTTGATGTCGGAGAAGAACACGGTGAGCCGCTTGCGCTGGGTTTCCAGGCGAACGCTGCGTTTGCCAGTGAAGATCGACTCCCATACCTGGGGCGAGAGGTATTTGGCGAGGTTGCGTGCGAGGCGCGCGGCCTTGGCCTGCTCCGTTTCGATCTCCTTGCGCGCCTGGGCGAGGCGCTGGCCCTGCTGGTGCACGAAGTAGGCGGTGGCGCATATGTAAAAGGTCGTGAACAGGATGCTCACCAGAGAAACCAGTGGCGGTGTGGTACCGCGGTAGCTCAGGGGCACCACGAGAGATGCCAGGCCAACCCCGACACCCACGCAGATCAGCGAGATGGCGAGGTTGCGCAGGCTGCCGCTCACCAGCGCGCTGAAGCTGAGTGTCAGCAGAAACATCAGGCTGGGCACGATCGAAAAACCGAGCAGCAGTATGCCGGCACCGGCGTTCAAGGCATCCAGGCAGAGCAGAATCTGCGCTGTGCGCTCGGGATGATCGCGCTTGAAGCGATAGCTCAGGTGATAGGTCAGGTGCGGATAGAGCAGGGCGTACGGCACCATCCACAGCAGGTCCATCGAGAAATACTGGGTGTAGGTACCAGCTGCAAGCGTGGCGGCGCAGATCAGGTAGGCGAGCACGCGGGAGTAGTACTCGCGCAACGGGCGAGTGGCGAGGCCATTGCGGCGCTCAACCGGAGTGGAAGTCATGTGTGCGTACGATCCCTGGTAGTTTTTTCGACGCCGTTCTCTCGCGCCTTGCAGACTGACGCCAGGCTCGATCGACGGGTCACCCTGCGAAGGCGACAGCTTTCGAGCACATCAGCGACAGCCTCGCGATCACGGGGCCAGCTCGGCGATGGCCGGCCCGCGCGAAAGCCGTCAGATCATAACCAAGCAACGCCGCATCGCCAAACCAGAGGATGAAAACAATGATGGCACCGGTCGGATAGCCGCTGTCATCAGGCTCAGAAGCGAATCCGGCCCGTCAGCATGTCCTTGAACATCACCCAGTCGCCGAGAAAGCTGTAGAGCGGATACTGGAATGTCGCCGGCCGGTTCTTCTCGAAGATGAAGTGGCCGACCCAGGCGAAGCCATAACCGGCCACCGGCATCGCCAGCAACCAGAGCCACTGCTGGGTAAGGAGTGCGTAGCCAAGTATGCCAAGCACCAGCAGGCTACCGACGAAGTGCAGGCGACGGCAGGTGGGGTTGCTGTGCTCGGCGAGATAGAACGGATAGAAATCGGCAAAGCGGCTGAAGCGTTCGGCGGTTTGCGTACTCATGGCGTACCTCCTGTTATTGTCGCGCACAGACTAGTCATCGCTAACCTTGCGTGTCAGTGACAATCAGGGCCAGTTTAGTAGCCTTGGGCGCAGCTGCCCCACCTATCGAAGAACAAGAAAACCCCATGACCGAACGCACCACTTCCTCGAGCTGGGCGCTGAGTATCGTCCAGGCCCTGGAATCCGCCGGGATCGATTGCCGCCAGTTGTTCATTGAGCTGCATCTGGACTATGCCGCTCTGGACGACCCCGACGCGCGCTTTGCCCAGGATGACATGACGCGCCTTTGGCAACGCGCGGTGGCGGTTTCCGGTGACCCCGCCATTGGCCTGAACATGGCGCGCCAGGCGCGGCCGGCTGCGCTGAACGTGGTCGGCTATGCGCTGATGTCCAGCCGCAATCTCAAGGAAGGCTTCGCCAGATTGGTGCGCTACCAGCGGATCATCGCCGAGGGTGCCGATCTGGATTTCCAGCCCTGCGCACAGGGCTATCGGTTGAGTCTGACGATAATCGGCGACCGCTTGCCACCAGCTAGGCAAAGTGCCGAAGGCTCCCTGGCAGGCTGCCTGACATTCTGCCGCTGGCTCACAGGAACGCCGTTGCTGCCGCTGGAAGTCAGCTTTCAGGGCCAACCGCCGGATGATCTGGAGCCCTATCGGCAGCTGTTCCAGGCGCCTTTGCGCTTCGACGCGCCTCGCTACGCGTTGCTGTTTCGCGAAGAGGATGTGGAAATGCCGTTGCCGACGGCCAATGAAGCGCTGGCGCAATTGCATGATCGTTTCGCCGGTGAGTACCTCTCGCGCTTCTCCGACAGCAAAGTTATGCATCGCGCGCGGCAGATACTCTGTCGATTGCTGCCGCAGGGCGAGCCCAGGCGCGAAGTCGTGGCGCAGGCGCTGTGCCTGTCGGAGCGCACCCTGCAGCGGCGTCTGCAGGAGGAGGGCAGCAGCTTCCAGCAATTGCTCGACGATACGCGTCGCGATCTGGCGGTGCAGCACCTCGCCCAGCCGGACCTGGCGCCGCTGGAAATCGCCTATCTGCTTGGCTTCGCCGATCCGAGCAATTTCTACCGGGCGTTCAAGCGCTGGTTCGGCGTCACGCCCGGCGAATACCGTCTGGCCGCGCGCTCACGCCAGTAGGAACCTGTGAAAGCCCACATAGCCTTAGCTAGAGCAGATCGGTTACTTATATGCGCCGTTCCATGATGGAGTTACCCAATTGGCCACCAGCCTGCTCGCGTTAATAGACGATATTGCGACCGTACTCGACGACGTCTCGCTCATGACCAAGGTGGCGGCCAAGAAGACCGCTGGCGTACTGGGCGACGATCTGGCACTCAATGCGCAGCAGGTGACCGGGGTGAATGCCGACCGGGAACTGCCTGTGGTGTGGGCAGTGGCCAAGGGCTCGTTTCGCAACAAGGCGATCCTGGTCCCCGCTGCGTTGCTGATCAGTGCCTTTCTGCCCTGGGCAATCACACCGCTGTTGATGCTCGGCGGCGCCTTTCTCTGTTACGAGGGGTTCGAGAAGCTGGCGCACCGCTTTCTTCATAGCGATGACAGCGATCACGCGGAGACGGTGAAGGCGCTCGCCGACCCGTCCGTGGACATGGTGGCGTTCGAGAAGAAAAAGATCAGCGGCGCGGTGCGTACCGACTTCATCCTCTCCGCCGAAATCATCGCCATCACCCTCGGCACGGTCGCCGCCGCGTCGTTCAGTCAGCAGGTCATGGTTCTGGTGGGCATCGCCATCCTGATGACGATAGGCGTCTACGGGCTGGTAGCCGCCATCGTCAAGCTCGACGATCTTGGTCTGGCCCTGAGCAAGCGGGCCAGCGGTGTGGCCAGCGCCATCGGGCGCGGCATTCTGAGCGTCGCGCCGTGGCTGATGAAGTCGCTGTCGGTCATCGGCACCGCTGCAATGTTCATGGTGGGCGGCGGCATCCTCACGCACGGTATACGCGCCGTGCATCATTTCATCGAGAACAGCACCCACGAAGCGCTCGGACTGCCCTATGTCGGAGCGGTACTCGGCGGCCTGTTGCCGACGCTGCTCGACGCCGCATTCGGCATCGTCGCCGGCGGCGTGGTATTGGCGTTGGTTACGCTTGGCGGCCGGCTGTTCAAGCGCGGCACCGGCGCCGCGGCCTGAGTCAGTGGCGCCAGAAGGCCGGGGTCAGCAGCACCAGCACCGTGATGATCTCCAGGCGTCCCAGCAGCATGCCGATCGACAGCAGCCATTTGGCCGTGTCGGGCAGTGTGGAGAAGTTGCCGGCTGGCCCGATGATCTCGCCCAGCCCCGGGCCGACGTTGCAGACCGCGGTCGCCGCGCCCGTGAGCGCGGTGATCGGGTCGAGGCCCAGCAGCGCCAGGCACAGCGCCAGCACGCCGATGGTCATGGTGATGAAGAAGGAAAAGGTCAGGATCGAGCGAACGATTTCCTCGTCCAGATTGTGCCCGTTGTACTGCTGGCGGATTACCGCGCGGGGGTGAATCAGCTGCTTGAAGTTGGCGCGTAGCAGCGAGTAGGCCACCTGGAAGCGGAACATCTTCAACCCGCCCGACGTCGAGCCCGAGCAGCCGCCGACGAAGGTCAGGTAGAAGAATGCCATCACGGCGAAACCGCCCCACTGGGTGTAGTCATCCACCGCGAAACCGGTCGTGGTAACCACGGAAACCACGCTGAAGGTCACGATGCGCAGTGCATCCAGCGCCGGAATGTCATTGTTCAGCCAATACCAGCCGCTGAACAGCACGCTGGTGATGGCGAGCATCAGGACGAAGCCTCGCACCTGCTGATCCTTTAGCAACGCCGTGCGGTGGCCTCGCAGCGTCATCACATACAGGGTGAACGGCAGGCTGCCAAGAATCATAAAGAACACGGCGACCCAGTGCGCGGACGGCCCGAACTTGCCCATCGAGGCATCTGAGGTGGAGAAGCCGCCGGTGGCGACGGTTGACATTGCATGGTTGATGGCGTCGAACGCGCTCATGCCGGTCAACAGAAAGGCCAGAAACGCGGCGACGGTGAACGTTACGTAAATAGCCAAGAGGTACTGCCCGGCCACGTGCGAGCGCGGCATCACCTTCTCCGACCAGTCCGAGGACTCGGTCTGGAACAGCCTCATGCCACCGACTCGCAGCAGCGGCAGAATCGCGATCGCCATGCCGATGAAGCCGATGCCACCCAGCCAGTGCAGCAGCGAGCGCCACATCAGCAGTCCGGGCGATGCGCTATCCAGTCCCGAGAGCACGGTGGCGCCAGTCGTGGTGATGCCGGACATGGTTTCGAAGAAGGCGTCCGAATAGCTGATGTGCTGAATCAGCATCAGCGGCAAGGCGGCGAAACAGCAGACCACCACCCAGCTGATCGTGGTCAGGAAGTACATGTCGCGCGGCCGCAGGTTGGTGTTGGCCGGTCTACCCGGTGCGACAAGGGCGAAGCCGCAGGAAAAGGTGATCAGGCTGCCCCAGATGAATGCCTGCAGGTCATCGGTGCGTTCGAATGCCAGCAGGGTCAGCATCGGAATGATCATGCTGACGGCCAGGGTGATCAGGAAAATGCCGAGGATGAAACCGATGATGCGTAAGGTCGGCAGGGCCATGTAGAGGGTGCTCGGCACGGTGAAAGAGGGCGGACATTCTACTCGCGTCGCTCCGCCAGTAAACCGCCCGACGGCTGGTAGAAAAATGTTTTCTCGGCAGCCGCGGAGCCTCTTCCCAAGCGCAGCGCCATGAATAGAATAGCCGCCCGGGCGCCGGCCCATTTCCGGTCTCTGGGTGTTCACCTTCCATGTCAATCGACAATCCCTGCCTCACGTGCGGCGCCTGCTGCGCGTACTTTCGTGTGTCCTTCTATTTTGGTGAATGCGTTTCTGCCGGCGGTGCGGTGCCGGACCAGCTGACGGTTCAGGTTTCGCCGTTCCATGTGGCCATGCTCGGGACCGAGAGCAAGCCTGCGCGCTGCGTCGGACTGCTGGGCGATGTCGGTTGCGGCGTGCGCTGCAGCATGTACGAGCAGCGTTCGAGCACCTGCCGCGAATTCGAGGCGTCCTGGGAGAACGGCGAGCACAATGCGCATTGCGACGCGGCGCGGGCAGCGCACGGCCTGCCACCGCTGGTGCCGCCGCTGCAGCCGCAGCTCTCGCCGGATCGGGTGGCTTGATCTGGTGGGCTGTTTGGTACGTTCGGTTGGTCAATTTCGGATGACCATGGCCCCGATACTGTGTTGCTGCTCCTTGCCATAAGCCCGCTATGACTCGTCGCAGCGCCTTGTCTCGGATCCATGTTCGTCCGAACTTGCCTCAACCAACTCACTGCACAGGCCACCAGCGCCGGCCGGCGCGTTGTTTGCGCTGTCGGCCGGCCATCACTCGCGGTACGTCGCCAACACCCTCTAGAATGTCCGACCCTTTCAGGAGGTAATGGATGGACGCTCTGGACCTGTTGCTCAACCGTGTATCTGTCACTCGCCTATGCGAGCCGGCACCCGATGCCGATCAACTCGATCTGCTTTTTCGTGCAGCCTTGCGTGCGCCGGATCACGGCCAGTTGCACCCCTGGCGCTTCCTGACCGTCGAGGGCGATGCGCGCGGCAAGCTCGGTGAGCTGTTTGCCGACGCTCTGCAGGCCCGGCAGACCGATGCCTCGGACGAAGCGCTGCAGAAGGCGCGCAACATGCCGCTGCGTGCGCCGATGTTGATCGTGGTGATCGCCAGTCCGAAGGCGCACCCGAAAGTCCCGGAAGGCGAACAGTTGCTGGCTGCCGGCTGCGCGGCGCATGGTCTGCTGTTGGCCGCCCATGCCCAGGGGATCGGCGCGGTGTGGCGCACCGGTGAGTTCGCCTATGACCCGCATGTAATGAAGGGGCTGGGCCTGGCCGAGCAGGAACGTCTGCTGGGCTTCCTGTACCTGGGCACCCCGGAGGGCCGCATCCGTAGCGCTCCGGTGCTCGAGCCCGAGGCTTTCGTCAGCGCCTGGAACGGTCAGTGATGGGCCTGAATTTCTGACACCGTGCTTGCTGCGTTTGCCAACGGCAGACTCAGGCTCGCGATAAAGCCGCCATCGGGGTGGTTGGCCAGCTGCAGCTGCCCACCGTGGCGCTCGGCCGCACGGCGGGCGATGGCCAATCCGAGACCATGCCCGGCCGCCGTTTGTCCCGGCGCTCGGAAGAAGGGTTGGCTCAGTTGCGGCAGGTGTTCGTCGGCGACTCCAGGCCCGTGGTCGCGCACACTCAGTACCAGCTCGTCACCGTCGCGCTGCGCGCGCAGCTCCACGGGCACGCCCTCGGGGTTGAAGCGCAGGGCGTTGCGCAACAGATTGTCCAGCGCGCGTTCGAGCATTTCCGTCCAGCCAGTGAATGCCAGGCCTGGCTCGACCCGGCTGTCGATACGCTGAGCGGGCGCGACGATCCGGGCGTTGTCCTCCAGTTGTTCGAACATCGCTGGCAGGTCGACGGCCGTTGTCGTGCCGGGTTCCGCATCCAGGCGCGAGAGTTCGAGAATCTCGCTGATCAACGCTTCCAGTCGATCGCATTCCTTGGCCAGTCGCGGCCAGATCACTTCGCGTTCGCTCGGGCTGGCGCGCTCGGCCAGTGCCTGGGCAATGCGCAGGCGCGCCAGCGGTGAGCGCAGTTCATGGGATACGTCGCGCAATAACTGGCGCTGACTGCCGATCAGCGCCTGCAGCCGTGCGCCCATGCGGTTGAAATCGCTCGCCAGCACGCCGAGTTCGTCGCGCCGTGTTGCCAGGCGGGCAAGGGACTGCTGCTGATAGCTGGTCTGTCCCAGATCGTGCACGGCACGGCGCAGGCGATCCAATGGGCGGGTGATGGACAGCGTCAGTAGCAGGCTGAAACCGGTGAGCACCACCAGTGCGATGCCCAGCGCGCTGAGCGGCCAGGCCAGGCTGCCGCGATGCCAGGCCTGCAGTTCGGGATAGGGAATGCGGTAGATGAACAGGTAGGTTTCACCGCTGGTCGGGCTGGTGTAATCGGCGGTGAGGCGTCGCCAGGGCAGTGGGCGCTCGCGATCCTGATGGCGCGCCTCGAAGGCGGCGGCGCGGGCAGGGAAGGTGCCGCGGATGATTGGCTGGCCGTTTTCCGCCAGCACCTGTACATCGACCCGTGCACGATGCCGGTGCTGTTCCAGCAGGCGCTGTGCAGCCAGCGGGCCCTGGCGCTCGTAGACCTCGGTCCAGGTTTCGGCGAGACCTTGCAGCGCCGGGTGGCGGCCGAGAATCCAGGCGTCCTGGTTCAACGCATGGCCGAGCAGCATGGCCAGGCCGGCAACCAGTGCAATGGCCAGCCAGAAGGTTGCGAGTATGCGCCAGAACAGTGATCGCACTGGGTCTCTCCACGGCAAAGCCCGGCAGCTCCCACCGGCGTTCTGAACGCTTGGCGGAGCCTGCCGGGCAGGTTTCAGGAAGGGCGCAGATCAGTTCTTCTGATCGCGGTCCGCTTTCCATTTGAGGAACTCGGCACGTTCGGCGCGCTTTTCTTCCATCTTCTTCATGCCTTCGTCGAAGGCCTTGTGCTGCTCGGGCTTGAGCAGCGCGCGCATGCTCTGGTGGGTCTTCTCGCGGCTGGCGTCGAGATCGTTCTGCATGGCCTTGCGCTCGGCTTCGGGCAGCTTGTCGAGGTAGCGCTGGGTGATCTGCTGGCGCTGGCGCATCTGCTCGCCCATCAGCTTGCGCATTTCGCGTTGCTGTTCCTTTGTCAGGTCCAGGTCCTGAAACATGTGCGGGGCGTTCTTGCCGCCGTGATGACCGTCGTGCATGCCGCCAGGCATGGCGAAAGCGAGGGTCGGAACGGCAGCGGCGAACAGTAGGGCTACGAGTGATTTGCGCATGGTGAAAACTCTCCTGTGTAGGGAAACCGGCCATACCGACGCGTTGCTCATTGGCGGCAGGTCTGTGACCGGATGAGTTCAGTCTACGCAGGGCAAGGTCAAGGGCGGTCAGCTCAGGGTAAAGCCTCGGTAAAGACGATCAGACCGCGTACAGATAGCCGCGGCTGCGCAGAGCGACGATCCGTGGGCTGCCGTCGGCGTGCGGACCAAGCTTGCGCCGCAGGTTGCTGACGTGCATGTCGAGGCTGCGGTCGTAGAGGGTGAGCTTGCGTCCCAGGGCGTGCTGGGCAAGGGTCTGCTTGTCGATCGGCTCGCCCGGTTGCGCGAGCAGCGTTTCGAGGATGCGGCCTTCGGAGAGCGTCAGGCTGACGTCATGACCGCCGACGCTGGCCACGCCGCGTGCCGGGCTGTAGCAGAGATCGCCGAACTCGACCTGGCTGGGCGTCGCGGTCGGCTGGCTGCGGCGCAACACGGCACGCAGGCGTGCGGTGAGCTCGCGCGGGTCGCAGGGCTTGGCCAGGTAATCGTCTGCGCCAAGTTCGAGGCCGAGAATCCGATCCAGCGGCTCGCCGCGACCCGACAGCATCAGCACCGGCAGATCGGGATGCTCACTGCGCAGTTGCTTGAGCAGCTCCAGGCCACTGCCGTCGGGCAGCATCACGTCCAGGACCACCGCGGCTGGCTGGTGCTGCGCCAGCGCCTGGCGTGCACTGTTGCCATCGTGGCAGGCATGGGCGACGAAACCTTCCTGAGCGAGCCAGCTGATCAGCAGCTCGCAGAGTTCTTCGTCATCGTCGATAAGCAGCAATTCACTCATGTCGGCTCAGGTACTCAGTTGAGCCACTGGCGTCGACGGCGACCGCGCGTGACCAGCAGGCCCAGGGTGAAACTGACGACCCCGACAGCACCACCGACGGCGAACCACTGTTGCTGTTCGTTCAACATCGCGGGCAGCACTTTTGCCTGCTCGGTCTGCAACTGCAGGCGCAAGCGGCGATTTTCCTCGCGCAGACGCAGCAGCAAGGCCTCCGTGGTGTCGGTGCTCGGGCCGGCAGGCTCTGGCTCGGCTACGGCGTCAAGCTCGTCGTATTCGGCGGGGTCGCCGGGCTCGGTCACCGGAACAGCAGGTTCCGTTATTGCTTCCTCGGCATACAGCGCCGGGGTGAGCAGGGTCAGGGCAAACAGCAGGGCAAGCGATCGTTGACGCATCGGAACTCCTATTTCCTTACGAGGCCGTGGGCTGCCAGCGGCCGGGCTATTCCCTGCTGTGTCGGCTCAGGGCAGTACTTTCTTGAAGGGCTTGACCACCACGTTCACGTATACGCCGGCGGCCTTGTACGGATCGGCGTCGGCCCACTGCTGCGCGGCTTCCAGCGAATCGAACTCGGCGACTACCAGACTGCCGCTGAACCCGGCTTCGCCCGGGTCGTTGCTGTCGATGGCTGGGTGCGGGCCGGCGAGAACCAGGCGGCCTTCGTTCTTCAGCTGCTCCAGGCGTGCCAGGTGGGCTGGGCGAGTGGCGAGGCGGTCCTGCAGGGAATTCGGTGCGTCTGTGGCGATAACGGCGTAGAGCATGGTCGATCCTCGTTCGCGTAGGGGCGTATATAAAAAAGTACAGAAAGCCTGGCATGGTGACAGTGCCGGCGCGGCTTGTTTGTCGCGCGGGTCCAGGCGCTACAACGGACCGCGCCGTGCAGCGCGGCATCATAGCAAACGGCGCTTGCGACGGAAGCGCTGCGCTTTCCCCTGCTGCAGCGGTTGATGGCACGCAGGATCGTATCGGCGGTCGAAGCAAGAGCGGTTTGCGGCGCCTGCAGCGCTGGCTGGCCGTAATGACGGTGACGACACGAGCCAAAGCGCCGGTGCGGCGTTAGACTAGTCGGCCGTTTGCGCCGGAGCACCCCGTCTTTCGGGCCGGTGAAGCCTTATCGCCGCAGGCTTACGGATTCTTATCGAGGTGTCTGCATCTCACTGGAGCGCGTTACCAGATGATTGTCGATCTGCATTGCCACAGCACCGCCTCGGACGGCGCGCTGGCGCCTGCCAAACTGGTGGAGCGAGCCCATGCGCGTGGTATCGAGATGCTGGCGCTCACCGACCACGACACGGTCGACGGCCTTGCCGAGGCGCGGGCAACTGCGCAGGCGCTCGGCATGCAGCTGGTCAATGGCATCGAGCTCTCTTGCCTGTGGAACGGGGCTACCATTCATGTATTGGGCTACGCCTTCGACGCTGATGCGCCTGCGCTGCAGCAGGCGATCGCACAACTGCACGAAGGCCGTTGGCGCCGCGCCGAACTGATCGGCCAGCGCCTCGAAGCGAAGGGGATGCCGGGTGCGCTGGAAGGCGCGCGGGCGCTTCAGCAGGAACTCGGCGACAGCGGCAACGCACCGGCGCGACCGCATTTCGCCGATTTTCTCGTGCGTGCCGGTCATGTCCGCGACCGTGCCGAAGCGTTTCGCAAATGGCTGGGTTCGGGCAAGCTCGGCGACGTCAAGCAGCATTGGCCGAGCCTGGAGCAGACGGTCCAGACCTTGCGTGACGCAGGTGCGTGGATCAGCCTGGCGCACCCGTGGCAGTACGATTTCACCCGCAGCAAGCGGCGCCGGCTGGTGATCGATTTCGCCCAGGCCGGCGGTCACGCGCTGGAGGTGGTCAACGGCATGCAGCCGCTGGAACAGGTCGGCGGTCTGTCGATCCTGGTACGTGAGTTGGGCCTGATGGCCACAGTGGGCAGTGATTTCCATGCGCCCGGCGACTGGTCGGAACTGGGGCTGTACCGCAGCCTGCCGGAGGACCTGTCGCCGCTTTGGAGACATTTCGATCATGAGCGCCGCATACCTGCTGCCAGCTGAACAGGGAGTTTCCATGAGCCAGTTCTTTCAGATCCATCCGGACAACCCACAACCGCGCCTGATCAAACAGGCCGTGGAAATCATCCGCAAGGGCGGGGTAGTGGTCTACCCGACCGACTCCAGTTATGCCGTCGGCTGCTCGATGGGTAACAAGGCCGGCATCGAACGCATTCGCCGGCTGCGCCAGCTCGATGACAAGCACAACTTTACGCTGGCCTGTCGCGATCTGTCGCAGCTTGGCCTTTTCGCCAAGGTCGATACCGCGGCCTTTCGCCTGCTCAAGGCTCATCTGCCCGGTCCCTACACGATCATCCTGTCGGCTACCCGCGAGGTGCCGCGCATGTTGCTGCACCCCAAGCGCCGCACCATCGGCCTGCGCGTGCCGGCACAGCCGATCGCCCAGGCGCTGCTGGAAGAACTCGGTGAGCCGCTGATGAGCGTCAGCCTGATCCTTCCCGGTGAAGACCTGCCGATGAGCGACCCCTACGAGATGCGTGACGCGCTGGAGCATCAGGTAGACCTGATCATCGATGGCGGTTACGGTGGCCTCGAAGCATCGACGGTGGTCAGCCTGGTCGACGATCGGCCTGAAGTGATACGGATCGGCTGCGGCGATCCCGAACCCTTCATGGCTTGAGCCTGGATGGCGAGCGTGCCTGTACACCATCTGGCCTGTCGGTGAGAGGGTTCAGGCAAGTTCGGATGAACATGGCTCCGAGACAAGGCGCAGCAACGCGGTATCTGGGCTATGGGCGCCGAAATTGACCAACTGAACTTACCAAACAGGCCAATTAATCAAGGACACCCTTTTGAGCTCCATGGATTCACAGCGGCGCGTGGTTTCCGGCATGCGTCCCAGCGGCCGGCTTCATCTCGGTCACTACAACGGCGTATTGAAGAATTGGGTCAGGCTGCAGCACGAGTACGAGTGTTTCTTCTGCATCGTCGACTGGCACGCGCTGACCACCGACTACGAAAGCTCCGGCGAAATCTCGCAGAACATCATGGATATGGCGGTGGACTGGCTGGCTGCCGGCGTCAGTCCCAGTTCAGCGACGCTGTTCATCCAGTCACAGGTGCCGGAGCACGCCGAGCTGCACCTGCTGCTGTCGATGATCTGCCCACTGGGCTGGCTGGAGCGGGTGCCATCCTACAAGGAGCTGCAGCAGAATCTGCAGCACAAGGACCTGGATACCTATGGCTTCCTCGGATATCCACTGCTGCAGGCGGCGGACATCCTGATCTATCGTGCCGGGCTGGTGCCGGTCGGCGCCGACCAGCTGCCGCATATCGAATTCGCCCGCGACGTGGCGCGGCGTTTCAACCATCTCTATGGCCGCGAAGCGGATTTCGAGGACAAGGCCGAAGCGGCGATCCGCAAGCTCGGCAAGAAGACCTCCAAGCTGTACGTCAGCCTGCGCAAGAGCTATCAGGAGCAGGGCGACGTCGAGGCGCTGAACACCGCTCGTGCGGTCATCAAGGAACAGCAGACCATCACCATCGGCGATCAGGAGCGGCTTTACGGCTACCTGGAAGGCTGCGGCAAGCTGCTGCTGCCGGAACCGCAGGCGCTGCTCGGCGAGCAACCGAAGATTTCCGGGCTCGATGGCGGCAAGATGGCCAAGTCCAACAGCAATGCGATCTACCTGCGTGATACGTCGAACGAGATCGAGGAGAAGATTCGCCGTATGCCCACCGATCCGGCCCGCGTGCATCGCAGCGACCCTGGTGAACCGACGCGCTGCCCGGTGTGGCAGATGCATCTGGTGCACTCCGAAGAGGCCGTCTGCCAGTGGGCAGAGCAGGGTTGCCGCAGCGCCGGCATCGGCTGCCTGGAGTGCAAGGGGCCGCTGATCGACTCGATCAAGGCTGATCTGACACCCCTGCAGGAACGCGCGCTGGACTACGAGCAGAATCCCGACTTGGTCCGCAGCATCCTCGCAGAAGGTGCGGAGCACGCTCGTGACGAGGCCCGTGAGACGCTGATCGAAGTTCGCCAGGCGATGGGCCTGAATTACCGCTGAGCGGCGCCTAAGCGGCCGGCTCCGAAGGATTTTCATGCAGCACACCGAGTCCCCCAGTCCCGAAGCGATCCAGCCCGGCGAGCAGCTACGCCTGGCGCTGGTCTATGGCGAGGCGGTGACCGAGCTGCCGCTGGACCTCTACATTCCGCCGGATGCGCTGGAAGTCTTTCTCGAAGCCTTCGAAGGCCCGCTGGATCTTCTGCTCTACCTGATCCGCAAGCAGAACATCGACATCCTCGATATTCCGGTGGCCGAGATCACCCGGCAGTACATGGGTTACGTCGAGCTGATGAAATCGGTGCGCCTGGAGCTGGCCGCCGAGTATCTTGTGATGGCGGCGATGCTCGCCGAGATCAAGTCACGCATGCTGCTGCCGCGCTCGGCCGAGGTCGCCGAAGAAGAGGATGATCCGCGCGCCGAGCTGATCCGCCGGCTGCAGGAGTACGAACGTTTCAAGGCCGCCGCCGAAGACATCGACGAGCTGCCACGGGTCGGCCGCGACCTGCAGGTGCCGCGTCTCGATGCACCCGAGGCGCGGGCGCGCAAGCTGCTGCCGGACGTGAGCCTGGAAGAGCTATTGGTGTCGATGGCCGAGGTGCTGCGCCGCGCCGACATGTTCGAGAGCCATCAGGTCACCCGCGAAGCGTTGTCGACCCGCGAGCGCATGAGCGAAGTGCTCGAACGACTGAAGGACGGTGGTTTCGTCCCCTTCGTGACGCTGTTCCGCATCGAGGAAGGGCGACTCGGCGTGGTGGTGACCTTCATGGCTGTGCTCGAGCTGATCAAGGAGTCGCTGGTCGAGCTAGTGCAGAACGAACCCTTTGCGCCGATTCATGTGCGCAGCCGTACCGAATAGCCATTTGCAGGAGTCAATCGTGGACCTGTCCGATCCCAAGGATCTCGCTTCTCTGCTCGAAGCCTTTCTGCTCGCATCCGGCAGACCGCTATCCCTGGAGCGCCTCGGCGAACTCTTCGAGGAAGCCGAACGGCCGTCTTCGGCACAGCTGAAGAAGGCCCTCGAAGTGCTGGAAAAGTCCTGCAAGGGCCGCGCCTTTGAGCTCAAAGAGGTCGCCAGTGGTTACCGCCTGCAGGTGCGTCAGCGCTTTTCGCCATGGGTCGGCCGGCTCTGGGAAGAGCGTCCGCAGCGTTACTCCCGCGCGCTGCTGGAAACCCTGGCGCTGATTGCCTACCGCCAGCCGATCACCCGTGGCGAGATCGAGGATATCCGCGGCGTCGCGGTGAACAGCCAGATCGTCAAGACGCTGCAGGAGCGTGAGTGGATTCGTGTGGTTGGCCATCGTGACGTGCCGGGACGCCCGGCGATGTTCGCCACCACCCGGCAGTTTCTCGATCATTTCAACCTGAAGAACCTGGATGAGCTGCCGCCCCTGGCCGTATTGCGCGAGATGGAACCGGAGCTCCACCCGATGCTAGACGACGAGGATGCCGCCGTGCCTGTTGCCTTGCAGGCGCGGGCCGATGAAGTTGCAGATGAGCCGCAGGCCCCACTGCGTGAGCAGACCAGCTTCCGCAGCCTGCTGGCCGAACTCGACGGCATGGAGCAGGGCCTGAAGACCGACTTCGACGATCTGCTGGAAGCCGAAGAAGAAACATCGGCAGACGAGCCGCGCGGAGACGAGCCTGCGCAATAAGCGCCAAGCCACCTCCAACCGGCGTACTCAGGCTCCTGGTCGCCGCTTCCATGCCGGCATCGCGTCGTGTCAGAACGCCAACTGACCCTGGATGGTTTATGGTTGTCTGAGCTTTCAACCAAGCGTTGAGCCCTTCAACCACAGTTGAATTTTGCAGCAGGAGTGAGGCATGCATCCGCGAGTTCTAGAAGTCACCGAGCGCCTGGTCGAGCGCAGCCGCAAGACCCGCGAGCGCTATCTGGCGATGATGGCCGCCGCCGCCAGTGAGGGTCCGCAGCGCGGCAAGCTGCAGTGTGCCAACTTTGCCCACGGTGTCGCCGGCTGCAATTCCGGCGAGGACAAGCAGAGCCTGCGCCTGATGAACGCGGCAAACGTGGCCATCGTCTCGGCGTACAACGACATGCTCTCGGCGCATCAGCCCTATGAGCATTTTCCGGAAATGATTCGCCAGGCGCTGCGTGAGATCGGCTCGGTCGGCCAGTACGCCGGCGGCGTCCCGGCGATGTGCGATGGCGTGACCCAGGGCGAGGCGGGCATGGAAATGAGCCTGGCCAGCCGCGAAGTGATCGCCATGAGCACGGCAGTCGCGCTGTCGCACAACATGTTCGATGCGGCATTGATGCTCGGCATCTGCGACAAGATCGTCCCGGGTCTGATGATCGGCGCGCTGCGCTTCGGCCATCTGCCGACCATCTTCGTGCCGGGCGGGCCGATGCCCTCGGGGATTCCGAACAAGGCGAAGGCCGAGGTGCGCCAGCGTTACGCCGAAGGCAAGGCCAGCCGCGAGGAGCTGCTGGAATCGGAGATGAAGTCCTATCACAGCCCCGGCACCTGCACCTTCTACGGCACCGCCAACACCAATCAGGTGGTGATGGAGATCATGGGCCTGCACCTGCCGGGCTCGTCGTTCGTCAACCCTTACACGCCGCTGCGCGATGCGCTGACCCGGGAGGCGGCGCACCAGGTCACGCGCCTGACCCATCAGGCCGGCAACTACACACCGCTGTGTCAGGTGGTTGACGAGAAATCCATCGTCAACTCGGTGGTCGCGCTCAATGCCACCGGAGGTTCGACCAACCACACCCTGCACATCCCGGCGTTCGCCCGCGCCGCCGGCATCCAGCTGACCTGGCAGGACATGGCCGATCTTTCCGAGGTGGTGCCGACGCTGGCCAAGGTCTACCCCAACGGCCAGGCCGACGTGAACCATTTCCACGCCTGTGGCGGGGTGCCGTTCATGGTGCGCACGCTGCTCGACGCCGGGCTGTTGCACGAGGACGTGCATACCGTCGTCGGCAAGGGCCTGCGGCGCTACATCCAGGAGCCCTTCCTCGACGGTGACAAGCTGGTGTGGCGCGATGGCCCGGCGCAGAGCCTTGACGAAAACATCCTCCGCCCGGCCGAGCGGCCATTCTCGCCGGAGGGCGGGCTGCGTGTGCTGGAAGGCAACCTCGGCCGCGGCGTGACGAAGATTTCTGCCGTGGCGCCCGAGCACCGTTTTGTCGAGGCGCCGGCGCGGGTATTCATCGACCAGAGCGAGCTGGCGGCAGCGTTCAAGGCCGGGGAGCTGGAGCGCGACTTCATTGCCGTGGTGCGTTTCCAGGGGCCGAAAGCCAATGGCATGCCCGAACTGCACAAGCTCACGCCGTTCCTCGGTGTGCTGCAGGACCGCGGCTACAAGGTGGCGCTGGTCACCGACGGGCGCATGTCCGGTGCCTCGGGCAAGGTGCCGGCGGCCATTCATGTCTGCCCGGAGGCACTGGACGGCGGGCCGCTGGCGCGGGTGCGCGATGGCGACATCCTCCGCGTCGACGGCGAGAACGGCGAACTGCGAGCACTGGTCGATCCCGCCGAATGGGATGCGCGGGAACCGGCGATTCGGCCCGAAGACATGGGCATCGGCTGCGGTCGGGAGCTCTTTGCCTTCATGCGCGCCTCGTTCAGCACGGCAGAGCAGGGCGCCAGTGCATTTACCGAGAGTCTGGAGGCGCTGAAGTGAAGACGGCGCTCGTTGGAGATATTGGCGGTACCAATGCACGTTTCGCGCTGTGGCGCGACCAGCGCATCGAGCAGATTCGCGTGATTCCCACGGCCGACCATGCGCGGCCGGAGCTGGCGATCCTCGCGTACCTGAGTGAAGTCGATCAGCCGCTGGAAACCCTCGAGGCGGTGTGCCTCGCCTGTGCCGGGCCGGTCGGCGGCGACCTGTTTCGTTTTACCAACAACCATTGGCAGCTGAGCCGCGAAGCCTTCTGCCGCGAGCTGGGCGTGAAGGAGCTGTTGCTGATCAACGACTTCACCGCCATGGCCCTCGGCATGACGCGGCTGCACGATGGTGAGCGCATCACGGTTTGCGATGGCGAGCCTGAACCGGGACGGCCGCGGCTGGTCATAGGGCCCGGCACCGGGCTCGGAGTCGCCGGATTGCTGCCACTGTCTGGCGGCGGTTGGCGCGCCTTGCCGGGCGAGGGCGGGCATATCTGCCTTCCCGTCGGCAGCGAGCGCGAGGCTGCGATCTGGGCGCATCTGCATCGTTCGCTCGGCCATGTAAATGCCGAGGCAGTGCTCAGTGGTCCAGGGCTGCTGACGCTCTACCGCGCCTGCTGCGCGCTGGATGGGCAGCAGGTGGCGTTCGATTCGCCCGCAGCTATCACCAAGGCCGCGCTGGCGGGCGACGCCTATGCGACCGCGGTGCTGGAGCAGTTCTGCCGCTGGCTGGGGCGTGTCGTCGGCGATAACGTGCTGACCCTCGGTGCCCGCGGCGGCGTTTACATCGTCGGTGGCGTGGTTCCGCGTTTCGCCGAGATGTTCCTGCGCAGCGGCTTCAGCGAGGCGTTGCGTGAGAAGGGGCAGATGAGCCGCTATTTTGATCGCCTGCCGGTCTGGCTGGTGACCGCGCCGTATCCGGGCCTGGAAGGCGCGGGCGTGGCATTGCAACCGTTGTTGGAGGGAGCCTAGGCTGCGACATGGCGGGTCGACGGGTGACCCCATAACAACAAGAAAAGGGACGTGACGTGAGCCAAGCAGGTAAGAACATCCTTCTGGTCGACGACGATCAGGAAATCCGCGAACTGTTGCAGACCTATCTCAGCCGCTCGGGCTTTCATGTGCGCGGCGTGCCGGACGGCGGGCAGTTTCGCGCGGCGCTGTGTGCCGAGCCGGCCGATCTGGTGATTCTCGACGTGATGCTGCCCGACGAGGACGGCTTCAGCCTGTGCCGCTGGATTCGCCAGCACGAGCGGCTGGCTTCGATGCCGATCATCATGCTCACCGCCAGTTCCGACGAGGCCGATCGGGTCGTCGGCCTGGAGCTGGGCGCCGACGACTACCTGGGTAAGCCGTTCAGCCCGCGCGAATTGCTCGCGCGGATCAAGGCACTGCTGCGACGCGTCAGCTTCGCCCAGGAACGCGGCAGTGATGTTCTGGCCTTCGATGAGTGGCGGCTGGACATGATCAGCCACCGCCTGTTCCACGCCGACGGCGAGGAGGTCTTTCTCTCCGGCGCCGATTTCGCCCTGCTCAAGCTGTTTCTCGATCATCCGCAGCAGATCCTCGACCGCGACACCATCGCCAACGCCACCCGTGGTCGCGAGGTGATGCCGCTGGAGCGTATCGTCGACATGGCGGTCAGTCGCCTGCGCCAGCGCCTGCGCGACACCGGCAAGTCGCCGCGGCTGATCCGCACGGTACGTGGCAGCGGTTACTTGTTGGCTACCCAGGTGACGCCGCACCATGAATCTGCGCACTGAGCGGCGGCGTCTGCGGCTGGTGCCACGTTCGCTGCTCGGACGGATGCTGTTGCTGACCCTGTTGGCGGTGTTGCTGGCCCAGGGACTGTCGAGCCTTATCTGGCTGTCCCAGCTGCGCGCCAACCAGATGGAAGGCTTGCTCACCAGCGCCCGCAGCCTGGCGCAGTCGATGGCGGCCAGCGTCAGCTACTTCCGTTCGCTGCCGCTGGGCTATCGCCCATTGGTGCTCGATCAGTTGCGCAGCATGGGCGGTACACGTTTCTTCGTGTCGCTCAACGACAAGCCGCTGGACATGGAGATCCTCCCGGAAACGCCGCGCAAGCGTGCCGTCCTGCATGAGGTGGAGCAGGTATTGCGCCAGCGTTTGGGCGGCGCGGTGGACCTGAACATCGAGTTCGTCAGCCCCGATGACCTGCGCATCTTCAACAGCGGCATCACGCTCGATGAGTTGCCGCGCTCCTGGGCGCACTACGCGCTGGGCCTCGAACCGCTGTCACCGCCGGTGCTGGTGACGCAGATCCAGATCGCCCCGCAGGAATGGCTCTATCTGGCCTCGCTGATGCCGGCACCCTACGTCAGCCTGGAGGACGAGGGGCTGCCGGCCCAGCAGTTGTGGTTCATCGTGCTTACCAGCGCCTTTCTGCTGCTGTTCATCGGCCTGCTGGTGCGCTGGCAGAGCCGGCCGCTGAAGCGCCTGGCCAAGGCGGCGCGGGAGTTGTCGCTGGGCGCCGAGGTGCAGCCGTTGACCGAGGCCGGCGCCAGCGAGATCGTCGAGGTGAGCCGTGCCTTCAACAACATGCGCCAGCGCATCAGTCGCTACCTGACCGAACGAGGTCAATTGTTCAGCGCGATCTCCCATGACCTGCGCACGCCCATCACGCGCCTGCGTCTGCGTGTCGAGCTGCTGGAAGATGAAGCCCAGCAGATCAAGTTCACCCGTGACCTCGACGAGCTGGAGCTGCTGGTCAAGGGCGCACTGCAATGCGTGAAGGACACCGACATCCACGAGAACATCGAGGCGGTGGATCTAAATCTGCTGCTCGAGCATATCGTCGAGCCCTATCAGGCCTGCGACCAGACCCGCGTGACCCTGGACGGCCGGGCTTCGGCGCCTTATCCGGGCAAACCGCTGGCGCTCAAGCGCTGCATCGGCAATTTGCTGGACAATGCTCTGAAGTACGGTGAGCGCGCCCACCTGCATGTCGAGGACGGCAAGGAGGCGCTGGTGCTGCACGTCGATGACGAGGGCCCGGGCGTGCCCGAGCAGCGTCTTGAGCATGTCTTTGAACCCCACGTGCGGCTCTCGGGGCAGCAGCAGGGCTACGGGCTGGGGCTCGGTATCGCACGGAATATCGCCCACGCCCACGGTGGCGAACTGAGCATGCGCAATCTGCAGCAGGGAGGGCTGAGGGTGACGCTGACCTTGCCGCGCTGATCCGGCACAGTGCACTCCGTTACGATCGCTGCGGCTTTGTAACGGCTCTGTGACCATCGCCCATCCCTTCGTTACCCAGTGTCCATTTCCCTGCGCATAGACTCGGTCCATCGCAAGCGACCATGACTTGCCGGATAAAAACAAGAAGGTGCCTCTACATGAACGCGATCCATCGTCTCGCTCTATCCGTTTCCCTTGCTCTGCCATTGCTCGCCCATGCCGGCGAGGTCGAAGTTCTGCACTGGTGGACTTCCGGTGGCGAGAAGCGCGCCGCCGACACCCTGCAGAAGCTGGTCGAGCAGAAAGGCCATACCTGGAAGGACTTCGCCGTCGCCGGCGGTGGTGGCGAGGCTGCCATGACCGTACTGAAGACCCGCGCCGTTTCCGGCAACCCGCCGTCCGCCGCACAGATCAAGGGCCCGGACATCCAGGAGTGGGGCGAACTCGGCCTGCTCGCCAATCTCGATGACACCGCCAAGGCCGAACGCTGGGACGAAATGCTGCCCGAGCAGGTGCGCAAGATCATGCAGTACGACGGTTCCTACGTTGCGGTGCCGGTCAACGTGCATCGGGTCAACTGGCTGTGGATCAACCCAGAGGTGTTCGAGAAGGCCGGCGCCACGCCGCCGAAGACCCTCGACGAATTCTTCGCCGCGGCCGAAAAGCTCAAGGCTGCCGGCTTCATTCCGGTTGCCCACGGCGGCCAGCCCTGGCAGGACGGCACCGTGTTCGAGGGCTTTGTACTGAGCATTCTTGGCCCGGACGACTATCACAAGGCCTTCGTCGAGTTGGATAACGACACCCTGACCGGCGACAAGATGGTTCAGGCCTTCACCGCACTGAAGAAGTTGCGCGACTACATCGACGCCGACGCGGCCGGGCGCGAATGGAACCGTGCCACTGGCATGGTCATCGACGGCAAGGCCGGCATGCAGATCATGGGCGACTGGGCCAAGAGCGAGTTCACCGCCGCCAACAAGGTGGCTGGCGAGGACTACCAGTGCCTGCCGTTCCCCGGCACCCAGGGCAGTTTTGCCTTCAATATCGATTCGCTGGCCATGTTCAAGCTCAGCACCGATGAAAACCGCAAGGCTCAGGAAGACCTGGCGCGCACGGTGCTGGAGCCGGAATTCCAGACCTTCTTCAATCAGAACAAGGGCTCTATCCCGGTTCGCCAGGACCAGGACATGAGCGAGTTCGACGCCTGCGCCCAGCAGTCGATGACCGACTTCAAGGAGGCCGCCAAGGGCAGCGGCCTGCAGCCCAGCCTGACCCATGGCATGGCGGCTTCGAGCTATGTGCAGGGCGCGGTGTTCGACGTCGTCACCAACTTCTTCAACGACCCCAAGGCCGACCCGCAAAAGGCGGCCAAGCAACTGGCAGCGGCGATTCAGGCCGTGCAGTAACGCTGAGGGCGGACCGTTCCGCCCGCTTCCCGAAACGTTCGTTCCGGCACAGGCCTCGGTCTGTGCCGCGGGCGACGACATCCCCGATTTCCATGAGGGATCACACCCATGAGCTCCATCGCGCTTCAAGCCAGGCCTGCCAAAGCCTCGCCGCTCGACGCCCTGCAGCGCTGGCTGCCCAAGCTGGTTCTGGCGCCGAGCATGCTGATCGTACTGGTCGGCTTCTACGCCTACATCGGCTGGACCTTCCTGCTCTCGTTCACCAACTCACGCTTCATGCCCAGCTACAAGTGGGCCGGCCTGCAGCAGTACGAGCGCCTGTGGGACAACGATCGCTGGTGGGTCGCCAGCCAGAACCTGCTGGTGTTCGGTGGCATGTTCATCGCCATCAGTCTGCTGATCGGCGTGGTGCTCGCCGTGCTGCTGGACCAGCGCATTCGCCGCGAGGGGCTGATCCGCACCATCTATCTGTACCCCATGGCGCTGTCGATGATCGTCACCGGCACCGCCTGGCAGTGGCTGCTCAATCCCGGTCTGGGCCTGGACAAGCTGCTGCGCGACTGGGGCTGGGAAGGTTTTCGCTTCGACTGGCTGGTGGACCCCGACCGGGTCATCTACTGCCTGGTGATCGCAGCGGTGTGGCAGGCCTCGGGCTTCGTCATGGCGCTGTTTCTCGCCGGCCTGCGCAGCGTCGATCAGTCGATCATCCGCGCCGCCCAGGTGGACGGCGCCAGCCTGCCGACCATCTACCTGCGCATCGTGCTGCCGAGTCTGCGGCCGGTGTTCTTCAGCGCGCTGATGATCCTCGCGCACATCGCGATCAAGAGCTTTGACCTGGTCGCGGCGATGACTGCCGGTGGGCCGGGCTATTCCAGCGATCTGCCGGCGATGTTCATGTACGCCCACACCTTCACCCGCGGCCAGATGGGCCTGGGTGCGGCGAGCGCCATGCTGATGCTCGGCGCGGTGATGGCGATCATCGTGCCGTACCTGTATTCCGAGCTGAGGAACAAGCGCCATGTCTGACTTCGCGCAACCGCGCCTGACCCTCGGGCGCCTGACCATCCATGCCACCCTGTTGCTGGCCTGCGCCGTCTACCTGGCGCCGCTGATCGTGATGCTGCTGACCAGCTTCAAGACCCCGGAAGACATCCGTACCGGCAACCTGCTGAGCTGGCCGGAAGCGTTCAGCGCCATGGGCTGGCTGACGGCGTGGGACAGTATCGGCGGCTATTTCTGGAATTCGGTGAAGATCGTCCTTCCGGCCGTTTTGATCTCTACCGCGCTGGGTGCGATCAATGGCTATGTGCTGTCGATGTGGCGTTTCCGTGGCTCGCAGCTGTTCTTCGGCCTGCTGCTGTTCGGCTGCTTCCTGCCGTTTCAGGTAATCCTGCTCCCGGCGTCCTTCACCCTCGGCAAACTTGGCTTGGCCAATACCACCACCGGCCTGGTGCTGGTGCACGTGGTCTACGGCCTGGCCTTCACCACGCTGTTCTTCCGCAACTTCTACGTCAGCGTGCCGGACGCACTGGTGCGGGCGGCACGGCTGGACGGTGCCGGCTTCTTCACCATCTTCGGGCGCATTCTGCTGCCGATGTCGGTACCGATCATCATGGTCTGCCTGATCTGGCAGTTCACCCAGATCTGGAACGACTTCCTCTTCGGCGTGGTGTTCGCCAGTGGTGATACCCAGCCGGTCACCGTGGCACTGAACAACCTGGTGAACACCAGCACTGGCGCCAAGCAATACAACGTCGACATGGCCGCGGCGATGATCGCCGGCCTGCCCACGCTGGTGGTCTACGTGGTCGCCGGCAAATATTTCCTGCGCGGGCTGACTGCCGGCGCCGTCAAGGGTTGAGGAGAACAACGATGGCTTCCCTGGAACTGCGCAACGTTCAAAAGAGTTATGGCAACAGCCAGATCGCAACGCTGAAGGACATCGCGCTGAAGATCGACGCCGGTGAATTCCTGATCCTCGTCGGGCCTTCGGGCTGCGGTAAATCCACGCTGATGAACTGCATCGCCGGGCTGGAGAACATCACCGGCGGCGAGATTCTCGTCGACGGCGAGGACATCAGCCAGGCCAGCCCGAAGGATCGCGACATCGCCATGGTGTTCCAGTCCTATGCGCTCTATCCGACCATGAGCGTGCGCGACAACATCGCCTTCGGCCTGAAGATGCGCAAGGTGCCGGCGGCGAAGATCGAGGAGGAGGTGGCGCGGGTCGCCAAGCTGCTGCAGATCGAACCGCTGCTGGAACGCAAGCCGGCGCAGCTCTCCGGCGGCCAGCAGCAGCGCGTGGCCATGGGCAGGGCGCTGGCGCGGCGGCCGAAGATCTACCTGTTCGATGAACCGCTGTCGAACCTGGACGCCAAGCTGCGGGTGGAGATGCGCACCGAAATCAAGCTGATGCACCAGCGGCTGAAGACCACCACGGTGTACGTCACCCACGATCAGATCGAGGCGATGACCCTCGGCGACAAGGTCGCGGTGATGAAGGACGGCGTGATCCAGCAGTTCGGTACTCCGCATGAGATCTACAACAATCCGGCCAACCTGTTCGTCGCCAGCTTCATCGGCTCGCCACCGATGAACTTCGTGCCGCTGCGTATTCGTCAGCGCGACGGACGCTGGGTAGGCGTGCTCAACAGCGAGCAGGGTAGCTGCGAGCTGCCGCTGCCGATCACCAGTGATGACGGTCTGCGTGATCGCGAACTCATCCTCGGCATTCGCCCTGAACAGATCGGCCTCGCCGGAGTCGGAACAGCTGATTTTTCGCTGGCGGTCGACATCGAAGTGGTCGAACCCACCGGGCCAGACACCCTGGTGGTGTTCACGCTGAATCAGGTCAAGGCCTGTTGCCGGTTGATGCCGGACCAGGCTCCGCGAGTGGGGGAAACGCTCAATCTGCAGTTTGATCCGCGCAAGGCGCTGCTCTTCGATGCGCAGACCGGCGAGCGGCTTGGCGTTGTGCAGCCGGAGCCGGTGCGCGAGAGCAAGGTCACCCGGCTGGTTTCCAACGGAGCGGGCACAGCGCAGTGAACTGCCGCCTGCCTTGCCAGCAGGTGGTCGATGAAAGTGGACGGTTACAGGAATGAACAGAGCCGTCTCGGCTCGATCCAGCGATCAATAACAACAAAAGCGGAGTGGATATGAAAAAAACACTGACAGCCCTGGGCGTTGCGACTGCCGTTGTCGGGATGGCCCTGCCGTTGAGCGGTCACGCCCTGGAATTCACCGGCTACATGCGTAGCGGCGTGGGTGAATCGGTCAACAGCGATTCGCAATCGTGCTTCCAGTTGCCCGGCGCGCCGAGCAAGTACCGCCTCGGTAACGAGTGCGAGCAGTACGCCGAGCTGGACCTGCGCCAGGACCTCTACACCTTCGCCGATGGCTCGGTACTGAGCCTGGAAGGCATGGCGGCGCTGTACAACCAGTACAACCACACCCCGGAATTCACCGGCGACCACGGCTGGGCGCGGATGGTCCAGGCCTACGCCGAGTGGAGCAAGGTGCCGGCGCTGAACAACGGCTCGCTGTGGGCGGGCCGTCGCTTCTACAAGCGTAACGACATCCATATCTCCGACTTCTACTACTGGAACCAGAGCGCCACCGGCGCCGGCGTCGAGGACATGGAGATCGGCGGGCTGAAGTACAGCTATGCCTTCTCGCGCAAGGACAGCGTGTTTCAGGAAGAGTACGTCACTCGCCACGATTTCAACGTCGGCGGCTTCGACAGCAACCCGGGCGGCGAGCTGGAATTCGGCCTGAGCTACCTCGACAAGCCCAGTCGCGACGACGCCAACAGTGGTTGGGCGGTGACGGTGCAGCACGTGCAGTCGGACTTTTTAGGCGGCAAGAACACACTGGCACTGCAGTACGGTGAAGGGCCGGGCACCGGCCTCGGCTATACCGGCGACGTGACCCTGGACGACAGCGCCAAGAGCTGGCGGGTGGTGGAGTACTTCGACTGGCAGGTGACCCCGCGCTTCGGCGGCCAGGCTCAGGTGGTCTATCAGAAGGACAAGCGCGCCGACGGTGGCGATCAGGACTGGTGGTCGGTGGGGGCTCGCCCGGTCTATGCGTTCAGCGAGCAGTTCAAGCTCGTCGCCGAGGTCGGCCACGACCAGATCGACGCCACCGACGGCACGCGCAAACTGACGAAGTTCACCATCGCGCCGACCTGGTCACCCGCCGGCCCTGGCTTCTGGGCGCGGCCGGAGTTCCGGCTGTACTACACCTATGCCAGCTGGAACGAGGCGGCGCAGCGTGCGGCCAACCTGATGGCCGAAGGCTCGGCGCTGTCAGACACCGGTGCATTCGGCAATGCCCGCCATGGTTCGAACTTCGGCGTGCAGGTGGAGCATTGGTGGTAAGCGGTTAGCGGGTCGCCATCCAGATCAGCAGGCCGGCCTGGAACAGCGCCAGCGCAATCAGGCAAACAATGGTGAATCGCAGCGCACCGTCCTCACGGCGGAAGCGGGCGATTCGCTCCTGCAGCTCACGAATCTGGTTCTCCTGTGCCTGCAGGTTGCGGTCGGCCTGTTCCAGCATCGCCGCCGCCTCCTGCAGCTCCACTACCTGCACCTTCTCGCTGTTCCAGTCCGCTCGCAGGGCGCTGACCCGCGGTGCGCCGTAGGTTGGCTTGAGCGGCGTCGCCTGGGGGTAGTCGATATCGAAGCCCTGGGTGCGCAGACAGTGATCGCGACGCAGGCGCTGGTCTTCGCTCGCCACATCCTTCGGCAACGCGCCGCCCTCGACCAGATAGTGGCTCCAGCGCTTCTGCGCCCATGCCGCGCCCTGGGCCAACAGAAAGCGGCCGAGGCCTCGATTGGCCGGGTCCAGTTGTAATCCGTTATCCGGCCCGAAGCGCAGCTCCTTGCTGCGGTGATCGGCCCACACCTCCAGCACGTTGTTCTTGCGCGAGCGCACCTGGCCGGGGATGTTGATGAACATCCGCAGCAGGCTCTGCTCCGGCGTATGCCGTTCCAGTTGGGCAAGTTCGACGAATCGCAGCGGGCGCGCGCCGCCGTCGCGCTCGGTGGGCAGTGGTGCCAGGCGCAGCAGGCGGAAACGGTCGGGCTTGAGCTCCGTCCACGGATGCTTCGGTGCTGCCGGCTGGTCTTTTTCAGTGCTCTGGGTGGTTTCGCTGTCGGTCATCTGCGCGTTCCTGGGCCTGCGCGGCGGCTCGTTCAGGAGCCGATCGGGCCCTCGTAATGCGGGCTATCGGCAGCGCGGCGCCTAACTGGAGGCTGGCAGGATGCCATTGGCCTGCAGGAAGTGTCGGATACGTTCCTGCAGGCCCCAGGCGAGCGGCAGGTCGGGGTCATCATAGGAGGCCAACTGTTGCGCATTCGCCGGGACGATGCGCAGCACATGGTTCATGCCATCGATCAGCGCCAGCTTGGCGTCGGTTTTTGCGCGCCGCAGGGCTTCGGCGTCCTCGATGCCGACCTGGATGTCGTGGCGGCCCTGGACGATCAGCGCGGGTGTCTCGACGGCCGCGAAGGCCTCCGCCGGGTCGTAGGCGAACAGCGAAACCAGGTACGGCTGCACGCTGGGGCGGAACAGAACCTGCAGGGGCTCCGGCACTTCGGCGTGGGTTCGGCCGGCCTTGAGCTCGTCGATCAGAAAATAACTGGTGGCGAGCAGTGCCGGCGGCAGGCGACCCTGCAGTTGCTCGCGCAGCACCTCGTCGATCGGTCGGCCGCTGCCGGCGATGCTGATCAGCGCCGCGGCGCCCGACTTCGGCGCGGCGAGACTGGCGATCAGCGCGCCTTCGCTGTGGCCGATCAGGATCAGTTGGCTGAAACGGGGATCGCCCTTGAGCTTCGCGCTCCAGGCCAGCGCATCGCTGACATAGCCCTCGACGCTCAGCTCGCGCTCGTCCGGTGCGGCCGCCAGGCTGGCGCCGACGCCGCGCTTGTCGTAGCGCAGGCTGGCCACGCCCAGCTTGGCCAGGCCCTGGGCCAGGCGCTTGAGGCTGTCGTTGCGTCCGGCCGGGTTGTTGCCGTTGCGATCGGTCGGGCCGGAACCTGCGATCAGCAGCGCTACCGGTACCGGCTGGTCGCTTTTCGGCAGCAACAGACTGCCCTGCAGTACGCCGCTGCCGGTATCCAGGTTCAGGGTCTGATTGAGCAGGGTCTGCGCCTGCAGGAAAGAAGGGGACATGGTCAGTAGCAGCAGTATCAGCAGGGCACGCATGGAAGGATTTCGTTGGTCACGGAGCAGGTTGGACGCGGCAATCGACGCAAAGGTCAGTATGCGCCGGCAACAGGAGCGATGACACCGTAGCGGCCTCAGGTATACTTCCGGCCCCTGTTTTTCGGTCGATCGCGGAGCGTCCTGCATGTCCGGCAATACCTACGGCAAGCTGTTCACCGTCACCACTGCCGGCGAAAGCCATGGTCCTGCGCTGGTGGCCATCGTCGATGGTTGCCCGCCCGGGCTGGAGCTGTCGCTGGACGATCTGCAGCGCGATCTCGACCGCCGCAAGCCGGGCACCAGCCGGCATACCACTCAGCGCCAGGAAGCCGATGAGGTGGAAATCCTCTCCGGCGTCTTCGAAGGCAGGACAACCGGTTGCCCCATCGGCCTGTTGATCCGCAACACCGACCAGAAGTCCAAGGACTACTCGGCGATCAAGGACCAGTTCCGTCCGGCCCACGCCGACTACACCTATCACCACAAGTACGGCCTGCGCGACTACCGCGGCGGTGGCCGCAGCTCCGCGCGCGAGACCGCCATGCGCGTGGCGGCCGGTGCCATCGCCAAGAAGTATCTGGCGACCCTGGGCATCCAGGTGCGCGGCTACATGAGCCAGCTCGGTCCGATCGAGATCCCGTTCAAGACCTGGGACAGTGTCGAGCAGAATGCCTTCTTCAGTCCGGACCCGGACAAGGTGCCGGAGCTGGAAGCCTATATGGACCAGCTGCGTCGCGATCAGGATTCGGTGGGCGCGAAGATCACCGTGGTCGCCGATGGCGTACCGCCGGGCCTTGGCGAGCCGATCTTCGACCGCCTCGACGCCGAGCTGGCCCATGCGCTGATGAGCATCAATGCGGTCAAGGGCGTGGAAATCGGTGCCGGCTTCGCTTCGGTAGCCCAGCGTGGCACCGAGCACCGTGACGAGCTGACGCCCCAGGGATTCCTCTCCAACAATGCCGGCGGCATTCTCGGTGGCATCTCCTCGGGACAGCCGATCGTCGCCCACCTGGCGCTCAAGGCCACGTCCAGCATCACCACGCCAGGGCAGTCGATCGATGTGAATGGCGCGCCGGTCGAGGTCATCACCAAGGGTCGCCATGACCCCTGCGTCGGCATTCGTGCCACGCCGATCGCCGAGGCCATGATGGCCATCGTTCTGCTCGATCACCTGCTGCGCCACCGTGGGCAGAACGCCGATGTGCAAGTGCTCACCCCGGTGCTGCCGCAACTGTGAATCCGGGCCGTAGACGGCAGACCGACGGCAGCAGCATAAGGCGGCCGTTGTCCGCAGTCGGTAGCTTGTAGCCTATGGCCGCTGCTCTGCCGTACTGGCGTCTGTCCGGTTTCTACTTCTTCTACTTTGGCCTGCTCGGCTCCACGGCGCCGTTTCTCGGGCTGTACTTCGATCATCTGGGTTTCTCGCCGGAGCGGATCGGCGAGCTGATCGCCATTCCCATGCTGATGCGTTGCGTGGCGCCGAATCTCTGGGGCTGGCTGGGTGATGCAACCGGTCGCCGGCTGGAAATCGTCCGTTTCGGCGCGCTGTGCACCTTGCTGTCCTTCGGGCTGATCTTCTTCGACAAGAGCTTTGCCTGGCTGGCGCTGGTGATGGCGTTGCATGCGTTCTTCTGGCACGCGGTGCTGCCGCAGTTCGAAGTCATCACCCTGGCGCATCTGCACGAGCAGACTGAGCGCTACAGCCAGGTCAGGCTGTGGGGCAGCATCGGTTTCATCTTCGCGGTGGTAGGGCTCGGACTGCTGTTCCAGCGGCTGAGCCTCGATCTTTACCCGACCGCGGTGGCCTTCGTGATGGTCGGTATCGTGCTGAGCAGTGCCTGGGTGCCCAACGCTCATCCGCGGCAACGTAGCGAGGCGGCCGGGCAGGGCGGGTTCCTCGCCCAGCTGCGGCGGCCTGGCGTACTGGCCTTCTACGGCTGCGTGGCGTTGATGCAGCTGGCCCATGGTCCGTACTACACCTTCTTCAGTATTCACCTGGAAGCACTGGGCTACAGCCGCAGCTTTATCGGGCTGATGTGGGCGCTGGGGGTGGTCGCGGAAATCCTGCTGTTCCTGGTAATGGCGCGGCTGCTCGAGCGTTTCTCGCTGCGTCAGGTGCTGCTGGCCAGCTTCCTGATCGCTGCGCTGCGCTGGGTGTTGCTCGGGCAGTTCGCCGAGCATCTGGCCGTGCTGCTGGTCGCGCAGCTGATGCACGCGGCGACCTTCGGCAGTTTCCACGCCGCCGCCATTCACTTCGTCCAGCGCAGTTTCGGCCATCGCCAGCAGGGCCAGGGCCAGGCGCTGTATGCCAGCCTGTCCGGCATCGGTGGAGCGCTGGGTGCGCTCTACGCGGGCTACGCCTGGTCCGGTCTGGGACCGGGCTGGTCGTTCGCCATCGCCAGTCTGGCGGCGCTGGCCGCAGCCGCTATCATTGCCTTCCGTTTGCAGGAGGACCGCGCATGACTGCCACCCGCCAGCACCTGAGCCAGGCGATCATCGACGCCGGACGCTTCTTGTATGGTCGTGGCTGGTCGCCGGCGACCAGCAGCAACTACTCGGCGCGCCTGACCAGCGCCGAGCTGCTGCTGACTGTTTCCGGGAGGCACAAGGGCGAGCTGACTGCCGATGACCTGCTGGCGGTGGACATGCACGGCAACAGCCTGGAAGAGGGCAAGAGGCCTTCGGCGGAGACACTGCTGCATACCCAGCTGTATCGCTGGAAACCGGAGATCGGCGCGGTGCTGCACACCCATTCGGTGAATGCCACGGTGCTGTCCCGCGTCGCCTTGGCCGATTCGCTGGTGTTCGCCGATTACGAGTTGCAAAAGGCCTTCAGCGGCATCTCGAGCCATGAATCGCAGGTGCTGGTGCCGATCTTCGATAACGATCAGGACATCGCCGCCCTGGCCACCAGGGTGCAGCCGTGGCTTGACGAGCATCCCGATTGCGTCGGCTACCTGATTCGCGGCCACGGCCTGTACACCTGGGGCGAGACGATGAGCGATGCGCTGCGACAGATCGAGGCATTCGAATTTCTGTTCGAATGCGAACTGAAGATGCGTGCCCTGCAGCCCAGATAAATTCCAGCCTGCCCGGTAACGACCGGGCAGACGACCTTTTCGGAGAGCCGAACATGAGTGTCCTCAGCGTCTATCACGAGACCCGACCCGATCAGCCGCTCAAGGTGTTGACCCACCTCGAAGACATCGCCCCGACGCTGGCCAAGGTCGGTGTGCAGCTGGAGCGCTGGGAGGCCAGCGCACCAATCGCCGCCGGGGCCAGCCAGGAAGACGTGATCGCCGCCTACCGGCCGCAGATCGACAAGCTGATGACCGAGCGTGGCTACGTCACGGTGGATGTGGTCAGCCTGACCCGCGATCACCCGCAGAAGGACGAACTGCGCGCGAAGTTCCTTGACGAGCATCGCCATGCCGAGGACGAAGTGCGCTTCTTCGTTGCCGGGCGCGGGCTGTTTACCCTGCACATCGATGACATGGTCTACGCCGTGCTGTGCGAAAAGAACGACCTGATCTCCGTGCCCGCCGGCACGCGTCACTGGTTCGACATGGGTGAAGAGCCGCACTTCGTCGCGATCCGCCTGTTCAACAACCCGGAAGGCTGGGTCGCGGAGTTCACCGGCGAAAGCATCGCCGATCAGTTCCCGCGGCTGGACGACTGAGATGCCGATCAAGGCGATCCTCACCGATATCGAAGGCACCACCAGCGCCGTCAGCTTCGTCTTCGATGTGCTGTTTCCCTATGCCCGCGAGCATTTGCCGGCGTATATCCGCAGCCACGCCGGCGAACCTGCGGTCGCTGCGCAGCTCGAGGCGGTGCGCGGCGAAAGCGGTGAGGGCGATGCGGATATCGAGCGCGTCATAGAGATACTGCTCGGCTGGATCGCCAGCGATCGCAAGGCGACCTCGCTCAAGGCGCTGCAAGGCATGGTCTGGGCCCAGGGCTACCGGGCCGGCCAGCTCAAGGGGCACATCTATCCGGACGCAGTGGCTGCGCTACGGGAGTGGAAGGCGCAGGGGTATGCGCTGTACGTGTATTCCTCAGGCTCGATCCAGGCACAGCAGCTGATCTTCGGCTGTTCCGAGGCCGGCGACCTGACACCGCTGTTCTCCGGTTATTTCGATACCACCAGCGGGCACAAGCGCGAGGTGGCCTCCTACCAGCGCATCGCCGAAGCCATTGGCGTGCCAGCCGTCGAGGTGCTGTTCCTTTCCGATGTGGTCGAAGAACTCGATGCCGCGCAGCAGGCCGGCATGCGCGTCTGTGGGCTGGGCCGCGATGGCGGCGCCCTCGGTGAGCACGAGACCGTCGCCAGCTTTGCGCAGATCGACCCGCGGCGCTACTGAGCCACCGGGCGATTACTGAACCCTGCCGCCGCGCTGGCATCCTAGATTAGGTACTCACCCAAACAGGAGCGAACCCATGGGAGATGCCTTCGGCGGTATTTTCGGCCTGCTCATCCTGATACTGGATATTTGGGCGATCATCAGCATCGTTCGTAGCGATAGCACCGGGGGCAAGAAGGTGCTCTGGGTGCTTCTGATCGTTCTGCTGCCAGTGCTCGGCCTGATCATCTGGGGAATCATGGGGCCGCGCGGCAATCGCCCTGACTCGCGTGGGCCGTATCGGTAGCCGTTGATGGAAAGCCTCAGCGGCCCGCTGGCCATCGTGGTTCTCGTGCTCGACGTCCTCGCCATCGCTTATGTGTGGCGCAGCCGCATCGAGGTCGGGCGCAAGGTTGTCTGGTCATGTGTGATCCTGCTGCTGCCCGTGGTCGGTCTGATCATGTGGGCGGTAGCGGCCGGGCCGTTCGGCAAGGCGCGGTTGTGACAAATGTGGCGCAGCGGTCTGCTGATCGGTCTGCTGGCACTTGCTGCCGAGCCGCTTCGGGCTGACGACGCGGCGGCCTGGCAGGCATTGCGCGAGGGGCGGGCGATTCTTGTCATGCGTCACGCCAGCGCGCCAGGTCTCGGCGATCCCGAAGGCTTCGTTCTCGAAGACTGCAAAACCCAGCGAAATCTGAATCAGCGCGGCCGGGATGAGGCCCGGCGCTGGGGCGCGCGGCTGCGCGAAGCGGGTCTGCATGAGGTGCGCTTGTTCAGCAGTCGCTGGTGCCGTGCGCTGGAGACCGCCGAGCATATGGCGCTCGGCCGGGTGGAACCAGTGCCTGCGCTGGATTCGTTTTTCACGTCGCCCGCAAACGAGCACTGGCATACCGAAGCCTTGCGCGAGGCCGTCGAGCAGCTTCCGGCCGGCGAGGTAGCGGTGCTAGTCACTCACCAAGTCAACATCACTGCACTGACGGGTATCTTCCCGCAGTCGGGCGAAGGACTGATCCTGGAGCGCCCGCTGACCAGTCCGCCCAGACTGCTGGCGCGTATCGCGCCGCCCTAGCCAACCTTGGCCCCTTTGGAATAGTTGTCCCAGATATGGATGGCCGCATAGGCGCGCCACGGACGCCAGGCTTCGGCGCGTCCGGCCAGCGCCTTGGCGCTGATGCCATCCGCGCCCCACATTGGCGCTTTCAGCAATCCGAGATCGGCTGCGGGAAAGGCGTCCGCGACGCCGAAGCCGCGCAGCGCGATATATTCGGCGGTCCAGGGACCGATTCCCGGCAATTCGCAGAGTCGTTGCACCAGCGCATCGGCGCCATCTTCCACATGCAGCTGCAGCGCCCCTTCGGCCACCGTGGCAGCGAGCCGGCGTAGCGCCTGGGCTCGCTTGGATGGCATGCCGATATTGTCCAGCGGGTCATCGGCTATCGCTTGTGCGGTAGGGAAGAGCATCTCCAGCCCCGGTAGCGCGTCTTGCAGCGGCTCGCCGAGGCGTTCCACCAGACGTCGCGTAATGGTCACCGCCGCCTTGACCGTGACCTGCTGGCCGACCACCGCCCGCACCGCCTGTTCGAACGGGTCATAGGCGGCTGGCAGGCGCAGGCCGGGGTTCGCGGCGATCAACGGGCCGAGCGCGGGATCGCTAGCGAAATGTGTGGCGATGGCCTGCGGGTCGGCATCCAGATCGAACATCCTGCGAACCTGCCCGACGAGTGGCTGGGTAGCCTGTTGCAGCGAGTCGCTGAGCGTCAGTGCGAGCGCCGAACTGTCGGCCTGCGCGCGCACGTGGAGCCAGCCGCAGGCTTCGCCGAGTCGCAGCGTACGCGCGTAGCCGTCAACGTCCAGCCGCTCCACGCCGGGTAGCAGGCGCAGGGCGAAATGGCGGCGGAACTGCTGCCAGTCCCAGGGTTCGAGGTAGGGCAATTGGAAGATTTCGTTCATGACCAGACTCTAGGATCTCCCGATGGCCTTGTCGTCCCGAAGTGTGCTTTTGCTGCCTGCGGTTTCCGCTGTCATCTTGGCCAACGTAGAATGCGCCTCTTTTCGGCAGGCAGGCTGCATCGCCCGTCAAGCCAGATTGCCATCATGCGGCGGAGCGCTGCTTCGTCGCCGGTCAAGGGAGATAACCCATGAGCGACTTTCAGGAAACTCTCTACGAGGGATACGGGCAGCGGTTCCAGTTCGACAAGCTGCTGCACGAGATGCGCACCGAGCATCAGCATCTGGTGATCTTCGAGAACCCGCGCATGGGCCGGGTGATGGCCCTGGACGGCGTGATCCAGACCAGCGAGGCCGACGAGTTCATCTATCACGAGATGCTCGCCCACGTGCCGATCCTGGCTCATGGCCTGGCGCGCCGGGTGCTGATCATCGGTGGCGGCGACGGTGGCATCCTCCGTGAAGTGGCACGTCATCGCGATATCGAAAGCATCACTATGGTCGAGATCGACGGCGCCGTAGTGGAGATGTGCAGGGAGTTCCTGCCGAATCATTCCGCCGGCACCTTCGAGGACCCGCGGCTGAATCTGGTGATCGATGACGGCATGCACTTCGTGGCGACCACCGAAGAGAAGTTCGATGTCATCATTTCAGACTCCACCGATCCCATCGGCCCGGGTGAAGTGTTGTTCTCGGAGAACTTCTACCAGGCCTGTCGCCGCTGCCTGAACGAAGGCGGCATTCTCGTTGCGCAGAACGGTACGCCATTCATGCAGCTGGGCGAACTGCAGACCACTGCCAAACGCATGCAGGGCCTGTTCGCCGACTGGCATTTCTACCAGGCGGCCGTGCCGACCTACATCGGCGGTGCCATGTCCTTTGCCTGGGGCGCTTGCAGTGCCGAGAGCCGCAAGCTGCCGTTGGAAGCTCTGATGCAGCGCTTCGCCGGCAGCGGCATCGTTACGCGGTATTACAACCCGCATGTGCACATTGGCGCTTTTGCACTGCCGCAATACGTGTTGCATGCGATCGCCAAGCCTAGCAACGACTGATTCCAGATCGTGATAGCGGCGCAGTAACACGCGCTGTGCTTGATCCACGGCCCGCCCGGCAACGGTGCGGGCCGTTTTTGCATCCAGCGTCCGGGTTGAACTGCCGGGACTTTTCCGGGTTCTACTGGAGCGAGGCCGCGCGCTTGGGCCGGGGGTTAATTAAGCCCTCGCAGTTGGCTCCGAGGCCTGCTAGCTTGTCAGCGTGGACTGCGTCCACCGCGTCACTTCGACTAGCTGTTGCGACTCCCGTTTGCCCGATGTCTTGACGACGGAGCCGATCTCCCGCTGAGCTCGTGGCAACTTCATCCAGGTATGAGAGGAGGTTGATTTATGAGCACCACCTTCCACGAGGATGTCAGCAGCACCGTTCTGCGCCGGATGAAGGAGGGCGGTTTCGATTTCGCCCGAGTCCATCCAATCGAGTTCTATGCGGTATTTTCCGAACAGGACCGCGCTCAGAGGGCCGCGCAGAACTTTCGCGGCGAAACCATCAATACCCAGGTGTTTCCGCGTGAGGACGGAAGCTGGAATCTGCAGGTAAGCAAGGTGATGTATGCGACGTTCGATGGCATCGGCGATTTCGAGCAGGATCTTGAATACCTGGTCGAACCCCTCGGTGGGGTGCTTGATGGCTGGGGCGTCACCCAGGAGATCGAAGGTCAGGGTGCCTGACCGTTCTATCCTCACTCCCGCTTGAAGCCGCTCTGAAGTGCCTGGTCCCAGGGAGGGACCGGGCCGAAGCGGTTTTTCAGAAACTCCAGCAACAGACGGCTCCGCGAGTCGGCCTCGCGTCGTAATCGCAGCGCGTAGATGCCGCTGGCTTCCGGTTGCGGCAATCCCCCTTCGCAGAACAGCGGCAGCAGTTCGCCACGCAGCAGCTGGTCGCTGATCAGCCAGGTTGGCAGGTGGGCGATGCCAAGTCCCGCCAATGCCCCTGCCAGCAGCGCTTCGGCATTGTTCGCCACCATGCGCAGGCGGCCCGGACGCAGCAGTTGCGGTCGCCCGCCGCGCTCGAAGCGCCACGCATGGGGCGGCGCCAGCGCATCCCAGTCCAACCCATCATGGTCGGGCAATTCCTCCGGTTGTAGTGGCACGCCGCGGCGTTCCAGATAGGCGGGGCTGGCGCAGACTACTCGCACCATCGGCGCCAGCGGTGTGGCGACCAGACGGGTGTCGGCCAGCGGGCCGATGCGCAACACCAGATCGACCTCACCCAGGTGCTCGCCGTGCAGGTCGACGAAGCTGTCGATCAGACGCAGCTGGATATCGACTCCCGGATAGGCCTGGAGAAATTCGGCCAGGGCCGGCGCCAGATGACGGCGACCGAAGGGGGCCGGTGCGTCGATCCGGATGCGGCCTTCCGGTGCGCTGTCCAGCGACGTCGCTTCGGCGCGCGCCAGGTGCAGTTCCTGCACGATGCGCCGGGCGCGCTCGGCGAATGCCAATGCGGCGGGCATCGGGCGAACTGCGTGGGTGCTGCGGTTGAACAGCTGGCAGCCCAGGGCCTGTTCCAGTGCATCGATGCGCCGCGCCACCGCCGAAGGTGTCAGGCCGTGGCGGCGCGCGGCGACAGAGAAGCTACCAGCGTCGAGCACATCGATGAACAGGCTGAGCTGGGCGGAAAGGGCGTCGGGCAGCATTCGAATTCCTTGCTTGTGCGATCTGCGCAAAGCCATTGTGCGTGGCTATGCGTACCGGCGCCAGCGGCGGCGGCGTACGATGGGCGCCCCTGTGTATTGGAGCGTCGGAATGCTGCTGGATATCGGATTGAACGTACTGCTCGGATTGGCGCTAGGCACGCTGGGCGGCTTGTTCGGTATCGGCGGCGGGCTGATCGCGATTCCCGTGCTGGGCGTGCTGTTCGGCCTGGACCAGCAGCTGGCGCAAGGCACCGCGCTGGTGATGGTCGTGCCCAACGTGCTGCTTGCCATCTGGCGCTATCACCAGCGCAATCGCATCGACTGGCGGCATGCCCTCGCGCTGGGCAGTGCCAGTTTCGTGTTCGCCATCGCCGGTGCGGCCGTTGCCGTGTCGCTGGATGCCGGGCGCATGCGCATGGCGTTCGTCGGCTTCCTGCTGGCCCTGGCTGCCTACACATTGCTACGGGTGTTTCTGCGCCCGGCCGCCGGCGACGGACAGCTGCGTCATCCCTGGCCATGGCTGGGCCTGCTCGGTGCGGGTGCCGGAGCAATGGGAGGCTTGTTCGGTGTCGGTGGAGCGGTTATCGCCACGCCGATCCTGACCAGCGTATTCGGCACCTCGCAGGTGGTCGCTCAGGGCCTGTCACTGGCACTGGCCGCGCCGAGCACCGGCGTCACTCTGGTGACCTACGCGCTGCATCATCAGGTCAACTGGTCGCTGGGCCTGCCGCTGGCGGTAGGCGGATTGCTCAGCATCAGTTTGGGTGTGCGGTTGGCGCATGCCTTGCCGGAACGTCTGCTGCGACTGCTGTTCAGCGTTTTTCTGGTGGCAAGCGCCTTGTTGCTGGCAATGGAAAGCTGATCGGCGCGATTTCGCCAGTAGGTTAGCCCGTCAGGCCGATCAGGCCACCACCCACAGCGCCACCGATCACCACCAGCCAGGGCGGCAGTTTCCAGTACATCAGTGCGGCGAGGGCGAGCAGGGCAAGGACGAAATGCTCTGGCGCCTTGATGCCGCTGGTCCATACCGGATCGTACAGCGCAGCCAGCAGCAACCCGACCACCGCCGCGTTGACCGCCGCCAGGGCTGCCTGCGTGCGCCGGTTGCTGCGCAGGCGCTCCCAGAACGGCAGCACGCCGATGACCAGCAGAAACGACGGCACGAATACCGCAACCAGGCACACCGCCGCTCCCAGCAAGCCGCTGGGCGACTCATTCATCGAGGCGCCGAGGAACGCGGCAAAGGTGAACAGCGGGCCGGGTACCGCCTGGGCCGCGCCGTAGCCAGCGAGGAACGTATCGCGGTCTACCCAGCCTGGCTGCACCACTTCGGCCTGCAGCAGCGGCAGCACCACGTGGCCGCCACCGAACACCAGCGCGCCAGCGCGGTAGAACGCATCGAGCAACGTCAGCAACGGGTTGTCCGTGCCGCTGGCGAGTAGCGGCAACAGCATGAGCAGCGCAAAGAACAGCGCCAGTGCTGTGAGCGCGGCCCGACGCTTCACCGCAACGGGCAATGCGACATGTGCTTCTGTGGTGGCAGGGCGAAAGAAAACCACCCCGATCAGACCCGCCGTGGCGATGACCGCAACCTGACTCCAGATGAACGGGAGCAGCAGCACGGTGCTCGCCGCCGCCAGCGCAATGGCGATTCGCGGCGCGTCGGTGCACAGCGTTCGTGCCATGCCCCAGACGGCTTGGGCAACTACGGCCACGGCGACGATCTTCAGACCCTGAAGGACGCCGTCAGGCAGCGCGTCGCCCCATGTGGCGATTCCCAGCGCGAACAGCGTCAGCGCGATCGCCGATGGCAGGGTGAAGCCTGCCCAGGCCGCCAGCGAGCCACGGTAACCGCCGCGCAGCAAACCGATCGCCAGGCCTACCTGGCTGCTGGCCGGGCCTGGAAGAAACTGGCAGAGCGCGACCAGATCGGCATAGCTGCGCTCGTCCAGCCAGCGGCGACGCTGGACGAACTCCTCGCGGAAATAGCCGAGATGCGCGATGGGACCGCCGAAGGAGGTGAGGCCCAGGCGCAGGAACACCAGAAAAATGGTCCAGGCGTCGAGTCGGGAGGATGTCGAATGATGCTGCGAGTCGGTGTGCATGCGGGTTCGTCGGCTATCGATCTGTAGGGTCGAGTCGGGCAGGCAGTCTAGCTGTTCAAGGTGTCAGGTGGATGACAGCGGACGCGCTGCGGCGCCGTTGCAGGGCCAATCATCGGCAACCAGAAACAGCCGTTCCTGCTCCAGCCAGACGCCCGATGCATCCGGTTCGAGCCGCGCCAGCAGCTGCGCCCGCGCCTGTGCCGGATTGGCGGCTTGCCAGTCGGCAAACCGGGTCGCATCCCACAGCTCGGCCGGCGTAACACGTGCTGGCGCAAGCCAGGCCGAGCGAGCGATGGGTTGCCAGACAGCGTCGGGCGTCTCGGACTGGAAGCGCGGCCAGTCGGCCTGGCGCAGCCATCTGCCCTGCAGGTGGTGCGGGTTGGCGCCGAGCGGCGACGTGCAGCTCTGCGGCCAGGGGCGGAACAGGTACCCGCTGAGCCAGAAGCTGCTTTGCACCGGGCGGCCGGTAAGTTCAGCGAGCACCGCCAGCGTTGCTGGCTGGGTACACAGCGGCAGCTGGCGCTGGCACATATGATCGAGTTTCAGATCGAGTCGATCGTGACTGCCGGGACCAAGCCAATGCGCGTGCCGGCTGCCATCGCCCTGTGCGAGCCCCAGGTAGAACTTCACGGCCAGCTCCAGGTGATGCACGCCCTGGTCATCGCAGAACAGCAGGTCCAGCTCGCCGAGTGTGCTGCCGTTCTGCCGGATCGGCAGATTGGCGGCGAGCAGCTGGATATCGGGTGCGTGGGACAGCGCGTATTGCCACAGCCGCTCGTAGTACAGGCCCAGTCGTCGAATGCGGTGCAGCGACAGCCAGGCTTCGAGAATCGATGGCTCGGCATCCTGTTGCCGCAACCAGTTGGCCAGCCGCTCCGGCTCGCTGTTCCAGCAGCTCGCGGACAGCGGGTGACGCTGACACTGCGGTGCCTCGCTCAGCAGCGGCGGCGAGAGGATCGTCCAGGCGAGATCGCGCACCTGCGGATGCTGGAGGCGGTTGGGGAGGGCGGAAAGACTGCACAGGCTCATGAATGCAGCATAGCTGTCGGTTTGCTGATGGTCCGGCGTTTCGCTGATAATCCGCTGCCGCTGAACACCGCGGCGAGCAGGGGCTCTAACGCCTGTGCTGGAATTCAGGCGAATGGCCGATTCGTATCGGCGTCGTCGCCTGCGTGCTGCGTGTTATTTTCGAGCGCTGCGACTGCCCGCAACCATCCGCCCAGCCACACCAGGGAACGTCAATGGAGCAATTCCGCAATATCGGCATCATCGGCCGCCTGGGTAGCTCCCAGGTGCTGGATACCATCCGCCGGCTGAAGCGATTCCTCGTCGAACGCCATCTGCATGTGATTCTTGAAGAGAACATCGCCGAGGTGCTGCCGGGACACGGCATGCAGACCTCGTCGCGGCAGCGGCTGGGCGAATCCTGCGACCTGGTGATCGTGGTCGGCGGCGACGGCAGCCTGCTTGGCGCCGCCCGGGCGATGGCCAAGCACCGGGTGCCGGTACTTGGCATCAACCGCGGCAGCCTCGGCTTTCTCACCGACATCCGTCCGGATGAGCTGGAAGAGAAAGTCGCCGAAGTGCTCAATGGCCAGTACACCCTGGAAAATCGCTTTCTGCTGGAGGCCCAGGCGCGCCGCTTCGATGAGCCGATCGGCGAGGGCGACGCGCTCAACGATGTGGTGCTGCATCCGGGCAAATCCACTCGCATGATCGAATTCGAGCTGTACATCGACGGCCAGTTCGTCTGCAGCCAGAAGGCCGACGGCCTGATCGTGGCGACCCCCACCGGCTCCACCGCCTATTCGCTGTCGGCGGGCGGGCCGATCATGCATCCGCGATTGGACGCCATCGTCGTCGTGCCCATGTACCCGCACACCTTGTCGAGCCGTCCGATCGTGGTCGATGGCAACAGCGAGCTGAAGATCGTGGTGTCGCCGAACATGCAGATATATCCGCAGGTGTCCTGCGACGGCCAGAACCACTTCACCTGCGCGCCGGGCGATACCGTGACGGTGCGCAAGAAGCCGCAGAAGCTGCACCTGATCCATCCGCTGGACCACAACTACTACGAAGTTTGCCGGACCAAGCTGGGCTGGGGCAGCCGCCTCGGCGGGGGCGATTGATGCAGCTTGATCCCGAACGCGGCTACGACCTGATCGGTGATATCCACGGCTGCGGCCGTTCGCTGGCGCGTCTGCTGGATTCGTTGGGCTACCGTCTGCAGGGGGGAGTCTGGCGTCATTCGCGCCGGCAGGTGATCTTCCTCGGCGACATCATCGACCGCGGTCCGCATATCCGTGAGGCGCTGCATCTGGTCTACGACATGGTCGACCGTGGGCAGGCCTACTGCATCATGGGCAACCACGAGTTCAATGCACTGGGCTGGTACGTGCCGGCGCCCCCGGGCAGCGGTCGCGATTTCGTCCGTGAGCATTCGCCGCGTTTCGCCCGGCTGTTGCAGGAAACCTTCCAGCAGTTCGAACCCTATCCCGAGGAGTGGAAAGCCTTTCGCGAATGGTTCTATAGCCTGCCACTGTTTCTCGAGAATGAGCGCTTCCGCGTCGTGCACGCTTGCTGGGACAGCCGCGTTATCGCACGCCTGCGCCCGTTCCTCAAGGACGCCTGCATCAATCCGGCCATCCTGCGCGAGGCCGGCCTGCCGGGTACGTTCATCTGCCAGGCGCTGGATCGCCTGCTGCGCGGCACCGATATGCCGCTGCCCGAAGGCATGACCCTGACCAGCGAGGAAGGCTTCGTGCGGACCTTCTTTCGTACCAAATTCTGGGAAGAGAACCCGCAAACCTACGGTGACGTCGTGTTCCAGCCCGACGGCCTGCCGGATCACGCGGCGCGCATGCCCTTGTCGCAACAGCAGAAGAATCGTCTGTTCCTCTACGGCCCGGACGAGCCGCTACTGTTCGTTGGCCACTATTGGCGCCGCGGGCGTCCGGGGCCGCTTCGCGACAATCTGGCCTGCCTGGACTACAGCGCGGTGAAGAACGGCAAGCTGGTGGCGTATCGACTGGATAGCGAAACCCGGCTGGACCCGGCCAAATTCGTCTGGGTCGATGTGCAGGCGGTCTTCCGATGAGCGTGTCCGTTGCCGAGGCCCTGCGCCTGCCGCTGTCAGAGGATCTGAGCGGATTCATTGCCTTGCTGCGCCGCCTGCGGGTGCCATGCCGGGTGTCGGAGGAGGGCGATCAACAGGTGCTACGCGTGCCGGTTGAGGTCGTCGAGCAGGTTCGCGACCTGTACGCACGGCATCCCCATGGCGATGACAGCGTCGTCATCGAACAGCCCCGGCGCCGCGGCGGCGGTTTCGTCGCCGCCCTGCGCGCCAGCCCGCTGACCGCAGCAATATTGGTCATCACCCTGGTTGTCGCCGCCATCACGCTGCTTGGTGAGAATTTCGCGACGATCCGCTGGCTGAACTTCGTCGACTTCCGGGTCGATGGTGAATACGCCTACTTCGCCTCGCTGGAGCAGACACTCGCCGCCGGGCAGTGGTGGCGACTGATCACGCCGATCTTCGTGCACTTCGGCATCCTCCACCTGGCCATGAACAGTATGTGGTTCTGGGAGCTGGGGCGGCGCATCGAAGCCCTTCAGCGCGCCTGGATGCTGCTGGCGCTGACGCTGCTGTTCGGTCTGGTGTCCAACTTCGCCCAGTACCTGTTCGGCGGGCCGGGCATCTTCGGTGGGCTCTCCGGCGTGCTGTACGGGCTGCTCGGGCACTGCTGGCTCTATCAGAAGCTTGCGCCCAACGAGGCCTACCGGCTGCCACCCGGGGTGGTCGTGCTGATGCTGGTGTGGCTGGTGATCTGCCTCACCGGCGTCATCGAGGTGCTCAGTTTCGGCGCGCTGGCCATCGCCAATGCCGCTCATGTCGGCGGGTTGGTCGCCGGCTGCGTGACCGGCGTGATTGGCGGCACCCTGGCGCGCCGTCGGCGCCAGCGCTGAGGCTTTTCCCTAAAGCACGGCTGCCCGGTAGAATGGCCGCTCGTTTCCCTCGGAGCTGGCCATGTCGACCTTTATCCAAACCGCCGAAAACATCACCCCCGAAATCTACCTGAACCTCAAGCAGGCGCTTGAACTCGGCAAATGGGCTGACGGCCGCAAGCTGACCCCCGAGCAGAAGGAAACCTGCATGCAGGCGGTGATCGCCTGGGAGATGAAGAACCTCCCGGAAGAACAGCGCACCGGCTTCATGGGCGGTCAGGAATGTGCTTCCAAGAGCAAGAAGGCTGAGCCGGCCATCGATACCAGCCTGTTCGCTCCCGCTTCGGGAACCCGCCACTGATGCTCGAATTGGGACGCGGTGCGCTGAGCAAGATGTCGATCCAGCTCGGCGCACCGGCGCAGTATTCCTTCCGCCTGAATGACGAACTGGTGCCGGTCAATCCGCTGATCGGCAAGACCCTGCGTCTGGAATACCTCGGCGCCATCAACTGCACCCATTGCGGTCGCAAGACCAACAAGAGCTTCAGCCAGGGTTATTGCTATCCCTGCTTCAAGAAGCTGCCGCAGTGCGATGTCTGCATCATGAGCCCGGAAAAGTGCCACCACGATTTCGGCACCTGCCGCGATCCGCAGTGGGGCATGGACTTCTGCATGACCGACCACGTGGTCTACCTGGCCAACTCGTCGGGCATCAAGGTCGGGATCACCCGTGCCACGCAGCTGCCGACGCGCTGGCTCGATCAGGGCGCCAGCCAGGCGCTGCCGATCATGCGCGTCGCCACGCGCCAGCAGTCCGGAATGGTCGAAGACCTGCTGCGCAGCCAGGTGGCGGATCGCACCAACTGGCGCGCGCTGCTCAAGGGCGATGCCGAGCCCATCGACCTGATCGAAATGCGCGAGCAGATCTTCGATGCCTGTGCCGATGGGTTGCGCGAGTTGCAACAGCGCTACGGGCTGCAGGCGATCCAGCCGGTGGCGGACGCCGACGTGCTGGAGATTCGCTATCCGGTCGACGCCTATCCGACCAAGGTGGTCAGTCTCGATCTGGAGAAGACGCCCGTAGTCGAAGGTACGCTCAGGGGCATCAAGGGCCAGTACCTGATTCTCGATACCGGCGTGATCAACATTCGCAAGTTCACCGCTTATCAGGTCGCCGCCAGCGCTACCGCGTAGGGTGGATAACGCTTCGCTTATCCACCGCTTACGGCCGGCGGGCTCAAGGATGAGCGGCCTGGAACAACCCTGTGGAAAAGGCTTCTCCGTTTCCACCCTACAAGTCCGTCGCGACAGACGCTAAGCTCGAACTCATCCGCAGCCCGGTTTACGGGCTGGCAGTCCATCGCCAAATTCCTGCTTGAAGCTAGCCGCTTGAAGCTCAGCCGACGAGGTTTCCATGCGTACCGAACAACCGAAAGTCATTCATCTGAAGGATTACCAGGCGCCTGAATACCTGATCGATGAAACCCACCTGACCTTCGAACTGTACGAGGACCGCACCCTGGTGCACGCCCAGCTGGTGATGCGCCGCAATCCCGAGCGCCCGGCTGGCAAGCTGCCGCCGCTGGAGCTGCACGGCCAGGAGCTCGAGCTGCAGGCCATCGCGCTGAACGACCGCGAGCTTGGCCTGGGCGACTACCAGATCAGCGAAGACTGTTTGACCCTGCAGCCGGACAGCGAAAGCTTCGTCATCGACACTTCGGTGGTGATCCATCCGGAAACCAACACCGCGCTGGAAGGGCTGTACAAGTCCGGCAGCATGTTCTGCACCCAGTGCGAAGCCGAGGGCTTCCGCAAGATCACTTATTACCTCGACCGCCCGGACGTGATGAGCAAGTTCACCACCACCGTGAGCGCCGAACAAAAGGCCTATCCGGTGCTGCTCTCCAACGGCAACCCGATTGCCAGCGGCAGCGAGGACGACGGCCGCCACTGGGCGACCTGGGAAGACCCGTTCAAGAAGCCGGCCTATCTGTTCGCCCTGGTGGCGGGTGACCTCTGGGCCATCGAGGACAGCTTCACCACTATGAGTGGGCGCAACGTGGCGCTGCGGATCTACGTCGAGCCGGAGAACGTCGACAAGTGCCAGCACGCCATGGACAGCCTGAAGAAGTCGATGAAGTGGGACGAAGAAGCCTACGGTCGCGAGTACGACCTGGACATCTTCATGATCGTCGCGGTGAACGACTTCAACATGGGCGCCATGGAGAACAAGGGCCTCAACATCTTCAACTCCAGCGCAGTGCTGGCCCGCGCCGAAACCGCTACTGATGCCGCGCACCAGCGCGTCGAGGCCATCGTCGCCCACGAATATTTCCACAACTGGTCGGGCAATCGCGTGACCTGCCGCGACTGGTTCCAGCTGTCGCTCAAGGAAGGCTTCACCGTCTTCCGCGATTCGCAGTTCAGCGCCGACATGAACTCGCCGACCGTCAAGCGCATCGAGGACGTCGCCTACCTGCGTACCCACCAGTTCGCCGAGGATGCCGGCCCCATGGCCCATTCGGTGCGCCCGGAATCCTTCATCGAGATCTCCAACTTCTACACCCTGACCGTCTACGAGAAGGGCGCCGAAGTGGTGCGCATGATCCAGACGCTGCTGGGCGACGAGGGCTTCCGCAAGGGCAGCGACCTCTATTTCGAACGGCATGATGGCCAGGCCGTGACGGTCGACGATTTCGTCAAGGCGATGGAGGACGCCAACGGTGCGGACCTGACCCAGTTCAAGCGCTGGTACAGCCAGTCCGGTACACCGCGCCTGGCCGTCAGCGAGCAATACGACGAGGTGGCGAAGACCTACCGCCTGACCTTCCGCCAGAGTTGTCCGCCAACGCCGGGCCAGCCGACCAAAGAGCCGTTCGTGATTCCGGTGAAGCTAGGGCTGCTGGCTGCCGATGGTGCGGACATGCCGCTGCGTCTGGACGGTGAAGCCTCCGCCGCCGGGACCAGCCGCGTGCTGGCGGTGACCGAAGCCGAACAAACCTTTAACTTCGTCGACGTCGCCGAGCGTCCGCAGCCATCGCTGCTGCGCGGCTTCTCCGCGCCGGTAAAGCTGGATTACCCGTACAGCCGCGACCAGCTGATGTTCCTCATGCAGCATGATTCCGATGGCTTCAGCCGCTGGGAGGCCGGGCAGCAGTTGTCGGTGCAGGTGCTGCAGGAGCTGATCGGCCAGCATCAGCGTGGTGAAGAACTGGCGCTGGACGAGCGTCTGATCACGGCGCTGCGCACCTTGCTGCAGAACGACAAGCTGGACGCAGCGATGGTCGCCGAGATGCTGTCGCTGCCGGGTGAATCCTATCTGGCTGAAATCAGCGAAGTGGCGGACGTGGATGCCATCCACGCTGCACGCGAGTTCGCCCGCAAGCGCATCGCCGACGCATTGTTCGAGCCGCTGTGGCAGCGCTACCAGGGCAATCGCGAAACCTCGCGCAGCACGCCCTATGTGGCCTCGGCCGAACATTTCGCCCGTCGCGCCCTGCAGAACATAGCATTGTCGTACCTGATGCTGAGCGAGAAAGCCGAAGTCGTGGAAGCCTGCCTGGAACAGTTCGAGCAGGCCGACAACATGACCGAGCGCTTGACCGCACTGGCCGTGCTGGTCAACTCGCCGTTCGAGGCCGAGCGCGACCAGGCGCTGCAGGCCTTCGCCGAGCACTTCAAGGACAACCCGCTGGTAATGGACCAGTGGTTCAGCGTGCAGGCCGGCAACCCGTTGCCCGGCGGGCTGGAACGGGTGCAGACGCTGATGCAGCACCCGGCGTTCATCCTGAAGAACCCGAACAAGGTGCGTGCGTTGATCGGTGCCTTCGCCAACCAGAACCTGGTCAACTTCCACCGCGCCGATGGCGCCGGCTACCGCTTCCTCGCCGACCAGGTGATCACCCTCAACGCGCTGAACCCGCAGATCGCCTCGCGCCTGCTGGCACCGCTGACCCGCTGGCGCAAGTACGACAGCGCCCGGCAGGCGCTGATGAAGGGCGAGCTGGAGCGCATCCTTGCGTCCGGAGAGCTGTCCAGCGATGTCTACGAAGTGGTGAGCAAGAGCCTCGCCTGACTCGACAAGGCCGATCGTGCAATGCGATCGGCCTTTCTTTTACGAGAGCCTGCTCCCAGGCACTATCCACGGCAAACAACCTTCCTGCGTATCGTGACCATCCTCTGGCGCCCCGCGTCGGATCGTCACTGCGGGATCGAAAGAGGCGGTCGGCACATACTGGCCACTGGCCCAATCAGCCTGAGTGATCACGCGTCAATCATTGCGTGAGAGTTAACAATTCATAACGTCCGGCCAATTGTGCCTGTCTGTGGAAGCTGGCTAGGATGGCCGAGCCTGCATTACAGGCCTTACCTAATAAGAATAAAGGGGGTATGTATGAGTGAGCCCGTTCAGCGGCGCACACTATCCGGCCGCGCCGTGGCTCCACACCAGGCGAGGGCGTCGCGTCTTCACTCATCGGTTGCCGGCATGCTTTCGCTGTGCGGCGCCTTCTCGCTCCTGCTGCTCGCAGCATCGGCACCCGCCCAGGCCGCTCCCGACGGCCAGGCCCGCTACTCGATCGAGTCGGCCAAGGCTGTCTCCAGTCTTCTGCTCGATATCACCGAGGCCGGCGAACGTCTCGTTGCGGCGGGCGATCGAGGCCACATTCTCTATTCCGACGATGGTGGCGCCAGCTGGATGCAGGCCAAGGTGCCGACGCGTCAGCTGCTGACGGCCATCGACTTCGTCGACGGCAAGCACGGCTGGGCGGTTGGTCATGACGCGTTGATCCTGGCTACAGCCGACGGCGGTGAGAGCTGGACGGCGCAGTACGAGGATCGCGAGCGCGAGGCTCCCTTGCTGGACGTCTGGTTCGAAGACACCCAGCACGGCATCGCGGTGGGCGCCTACGGTGCGCTGCTGGAAACCATCGATGGCGGTCAGAGCTGGGAAGACATCAGCGAGCGCCTCGATAACGAGGACGGTTACCACCTGAACGCCATCGCCCATATCCAGGGCTCAGGCCTGTTCGTCGTCGGCGAACTGGGCGGAATGTTCCGTTCTGGCGATATGGGCGAAACCTGGGAGCGCGTCGAATCGCCGTATCAGGGTTCGTTCTTCGGGGTGGTCGGTGGCGCTGAGCCGGGGGTGGTTGTTGCCTTCGGGCTGCGCGGCCACCTGTTCCGCTCGGTCGACTTCGGCGACAGCTGGGAAGGCATCGAGCTCGGCAACGGTAACGGCAATGTGCTGGAGTCCGGGCTGGCCGACGGCAACCTGCTGCGCGATGGGCGCATCGTGGTGGTCGGTCACGGCGGCGCGGTGCTCACCAGCGACGATCAGGGCCGTAGCTTCAAGCTGTTCAATCGCCCCGACCGCCGTTCGCTGTCGGGTGTCACCTCCGATTCCCAAGGCAACCTGATCCTGGTAGGGCAGGGCGGTGTTCGCATCGCCTCGCCATCGGGCGCGGATCTGGCCCCACAACAATAAAGCCGGGAGCATCTGCATGACCAAGCACCAACAGAAGCCGGCGTCGTTCCTCGAGCGCCTGATCTTCAACAACCGGCCGGCAGTCGTCGTACTCTGCCTGCTGATCAGCGCATTTCTCTTCTATCAGGCGGCACAGGTTCGGCCGCAGACCAGCTTCGAGAAGATGATTCCGCTGGGGCATCCCTACATCCAGAAGATGCTCGAGCACCAGAATGACCTGGCCAACCTCGGCAACACCGTGCGGATATCGGTGGAAGCGGTGGAGGGCGACATCTTCTCCAAGGAGTATATGGAGACGCTTCGGCAGATCCATGACGAGATCTTTTACATCCATGGCGTCGACCGCTCCAACATGAAGTCGCTGTGGAGCCCCAGCGTGCGCTGGACAGAGGTCACCGAGGAGGGCTTCGCCGGTGGCGAAGTGATTCCCCAGACCTACGACGGCTCGCCCGAAAGCCTGGATGACCTGCGCGACAACATCCTCAAGTCCGGTCAGATCGGCCGTCTGGTGGCGAACAACTTCAAGTCGAGCATCATCGACGTGCCACTGCTGGAGTCTTACCCGGACCCTGAAGATCAGAGCCGGCAGATCAAGCTGGACTACCAGAAGTTCTCCCACGAGCTGGAAGAGAAGATCCGCGAGAAGTACCAGGCGCAGAACCCGAATGTGAAGGTGCACATCATCGGCTTCGCCAAGAAGGTCGGTGACCTGATCGATGGGCTGGTCGGTGTGGCGCTGTTCTTCATCGTTGCCATCGGCATCACCTTTGCCCTACTGCTGTGGTTCACCCGCTGCATGAAGAGCACCATCGCGGTGCTGATCACGACGCTGATTGCCGTGGTCTGGCAGCTCGGTCTGCTGCACACGCTGGGGTTCGGCCTCGATCCGTACTCAATGCTGGTGCCATTCCTGGTGTTTGCCATTGGTATCTCCCACGGCGTACAGAAGATCAACGGCATCGCCATGGCCTCCGGCTATACCGAAGATCCGGTGACGGCGGCGCGCATGGCGTTTCGTCAGCTGTTCATTCCGGGGATGGTGGCGTTGCTGTCCGACGCGGTGGGTTTCGTCACCCTGCTGCTGATCGATATCGGCGTGATCCGCGAGCTGGCCATCGGTGCTTCGCTGGGCGTGGCGGTGATCATCCTGACCAACCTGATTCTGCTGCCGGTTGCGATTTCCTACATGGGCATCAGTCAGCGGGCGATCAAGCAGGCCCGCGAAGAAGCCTCGCGCGATCATCCGTTCTGGCGCGCGCTGTCGAATTTCGCCAGCCCGAAGGTGGCACCGATCTCCATCACTATCGCCGTGGTCGCGCTGGCGGGTGGCCTCTGGTACGGCCAGAACCTGAAGATCGGCGACCTTGATCAGGGCGCGCCGGAGCTGCATCCGGATTCGCGCTACAACCTGGATAACGACTTCGTCATCCGCAACTACTCGACCAGCTCCGACGTACTGGTAGTGATGGTCAAGACCGCGCCGGAAGGCTGTTCGCACTACGACACGCTCGCCGCCATGGACGAGCTGATGTGGAAGATGCAGAACACCGAGGGCGTGCAGTCGGCGGTGTCGATGGTGTCGGTGGCGCGCCAGGGCATCAAGGGCATGAACGAGGGCAGCCTGAAATGGGAAACGCTTTCGCGTAACCAGCATGTGCTGAACAACTCCATCGCCCGTGCCGAAGGTATGTACAACAGCGACTGCTCGCTGGCACCGGTATTGGTGTTCCTCAACGACCATAAGGCCGAGACGCTGGAACACGTGGTGGCCGCGGCGAAGGAGTTTGCCGAGGAGAACAACCGCGAAGGTCTGGAGTTCGTGCTGGCGGCAGGTAACGCCGGTATCGAGGCGGCTACCAACGAGGTCATCGCCGCGTCGGAAACCACCATGCTGATCGCCGTCTACCTGGCTGTGAGCATCATGTGCCTGCTGACCTTCCGTTCGCTGGCGGCCACGCTCTGCGTGATCCTGCCGCTGGTGCTGACATCGATCCTCGGTAACGCGCTGATGGCCTTCATGGGCATCGGGGTGAAGGTGGCGACGCTGCCCGTGATCGCACTGGGCGTGGGTATCGGTGTGGACTACGGGATCTATATCTACAGCCGTCTGGAGTCGTTCCTGCGCCAGGGCATGACCCTGCAGGAAGCCTACTACCAGACCCTGAAGTCCACCGGCAAGGCTGTGATCTTCACCGGCGTCTGCCTGGCGATTGGTGTGGTGACCTGGGTGTTCTCGGCGATCAAGTTCCAGGCCGACATGGGTCTGATGCTGACCTTCATGTTCCTCTGGAACATGGTCGGCGCGATCTGGCTGCTGCCGGCCCTGGCTCGCTTCCTGATCAAACCGGAGAAGCTACGTCAGAAGGCGTGACAAGGCCAAAGCGCTTGCAACAAAAAACCCCGCTCTGCGGGGTTTTTTGTTGCAAGCGCTTTGGTTAAGGCTGAACCCCGTCAATCAATTTCAGTTCGAGCGGATAGCCCTGGGCAGGCTGTACTACGGTTTCGGTTTCGACGATGTTTAGAACTTCACCGCTAGGGTCTTTGGTGACCGTCACGGTCTTGCTGTATGTGCTCTGTACCACACAGCCTGAAAGCAGCATTGATGCAACTAAGGCGGCGAGATAGGCGGAAGTTTTCATTCTGTCGGCTCCAAGCATATGTGTTGGGGCGCGGAATCTACCATCATATTGCTATCATCACTACCGGCTGCATGTTGGGCCGAAGCCAGTCCAGACATGCTGAGCATCAGTGTCGCCTTCGACTATCTGGGAACGTAGCCCGCCCTAGGTCATGCTGTCATGCCCTGCACCTGTATAACGGCCTGTGCGGCCACTTCGCCGATCACCAGGATCGCCGGGCTCTTCAGCTTGAAGGCCAAGGCATCGCGGCACATGCCGGCGAGGCTCGAACGGCATTCGCGTTGCTGCGGCAGTGAAGCGTTCTCGATCATCGCCACTGGTGTACCGGCGGAAAGTCCGCCCTCCAACAGCCCGGCCTGCACCTGTTCCAGCTTGCTCACACCCATGTACACCACCAGCGTGGTGCCGCTTTTGGCCAGCGCCTGCCATTCCGGACTGCTGTCGTCGAGCGTGTGCGCTGTTACCAGGGTGACGCCGCGGGCGACGCCGCGCTGGGTCAGCGAGATCCCGCATTGCGTGGCACCGGCCAGGCCGGCGGTGATGCCGTTGACTAGCTCGACCTCGATGCCGCGTGTCGACAGCCATTCGGCTTCTTCGCCACCGCGGCCGAAGATGCACGGATCGCCACCCTTGAGGCGCACCACGCACTTGCCCTGGCGGGCGTAACGCAGCATCAGACGGTGGATGAAGGCTTGCGGCGTGGAGCGGCAGCCGCCGCGCTTGCCCACCGGGATGATGCGAGCGTTCGGGCAGTGTTCGAGCACGGCGGGGTTGACCAGGTCATCGATCATCACCACCTGTGCCTCGCCCAGCGCGCGCACGGCCTTGAGGGTCAGCAGTTCCGGGTCGCCAGGGCCGGCGCCTACCAGCCAGACTTTTGCGCTCATGGGGTAATCCTCGTCATGGTTGGTATCAGAGAAGTGCGCGTTCCGGCTGGCTGGCCAGCAGACGCTTGATTTCGGGCACGCAGGAGCCACAGCTGGTGCCGCAGCCGAGTTCCTGCTTGAGGCCGGTCAGATCGAGACCGCGCTCGATGCCTGCACGGACCTTGTTCTGGCTGACGTTCATGCAGTTGCACAGAGTACGGTCGGTGCTGATGGTCGCGCCGCCAGGTGGCGCGCTGAGTGGAGCCAGCAGCCAGCGACGCAGTTCGGCGTCGGCGCTGCCGCTTTCCCAGAGTCCGCGCAGCCACTGCCGGGCGGCGGTCTCGCCGGCCAGGCGCAACGCGACGATACGGCCTTCCTCGATGCGTACGCGCTTGCCGACTGCGCGACGCGGGTCGTCATAGGCCAGCACCGGGCCTTCGTCGAGGCCGAGCAGGCTGTCGATGGCGTCCAGCTCGGCAGCCGTTGGCGCCGCATTCCGGGCGGCGCGGATCAGCAACGCCGAGCGTTCGCGCCCGCCGAGGCTGAAACTGGCGTAGTCGAAGGTTTCGAACAATGGCCGCAGCGCCTCGAAGCGTCGCTGCACATCTCCCTCAACCAGCGCGAAGAACTGCCAGGGCAATTCGACCTGTTCGACTTCGATGCCGGCGTGCTTGAGTTCCGGCTGTTTCGACAGCGGATCGACGCTGGCCAGGGTCAGTACGTTGCTGCCCAGCCCCTTGAGAAAGCGATCGCCCCAGTGCATCGGCAGGAAGGTCTGGCCGGCACGCAGGCTGTCATCTTTCTGCACCGGGAGGATCAGGCTGCCGCGACGGCTTTTCACCGTCACCAGCTGGCCGTCCAGCAGACGCCGGCGGCGCATGTCATCAGCGTTCATTCCGAGCAACGCTTCTTCGACATGGCCGAACAGCCGCGCCGCGGTGCCAGTGCGGCTCATGCCGTGCCACTGGTCGCGCAGCCGGCCGGTATTGAGCGTCAGCGGATAGCGCGCCTCGCGCTTTTCCTTCGGCGCCTGGTAGTGCTCGGCGATGAAACGGGCGCGGCCATTGGCAGTGGGAAACACACCGTCACCATAAAGCCGCGCGGTGCCTTGTTCGCTGCCTGGCGGAAACGGCCATTGCTGCGGACCGAGGGTATCGATCAGTGCGTAGCTCAGGCCGCTGTAGTCCAGATCGCGGGCGGCGGTGAGCGGCTTGTACTCCTCGAACAGCGCTTCGGCATTCTCGAAAGTGAACAGGCACGGCTGGCCGGGGCGTAGGTGACGTTCCAGGCGTCGGGCGAAATCGCAGGTGATCGCCCAGTCTGCACGGGCTTCGCCTGGGGCCGGTACGGCGCGGCGCACGTGGCTGATGCGGCGCTCGGAGTTGGTCACGGTGCCTTCCTTCTCGCCCCAGCTCGCGGCCGGCAGCAGAAGGTCGGCGTGGCGGCAGGTTTCGGTGGTGAAGAAGGCTTCCTGCACCACGACGAAGGGGCAGGCGGCCAGGGCCTCATGGACTTTCTGCTGGTCCGGCAGCGACTGAGCCGGGTTGGTGCAGGCGATCCACAGCGCCTTGATCTTGCCGGCGCGCACGGCGTCGAACAGCTCGATGGCGGACAGGCCAGGCTGTTTTGGCAGCTGCTCGACACCCCAATAGTCCGCCACTTCTGCGCGGTGTTCGGCATTGGTCGCGTCGCGGTGGCCGGGCAGCAGATTGGACAGGCTGCCGGTTTCGCGCCCGCCCATGGCATTCGGTTGGCCGGTGAGCGAGAAAGGGCCGGTACCTGGCTTGCCGATCTGTCCGGTGGCCAGGTGCAGGTTGATCAGCGCGCTGTTCTTAGCGCTGCCGGCGGTGGATTGGTTAAGCCCCATGCACCACAGGCTTAGAAAACTAGGCGCGCTACCAATCAGTCGTGCGCAGCTCTGCAGGTCGTCGACGCTGATGCCGCAGAGGTCGGCGACCATCGCCGGGGTGTAATCGCGCACCAGGCTTTTCAGCGCATCGAAGCCTTCGGTATGGGCGTCGATGAAGCGGCGGTCGATCCAGCCTTCCCACATGAGGATATGCAGCAGCCCGTGGAACAGCGCGACATCGGTGCCCGGCAGGATCGGCAGGTGCAGGTCGGCCAGCTCGCTGGTGTCGGTGCGCCGCGGGTCGACGACGATGATGGTCATCTCCGGTCGCTTCGCCTTGGCTTCCTCCAGACGGCGGAACAGCACCGGATGCGCATAGGCCATGTTGCTGCCGACGATCAGCAGGCAGTCGGCCTGCTCGATGTCCTCGTAGCTGCAGGGCGGGGCGTCGGCGCCCAGGCTGCGCTTGTAGCCGACCACTGCCGAGGACATGCACAGCCGCGAGTTGGAATCCAGGTTGTTGGTGCCGACCAGGGCGCGGGCCAGTTTGTTGAAGGCGTAGTAGTCCTCGGTCAGCAGCTGGCCGGAGACATAGAAGGCGACGCTGTCCGGCCCGTGTTCGCGGATGGTCTCGGCGAACACGTTAGCGGCATGCTCCAGGGCACTGTCCCAGTCGGTACGGCCGCGGGCCAGGCCCTTACCCAGGCGCAGCTCGGGATAGAGGGCGCGGGCGTCGAGGTCGCCGGTGAGGTGCAGGGTCGAACCCTTGCTGCACAGCTTGCCGAAGTTGGCCGGATGGCTGGAGTCGCCAGCCACGTCGAGGATGCGCTCGCCGTCGTGCTCGATCAGCACGCCACAGCCGACACCGCAGTAGCAGCAGGTCGAGGCGGTTGTCATACGCATGGCGTCGTCTCCTGGGAAAAGGTGCTGGTCAACTGCGGTGTGTTCAGGCCGCGCATTCCTTGCGCTGGTTAAGCGAAAGCTGCACGCGACCATTCTCGACGCGCGCCTCGTGGCGGTGGGCGCAGCCGACGTCGGGCGCTAGTGCTTCGCCGCTTTGCAGATCGATCTGCCAGTTGTGTAGCGGGCAGGCGACCTGCTTGCCGTAGACGATCCCTTGCGACAGCGGCCCGCCCTTGTGTGGGCAACGGTCGTCGAGGGCGAAGACCTGATCGTCGGAGGTGCGGAAGATCGCGATATCGCCCTTGGGGCCGGCGATGATGCGCGAGCCGAGCGGGTTGATTTCATCCAGTGCGCAGATATCGAGCCAGTTCATGCGGTGTCCCTCCAGATCGGGTGCTCAGGCGTTTTCCAACTGCTTGACGGCGATGCGGTCGAATTCCTTCTTCAGCTGCGGCTTGGAAAGTTGCTCCTGCCACGGGTCCTGCTCGAAGGAGAGCGAGAACAGCAGCCGCTGATGCAGCGCATTGCGTCGCTCGGCGTCGTCCAGCACGGCCTTCTTGATGTGGTCCATGCCGACGCGCTGCATGTAGTGCACGGTGCGTTCGAGGTAGAAGGCTTCTTCGCGGTAGAGCTGCAGGAACGCCAGGCTGTATTCCATGACCTCCTCGGCCGTCTTCACCTTGACGAAGAACTCGCCGGCTTCGGTCTTGATGCCGCCGTTGCCGCCGATGTACAGCTCCCAGCCGGAGTCCACGCCGATGATGCCGACGTCCTTGATGCCGGATTCGGCGCAGTTGCGCGGGCAGCCGGAGACGGCCAGCTTGACCTTGTGCGGCGACCACATGTTGAAAAGGGCGTGTTCCAGGTCGATGCCCATCTGCGTCGAGTTCTGCGTACCGAAGCGGCAGAACTCGCTGCCGACGCAGGTCTTCACGGTGCGGATGGATTTGCCGTAGGCGTGGCCGGAAGGCATATCCAGATCTTTCCAGACGCCCGGCAGGTCTTCCTTCCTGATACCCAGCAGGTCGATGCGCTGGCCGCCGGTAACCTTGACCATCGGCACCTGATACTTGTCCGCCACGTCGGCGATGCGCCGCAGTTCGGCGGCATTGGTAACGCCGCCCCACATCCGTGGAATGACCGAATAGGTACCATCCTTCTGGATGTTGGCGTGGGCGCGCTCGTTGATGAAGCGCGATTGCGGGTCGTCCTTGGCTTCGCCCGGCCAGGTGGAGATCAGGTAGTAGTTCAGCGCTGGGCGGCAGGTGGCGCAGCCGTTTGGCGTACGCCATTCCATGAAGGCCATGGCCGCCGGAATGCTGGTCAGGTGGTGCTCGCGAACGGCCTTGCGCACCTGGCCGTGGTTGAGGTCGCTGCAGCCGCAGATGGCCTTTTCGCTCTTCGGCTTGACGTCGGCGGCGCCGCCGACGGTGTTGATCAGAATCTGTTCGACCAGCCCGGCACAGGAGCCGCAGGAACTCGCAGCCTTGGTGTGCTTTTTCACCTCATCCACCGAGAACAGCCCGTGTTCCTGGATCGCCTTGACGATAGTGCCCTTGCACACGCCGTTGCAGCCGCACACTTCCATGTCGTCCGGCATAGACATGGCCTTGCTCTGGCCCTGGTGGCCGGCATCGCCGATGGCGCCTTCGCCGAACATCAGATGGTCGCGTATCTGGCCCACGTTCTGGCCCTCGCGGACCTGGCGGAAGTACCAGCCGCCGTCGGCGGTGTCGCCATACAGGCAGGCGCCGACCAGCACGTCGTCCTTGATCACCAGCTTCTTGTAGACGCCGCCGATGGGGTCGGAGAGGGTGATGGTTTCGGTGCCGTCGCCGCCAATGAAATCGCCGGCGGAGAACAGGTCGATGCCGGTGACCTTGAGCTTGGTCGAGGTCACCGAACCCAGGTAGCGGGAGAAGCCGAGCATGGCCAGATGGTTGGCGCAGACCTTGGCCTGTTCGAACAGCGGTGCCACCAGGCCATAGGCCGTGCCGCGATGGTTGGCGCATTCGCCGACGGCATAGATGCGCGGGTCATAGGTCTGCAGGGTGTCGTTGACCAGAATGCCGCGGTTGCACGGGATGCCGGCCTGTTCGGCCAGTTCGCTGTTGGGTCGGATGCCGGCGGCCATCACCACCAGGTCGGCGGGGATCACGTCGCCGCCCTTGAACTTGACCGCGCAGACCCGGCCTTCGCCGTTGTCGAGCAGTTCGGCGGTGTGCTTGGGCAGGAGAAACTTCAGGCCGCGGCTTTCCAGCGCGCTCTGCAGCAGGGTGCCGGCGGTCTTGTCGAGCTGACGCTCCATCAGCCAGTCGCCGATATGCACCACGGTGACGTCCATGCCCCGCAGCTTGAGGCCGTTGGCCGCTTCCAGGCCGAGCAGACCGCCGCCGATGACCACCGCGTGTTTGTGGGTCTTGGCGGTTTCCATCATCACCTGGGTGTCGGCAATGTCGCGGTAGCCGATTACGCCCTGCAGGTCCTTGCCGGGAATCGGCAGGATGAACGGATTGGAACCGGTGGCGATGAGCAGGCGGTCGTATTCCGCCTCGCTGCCGTCATCGGCGATCACCCGGCGTTTGACGCGGTCGATCTTCACCACCTTGCGGTTGAGCATGAGGCGGATGCCGTTCTCGGCGTACCAGTCCAGGTCGTTGAGCACGATCTCTTCGAACTGCTGTTCGCCGGCCAGCACCGGGGAGAGCAGGATGCGGTTGTAGTTGGGATGCGGCTCGGCGCCGAACACCGTGATGTCGTAGAGCTCGTTGGTGAGCTTGAGCAGTTCCTCAAGGGTCCGCACGCCGGCCATGCCGTTGCCGATCATTACCAGTTTGAGTTTCTTCATGCCCGTTCTCCGTGCCAGTGGACAGCTGCCGTCCGGCGTGCTCGAAATTTTTCAACAACAAAAAAGGCGTCCCACCGGTTACCCAGTGAGGACGCCTTTGTCCGTGTCCCGCTCTCTCGGGAAACCTGCCGCTCCACGTTGAGGGTCAGGTCGTAATGATTCTTCGATATTTCACATTGCAGAGGCTGTGCCAACTTTGCAATACGCCATTTTTCAATGGGTTGGAGCTTCCCGGCGCGTGGCTCAGAGGTTGATCGTTGCACTGATATGCAGCGGCTTGCGCCGTGGTGGTGCGAATTGCGCCTGTTATTGATCCTTAAAAGGCCGTTGACAGGCCGCGACCAGCTTTCTAAAGTTTCGCCCATGCGCCGATTTAGTCAGCTACTTGCGGGGCGCCTGGAGCCGATGGCTTCGAAATACCGCTAAAGCGCTGGTTCCGGTGTCGCCTCCCACCGCTGCCCAGCGGAATCCTCGAGGCGGAAGTTGAAATCGATGAACGCAAAGCACGCCCAGTTGCGCCTGGCCCCGATCACCAGCGGCCTGCACCCCAGCAATCCGAAAATTCTCCTTGGCGGCACTCACCAGCCGTCTCTGTTGCGCTACCTCGAAGGTTGGCCGCGACGTCATCGCAAATCCCGCGCCCTGCTTATCCAGTTCGCCACGGCCGACGAGTCGCTGGCGCGTTTTGCCACCGACAGTTTCGATATGGCGGTGATTCAGGCGCCGACCGCCGAGCGCCTGGAAGAGTGCGTGCGCGAGCTGACCCGGGTGGCGCGCCAGGGGCTGATTACCCGTCGCTGAGCGTCACGCGCCTTTTATCAGCAGCACGACCAGCAGCAGGTTGAGCAGCAGCGAAAGCAGTGCCATGCCGCGCCATACCTTGAGCGGCTCACGTTCGAGCAGCGGGCGCGGCCGAAGGCTGGCGCTGCGCTGTTCGCCCTGTTCCAGCTCAAGCAGCCATTGCTCGGCGGTTTCGAAACGCTGTCGTGGATCGACCGCTAGCGCGCGGGCGAGACTTTCCTCCAGCCAGGTCGGCACGTCCGGGCGATAGCGGCTGGCCGGTGTCGGGTTGCCGAAGCGTGGATGCTGGAAGGCTTCGATCTCGCCGTATGGGTAGTGCCCGGTCAGCAGGTAATAGAGTGTCACGCCGGTCGCATAGAGATCCTGCGCTGCGCTGGGTTCGGCCCCTGTGAATGCCTCCGGGGCAATGAAACTCGGGGTTCCGGGCAGGTGATTGGGTAGATCGCGAGTCAGCCCGGGGCAGAACGCCAGGCCGAAATCCAGGATACGCAGCTCGCCGTCCTCACCCAGCAGCAGGTTTTCCGGCTTGATGTCACGATGCAGGATGTTGCGCCGATGCAGCATGCCCACCGCGCGGATCAGCCGGGAGGCGACCTGCAGCAAATCGGCCAGTGGCAGCGGGCCGTCTCGTTCGAAGCGTTGCGCCAGGGTCGTCCCGCTGTACTCGCGCTGCACGTAATAGAGGTGTTGGCGTTCTGGCAGCGGATGCAGTTCGGCGAAGTTGCGCCCGGCAACCCGGCGCATGAACCATTCTTCCTGCAGCAACGCCGGTCCTGCGTCTGCCTCGTCCTGCCGGCTGGGTGGCAGTGTCTTCAGCAGCCAGGCCTGGCCCTGAGCATCCTGCACCCGGTAGATCAGCGACTGCCGCGACTCGTGCAGTAGTGCATTCACCTGCCAGCCCTCGAACAGCTGGCCGGGGCGCAGCTTCGGCGGCAACGGCCAATGATCGAGCTGGGCGAGGGCGTCGGCTAGCACCGCTTCGGGCAGGGCTTCGACGCGCAGCAGCAAGGCACTGGCGTTGTCCTGACTGCCGCTCTGGTGCGCCAGATTGACCAGCGCCCGTGCCGCGACGCCTAGGTCGGGTTGATCGTGCAGGATATGCGCGATGTCGCGTTCGGGGACGCAGGACCAGACGCCGTCGCTCAGCAGCAGGTAGCTTTCGCCTTCTTGCAGCTCGCCGTCGAGGTAGTCCATCACCAGGTGCTGATCCAGTCCCAGCGCACGCTTGAGCACATGCTGCATGCCCGACTGTTCCCAGACATGGTCTTCGCTGAGTCGCTCGAGCTGGGAGCCGTTCCAGCGGTAGGCGCGGCAATCGCCGACGTGGGCCAGGGTGAAGCGTCGACCGCGCAGCACCAGTGTGGTGAGGGTGGTCAACAGCGGCTGGCTGCCGCCGTTGGCCTGCAGCCAGCGATTGTGCGCGACCAGCACGCGGTCGAGTGATTGCGCGACGGCCCAGGTTTCGGGCGTCGCGTAGTAGTCGAAGGCCAGTGCCTGCAAGGTCGCGCGGGCCGCCAGCCCGCCATCGGCGCATTGGCTGACGCCATCGGCCAGCGCGAACAGATAGCCCTTGCCGGTTGCCAGCCCGGGCGCCGGAGTGACGATGCGTATCGCATCCTGATTTTCCGGGCGCGGCCCGGCGGCGCTGGCCTCGCCATAGCTCAATCGAAGGGGCATGGTCGTTCTCGACTGACTGCGTACTGCAGCAGAGCAATATCCGCGCCCTGCAGGATCTGCATGGGCATCACACCCGCGCCGCGGTTACCGCCGCCGAACCCCAAGTGGTGCGCCAGCGACGCTTGACGCCATAGAGACCGAACCAGGCGAGCACGCCGAGGCTGGCGAACAGCCAGAGGCCGAGCTGGTAGTCACCGGTCGATTGCTTGACTGCGCCAAGCCCGGCGGTGAGCAGAAAGCCGCCGATACCGCCGGCCATGCCGACCAGTCCGGTCATCACGCCGATCTCCTTGTTGAAGCGCTGCGGCACCAGTTGGAACACCGCACCATTGCCGGCGCCCAGGCTGAGCATGGCGACCACGAACAGCGCCAGCGCTGCAGTCGAACTGGCCAGATTGAACCCCACCACGGCGATACAGAAGGCCGCGACGGTGTACATCACCAGCAGTGCACGGATGCCGCCGATGCGGTCGGCAAGAGCGCCGCCGAGCGGGCGCAGCAGACTGCCGGCGAAGACGCAGGCCGCGGTGTAGTAGCCGGCCTTGACCGGGTCGAAGGCGTACTGGTCGTGGAAATAGCCGGGCAGGGTACTGGCCAGGCCGAGGAAGCCGCCAAAGGTGACGCTGTAGAAGAACATGAACCACCAGCTGTCGCGGTCGCCCAGCGCCTTCATGTAATCGGCCAGCGACTTCGGTGCCGGGCGGTTGGGGGCATTCTTCGCCACGCTGGCGAAGATGATCAGGGTGAGGACCAGCGGGATCAGCGCCAGGCCGAATACGTTGTTCCAGCCGAAGATGGCTGCCAGGACCGGCGCGAACAGGGCCGCCAGCACGGTGCCGGAGTTACCGGCACCGGCGATGCCCATCGCCTTGCCCTGGTGCTCTGCCGGATACCACTGTGAGGCCAGCGGCAGCGCGACGGCAAAGGATGCGCCGGCCATGCCGAGGAACAGGCCGAGCAGCAAAGCCTGCTCGTAGCTGTGGATGCCATGCAGCCAGGCGACGAACAGCGCGACGATGACGACGCTCTGGCCAAACAGCCCCGCGGTTTTCGGCGATGTGCGATCCGCCAGGATGCCCAGCGCGAGACGTAGTACGGCACCGGCGAGGATCGGCGTGGCGACCATGAAGGCGCGTTGCTGGGTGGTCAGGCCGAGATCGGCGGCGATCTGCACGCCCAGCGGGCCGAGGACGTACCAGACCATGAAGCTCAGGTCGAAGTAGAGGAAGGAGGCAAACAGGGTCGGCGCATGGCCGGCTTTCCAGAAACTCGTGCTCATTGGATCGGCTCCAGGGCGTTCGTGACGCGGCGTTGGCCGCTAGGGCTGCTCAGACCGCCCCCTCGTCGAGGCGGAAAACAAAAAGGCGCCGCAGCACGCCTGCCGGAGCAGGTGTGGTGCGACGCCTTTGTCGTGATATTGCAGACCGCCGTTGGCCTGCCTGAAGCGGAACTAGCATCTAGCGTGCCAGCCTGCGGAGGCCGCCGATTCTGTGCGTTCGGCGTGGCTAAGCAGATGGTGTACGACGACAAAGCGCACAGATAGCGCGCAACCGCGCGCCAAATCAGGGCAAGGCATCTCGTAAAACCCAGGCGCGCTTGCTGTTAGTCTTGAGCGGCTTTTGCCAAGGAGCGAGCGATGCCTCTGATTGCGACCCTGACCCTCAACCCCGCGATGGACCTTTCCGTGAGCACCGCCCGGGTGATCAGTACCGAAAAGCTGCGGTGTTCGCTGCCGCGCCACGACCCGGGTGGCGGCGGGATCAACGTGGCGCGGGTGGTGAAGACGCTCGGGGGCAGGGCGATCGCCATCTATCCGGCTGGAGGGCCCTTTGGCGATCTCCTGCAACGTTCGCTGGACGAACTGGGTCTGGTGCATCGTCCGGTGTCCATTACTGGCGATACCCGCGAGAGTTTCACTGTCGATGAGCTGGGCTCAGGCCTGCAGTATCGTTTCGTGTTGCCCGGTCCGACGCTATCCGCGCAGGAACTTCAGCGTTGCCTCGACAGCCTCGCAGCGCTGCAGCCAACGCCGGCCTATGTGGTGCTGAGCGGCAGCTTTCCACCTGGCGTCGGCCTGGGTTTCTACGACGAGCTGCTGGCATTGACGCGCGGTATCGGTGCGCGGCTGGTAGTCGATCTGTCCGGCGAGCCATTACGCCACGCCGCCCGGCAGGGCGGTGCATACCTGATGAAGCCGAGCCTCGACGAGCTGTCCAGCCTTGTGGACTACCCCATCTCCAGCGAGGCCGAACAGGCGGCAGCGCTGCGCCGTCTGATCGCTCAGGGCTGCGCCGAAGTGGTTGTGTTGTCGCTGGGAGCCCAGGGTGCGCTGTACGCCTGTGGCGATGAGCTGCAGCGCCTGCCGTCGGCGGATGTCCCGGTAGTCAGCGCGGTGGGTGCGGGTGACAGCATGCTCGGCGCCATGGTGCTGGCGCTGGCCGAGGCGCGCTCGCTACAGGATGCGGTGTGCCGGGGCATTGCCGCGGGTGCCGCGACGGTGATGCGTCCGGGCACCGAGCTGTGTCATCGCGAGGATGTCCAGCGGTTGCTGCAATCTGTGGCTGACGCCCCTAGTCGATCCGGTTGACCCGCGGAAACTTGCCGGCGAACGCCTCGGGCATGGCGACGACGCGGCTTTGGGCGTAGTCGTAGAAGACAAAACCGGATTTGGCCATGGCGATCAGTGTGCCGTCGGCAGGGCGGGTGATGCGGAAGATGATATCGCCGCCGTACTTGTTGAAATCCATCACCCCGACCTCGAACAGCAGCGCATCACGGGCATGGGCTTCGGCTTTGTAGGTCGTGGCAAGGTCGGTCACGATGATCCCGGCACCGTCCTGGCGGGTTTCGGCTACCCCGTAGGCGAACAGGAAGCGCGCCCGCGCCTCGGAAATCATCGAGATCATCGAATCGTTGGCCAGATGGTTGCCGGCGTTGATGTCGGTGATTCGCACGGTGAGCTGGGTGGAAAAGCAGTACTGGTCTTCCGGGAAATGCAGGGTAAGACGCGCCATGGGTCGCTCGGTAATCGGTCGAAGGTGCGCATTCTAGCGTTGTGTCATTCGCCCAGGTTAGATGCGGGCTCGTGGGAGCGGTCTTGACCGCGAATGGGCTGGCACTAGGCGGGCCCATTCGCGGCCGAGGTCGCTCCTACTGGAGGCCCTAGGTGGAGCGGCGCCTGCACGTAGCCATGCGGTGGCGGCTACGAGTGGAGCGGAGGCAGACCCCGCAACCTCGATTCGTCAGCCCACCCGACGCAAGCCGTGCTGCGCTTGCGCGCCACTGTGCTGCAGACGTTGCTGGATCAATTGCAGGCGCGCGTCGATGAAGGGAGTGACCAGGGCAAAACACTCGGGCGGGCTCAGCCTCGGTTGGGCTGCATGGATCACGCTGCGCTCCAGCTTGCCGACCAGCCGCTTCAGCTCCATATCGGTGTCTGTAACCATGCGCCGACAGAGTGCTTTCAGGCGCTTTTGCAAGGCCGGCGTGCAGCCGCCCTGATGACGCAGAGGCCGCGCAGGCGTGCCACGTCTTCCAGTTCGCGGCAGGCGCGAGCGGCTTCGGCGGGTTCGGCGGGTTCGTTGCTCGATATCGGCGCTCGCTTCTCAAGGGCATCGATAAGGGTTTCGATCAGAGCGCAATGCCCGTCGAAATCGGCAGGGTTGTTGCGCAGAACCAGCCAGCCTTCGGTTATCGAATACGCATCGGGCAGGGCACTGCGCTGTTGCAGACGTTGCGTCAGGCTTGTCGCCAGCGTGCAGCGCAGCGCTACCGCAGTGGGTTCGCTCTGTACGCCCATACCGCGATGCTGTTGCAGCAGGCGGAGAATCTCCAGATCTTCCTGAACTGCCAGCAGGCGCAACTGCGCTACGCGTCGGGAATGTTGTGCGCTGGCCATGCCGTTCAGATAGTGGCCCAGCATCAGCAGTGCACAGGCGATCGCCAAGGTCGCGGTGATGGTCATTCTGCAAATCCCTGAAGTGAGCGCGCGGCACTGCCGCGCGGGCAACAAAAAAGGCGTCCGGACCGGCATGTCGAAACATGCGGTGCAGGGACGCCTTCGTCTTTGCCGGACGCCTTCATTGGCTCGGCCAATCCATCTAGCAAGCTGCTTGCCAGCCTGCCGCTTGCTGCAGCTTCGGCTGAACGCCGCGTCGTGGCGGATGGCGGCGTTGCAGCTGTCTCACGGTCCATGTCGAGGAACCGCGAGCACGCTCGCCGATGGTGCGTTTGGTCGAGCGGTTGCACTGCGGGCGTGCAGCTCACTGCCCAAGCAGCTCGTTCATGGCGATGATCTGCTCGGCGACCTGGATCAGCTTCTGCTGGCGACTCATCGCCTGGCGGCGCATCAGGGTGTAGGCCTCTTCCTCCTTGCAGTCGCGCATCTTCATCAGCATGCCCTTGGCCAGCTCGATGCGCTTGCGTTCCGCGAGTTGCTGCTCGCGGGCCTGCAATTGCGCGCGGATCGCCTGGTCGGTCTCGAAACGCGCCATCGCCACATCGAGGATCGGCTTGAGCCGCTGGGCCTGAATGCCCTCGACGATATAGGCGCTGACCCCGGCGCGGATGGCCTGACGCATGGCATCCGGGTCACTGTCGTCGGTGAACATGACGATGGGCCGTGGTTGATCGCGGCTGACCAGCACCACTTGCTCCAGCACATCGCGGCCCGGCGAGTCGGTGTCGATCAGCACCACGTCCGGGCGGATCGCCTCGACCCGTTCGGGCAGATCGATGGTCAGGCCGGATTCATCGATGACTTCGAAGCCGGCCTCGATCAGCGCGCTTCGCAGGCGCCCGATCTTGCGTGGGGTGTCGTCGATCAGCAGGATGCGCAACATGCCTGATCCCCTGCTCAAAGTGCAGCCGCCATGGCCTGATCGGCCATGGCGTGCAGCGGGAAACTGCGGGCGTAGGCTGCCGGATCGCTGCCGTCCCAGGTCTTGCCATCCATCAGCGTGGCGCTGCGCATGGGCGACTCCGGCACGGTGATGCCCAGCGCTCCGGCGGCCTGTCGGTACAGCTCGATCTGTTGCACCTGGCTTGCAACCAGCTGGTAGTCCGGGTCCTGGCGCAACAGGCCCCAGCGCCGCAGCTGGGTCATGAACCAGAGGCCGTCGGACAGGTAGGGCATGTTCGCCGCGCCATCGGCAAAGAAGCGCAGCGGGTGTTGGTCATTCCAGGCGTTGCCCAGCCCATCCTGATACGAGCCGAGAAAGCGTGATTCGATGGCTGCCAGCGGCGCGTTGAGATACTCGCTCCCGGCAATCAGCTGTGCGGTGCTGCGGCGGTTTTCCTGGCTCTGGTCGATGAAGCGACTCGCTTCGAGCACCGCCATCACCAGTGCGCGCGCGGTGTTGGGGTACTGCTCGACGAATGCGCCGGTGCAGCCGAGCACCTTTTCCGGATGATCCGGCCATATCGACTGGCTGGTCGCGAGGGTGAAGCCGACCCCCTCGGCGATCGCCTGCGCGCCCCAGGGTTCGCCGGCGCAGAAACCGTCGATGCGCCCGGCCTGCAGGTACGCCACCATCTGCGATGGCGGCAGCACCAGCGTCCGCACATCCTGCAGCGGGTGGATACCGTTGGCGGCCAGCCAGTAATAGAGCCACAGCGCGTGGGTGCCGGTGGGGAAGGTATGCGCGAGAGTCAGGCGTGCACCGCTTTGGCGCACGCTGTTGCGCAATGCCTCGGGATCGGTCACGCCGGCAGCCTTGAGCGGGGTCGACAGGTTGATGCTCTGGCCGTTCTGCGCTAGCCCCATGAGCACCGCCATATCCACCGCGCGACTGCCGCCGATTCCCAGGTGCACGGCATATATCAGTCCGTACAGGCCGTGCGCTGCGTCCAGTTCACCGCCGATCAGCTTGTCGCGCAGGCCCGACCAGGAGTTCTGGCGGTGCAGGTTGAGCGTCAGGCCGAAGGGCTGGGCGAAGCCCTGGGTGGCGGCGACGATCAGCGAGGCGGCATCGGTAAGTGGCAGAAAGCCCAGGTTGAGCGAGCTCTTTTCCGGTGCATCGCTGCCGGCGACCCAGGCCAGTGCATCGTGGCGGGGCGACGTGGAGGGTTCGGTCATGCTGTGGGCCTTTCGATTGCGAAGCGTGCGGCACAGGTAACCGTGCGCGACGGATCAGGAGTGGTCTATGCCAAGCCTGAAGCAAGCGATATGCCAGCGAGAAAGTGGTGCGCCATGCGGTGCCCGTGCACCGCGTTGGTCAGGCACGTCGGGTGTGAAGCGGTGCAGCGTTGCCGGTCAGCGTGGATACAGTGGTGGCAGGGCGCTGTGGTCCTGCTCGACACTTGGACTGGTCGCTGGAGGGAGCGTCTGAATCGCCTGCCACAGCGCCTCTCCCTGCCAACGCTGGCCGGCTTCGCTGTACAGCGCACCGTTGAGTCCGTCCAGCGCATCGGACAGCGGCACGAAGCGCGCAGCCATGTCGGCCAGCGTCTCCGGCTGTTGCCGCGCCCAGGCATCCAGCGCCTGGCGAGTGGCCTGCGAGTCGTTGGCCTGGCAGGCGCGACGCAGGTCGTCGAGCAGGCTGCGTGGGGTCGGGCCAGGCTGCAGTGCGCGCTGCACTGCGGGTTGCCGCCGCGCGTGTAGCCACAGTCCGAAGCCGGCGAGGGTGGACAGGGCGAAGAGCAGGGTACTCAGCTGCCAGGGCCACAGTAGCTGCTGCTCGGCAGGTAGTGGCGTTGCGGCCGGTTGCTCGGCGGGCGTCGGCGCGAGATTCGGATTATCGGCGACATTCAGGGTCCGTTCGTCCAGCGTGGTGCGTTCCAGCCGGTCTTCCACGGTGTTCCACCAGACCACTTCCACGGCGGGTAACTGCAACGCGCCGCTGCGCGTGGGAATCAGCGCCTCGCGCTGCTCGCGGCTACCGACCAGACCCGCGCCACTGACTTCGTTGGCCAGGATCGGTTGATCCGGGTAGCGGCGCAGGTCGGGGCTCTGGGCAGAACCGATGGCGGGCAACTGGGTGCTGGTTAGGCCTTCGGCCTTGAGCAACAGGCTGCGGGTGAGCGATTCGCCGGTCTGTGCCTGATCGGGCTCCGGGCTCCAGGCCTCGACCAGGGTCAGGCTGCGTGCCGGCAGCCAGGGCGCCGCGGCGGGGTAGTCCGCCGGTTTGCGCTTGACCGTCAGCGGGATGCTTGGTGACCTGACCTGCGTCGAGCGGCCCGAACGCGAGCCGAACAGCGGGTTGCTGCCATTGGTCACGGTGGTGGCGCTGAACAGTTGGGCAGGGATGGTCAGCTCGCCGGACTTCTGCGGGAACAGCGCATAGCGCACTTCGATGACGCCGTGGCGAATGCCGTTGATGGTCTTCTCGTAGGTGCGTGGCTCACCGAGCCGTTCGACCAGGGCTTCGGGCATCTGCAGCGGCGAGAGGGTGCTGTCGTCGTACAGCGAAACCGAATGATAGATGCGCAGGGTGAGGATCACCTGGGCCTGAACGTAAACGTTTTCCTGGTCGACGCTGGCATCGATGAAGATCGGGGCCAGCTGGTCGCTTTCGGTACTTTTCAGCGATTCCTGGACCATCAATGTGATCGGCTCGCTGCGCCAGTCGCCCAGTTGCAGCGGCGGGATGATCACGTAGCCGGTCTGCTTCGGTCGCAGGGTGATCAGCCAGCGTGTGATCGCATGGGCTTCGCCGTTGCTGCTGGAAAGCTGGTTGACCTGACGGGTGTCGAACACCTCGAACAATGGCTCCAGCGGCTGCAGGTCGGGCTTGCCGAATACCGTGCTGCCCTGGCTTTCCAGGCTCAGCTCCAGGGTTTCGTCAATGCTCAGCTGGGTGCGGTCAACCCGGGCGAACAGGCCGGCGGCTGCGGCCTGACCAGCAAGGAGGCCGAGCAGAAGAAAAGCCATCAGGCGCATCATCGATTGGTTTCCTGGTGCTTGCGTTGTTCGTAGAGGAATTTTCGTCGCAGCAGCTCGCCGGGATCGTCCGGAATCTGCCGCAACCATTGCTCCATCGCCTGTTGCCGCTCCTGCTCGGGGAGCGCCTCGTGTTGCGCCTGGGCCGCGCTGCCATCCATTTCTTCGGTCTCGGGCGTGGCTTCGGTTGTCGATGGCTGCGAGGCGCCGCTGGCTTCGCTGGACGGCTCGCCCTGGGCATCCTCCGGCGAAGGGGAATGGGCAGAGCCCGCTTCCTGTGATTGCGGCTGCTCGGGTTGCGGCAGTGGTTCTTCGGTTTGCTCGTCCTGCTGATTCTGTTCCTGCTCGGGCTCGGGCTGTTCCTGCTGGCGGCGCAGCAGCTCTTCGATCAGCGCCTTGTTGCGCTGCGCCGCCTGAAGATCAGGCTGCAGGTCCAGCGCCTGGTCATAGGCTTCGATGGCGGCCTCGAAGGCTTCGCTGCGAGCCAGGGCATTGCCGCGGTTGTAGTGATCGGCGGCCGTGTTGCCTTCGGCGAACAGTTCTGCCGCGCCGGCATAGTCGCCGGCCTGATAGCGGGCGGTGGCCTGCCAGCGGCGATCGGCGAATCGCTCGGCGGCCTCGGCCGGCCGCTCCGCGTCCAACAGGCGTTGGCCCTGCTGATCGCGACGTAGCCAGAGGTCCTCTAGCTCGAAGGCATTGGCAGGCTGCGGCTGCAGCAGCAATAGCGGTAGGCAGAACAACCAGCCGCGGCGACCGGCGAGTGCGGCCAGCAAGAGCAGTGGCAACAGCAGCCAGTGTCCCTGATCCAGCCAGGCTTCCAGCCGCGTGATTTCATCGTCCTGGCGCAACGTGCCAGTTTGATCGAGCAGACCGAGGGCCGTCAGGTCGTCGTCACCCAGCCGCGCGCGCTGATAGCGCCCCCCCAGCTCGTTGGCCAGGCGTTGCAGTCTGGCGTTGTCCAGCCGCGGGATGAGGATTGCGCCCTGGGCATCCTTGATGAAACTGCCGTCCTTGCCGGCGATGGGCGCGCCTTGTTCGGTGCCGACGCCGAGTATCAGCAGTTGCTCGTTTCTGCCTTCCATCAGCGTGACGATGGCGCTGCGCTCGTGCTCGTCCAGACTGCTGCCGATCAGCAGCAAGCGCCCGCGCCCCAGGCCAGCCTGTTCGAGCAGGGCGAGGCCTTTGGCGACGGCAAGGTCCGCGCGCTGACCCGGCTCGGGCATCAGCGTCGGGTGCAGGGCATCGAGCAGGTTGCGGGTGGTCGCCAGGTCATCGGATAGCGGCACCACGGTGTGGGCGCTGCCGGCGAATACCACGACGGCGGTCTGTACGTCCTGCCGGCGCTCGAGCAGATCCAGCAGCTTGCGCTTGGCCTGTTCCAGGCGAGTGGGTGGTGCGTCGCTGGCGAGCATCGATGGAGTGAGTTCCAGCAGCACCACCAGGGGATCGCTGCGCTTCATGCTCGGCTGTTCGAAGCGTTGCCAGCTGGGCCCGAGCAATGCGATGACCGCCAGCAGCCAGGCCAGGCCCAGCACCAGCCAGGGCAGGCGACTGTGGCGCAGTCGGCCACGGGTCAGCAGGGCGGCATGAAAGGCTTCCGGCAGCAGACGCTGCCAGCGACCGACCTGTAGCTGCCGATGCCAGAGCCGCCACAGCAGCCAGATCAGCAGGGGCAGGATGAGCAGCCAGTATGGCCGTAACAGATGGGGTAGCAGCTCGCTCATCGGCGCTGCTCCCGTCGCCAGGCCAGGCGCTGCAACTGTGCGCTCCACAGGCTGGCCGCGACCATCAGCAGGCTGATCAGCAAAGCCGCCGACAGCGGCCAGATGTACAGGGCCTCGGCCACACGGGCCTGGGCTGGTTGCTGCGCTGCCGGCTCGAGACGATCCAGCGTGTCGCCGATCGCCTTCAGCTCTGCGCTCGACGAGGCGCGGAAATACTCACCGCCGGTTTGCTCGGAAATGGCGCGCAGAGTCGGCTCGTCGAGGTCCAGGCCAGGGTTGAAACCGAAGCGGCTGAGCACGCCACCTTCTTCCGGCACGGCGCCGATGCCGATGGTGTGGACCCGCACGCCTTCTTCGGCGGCCAGCGAGGCCGCCAGCAGCGGCTCGATTTCGCCACCGTTGTTGGCACCGTCGGTGATCAGTACCAGCACACGACTGTTCGCCGGTCGCTCCCTGAGGCGTTTAACCGCCAGGCCGATGGCGTCCCCTATCGCAGTGTTGCTGCCGGCGATGCCAACCCGGGCTTCGTCCAGCCAGACTCGCACGGTGTGGCGATCGAAGGTCAGTGGCGCCTGCAGATAGGCCTTGCTGCCGAAGAGAATCAGGCCGACGCGATCGCCACGACGCTCCTCGATGAAGTCGCCGAGCAGCACCTTGACCAGTTCCAGCCGCGTCAGCTCCTCGTCCTGCCACTGCATGTCGGGGTAATCCATCGAGCCGGAAACGTCCACTGCCAGCAGCAGATCGCGGCCGCTGGTGGGCAGCGGCAATGGTTCACCCAGCCACTGGGGGCGTGCTGCGGCGAACAGCAGCAACAGCCAGATGGTCAGGTAGGGCAGTTGCTGGCGCCAGGCGGGCAGGGCGACACGCGCGCGCCGGCCGGATAGCTGCTGCAGTTCGTCGAGGAAGCTGACCTTCAGCGCGGCTTCGCCGCTATCGGCAGGCGGCAGCAGTGCGCGCAGCAGCCAGGGCAGCGGTAGCAGCAGGAAGACCCAGGGCCAGGCCAGTTCAAACATGCTTGCGGATCCAGATGTCGACGGCCTGTTCGAGCCCGTCGATTGCCTTGTCGTCGAGGCGGCACTCGGCCCGGTAGGCACCTTCGACAAGAATCATCCAGCGGGTCAGCCCGGCGGCCGGGCAGCGGTTGTCGAGAAAGGCCAGCCACGCACGCCCACTGAGTGTGTGCGGGTGGTCGTTGGGATAACGAATGCGACAGAGCCGCTTGAGCAGCCCATTGAGTTGTTGCAGCCACTGGCTGGCCGGTTGCCCGCCGTAGGGTTTGCTCAAGCGCGAAAGCTCGATGAGCGCCTCCTGACGCTGCGGCTCCAGCGGTGGCTCCGGCTGCACATGGGGCTTGCGCCTGAGCAGCCGGTGACGAAGTCGCCAGAGCAAGCCAAGCGCCATCAGCAGCACCAGGCCGAGCAGCCACCAGCCCGGCGCTGGAGGCCACCAGCTGATCGGCTCGGGGCTGATCAGCGGAGCCAGTTGATCGAGCGAATTCATCGCCGGGCGCTCGGATGGCGGACGCTCAGGTGCTCGCGCAACTGCTCGACCAGATCGTGCTGGGTATCCAGCGGCATCAGCGGCACCCGCAGGCGATCGGCCAGACGCTGCCAGCGGGCGCTGCGCGCCTCGCCCTGCTCGCGGTAGCGCTGACGCAGATCCGCATCCTGGGTATCCAGTTCAAGCCGCGCATTGCCTTCGCTGAAGCGCAGCAGGCCGGCCGCGGGCAGGGCGTGATCCAGTGGATCGAACAGCGGCAGCAACAGCAGGTCGACATGGCGCGCGAGCAGGCTGAGCTGCTGCTCGGCGGCATCGGTGAGGGTGCGCTCGTCGCAGAGAATCACCGACAGACTGCCCGGACGCAGCACTTCCCGTGCCCGGCGCAGGGCCATGCTGAAAGCGTCGGGGTCGATCGGGTTGTCTGGCTGCAGGCGATTGTTGGCGCGGGTGACGCGATCCAGCAGCTGCAGCAGGCTCTGCTTGCTGCGCCGTGGCTTGATTTCCTGACGCTCATCGCCGAACACCAGCCCGCCAACCCGATCATTGTGGCTGAGCGCCGCCCAGCCGATCAGGCTCGCCGCCTGCGCCGCCAGCACCGACTTGAACAGCCGGCCGCTGCCGAAGAACAGTCGCGGGCTCTGCTCGACCACGATATAGATCGGCCGCTCGCGTTCTTCATGGAACAGCTTGGTGTGCGGCTCCTGGGTGCGTGCGGTGACGCGCCAGTCGATGGTGCGCACGTCGTCGCCGGGCTGATAGATGCGAACCTGGTCGAAATCCACGCCACGCCCGCGCAGCTTGGAATGATGCAGCCCGACCAGCGGGCTGCGGCGATGCGGTGTGGAAAACAGCGGCACTTCACGGACGCGATGACGCATATCGATGAGTTCGGCCAGGCTCACACGGATACCGGAGCCCTGCTCGGTTGGCTGCCCGGCGGCGGAAGCCTGCGGTTGCATCAGGCCACCGCGACCACGTCGAGAATGCGCTGGATGACCCGGTCTTGATCAATGCCGGCGGCTTCTGCCTCGAAGGAGAGAATCAGGCGGTGACGCAGCACATCGAAAAGCATCGCCTGTATGTCCTCGGGGCTGACGAAATCGCGTCCGGCCAGCCACGCATGGGCACGGGCGCAGCGATCCAGCGAGATCGAACCGCGAGGACTTGCGCCATAGGCGATCCACTCGGCCAGCTCGGCATCGAACTTGGCCGGCGTGCGCGTGGCCATGACCAGTTGCACTAGGTATTCCTCCACCGCATCGGCCATGTACAGGCCGAGGATGTCCTTGCGCGCGGCGAAGATCGCCTGCTGGCTGACCCGATGTTCCGGCGCCGCCTCGCCATTGATCGCCTCGCCACGGGCCTGCTGCAGGATGCGTCGTTCCACCGAGGCGTCGGGGAAGCCGATCTTCACGTGCAGCAGGAAGCGGTCGAGCTGTGCTTCGGGCAAGGGGTAGGTGCCTTCCTGCTCGATCGGGTTCTGTGTCGCCATCACCAGGAACAGCGGCGGCAGATCGTAAGTGCTGCGGCCGACGCTGACCTGGCGCTCGGCCATGGCTTCGAGCAGCGCCGATTGCACCTTGGCCGGCGCCCGGTTGATTTCGTCCGCGAGCACCAGGTTGTGGAAGATAGGCCCCTGCTGGAAGACGAAGCTGCCGGTCTCCGGGCGATAGATTTCGGTACCGGTGATGTCGGCGGGCAGCAGGTCGGGGGTGAACTGGATTCGATGGAACTCCGCTTCCAGGCCTTCGGCGAGTTCCTTGATGGCCCGGGTCTTGGCCAGGCCCGGCGCCCCTTCGACGAGCATGTGGCCGTCGGCGAGCAAGGCGATCAGCAGGCGTTCGATCAGCCGTTCCTGCCCCAGGATCTGGGTGGACAGGAACTGTCGCAGCGCGATTATCGATTCACGGTGATCCATCGTTTCGAGTCTTCCAGGTGGGCGGCAAATCGGCTGGCGCGGCGGGCAGAGACGCCGGCTGCTATTGGCTGCTACAGACAGTCGCAGGCGACTGCAGGAGAAGCGCCACTTTACTGCATTAACCCTCGACTAGACTAACCTTGAACCTTCGTCCTGTGCCGTCAGTCACTACCGACGTCTCTTTCCCCAGCAAGCCAAGCGGAGCCATACATGGCGTTCTTTTCAGCGGCCAGCAAGGCCGACTTTCAGCAGCAATTGCAGACAGCGTTAGCGCAACACGTAGACCCGAAAATCCTGCCGCAACTGAGCCTGTTCGCCGAACAGTTCTTCGGCATCGTCGCGCTGCCCGAACTCACCGAACGGCGCATGAGCGATCTGGTCGGCTCGACACTGGCCAGCTGGCGCCTGCTGGAGCGCTTCGATCCCGCCAATCCCGAGGTGCAGGTATTCAACCCCGACTTCGAGAAGCACGGCTGGCAATCGACCCACAGCGTGGTCGAGGTGCTGCATCCGGACATGCCGTTCCTGGTCGATTCAGTGCGCATGGAGCTGACGCGCCGCGGCTACAGCATCCATACCCTGCAAACCAGCGTGCTGCAGGTGCGTCGCGGGGCTGACGGCAGCTTGTTGGAGCTGCTGCCCAAGGACGAGCGCGCCGCTGACAGCCACGCCGAATCATTGATCTTCGTCGAGATCGATCGCTGCGCCAGTCCGACGGCCCTGCGCGAGCTCGAGCAGTCACTGCTGGGTGTGCTGGCTGATGTGCGTCAGGTAGTGGGTGACTTTGCGGCGATGAAGGGCAAGGCGGTCGAGCTGCAAGGGCGTCTGGAGCAGGTCAACCTGAGCATCGACGGCGACGAGCTGGACGAGATTCGCGACTTCATGCGCTGGCTGGCGGACGACCATTTCACCTTCCTCGGCTACGAAGAGTTCTCCGTGCAGGAACAGGCCGAGGGCGGGCGCATCGTCTATGACGAAAGCTCGCTGCTGGGTCTGTCGCGCAGCATGCGCACCGGGCTTTCCGAGGAGGAGCAATCGCTCACCGGCCAATCGGTCAGCTACCTGCGTGAGCCGCTGCTGCTGTCGTTCGCGAAGGCGGCCATGCCCAGTCGCGTGCACCGTCCGGCTTACCCTGACTTCGTCTCGGTGCGTGAATTCGATGACGAGGGGCGGGTGGTTCGCGAATGCCGCTTCCTCGGCCTGTTCACCTCGTCGGTCTACACCCAGAGCGTGCGACGCATCCCGTTCATCCGCAGCAAGGTCGAGACGGTCGTGCAGCGCGCCAATTTCGGCAGCTCCGCGCATCTGGCCAAGGAGCTGGTGCAGGTTCTCGAGGTGCTGCCGCGTGACGAGCTGTTCCAGGCGCCGATCGACGAGCTGTTCGAAAACGCCATCGCCATCGTGCAGATCCAGGAACGCAATCGGCTGCGGCTGTTCCTGCGTTTCGACCCCTATCGGCGTTTCTGCTACTGCCTGGTGTACGTACCGCGTGACAGTTACTCCACCGAGACACGGCTGAAAATCCAGCAGGTGCTGCAGGAGCGGCTCGAAGCCAGCGACTGCGAGTTCTCCACCTATTTCTCCGAATCGGTGCTGACGCGCGTGCAGTTCATCCTGCGTCTGGACCCCAGCCGCGCGCTACAGGTGGATACGGTGCGTCTGGAGCAGGAAGTGCTGCAGGCCTGCCGTACCTGGCAGGACGATTACCAGAGCCTGGTGGTCGAGCGCTTCGGCGAGGCCAGGGGCACCCATCTGCTCAGCGAGTTTCCGAAAGGTTTCCCGGCCGGCTACCGCGAGCGCTTCTCGCCGCAATCGGCCACCGTCGACATGCAGCATGTGCTCGACCTCAGCGAGGAACGCCCGCTGGTGATGAGCTTCTATCAGCCGATCACGGCTGAAGAGAACCGCCTGCACTGCAAGCTCTACCACCTGAATACACCGCTGCCGCTGTCGGACATCCTGCCGATCATGGAGAACCTGGGGCTGCGGGTGCTCGGCGAGTTTCCGTTCCGGTTGCGTGACCGCAGCGGCCGCGAGTACTGGATACACGACTTCGCCTTCACTTATGCCGAAGGTCTAGAAATCGATCTGCTGGAGATCAACGAGGCGCTGCAGGATGCGTTCATCCATATCTACGGCGGCTTTGCCGAGAACGATGGATTCAACCGTCTGGTGCTGACCGCCGGGTTGGCCTGGCGGGAAGTGGCGCTGCTGCGCGCCTATGCGCGCTATCTCAAGCAGATTCGCATGGGCTTCGACCTTGGCTATATTGCCAGCGCGCTGCTCAACCACACGGATATCGCCCGCGAGCTGGTGCGGCTGTTCAAGATGCGCTTCTACCTGGCGCGCAAGCTCGGTGACGAGGATCTGGCAGACAAGCAGCAACGGCTGGAACAGGCGATTCTCACAGCGCTTGATGAGGTGGCGGTACTCAACGAGGACCGGATTCTGCGGCGCTATCTGGCGCTGATTCAGGCCACCCTGCGAACCAACTTCTATCAGCCGGATGCCAACGGCAAACCCAAGTCGTATTTCAGCTTCAAGCTCGATCCGCGCTCGATACCGGAGATGCCGCGCCCGGCACCGATGTACGAGATATTCGTCTATTCGCCACGGGTCGAGGGCGTGCACCTGCGCGGCGGCAAGGTGGCGCGTGGCGGGTTGCGCTGGTCCGACCGTGAAGAGGACTACCGCACCGAAGTGCTCGGCCTGGTCAAGGCGCAGCAGGTGAAGAATGCGGTGATCGTTCCCGGCGGCGCGAAAGGCGGTTTCGTGCCGCGTCGTCTGCCTACCACTGGCACGCGGGATGATATTCAGGCCGAAGCGATCGCCTGCTATCGCATTTTCATCAGTGGCCTGCTCGACATCACCGATAACCTGCATGAAGGCCAGGTCGTTCCGCCCGCCAATGTACTGCGCTATGACGGTGACGATCCCTATCTGGTGGTCGCTGCGGACAAGGGCACAGCGAGCTTTTCGGACATCGCCAACGGCATCGCCGCCGAATACGACTTCTGGCTCGGCGACGCCTTTGCCTCGGGCGGCTCGGCAGGCTACGACCACAAGAAGATGGGCATTACCGCGCGCGGCGCCTGGGTTTCGGTGCAGCGGCACTTCCGTGAGCGCGGCATCAACGTGCAGACCGACGTGATCAGCGTCATCGGTATCGGCGATATGGCTGGCGATGTGTTCGGCAACGGTCTGCTGATGTCCGAAACCCTGCAGCTGGTGGCCGCGTTCAACCATCTGCATATTTTCATCGACCCCAATCCCGATCCTGCGCGCAGTTTCATCGAGCGCAAGCGCCTGTTCGACCTGCCGCGCTCGTCATGGACCGATTACGACGTGTCGCTGATCTCGGAAGGCGGTGGCATCTTCCCGCGTTCGGCCAAGCGAGTCGCGATCACGCCACAGATGAAAGAGCGCTTCGCCATCGAGGCGGATCAGCTGACCCCAGCCGAGCTGATCCACGCGCTGCTCAAGGCACCGGTGGACCTGCTATGGAATGGCGGTATCGGTACCTATGTGAAGAGCGGCGGCGAAAGCCACGCCGAAGTCGGCGACAAGGCCAACGATGCGGTGCGGGTCAATGGCGCCGATCTACGAGCCAAGGTGGTGGGCGAGGGCGGCAACCTCGGCATGACCCAGCTGGGGCGCGTCGAGTACGCGCTGCATGGCGGATCGAGCAATACCGACTTCATCGACAATGCCGGCGGCGTCGATTGCTCGGATCATGAAGTGAACATCAAGATCCTGCTCAATGAGGTGGTCAGCGCCGGTGACATGACCGCCAAGCAGCGCGATCAACTGCTGTTCGAAATGACCGACGCGGTGGCCGAGCTGGTGCTGCAGAACAACTACAAGCAGACCCAGGCGCTGTCCCAGGCGCAGCATCGCTCGCGGGAGCGGGCCGCCGAGTATGTTCGGTTGATCAATGCGCTGGAGGCGGCGGGGCAGCTCGACCGCGCGCTCGAGTTCCTGCCCAGCGATGACGCCCTGACCGAGCGCGCCAACATCGGCAAGGGTCTGACCCGGCCGGAGCTGTCGGTTCTGATTTCCTACAGCAAGATCGAACTGAAGAAAGCGCTGCTGGATTCGCGCGTGCCGGACGACGACTACCTCGCCCGCGAAATGGAAAGTGCCTTCCCGCAGCAACTGAGCGAGCGTTTCCACGATGCCATGCTGCAACATCGCCTCAAGCGCGAAATCGTTGCTACCCAGATTGCCAACGATCTGGTTAACAACATGGGCATCACTTTCGTTCAGCGCCTGAACGAGGCGACGGGCATGAGTGCGGCGAATGTCGCCGGAGCCTACGTGATCGTGCGCGACATCTTCCATCTGCCTCACTGGTTCCGGCAGATCGAGGCGCTGGATCACAGGGTACCGGCGGAGCTGCAGTTGGCCTTGATGGATGAGCTGATGCGCCTGGGCCGCCGCGCGACGCGCTGGTTCCTGCGCAATCGTCGTAGCGAGCTGGATGCCGCACGCGACGTCGCGCACTTTGGCCCGCGGGTCGCTGCCCTTGGTCTGAAGCTCGATGAACTGCTGCAAGGCTCGACGCGTGACCGCTGGCAGGAGCGCTATAAGCGTTATACCGAAGCCGGGGTGCCGGAGCTGCTGGCGCGCATGGTGGCCGGTACCAGCCATCTGTACACGCTGTTGCCGATTCTGGAGGCCGCTGACGAAACTGGCCAGGTGCCTGCGCAGGTGGCGGCAACCTACTTCGCCGTCGGTGGTGCGCTGGAGCTTCCCTGGTATCTGCATCTGCTCACCAACCTGCCGGTTGCCAACAACTGGCAGGCCCTGGCGCGTGAAAGCTTCCGCGACGACCTCGACTCACAGCAGCGCAGCATCACGGTATCGGTGCTGCAGATGGAGAACGGTCCGGAGGCGATCAGCGAGCGGGTCGACGCCTGGTTGTCTCAACGACCAGTGTTAATGGAGCGCTGGCGCTCGATGCTTGCCGAGCTGCGCGGCGCCAGCGGCACCGACTACGCCATCTATGCAGTCGCCAGCCGCGAGCTGCAGGGGCTGGCGCAGTCGGTAGGGCATGGCTGACGAGGTCTTGCGGCTTCCTCCGTGGACGATCCGTCCGCGGCAGAGGCCGCGCCATTAATGCGGCGCAACTGAAAAACGCACTGCCCTCGGGCGGTGCGTTTTTTTTTGCGGATGGGTGTTTGCTGCGTAGGGGGGGCGTGGCGGTAAACGCTCAGTCCTGCGCAGGCAGTCCGACCTTGAAGCGAGTGATCTGCGGCAGATCGCGCAGGTAGCGGATCAGGTCAGGTGCGCCTGCCAGCTTCAGCCCCTCGCCAATGGCATTGGCTGTGGGGTCACGCTTCTCCAGCAACAGCAACTCGGAATTGCTGGCATCGCGCAGTAGTGTCAAGCGGGCATAGGGAACCTGGCTGTCGAGCAGCATGGCCATGAATTCACGGTCGCTCCAGGCCTGAGCAGGCATCGTCACGGCGTGGTAGTCAGCGTCCAGCGCGTGAACACCGGAGCGGTCGAGGCGGTAATCGGTGACCTCCGCCGGCAGCATGACTTCCAGGCCGCGCAAGCGCGCGTAGGCCACGGCGCAGGCAAAGGCTTCCAGATGGTGTTCGCCGGCCCAATAAAGCCGCTCCCCGAGCCAGCTGGCCTGGCGAACATCGATCGCTGCCCCCTTGTCGAAGCCGGGCAAGGCGATACCGAGTGCTCGAAGAAAATCCTTGTAGCTGATGATTCGTACCTGTCGACAACCCGCCGTGCTGGAAAAGGCTTCGAAGGTCGGGTAACTCGGTTCATTTTTGCGCTGCCCGCCGAAGCCGTCGATCTGCCGCAGGTCGAGCCGTGACCGGGTGCAATCCTTGCTGATCAAGCGGGTCAGCGCAGCATGGGCACGGGCCTTGTCTTCCTGCACCGGACCGGAGAGCGCACCACGTGGCAGCTCCAGCAAGCGTTGCAGGCAGGGGCCATCGTTCCAGAAAATGCTGGGCTCAGGCTCGGGTAGGCGGGAAAAGGGCAGCTGCAGGCTGCTGGCGCGATCCTGAATGGGAAGCGAAGCCTTGGAGCGCAGCCCGAGGCGTTGCGCAAGTCGTGCGATTTGAGAAGTCAGTGAAGGCATTGGCTCGGGCAGGCTCATCATGATGCTTGAGCTCTCAGGGCTACGGCCGAAGTGTGGCAGACCTGTGTCATTTGCGCACGGGCTTTGCGCCACCCGTAGCGCTGGCCTGCGTCACAGCCTTGGGCAAAGATCGCGTGTCGATGTGGCAATATCGCTGAATAGATCACTGAGGAGCCTCCATGCCAAATCTGGTACTGGATATCGCGCTGTCCGCCGAACGAATGAAGGCGGTCTACCAGGGCCATGCGAATCGAGTCCTGATTCGAAGTCGCGACGGCACGCGAGTCAGCTTGCCGGCGCATCATCTGCGCCCGTTTCTGACCCACGAAGGGATATATGGTTCCTTCGAGCTCGAATTCGCTGAGCAGGGACAATTGCTGCGTTTGCGGCGTCTGCAATGAACCCGTCGGTCGGTGCGCTCGACCGGCCTATTTCCTCACTGGCGGCAGCGGCTGAAGCCCTCTCGGGCTGCTATACTCCGCGTCCACATTTACCGAGACCTTAGGCTGCGTATGTATAACCTGGCCCGCCAGCTATTGTTCAAGTTATCTCCGGAAACTTCCCATGAACTTTCCCTCGAGCTGATTGGCGCCGGTGGCCGTCTCGGGCTCAATGCAATGCTCGGCAAAGCGCCAGCAAGTCTTCCTGTTCAGGTGATGGGGCTCGATTTCCCCAATCCGGTTGGCTTGGCAGCAGGGCTGGACAAGAACGGCGAAGCCATTCGCGGAATGTCGCAGCTGGGCTTCGGTTTCATCGAAGTGGGAACCGTGACGCCGCGACCGCAGCCAGGCAACCCCAAGCCACGGATATTCCGCCTGCCCGAGGCCGAGGCGATCATCAATCGCATGGGTTTCAATAACCATGGTGTAGATGCGCTGCTGGCTCGGGTAGAGGCCGCCAGGTTCAAGGGCGTCCTCGGTATCAACATCGGCAAGAATTTCGATACGCCTGTCGAGCGCGCCGAGGAGGACTACCTGCTCTGCCTGGACAAGGTCTATCACCACGCAAGCTATGTCACAGTCAACGTCAGTTCGCCGAACACGCCTGGCTTGCGCAGCCTGCAGTTCGGCGACTCGCTCAAGCATTTGCTCGATGCGTTGCGACTGCGCCGTGAGGATCTGGAGATCATGCATGGCAAGCGCGTGCCGCTTGCGATCAAGATCGCTCCGGACATGACCGACGAAGAAACCGCTCTGGTGGGCGAGGCGGTATTCCAGGCCGGGATGGACGCGATCATCGCCACCAACACTACCCTTGGCCGAGAAGGCGTTGCCGGCTTGGCTCATGCTGACGAAGCTGGTGGCCTGTCTGGTGCGCCCGTTCGGGAGAAGAGCACGCACACGGTCAGGGTGCTGGCACAGACGTTAGGCGGACGGCTGCCGATCATTGCTGTGGGCGGCATCACCGAGGGCAGGCACGCGGCAGAGAAGATCGAGGCGGGTGCCAGCCTGGTTCAGTTGTATTCAGGTTTCATCTACAAGGGACCGGCATTGATCCGCGAGGCGGTGGATGCCATCGCGGCGCTGCGTTCAAAAGCGCATTGATGATTGCCCAGAAGGGGCTCCTGTTGGGAGCCCCTGGGCTTTTCGCCCGCCGCCCGGGTGGGGCGCGCTATATCAAGTCGGGTGGATCGGTGAATTAGCCGACCGCGTGAAGTTCGTTGAGTCTATGCAGACCGGCCGTGCCGGTCAGACCATCCCAGTTGTCGCCGCGACCCTCCCGCCAGCCGTTAATCCAGGCTTGGCGAACATTGGGATGGGAAAAAGGACAGAGGTCGCGAGATTTGCCATGTATGCCGTGCTGATAACCGCGTAGAAATGCTCGTTCCATCGGATCACGCTTGAGTCTTCTCATTGGGTATTGCCCTCAGTGGTTGACTGGTGTTCCTGTGGCCTCATGGCGAGACCGGGCAGATAGACTGCCAATGAAGCGCGCTGCCGGCGTGGCGCGCTTCGCCGGCACCATTGCGATGTCGGCCTGAGGTGAGTTCTAACGCAATGCTGAAGACGCTGGAATGATCGTTTTGTCATAAGTAGGTAACGAATCTATGGTTCTACCCATAAGCCTGAAAGGGCAAGGGATGCGAAGTGCACTGCTTGGCCACTTCTGCATGATTGCAACCATGATGTTTGTAACCTCTTTCTAATTTTCTTTGCTGGGCCTGTTCCGACGAAAGGGTCGCGACGGTCCGAAGCACCTTTTGTGGAAACTCCATGACCGACCGCCATGAACTGATCCTGACCTGTCCCAAGGGACTCGAAGGCCTGCTGCTCGAGGAAGCCACCGCGCTTGGACTGGAGGAGAGTCGCGAGCAGACATCCGCGATTCGCGGCTTCGGTACGCTGGAGGTGGCCTACCGGCTCTGCCTATGGTCGCGCTTGGCCAATCGCGTGCTGCTGGTGATCAGCCGTTTTCCCACTGTAGACGCCGAGACGCTTTACCAAGGGGTTCACGCCGTCGACTGGGCTGACCATCTGCAGCCTGCCGGCAGCCTGGCAGTGGAGTTCAGTGGTCGTGGCTCGGGCATCGACAACACCCATTTCGGTGCGCTCAAGGTCAAGGACGCCATTGTGGATCGGCTGCGAACCGCATCTGGCGAGAGACCCAGCATCGACAAGCTCGATCCTGATCTGCGCGTGCATCTGCGCCTCGACAAGGGGCAAGCGGTGCTTTCGCTCGACCTCTCCGGGCACAGCCTGCACCAGCGTGGCTATCGACTGCAGCAGGGTGCAGCGCCGCTCAAGGAAAACCTTGCTGCCGCGATCCTGATGCGTGCCGGCTGGCCACGTATCGCCGCTGCTGGTGGCGCGTTGACAGATCCCATGTGCGGCGTCGGCACCTTTCTTGTCGAAGGGGCGATGATGGCGGCGGACATCGCGCCGAATCTCAAGCGCGAGCGTTGGGGTTTCAGTGCCTGGCTGGGGCACGTACCCGCGCTGTGGTCGCGACTGCATGCCGAAGCTCAGGCACGGGCAGAGGTTGGCTTGGCCAAGCCGCCCTTATGGATTCGCGGCTATGAGGCCGATCCGCGGCTGATCCAGCCGGGACGCAACAACATCGAACGCGCTGGGCTGGCCGGCTGGATCAAGGTCTACCAGGGTGATGTCGGCGACTTCGAGCCGCGCCCGGACCAGAATCAGAAGGGCTTGGTGATCTGCAATCCGCCCTATGGTGAGCGCCTCGGCGACGAGGCGAGCCTTCTCTATCTCTACCAGAACCTCGGCGAACGCCTGCGCCAGGCCTGCCTGGGCTGGGAAGCCGCGGTATTCACCGCCGCGCCGGATCTCGGCAAGCGCATGGGCATCCGCAGTCACAAGCAGTACGCGTTCTGGAACGGTGCGCTGCCGTGCAAGCTGCTGCTGATCAAGGTCGAGCTGGATCAGTTCGTGACAGGTCAGCGCGGCGCCGGCCATGAGGAACATTTACAGCAGCAGGCGCCGGTCGAGCAGGCACGCCTCAGCGAAGGCGGGCAGATGTTCGCCAATCGCCTACAGAAGAATCTGCGTCAGCTCGGCAAATGGGCGCGTCGTGAGGGTATCGAATGCTACCGGCTATACGACGCGGATATGCCTGAGTACGCCCTGGCGATCGATCTGTACGGTGACTGGGTGCACGTGCAGGAGTATGCGCCGCCGCGCTCCATCGATCCGGAGAAGGCCCAGGTGCGCCTGCTCGATGCATTGGCTGCCATACCGCAAGCACTGGGCATTCCACGCGAGAAGGTGGTGGTAAAGCGCCGCGAGCGCCAGGCGGGAACGCGCCAGTATGAGCGTCAGGCCAGCCAGGGCGAGTTTCTCGAAGTGACCGAGGGCGGCGTCAAGCTGCTGGTGAATCTCACCGATTATCTGGATACCGGCCTGTTCCTTGATCATCGCCCATTGCGCCTACGCATTCAGCGTGAAGCGGCCGGCAAGCGTTTCCTCAACCTGTTCTGCTATACCGCAACCGCCACGGTTCATGCAGCCAAGGGCGGTGCGCGCAGCACCACCAGCGTCGACCTGTCGAAAACCTATCTGGACTGGGCGCGTCGCAATCTCTCGTTGAATGGCCTTTCGGATCGCCAGCGCCTGGAACAGGGCGACGTGATGGCCTGGCTGGAAGAGGACCGTGGTGAGTACGACCTGATCTTCATCGACCCGCCGACGTTCTCCAATTCCAAGCGCATGGAAGGTGTGTTCGACGTACAGCGGGACCATCAGGCGCTGCTCGATCTGGCGATGGCTCGATTGGCGACGGGCGGAGCGCTGTATTTCTCCAACAACTTCCGCAAATTCGTGCTGGATGCCAGCCTGAGCGACCGCTATGCCGTAGAGGAAATCAGCAGCGCAACGCTGGACGAGGATTTCCGTCGTAACCCCCGGATCCACCGCGCCTGGAAATTCCAGGCGCGGTGATCATCCGGTGATATAGGCGGGCCGTTCGGCCTGCCTGAGTCACCATCAGCGTTGTGCGGTGTTCTGGTTGCGCTGACCGTAGAGGCTGACCAGCACCTGATCGAGAATCGAGGCTGCGCCCCATGGGCGGGGATGGTTCAGGATCGCCACGACTGCCCAGACATTGCCGTCGCCGTCACGGCTGTAACCTGCGATGGCGCGCACGGTGTTCAGGGTTCCCGTCTTGAGGTGCGCCTTGCCGGCGACAGGTGTATTGCGCAGGCGCTTGCGCATGGTGCCGTCCACGGCGGCCAATGGCATCGACGAAATAAACTCGGCCGAGTAAGGGCTGCGCCAGGCGGCCTGCAGCAAGCTCCCCAGCTCGCGTGCGCTGACGCGTTCGGCGCGGGAAAGCCCGGAGCCGTTCTCGATCACCAGATGCGGCGAGATGAGCCCCTTCTTGGCCAGCCACTGGCGGATGACCCGCTGTGCCGCTTTGGCGTCATCGGCATCCGCTTCGTTACGGAATTCGGCGCCGAGGCTCAGAAACAGCTGCTTGGCCATGGTGTTGTTGCTGTACTTGTTGATGTCTCGAATGATCTCGGTGAGATCCGGCGAATAGGCCCTCGCCAACAGTCTTGCTTTGTCAGGCACCTGGGCCACACGGTCGATGCCGAGAATGCTGCCGCCGAGCTCGGCCCAGATAGCACGCACCGCGCCGGCGGCATAGCGCTGGTGATCGAGCAGTGAAAGGTAGGTCTGTGCGCTGCAGCCGTCGGCGAGTTTGCCGGTGACCACGACGGTCACGCCATCCCCATCCGCAACCGGGTTGTAGAGCACGTCCGGCCAGCCTGGGCATTTGCCTGCGGGCAGCGCTTTGACCCGGTTGTCTATTCGAATGCTGGCGATCGGCGGCTCGACTGCGATGTTCACCTTTCCGCCATCGTTGCGGACGATGAAGCGCAGCGCCTTGAGGTTGACCAGTAGTGAGTCGGGACCAACCAGAAAGGGCTTGTTCTTGTCATTGCCGTCGTCATCGAAGACGGGCAGGTCGGGCTGGACGAAATGGCTGCGATCGAGCACCAGGTCGCCAGTGACCTTGGTAACTCCGTTGGCACGCAAATCTCGCAGCAGCAGCCAGAGCTTCTCCATGTTCAGTTTCGGGTCGCCGCCGCCCTTGAGGTAGAGATTGCCGTTGAGGGTACCGTCCACCAGCGGGCCGTCGGCATAGAACTCGGTCTTCCACTGGTGGTTGGGGCCGAGCAGTTCGAGGGCGGCGTAGGTGGTAACCAGCTTCATGGTCGAGGCGGGGTTGACCGATACGTCGGCGTTGACGAACGTCGGCGCGGCGTCACCGGTCAGTGGCAGCATGACTACGGACAGTGCGTCGCTGCTGATCTTGTTGGCTTTCAGTGCCTGTTCGACGCGCGGTGGCAGTGTCTGGTTCACCCCGGCGGCCTGGGCTGGCAGGGTCAAGGGCAGGGCGAAGATGGCTAAGGTGATGCCGCGGAGGATGGAGCTCATCGTACGAGCGCCTCTGGGCAAACACAGGGGGCTGCTGGCGGTTTGATTTGGCATGTGTTTCCCACTGCTCTTAGGGAACGAATGCGGGCCATTATGCCCGTGCTGTAGAGGCGTCGTGCCTCTATCCGATAAGCGTAGCTGCGGTACACAGGTTACTGCAAAGACAGATGCGCACCAGGCTGCGATGAGCTCAACCGCTGCTGTCGGTCATCGCCTTGGCGCGGGGTTGCTGTTAGAGTGCGCGCCGTCATCAAGTAGAAAAAGGATCGCCCCCAAATGGCTACCAATCGTTCGCGTCGCCTGCGCAAGAAACTCTGTGTCGATGAGTTCCAGGAGCTCGGCTTCGAGGTCAATCTCACCTACCGCGAAGGTATCGAAAGCAAGGCTGTGGACGACTTCCTCGAAGCGTTTATCAGCGAAGCGATGGAAGCCAATGAACTCGGCTATATCGGTGGTGAAGACTACGGTTTTGTCTGCCTTGGCCGCCGTGGCTCGGTCAGCGAAGAGCAGCGTGCAAAGGTCGACGCCTGGTTGAAAGGCCGCAGCGAGCTGGCTGAGTACAGTGTCAGCCCTCTGATGGACGTGTGGTATCCGGAAAACCCGATCAGGGCTGAGAAGTAGTCTCTTCGTCTGATCGTTGCGATGCTGCCCGCTGGGCCTTCCTGCGCGAACGCTTGGCCAGCAGCATCTGCAACACGTGCATCAGTGTTGCGATGAATAGCGCCACACCTACGCCAATGGCAGCATTGATGAGCCGTATCTGCGGCAGGTTCCAGTCCTGGGCCAGCGTCTCTGCCAGCAGCAGGAACAGCAGCGTGGTCTGCAGGACGAATAGCCCATAGTGATTCGCCTGAAACGCTCTGCCCAGCACGATAAGCGGCAGCAGGATCATCACCATCAGTGGCGGGTCGGCCAGGCCGTGGCCAATGTAGATCAGTATGGCCGCAGCCGCCAATATTCCCAGGCTGGCCTGTAGCGCCCGCACCAGACTCCGCTCCAGATCCATCTGTAGCGTGGTGAACACCGCCAGCGTCAACCAGTAGCCTCTTGGCAGTTCAGCCATATTCACAATTACCCCACCTAATGCTCCGGCCAGGATGTAGGTCAGGGCGTGCACACGCCATTGCCGGATCGGCGTTCGGCGAGCGTGCCTGCGCAGCACCCGCAGGATGCTCATCAGCCGCGGCATATATGGCCACATGCGCAGCCCATGCATCCCCCGCAGGCCGAAGGCGAGCAAGGTAACCCAGAGCCCGCCGAGCGCGAAAAGAAAGGCTATGGCGTACGGGTTGTTGAAATCGCCAATGCCGTGCTGCCCTTGGCCGAGGCAGAGGCAGATCGCCAAACCGATACCGAGCTTTCCCGCTTCGCTGCCGTAGCGCTGTAACCAGGCCAGCAGCAGGCCGTAGAAGGCGAAAAGGCCGAGACTGATCAATGGATGAGTCGCCGACCAGAAGCCCAGTCCGGCACTCCCGGCGCCCAACGCGATGAGTAACAGCATGCGCAGCATGCCGAAGCGATGAAGTGGGTTGGCCTTGGCCGCCTGAAAGGCGCCGACTGTTGCCCAGAGGAAGCCGGGATGGCCGCTGAACAGCCCCAGCAGCAACGGCAAGGCGCAACCAAAGCCGGCCACCATGGCAGCGCCCCAGGCGGGGCGCGCGGGGTGCCAGTGGATGCTTTGCCGCAGCAGGCGCTTCATGTGGGTCAAACCGGGCTGGAGCGGCCGGTCATCTCGCCGGCCATCTCCGTGGCGTAGCTATCGGTCATGCCTGCGATGAAGTCGATCATGCGCAGGAACGACTGGTAGAGCGGTAGCTCGGGCGAGGGCGCGCTGCGTCCGAGAAGGTCGAGGATCCGCTGATTCTTGAACGAGGGGGTGCCGCCGCGATGTTGTTCCAGTGCTGCGCCGCAAAATGCATTGAGCAGTATTTCCAGAGTGGTGTAGGCGCCAATCTCGTGCAGGGTTTTGCGCTTGTCCTGAAAAATCTTCTCCCGCGCCATCGCCTTTGCCTGCAATACGCACTCTTTGGCCGGACCATGCATATGCTCGACCAGGTCTCCGTGCAATTCACCACGAAGCAGGTTGCTCTGCTGCTCGACAAAGGCACCGGCGGCGGCATTGGTAAGGTGCTCGATCGCCTTGCCGCGCAGAATGGCCAGTTTGCGCCGCCTTGAATCCCTCGGGCCCAGCTGACGATAGGTTTCGGGAATGTCATCGCCCACCAGAGCCAGTAACAGCGCTTCGACTTCCGAATATTCCAGCAGCTCCATCTCGAGGCCGTCTTCCAGGTCGATCAGGCCGTAACAGATGTCGTCTGCTGCCTCCATGAGATAAACCAGAGGATGGCGAGCCCAGCGTTGCTCAGCGACGTTGGGTAGGTTCAGCTTCTGGGCGATCTGCTCGAGCAGCGGCTGCTCATTCTGATAGCACCCGAACTTGTGCTTCTTGTACCCCAGCGCCTCTGCATGGCGTGAAGTCCAGGGGTACTTGAGATACGTGCCGAGGGTGGCGTAGGTCAGTCGCGTTCCACCGTCGAACTGGTGGTATTCGAGTTGCGTAAGCACTCGAAATCCCTGTGCGTTGCCTTCGAAGTTGAGAAAGTCCGCGCGTTGCGCGTCGCTCATATCGTCGAGCCATCCGCGCCCTGCAGCCTGCTGGAACCAGCAGCGAATGGCATCCTCGCCGGAGTGGCCAAAGGGCGGATTGCCAATGTCGTGGGCCAAGCAGGCCGACTGGACGATCATGCCAAGGTCGGCCGGGCTGCACCATTCGGGCATGTCATCGCGCAATACTTCACCGACACGCATACCGAGTGAGCGGCCTACGCAGCTCACCTCCAGCGAGTGGGTGAGGCGGGTATGGATGTGATCGTTGCTGGAAACTGGATGAACCTGAGTCTTGCGCCCAAGTCGCCGAAAGGCGCCCGAAAAAATGATTCGATCATGATCCTTGTGAAAAGGGCTGCGGCCCAACTCGTCGCTACTGTGGGCGGATTTGCCGAGTCGTTCGCGGGTAAGCAGTGTGTGCCAGTCCAAGGACCATCTCCGTATTGCCATTAGCGGGCTGGTGCAAAGCTACCACAACTGCCGAATCGCTGATCGGTGCTGGCGCAGTAGAAGGATAACCAGTTTAGAGGCGTGGCAACCTACCCGCGGTTGGCCGCGGGTACGGTGTTGTTCAGCCAGGGTAGGCGCGCTAGCGTAGCTTTCCCCTCAGCCGTTGCTGACCCTTGATTAGCGGATACAGCGTCAGCGCTACGCGAGCCAGCTTTCCCATTTTCCCCATCCTGCGTCCGAACAGCGCGAGTACGACCGTCGCAGCGATCATCATCGGTCCCTTGCCTGAACTGTGTTCGCTGGATGTTCGACGCGAACTTACGAAGCTCTTCATCTGCTGCAGTGGATGTGAAAGGGGTTGCGCGTGGTAGAGCATCTGTTGACGGTGCATTTCCATGCGCAGTCGCACCAGATCCTTGCGCATGTTCAGATCATTCGACGTGCTCAACGGTTGGCTCATGGCAGTAATCGCTCCCGGTTGCGCTCCAGTTCTTCAAGCGTGGCCTGGAACGGTGCGGCACATTGTTTGGCGAGCGAAGCGGCCCGGCTCACGCAGATGATCATCACCACTGCGTAGATCGCGCATAGCGTAAGAATCGCCGCGATGCGATGAGTTTCCCAGAAGGCGATGACGATAGCCGCGGAAAGCCCAACCAGGATCAGCAGGCCGAGAATCAAGCTGACACCAGCCAGGAGAAATAGCCGAAAGGTTCGGGCTTTCTCTTCCTGGACCTCTATGCCTACAAGCTCCAGGTGCCCCTGGAGTAGGCCGACGAATGCGCCGCCCAGCTTCTTAAGCGATGGCTTGGGGGCTTCGGTGCCGGGCTTCGCTTCCATTGCTGGCTCTCCCATCAGCGGCGTGAAATCAGACCGAGCAGAAAGCCGACCCCGGTAGCGATGCCGATCGATTGCCAGGGATGGGTGTGTACATATTCCTCGGTGCACTGGATGGCAGCCTGACCCTGCTCGCGCATCGAGCCTTCCCGCTCCTTGAGCATTTCACGAGCCTTGGCAATGTTTGCGTTGATCTTGCTGCGCAGCTCTTCGGTTTGGCCGCCTGCGGTTTCCTGAGTGTGCTTGAGCAGACGCTCAGTGTCGCCGATCAGAGTATGAAATTCTTCAATCAGTGCGTTCTGCGCAGCTTGCAGGTTGCGGCGATGGGCGGATGTATCGATCAGGGGGCGGGTGCTCCCAGCGGGACCTTCAGGAATCGGGGTGTTATCGCTGGTGCCGAAAGTGGACTCGGTAGACATGCGCAGCTCCTCTTGATTCTTCGGGGCAAAAGGCCCCGTTGCCTCAAGTTTCGAGCATTGCGCCTCGTTAAAGGTTCCCCGCTTCGTTGAGCCGTGTAGACAGCTTTCAATCGCTTGGTTCTGGCAATTACGGCAAGGAACCAAAAAAAGAAAACCCGCCGAAGCGGGTTTTCTTGTCTACAGCAACGAGTGCAGTAGCCGCTATTTACATCAGCGGGATGGTGTAGCTAACGATCAGGCGGTTTTCGTCAACGTTGTTGCCGCGAGCAATATTGCCCCGGGCAGTTGCGTTACGCCATTTCACGTTCAGGTTCTTCAGCGCACCTTCCTGGAAGGTGTAGCCGATGTCCATGTCGCGTTCCCAGATCTTGCCTTCGGACTGGCCTACGCCACGATCAACGTTGTCGCCTGTGATATAGCGGGTCATGAAGGTTAGACCTGGGATGCCTACAGAGGCAAAGTTGAAATCATAGCGAGCCTGCCAGGACTTCATATCTTCAAAAGCGAAATCGTTGATCTGAACATAGTTAACTAGGAACGGATCGGTGAACTCGCCGACGTATGCAAAACCTGTGTCCCCGCTCATCTTCTGGTAGCCGAGGCCGAACCCGTGTCCGCTGATGGAGTAAGTGACCATCGCGCCGAGCGCGTTGTTATCAACAATGGAGGAGCCGTCGTCTTTCGAGCGTGCGTAGCGGAGGTCTGTCTTGAGTGACTGATTGTCGCCCAGGGGCAGCACGTGAACGAGGTTGGTGCTGTGCTGTTTGTAAATGTTTTCCAGCTCGCTGTAGTAATAAGCAGCCGTCAAATCATTGGTCAGCTTGTAGCTGCCGCCGGCGAAGAAGAAATCGTCTGCGTCTTCGGTGATGCCAGCAGAGCCGGGGGCGTTGGTACCAGCACCCTTGCCTCCGAAAGCCAGGCCTTCGTTATTCGACGAGTCGCGATGGTTGACGCGGTTTAGATAGCCTCCGTCCAGAGTCAAACCTGCGATTTCTTTAGAAACTACTTGCGCACCTTGGAAGGTTTGCGGCAGTAGGCGGGAATCGCTCGAAGATATAGCCATATTCTTAGGCTGCAGCGTGCCAACCTTAAGAACAGTTTCAGAGACCTTGAATTTTGCAGCAAGACCCAAAGAAGAATAGTCGTCTGCTGGTTTGTCAGAATCCAGCGGCAGCAGACCAGTGCCGGTACGTCCGCCGCCAGAGTCGAGCTTAACGCCCACCAGGCCGAGAGCGTCAACACCAAAGCCTACGGTGCCTTCGGTATAGCCGGATTCGACACGCAGCAGGAAGCCCTGAGCCCATGCTTCCGCTTTGCTGTTCTCAGTATTGAGATTCTCGCGGAAATCACGGTTGAAGTAAAAGTTACGCAGTTCCAGACCGGCCTTGGTGTCTTCGATGAAGGCGGCTTGGGCCATGGTTGGGATAGCCAGTGTTGCTCCCAGAGTGGCGAGGGCCACGCCCCGGGCGATGGGGGTCTTGAGCATTTCTTATTTCTCCTCGTTGGATGATGCTCTGAAGTCGCTCTTTACGGCGCCATGCAATAAAACATTACAGAGGTTTTTCAACCTTTAGACTTTAGTCGCCAAGTCCCGCAAGTCAACGTGATAGACGGTCGCGGGCATATCGTGCAAGTGCGCGATATTCGCGTACGGCCCGTAAAGTTGCACAAGACAACGGCCTGGCGGTTAAAGACTAAAGGGTGTGCCGGGCAATCTGCGTCGCCGCGGGTGGCAGCATCCTAGCGTTTTGCTCGGGCTGAGTCGAATGGCCATCGCATAATCGCCTGATGAGTGAGGCTGAATTCACACTTTTGTTGCTGGTGCGTCTGCCGACCCGAAGTCATTTATCAATGGCGCGCCGAATAACGCTTGCTAGAATTCGAGCACATAACATTGCGAGAACGTCAGATGTTACCGGAATGCCAACTGTTCGGGACCTTGGGCTGCCATCTATGCGAGCAGGCCGAGGAAGTGCTCATGCCTTTGGTCGAATATGGGCTGCTGGTCGAGTTGATCGATATCGCTGAGCGCCCTGATTGGGTCGAGGATTACGGTTTGCGAATCCCGGTGCTTCGTCGCGTCGATACCGGTTCCGAATTGGACTGGCCGTTCGAGGCAGAGCAGGTGGTGAGTTTTCTTCAGGGTTCGACGTGATGTTGAACAAATTACAGGCATAAAAAAACCGGCATGTTTGCCGGTTTTTTGTTCAGCTAAGCAGCTAGCTGGACAGCGGGATATGGTCGGAGCGACTGGATTCGAACCAGCGACCTTCTCGTCCCGAACGAGACGCGCTACCAAGCTGCGCTACGCTCCGAAGATGGCGCGCATTCTACAGAAAAAGTTTTGTTGCACAAGGTGTTAGGAGGGGTTTTTTTGGGGGGCGGCCAGCCTTTTGCGAGCTGCTAGCGGAACAACCGACCTTCGCGGCAGATAACCTAGGATCTATCTTGTGCGAAGGTCGACCTGGCTCAGAGTTCTCGTACGGTGCGAACCTGATCCTTGTTCACTTTCCCTGGCTTGCCATCGATTTGCTCATATTCGTAGAAGCCCGACTCGTCATCGAAATCGGGATGGTCCAGAGTTTGAATTTCACGACCATCGTTGAGCGTGATCACGCTGGGGTTCGCGCAGCCGGCAAGGACGGTAAAGCCCAGCGCGAGTAGCAGGGCGGGGATGATGCGTGGTTGCATGACGCTGTTCCTTCTGCGGGTTCGATACCCATGGGACGAAACCCACTAGGACGAAGTTCCCCTCGAGCCAGTGATCTTGAGCAGCTCCGGTGTATTCAGGTTGGCGAGGCGGGGGTCGCCCCGGTGTACCTCAAGCGCACGGGCGCCAAGATGAAGTAGTGCACGCAAAGGGCTGCGTTCTCCAGATTGCCAGCAAGCGTCAACTTCGGCCTGTCGGCCGGTGGGAATTATGCTGAACAGGGGCTCCCACTGGCCTTCGCAGCTCAGCATGACTGGCCTGTCTGGCTCTTCGAGCGCGGTCTGGTAGAGCGACTGCAGCAAGGGGCGATCAATCAACGGGGTGTCGCACGGCAGTACGAGCATCCAGGCGTTGCGAGCAGCTGCAAGACCGCTGCGTATTCCTGCTAGGGGGCCGGGGAATCCCTGCTCTTCATCGCTAATCAATTGATCGGCATAGGCCGAGTAGCGGGCTCGATTGCGGTTGCAGGACAGCAGGAGGTCGTCTGTCAATGGCTGAACGGTCTCATGCAACCATGCAATCAATGGGCGTCCCTGCCATTCGACCAGTCCTTTGTCCTGTCCTCCCATGCGTTGCCCACGGCCACCCGCCAGAAGCAGGATGGAGCAGGAAGGCAGTAGCGGGTCGGGCATATCATCGCTCCAGAAAAGCTTGCATATAGCGCTCGGGCTGGCGGTCAGGCAACGTGCGCGCGGGAGGTGTGGAGGCCTGGCGCTCGGGTTATTGGAACCTGTGTCGCGCTTCGGCTACCCAGGAGTGCTTCAGCTAAACCAACGAAAAATCCTGTTGTCTATCTCCTCCATCCACTTTCTCTGAAAGCGGGTGCCGCCTGCTCATTGGCTGATACAAGGAGAACAATCAAATGCAGGAGAGAAACGTTTGGGTTGATTATGCCAAGGCGATCGGAATCATTCTTGTTGTCTACGGGCATGTCGCGCGAGGCGTATTCAATGCCGGGTTGCCGATGGATGAGGCGCGATTCGTGCTGGTCGACAGCATCATCTACAGCTTTCACATGCCGCTGTTCTTCTTCCTGTCGGGTTTATTCTTCTTCGATTCGTTGCAGAAGCGGGGGCGGGGCGGGTTGATCATCAACAAGGTCGACACAATCGTCTATCCCTTTATTGTCTGGTCTTTACTACAAGGTCTGTTCGAAGTCGTCCTGTCGAATTACACGAACGGTCAGGTCACCTTGGTTGAGG
>Ga0209024_1000265_pt1 | contig 105623 bp, 91 predicted proteins | sample AutmiccommunBRH5_FD_187380 | JGI IMG/M metagenome (GOLD analysis project Ga0209024, IMG submission 187380) | Deep subsurface microbial communities from Mt. Terri, Switzerland - Autotrophic microbial communities BRH/5 (SPAdes) (version 2) | ecosystem: Environmental > Aquatic > Deep subsurface >...
GATCGCGGTGAGCGCCAAGGAGCAGGCGACGAGCCTGCGCGAGGTGTCGGGCGCGGCCGATCAGATGGACAAGGTGACGCAGCAGAACGCGGCGATGGTGGAAGAGGCGACGGCGGCGAGCCAGACCCTGACCAACGAGACCGAGGAACTGGCGAGCGCGATGGCGCAGTTCAAGACCGCCGGCGCGACGGTTGCCGGACGGGGCCAGGCTTCGCGGTCGGGTGGCAACGCCGCCCCTGCCGCTAACCGGGCACGGCCGGCCACGCCACCGCGCGGCGTACCACAGATGAAGACCACCGGCACCGGCGGCGCCGCCCGTGCCGAACAGGCCAAAGCCGACAGCTGGGAAGAGTTCTGACCCCGGCCAAGACGGGTCACCTCAAGCCGAGCGCCTGACCATCAGTGACAGCGCCGCGTGTTCGTCAGAACGCGCGGCGTTTCCGTATCCTGGACCCGCCCCGTGCTGCCATCGCGATCAAACCGCCGGCGAACCCGCCGCCTCGGCCAGAAATGTCCAGGCGTAATCGGCGAAGCTTCGCCAGCATTCGATCTCGAAGCGCTGCTCACCGGTCCGCCACAGGACGATCTCGGACTTCGACAGGATCGTCCGGCTCGCCCCCCCGACCGGGAAACTGCCAAGCCGAATGTCCTGCGGACAGCCCGCCGCGATCACCGCCTCGGCCGCCGGTCCCTCGACCGCGATCGCGACATTGCGGTGCGACACGTCGACAACCGAGATGCCGATGACGTCCGCAAGCCTTCCCGGTAACGGTGCGACATCCGCCGCGTCAACGTCGGCGAGCACCAGCCACTCGTCGGGGCCGAGCCAGAGCGCCGAAAGGCCGTTCGCGGTCGCGCTGGTTTTCGGACGGCTGGGAAGCGCCAGACCGAGCCTGGCTTCCACCGCCTTTAGCGATTGCGCGTCGGCGCGCAGGCTGATGCGTTGGCGCGGGGCGAGCGGCGTCAGCGTCACGCCCGGCCCGCTCGCATAGCGCCCGTCCAGGGGCGACATGCGCGGCAGACTCGGCGACGTCGTCAGCGCCCTTGCCACCCCCGCCGCGTCAGCGGGCGTCGAGGTCTTCTTGACCGCCGCCTTGGTCGGCTTTTTCGCCTTTGATGCCACGCCAATCGGTGTTTTCTTCGATACCGTCCTGCGCTCAGCCATGCAGCCGCTCCCCTTCCGGATCGAAGAACACCGTGTCCGTCACCTCGACGGCGATCGTCTCTTTCGGCATCGGAACATACAGCGTGCGGCCGATCAGATTGCGCCCGTCCTTGACCAGCGCCAGCGCGATCGAACGTCCCATCGCGTCGGAGTGATAGGCCGACGTGACATGGCCGAGCATCGTCATCGGCACCGCCTCATTCGGATCGGCGACGATCTGCGCGCCCTCCTCCAGAACGGTCAGCGGGTTCGCGGTCTTGAGGCCGACGAGCTGCTTGCGGCCAGAGGCCACGAGATCGGACCGTTCCAGCCCGCGTTTGCCGACGAAGTCCGTCTTCTTCTTCGACACCGCCCAGGCGAGCCCCGCGTCGGCTGGCGTCACCGTCCCATCGGTCTCCTGGCCGACGATGATGTAGCCCTTTTCGGCTCTGAGTACGTGCATGGTCTCTGTGCCGTAAGGCTCGGCGCCAAGGCCGCGGCCATGCTCGCGCAGCGCGTCCCAGACCGCGCGGCCGTAATCGGCCGGCACGTTGATCTCGTAGCCGGCCTCGCCCGTGAAGGAGACGCGGAACAGCCGGCACGCAACGCCCATGAAGCTGCATTCGGCCACCGACATGTGCTTGAAGGCGTCCGGCGATATGTCCAGCCCGTCGACGTAAGGCGCGACGATCTCCCGCGCCTTCGGCCCCTGCACGGCGATCACAGCCCATTGCTCCGTGACCGAGGTCATCCAGACGGCGAGGTCCGGGAACTCGGTCTGCCGGTAGTCCTCCATCAGCTCGAGCACGCGCGGCGCGCCGCCGGTTGTGGTGGTCACGTGATAACGGTCTTCGCCGATCCGGGCGACGATGCCGTCGTCGATGATGAAGCCGGCCTCGTTCAGCATGATCGCATAGCGGCACTTGCCGACGGCCAGGCTTGCCAGCGGCGTCGCATAGATCAGGTCGAGGAACTTCGCGGCGTCCGGCCCGACCACCTCGATCTTGCCCAAGGTGGAAGCGTCGAAGAGACCCGCCGCCTCGCGCACCGTCCGGCATTCACGGCCGACGGCGGCGTGCATGTCGGCGCCTTTCGGGAAATACCAGGCCCGCTTCCACAGGCTGACATCCTCGAACACCGCCCCTTCGGCCTCGGCGCTGTCGTGGATCGGAGTCTTCCGGGTCGGGTCGAATAGCGGCCCCTTGGCGAAGCCGGCGATGGTGCCGAAAGTGACCGGGGTGTACGGCGCGCGAAATGTGGTCAGCCCGACCTCGGGCATCGGCCGGCTCAGCGCCTCGGCGGCAACCCCGATGCCGTGGATGTTCGACGTCTTGCCCTGGTCGGTCGCCATGCCGGTGGTGGTGAAACGCTTGATATGCTCGACCGAGCGGAAGCCCTCGGCGACGGCGAAGCGAATGTCCTTGGCCGTCACGTCGTTCTGGAAGTCGATGAAGGCCTTGACGAATTTTCCCGCGCCGGCGGCGGGCGTCGCCCCTGCCATGCCGCCGCCAAAGGGCGTGGCCCCTTCCACAGCGACCGGTGCGGCGGTTCCGGCCTTGCCGGTCGCCGCGACGCGGCCGGCGTCGCGGGCCGATCCGATCGTCTTCGCCAGATCGAAATCGCCCGCCGCCGCGCCGACGCTGACGCAGTTCTCGGCCGGCTCCGCCGGGACATAGGCCTGGAGCGCCGGATCGAAGGCGAGCTTGCCGCGCGATTGGGAGAACAGATGCACCGAGGGCGTATAGCCGCCGGACATCAGCAGCGCGTCGCAATCGAAGCGGCGGTTGTCCTGGCCCGAGCGCAATTCCTCGACCGTAAATCCGGTAATGCGCCTAGTGCCGCGTACGGTCTTGATCTCGTAGCCGGCGAGCACCTCGATCCCGAGCGCCCGTGCCTCGGCGGTGATGTCGGCCGGCGGTTCGGCCCGCAAATCGACGATGACCGGCACGGCGACGCCGGCCCGTTTCAGATCGATCGCCGCCGCATAGGCGGCGTCATGGGCAGTGAAGACCGCGACGCGGCGGCCCGGCGCGACGCCGAAATGATTGAGATAGAGCCGCACCGCCCCGGCCAGCATGATGCCCGGCCGGTCGTTGTCGGGAAACACCAGCGGCCGCTCGATCGAGCCCGTCGCCAGCACCACATTCTTCGCCCGCACCTGCCACAGCCGCTCGCGCGGCAGCGCCGGGTCGGGCTCGGACAAATGGTCGGTGACCTGCTCGGCCAACACCAGCATGTTGTGGTTGTAATAGCCGAAGGCCGTCGTGCGCGGCATCAAGCGGACATTGGCCATGCCCGCAAGCCGTGCGACGATGCCGTCGACCCAGTCCATCGCCGCGATACCGTCGATGGTGGCATTGCTCTCGGCCTTCAGCCAGCCGCCGAAGCTTCCGCCCTCGTCGCACAGAAGCACGCTCGCGCCCGCCTCGCCGGCCGCCAGCGCGGCCGCGAGGCCTGCTGGCCCACCACCCGCGACGAGCACGTCGACATGCTCGAAGCGGTTGGCATAATGCTCGGGGTCGGGTTTCTCGGGCGCATGCCCGAGGCCGGCCGCGGCCCGGATATACGGTTCATAGACCCGGTGCCAGAAGGCCTTCGGCCACATGAAGGTCTTGTAGTAGAAGCCGGCCGTCAGAAAGCGCGAGAACATACCGTTGGCGCCGCCGATGTCGAAGCCGAGCGAGGGCCAGCGGTTCTGGCTGGCGGCGTCAAGGCCGTCATAGAGCGGCTGCATCGTTGCGCGGATATTGGGCTGGCGGCGAGCATCGTCGCGGCGAATCTCGACGAGCGCGTTCGGCTCTTCCGGCCCGGAGCCGAGAATGCCGCGGGGCCGATGGTATTTGAACGAGCGGCCGGTGAGATGCACGCCGTTGGCGAGCAGTGCCGAGGCAAGCGTATCACCCTCCAGCCCCACATAGCGTTGGCCGTCGAAGCGGAACGGGATGCGGCGAGCGCTGTTGAGGCGGCCGTGCTCGGGAAGCCGGAAGCGGCTCATCGTCCGCCCTCCCCGACATCGGGCTTCGGCGCGTCGGCTTCGTAGAACGCCAGGAACCTATCCGAAACCGAATGCCGCGCCGCATTGAAGAAGCGCCCACAGCCATGGCTGTGGCGCCAGCGCTCGAACACCACGCCGCGATTGTTGGTGCGCAAATAGAGCGCCTCGGCGACGGCCCGCCCCGGTTCCTCGTCTGTGGCCGGCCGAGCGATATGCGCCTCGCCGGCATGGCGGAATTCGAGTTCCGGCCGGTCTTCCTGGCAGTAGGGGCAATGGATCAGCAGCATGGAAACGATCCCTGCGGTCAGTGGGCAACGGCGGCGGCGGCCGCCTCGTCGATGAAGCGGCCTGTCTCGAAGCGGTCGAGGCTGAAGGCGGCGTTGATCCTGTGCGGCTCGTCACGAGCGATGGTGTGGGCGAAAACGTGGCCGGAGCCGGGCGTCGCCTTGAAGCCGCCGGTGCCCCAGCCGCAATTGACGTAAAGACCCTTCACCGGCGTCTTCGACAAGATCGGCGAGCGGTCGGGCGTCACATCGACGATACCGCCCCAGGAGCGCAGCATGCGCATGCGACGGAACATCGGGAACATCTCCGAGATCGCGTCGACCGTGTGGTTGAGGATGTGCAGGCTGCCGGTCTGCGAATAGGACGGATACTGATCGGTGCCGGCGCCGATGACGAGTTCACCCTTGTCCGATTGGGAGACATAGGCGTGGACGGTGTTCGACATGACCACGCAGGGAAAGCACGGCTTCACCGGTTCCGACACCAGCGCCTGCAGCGGAAAGCTCTCGATCGGCATCCGGACCCCGGCCATCTCCATGACCACCGAGGTGTTGCCGGCCGCGACGACCCCGATCTTCCTTGCGCCGATGAAGCCGCGCGTCGACTCGACGCCGGCCACGGATCCGTCGGCGCCCCGCCTTATGCCGGTGACGGCGGTGTTTTGGATGACGTGGACACCGCGCGCCGATGCCGCCCGCGCATAGCCCCAGGCGACCGCGTCATGGCGAGCGGTGCCGCCGCGCCGCTGCAGCGCGCCGCCGACCACCGGGTAACGCGTGTCCTTGGAGATGTTCAGTGGCGGACAATACGCCTTGCACTCTTCCGGCGTCAGCCACTCGTTGTCGACGCCGTTCAATCGGTTGGAGTGGACGTGGCGCTTGGCGACCTGCACGTCGTGGACATTGTGCGACAGCATCAGCACACCGCGCGGGGAAAACATGACGTTGTAGTTGAGGTCCTGGCTCAGCCCTTCCCACAGCTTGACCGCATGGTCGTACATGGCGGCCGACTCGTCGTAGAGATAATTCGAGCGGATGATCGTAGTGTTGCGGCCGGTATTGCCGCCGCCGAGCCAACCCTTTTCGATCACCGCGATGTCGGTGATGCCGTGCTCCTTGGCGAGATAGTAGGCAGTCGCGAGGCCATGCCCGCCGGCCCCGACGATAATGACCTCGTACTGGCGGCGGGGCTCGGGCGACGCCCACTGTTCGCCCCAGCCGGAATGGCCGCGCATCGCCTCGCGCGCAATGGCAAAGGCCGAAAATTTCCGCATCTTTCGCCTCGCGTCCTAAAACCTGTCGTCGTTCGACGACGGCTCACTCTGGTGTAGCGCCCCGCCGCCGTCGCCGGCAACCTGCACCGACCCTGGACCTTCAGCGGTCATCGTGTCGCCATCGATGTTTATCGAGGATGGGGCGTCATCGTGCTCGAATCGCGACAGCCGGTGACGCACGGCCGACGCAGGCACGGCACATCGCGCCCGCGTGCTTCGACTATTCAAGCTGCGTTCCCAGATCAGACTCGGCTGGCGATATGCAATCCTCTTGGGCGCCCGAGAAGACCTCCGAGTGCGCCAACGATCAGACCGAGCGCCAGGGCGACAAATGCGGCGAACGAGCCGGCGGCCACCGCGCGGGTAGCGGCATCAGCGGCAACGCGAGCCTCCCGCTTGGCGCTGTCGTAGGTCTGCTGGAGTTGCTGCAGCCGCTGTTCCGCCTCCAGCTGCGGGACACCCGCCTGTTGCGCGATGGCCCGGCTCGCGGCCTGGCGCTGATCGGCCGTCGCTTGCTCGCCAAGCCCAGCGAGAACGGTTGCGACCATTGTCGCGCCATCCGACGCAACCGGCACCGGTTCGGCCGCGGCCGGCAGCCCCTCGCCCTCTCCGGTTGGCTCGATCGTGGCCGGCGACACAGCGACGGCACGCGGGCGCAACGCCTCCTCTGCCGCGCGGTTCAACGATCTATCGGACATCGTATCAGGCGACACCGCGGACGACGCCTGCGCCAAACTCTGGATCGAGCCACCGATCGCACCGAAGGCGGCGCCGAGGACGGCCGAGGCGCCGCTGGTCAACAAGAAGACGACCAGAAGCGTCGACGTCGCCCAGGTGACAACGCCATGGAGGATCGCATCGGTTTTGGACGAGCTGCCGGCAAGTCGGCCGGCGGCATAGGCACCGACGAAGAGGCCGATCAGCACGACGGCGACGGTCCACAGGCCGCCGATGGATGCAAACGTGTTGGCGTCGAAGCTCTCCGCTCCGTTCGGATCGATGGTCGCAAGGCCGATGCCGAGCCCGAGCAAGCCCAGCATGAATTGGATGGCGAGGGCCAACAACGCACCGGCGATGATCGCGCCCCAGGATATCCGCCTGAGGCCGTCCGTCGCGACAACCGCCGCGCGCTCCCGTCTGATCTCGTTCATGTGTTGAATAGCCTCCTGCCAGTGTCTCGCGCGACGGCACCCCGCTGCCGGGCTGCCGTCGCGCGAGACACTATCATCGAATGCGCGTGAAACCGCGCGGTCGCGGCAAGGTTCCCTTCCCCACCCGCCCGCATCGATATGCTCACGACCGCGGCGAGCACCGGACCTTGCGACCCCATCCCGGCCCCTCGACAAAGACCTTCCAACCTGCTATGGGCCTGCCGGATTTCGCGGAATTGCTTCCAAGTTATCGATCTATTGTTCAAACTACCGCCCACCACACGTCAGAAATGGAACATCCAGTGCTGGTATCTGTCCGCGACAACAACGTCGACCAGGCTCTCCGCGCCCTCAAGAAGAAAATGCAGCGCGAGGGAATCTTTCGCGAAATGAAAATGCGCAATTTTTTCGAGAAACCCTCGGAGAAGCGGGCCCGGGAAAAGGCCGAGGCGGTTCGCCGCGCCCGCAAGCTGGCGCGCAAGCAGGCCCAGCGCGAAGGCCTGATGAGCGGCGGCCGCAGCCACTAGAGCGGACGAGCCGCCATTCTTTCGGCGATTTGAGGTTGTAACGGAGGCGGTCGGGGCGCGAGCCTGCCGCCTCTTTGCGTATGAGTCCGCAAGAGTCCATAAGATCGATCCGGGCCATGCGGTCCGAGCTGGTCACATGGACGACGGCCCCGCCTGATTCGTCTCTCGAGGGAACAATTCATCGATGCTGCAGCCTCTGAGCCTTGTCGCCCGTGCGTTCGCCCGCAGTCCGTTCACGCACCCTGCGGCCATTGAACCGGGGGGGCGAGTCGCCCAATCGGTTTGGCGCGGCATTGCGGTGCTCGGCCTGATGACGGTTCTCGCTGCGTGCCAGTCCACATCAGACGGACCGGCCGTCACGGCGATCGCCCTCGATCAAAATCAGGGGCTCGACCAGAACATCGCTTCGCTAACCCAGACCGTCAGCGCCAACCCCCGCGATCCGGAAGCCCTCAACGTGCGGGGTACGGCCTACGGCCGAGCCGGCAAATACGACGCGGCCATCAAGGACTTCACGACCGCCCTCCAGCTCGACCCGAATTTCTATCAGGCCTACGCCAATCGCGCGCTCGTCTACCGCCAGACCAACCAGCCGTCGAAGGCCGTCCAGGACTACAGCGCGGCACTTCAGATCAATCCGAACTACGATTCGGCCTATATCGGACGCGGCAATGTCTATCGCGTCGCCGGCCGCAATCGCGAGGCGCTCATCGATTTCCAACGGGCGATCGACCTGAATACCACCGACCCGCGGGCCTATCACAACCGCGGCCTACTCTATCAGATCGACGGCCAGCACAAACAGGCGATCGAGGATTTTTCGACCGCGATTTCGTTGCAGGCCACAGCGCCCGAGCCCTATTCCGGGCGCGGAGTCTCCTATCTCGCGCTCGGCGACGAGGAAAACGCCTTCACCGATTTCAACACGGCTCTGAAGCTCGACGACAAGAAGGCCGAGTATTGGACCAACCAGGCACTGGTCTACGAACGCAAAGGCGACCGTGGGCGGGCCTTAAAGTCCTATTCCCGCGCCGCGCAGCTCGATCCGAAATACCAACCGGCCAAGGACGGCATGGCGCGCACCAGAGGCGGCGCCTGAGCAGGATCGCTGAGGCCGCCCCGCCCGCTCGGGGTGACTGGCCGCACGTTTTACGCGACGACCTCGGGCTGGGCGTCCGAGGCGTCGTCCGGAGGGCCGGTCAGCAGTTCGTCGAGGGCCATCGCCTCTCGCAAGACAGCGACATGTTGCCGTGGGTGCGGACCGGAGGCGCGATAGGCCGGGTCGATGTTGCCGGAAACCAGCATCCCGTCCGCCTTGCAATCCCAGTAAAGCGTGTGCGTGAAAAGCCGCCCCAGGCCAGGAATGATCGGCTTTCGCCGGCGAACTCGGACATGGCGATCGCGGATCCCGAGCCCCATGCCAGGCTCCTCCGCCGAATCCATCTCAGGCAGAATGGCGGTCGCCGGTTCGTTCTGGACCGGTCCTGACACGATGTCACCCAGCAGCACCTTGGAGTGGCGGTCGTAGATATTCGTCCAGCGCGTCGCCGCGAACATGGCGGCGTGATGGGGAAGGTCGGGGGGCTGCTCGATCTCACGCAACACATGCAGGCGGTGATCGTCCGGTCGGTAGCGGAAATCGCGTCCCTCGACGGGCAGTGGCGGCGACGTCGCGATCTGCCGCTCCTCGACGAGCTGCGCAAGGCGATCGACGTCGCGGGCGAGCAGGAACTCGGCGTGGGTCAGCGGGTTACCGAGGGTTACCAGATCGCTGATACGCCAGAACAGCGGCCCCTCCCCGGGATCGACCGGAGCGCCGGGCGAGGGCTTTGCACGCTCGGCGGCCATGGCGCGCGAAACCGCGCGCTGAAAATTCCGATAGACCGAGAGCTCGCGCTCATCGCGCAAATCCGGTTCTGTCTCGAGGAAAGCAACGAGGGCGTCGAATGCCTCGTGGACCTGCGATCCCATGGGGTGGTCCCGGTTCGGACCGGCCTCCAGCCAGAACAGCCGCAGCAGATCGTAGGCGATGATGGCCCCAAGGCTGTGGCCGACGACGATGATGCGTTCATAGCGTTCGGCGTTTGCGCCACCGTCATCCGTATCATCAGCGCCCTCGCCTTCCTTCGGCGTCGCTGGCGGGGCCTCGCGGTGCAGCGCTCTGAGCAGCGCCAGCCCGCGCTCGCGTATGTCTCTGCGTTTTTCCACCGTGTCGGGTTCGGTCCGAACATAACGGGCGACGTCGCCAAGATAAGGCACGACGAGTTGGTGGACGAGAACGCCGATCACCGTCGACAACACGAGCATACCGACGCTCAAGGTCAGGATGGATTGCCATGGAAGCAGAAAGGCGATGCCGGCGAAGACGAGCACGGCTGCGCCGCCGGCGAAGTGGTAGGACAGCTCCGTCGCCCTGGGTTCGCCGGACAGACGTTCCCACAGAAAATACAGCAACGCGCCGGCCGCAAGCAGGGCAACGGCGATACCGACGACCGCCGGCCACGACGGCGAGGCAAGCTCAGGAGCCGCCTCGACCGGGCCCGAATCGATCAATCCGAAAAGCCCCCCGGCCGCCAGGGCGATGGTCATCAGCGTGCCGGCCCACAGCCAGAGCCATGCCCACCATACATCGCGCGGCACATGATGCGGCCAGCGCAATAGCAGACCGAAGATCCAGGCCCGCAGATGCTGCAGCGTCGTGCCTTGCATGATGTCGGCCCAGTAGAACTCGTAGAAGTCCGTGCGAACGCCGTTTGCATCGGCGGGGGTTGTGATGCGGGCAAGTTCAGCGGAGCCGGTGCGCGAATCCGGCACGATCCAGAATGCGGATTTTCCGTCCGCTTGCTTCGCTTCGGAGCCCAGCACCGCCTCGACGAAGGACCGCAGCGTCGCCATCGGGCGCTGCTCGCCCATGCCGTGTATCACCACCACGGCTTGGCGCTTAGCCGCCGCCGGCTTCCCCTGGTCTTCATTCATCGCGGCGCCCTCGCTTATTCTTCCCCTAGGTAATCATGATTTTCACCTGTCAGGCAAGCGCATGGCACGCCGCCGCCGGGCCGCGTCATCGGACTCACCGCGCCTGCGTCTTGGCGGAAAAGAAACGCCGCGGAGGGGGAACTTCGCGACGCACCATGACTTTCTCCCCCGAAGTGGACAACCCACGAAAGGACCATCCCATGAAGACCATTTTATCCTCGCTGGCGCTTGCCGCCGCGTTCGCCACCACCCCGCTGCTCGCGTCGGGCGCTTCCGCCGAAACCAAGGTCGGCGTCCTTGGCTGCAACAGCGATGGCTCAACCGGTTTCATCGTCGGCTCGACCGACAACCTCGTCTGCGAATTCACGCCCGCGGAAGGCGGCGCGCCTGAACTCTATGCGGCGACGCTCGACAAGTTCGGCCTCGATGTCGGCGTCACCGGCCGCACCGTGATGACTTGGGCGGTCGTCTCGTCGGACGGCACCCCGTACACGCCAAACAGCCTGGCTGGCACCTATGTCGGTGCGACGGCTGACGCGTCCGTCGTTGTCGGCGGCGGTGCCAGTGTTCTCGTCGGCGGCAATAACGACAGCTTTTCGCTGCAGCCGGTGAGCGTGCAGGCGCAGGAAGGCATCAACGCAGCCATCGGCGTGGCGAAGTTCACGCTCGAGCCGGCCGTTGCCGTGGCCACGCCGCCGGCCGCCGTCGTCGTTCCCGTCGAGCCGCAGTCGAAATAACACCGGTCGCCGCGGCAACAGTCGCGGCCGAAACGAAAAAGGCCTGCCACACCCGGCAGGCCTTTTTCATGACAGCGAAACAGCGGGGCCGATGCCCCCGGCCGATCGGCGTTGGTGGTCAGTCGGCAAGCGCCTTGACGATGTCCTCGACCATCTTCTTGGCGTCGGAGAACAGCATCATCGTGTTATCCTTGTAGAACAACGTATTGTCGATGCCGGCATAGCCCGAGGCCAGCGAACGCTTGATGAACAGGCAGGTCTTCGCCTGATCGACATTGAGGATCGGCATGCCGTAGATCGGCGAGGCCTTGTCATCGCGCGCCGACGGGTTGGTCACGTCGTTGGCGCCGATAACGAAGGCGACGTCGGTCTGGGCGAACTCCGAATTGATGTCCTCGAGCTCGAACACATCGTCATAGGGCACGTTGGCTTCAGCCAGGAGCACGTTCATGTGCCCCGGCATGCGGCCCGCAACCGGGTGAATGGCGTATTTCACCTCGACGCCCTCGTCCTTGAGCTTGTCGACCATCTCGCGAAGGGCGTGCTGCGCCTGCGCTACCGCCATGCCGTAGCCCGGCACGATGATGACCCGGCCGGCGTTCTTCATCAGATACGCCGCGTCCTCGGCCGAGCCCTGCTTGACCGTGCGATCGCCGAGATCGTCGGCGCCCGCCGGCCCGCTCTCGCCGCCGAAGCCACCGAGAATGACCGAAATGAAGGACCGGTTCATCCCCTTGCACATGATGTAGGAGAGAATCGCGCCGGAAGACCCGACCAACGCGCCGGTGATGATCAACGCCAGATTCTGCAGCGTGAAGCCGATGCCGGCGGCCGCCCAACCCGAATAGGAGTTCAGCATCGAGACGACGACGGGCATGTCGGCGCCGCCGATCGGAACGATCAGCAACACGCCGAGCACCAGCGCGACGATGACGATGAGCCAGAACAGGACGTAGCTCTGGGTGATCGCGAAGGCCACAACCAGCACGACCATCGCCACGCCGAGGGCGATGTTGATGAGATGGCGTTGCGGCAACATGATCGGTTTACCGCTCATGCGTCCGTCGAGCTTCAGGAAGGCGATGACCGAGCCGGTGAAGGTGACGGCGCCGATGGCGACGCCGATCGACATTTCCACCAGCGCCTGGGCGTGGATGTCGCCGACCGTGCCGATGCCGATCGCTTCCGGCGCGTAGAGCGCCGCGGCAGCGACCATCACGGCCGCCAAGCCGACGAGGCTGTGGAAGGCTGCGACCAGCTGCGGCATCGCCGTCATCGGGATGCGTTTGGCGGTCACCGCGCCGACGCCACCGCCAATGGCGATGCCGAGGACGATCAGCACCAGCCCGCCGAAGGACGGGCCTGCCAACAGCAGCGTGGTGAGGATGGCGATCCCCATGCCCACCATGCCGTAGAGATTACCCTGGCGGCTGGTGGTCGGGTGCGACAGGCCCCTCAGCGCCAGGATGAACAGGACGCCGGAGACGAGATAAAGGAAGGCGGCAAAATTCTCGGACATGATCTGCTACCGCCTCACTTCTCTTTTTTCTTGTACATTGCCAGCATGCGCTGGGTGACGAGGAAGCCGCCGAAGATGTTCACCGAAGCCAGAACCAGCCCGATGAAGCCGAAGGTCGTGGCCATTCCCGACGCCGAGATGCCGACGGCCAGAAGCGCGCCGACGATGATCACCGAGGAGATGGCGTTGGTCACCGACATCAACGGCGTATGCAGCGCCGGGGTCACCGACCAGACGACGTAGTAGCCGACGAAGATCGCCAGCACGAAGATCGCCAGATGGAAGACGAAGGGGTCGATTCCGGTGGCTGCGCCGACCGCTTCAGTGATGCCGGAGCTCATCAGCCCCTCCACACCGGAGCGGGCCTCGCGAATGGCGGCACCAGCCTCGTTCAGCTGCTGCAGCGTGTTGCGAATGGTCTCGTTTTCCATCACGCCTCTCCCTTGGCCGTTTCGGCCGCGCCGTTATCGCCGGAACCGGCGGCCGGCTCCTTGGCGAAATTCGGATGAACCACCTTGCCGTCGCGCGTCAGCAACGTGGCCTGCACCAGCGGATCCTCGAAATCGATCTTCAGTGCCTTGGTTTCCTTGTCGATCATCGTCTCGAGGAAACTCGAAAGGTTCTTGGCGTAGAGCAGCGATGCGCTGGCCGCGATCCGCCCCGGAACGTTGAGATGGCCGACGATTTTCGCCGGCCCCATCTGCACGACCTTGCCGGCTTCAGCGCCCTCGACGTTGCCGCCGCGCTCGACGGCAAGGTCGACCACAATCGAGCCCGGCTTCATCGATTCGACCATCGCCTTGGAGACCAGCCGAGGCGCCGGCCGGCCAGGAATGAGCGCGGTGGTGATGACGATGTCCTGTTTGGCGATGTGCGAGGCGACGAGTTCGGCCTGCTTGGCCTGATACTCTTTCGACATCTCCTTGGCGTAACCGCCGGCCGTCTCCGCCGCCTTGAACTCCTCGTCCTCGACCGCGATGAATTTGCCGCCGAGCGACTCGACCTGTTCCTTGGCAGCGGGCCGCACATCCGTTGCGGTCACCGCGGCGCCGAGACGCTTGGCGGTGGCGATCGCCTGGAGACCGGCAACGCCGGCGCCCATGACAAAGACGCGCGCGGCGGGAACGGTCCCGGCTGCGGTCATCATCATCGGAAAGGCCCGGTCGAATTCATAAGCCGCGTCGACCACGGCCTGGTATCCCGCGAGATTGGCCTGGGACGACAGGATGTCCATGGATTGCGCGCGGGTGATGCGCGGCATGAATTCCATGGCAAAGGCGAGGATGCCGGCCTCGGCCATCGCCTTGACCTCCTCGTCGCGACCATAGGGGTCCATCGTCGCGATCACCACCGCGCCCGATTTATAGGTCTTCAGTTCAACGGGCGAGGGCCGGCGCACCTTGAGAACGATATCGGCATCGGAGGCGTCCTTCACCGTGCCGATCGCGGCGCCAGCCGCCTTGAACGCATCGTCGGTGACACGCGAGCGCTCCCCGGCCCCCGCTTCCACGGTGACGTTGGCGCCCAGACCCGTCAGTTTCTTCACGGTATCGGGCGACGCCGCGACCCGGGATTCCCCGTCGTCGCGTTCCATTGGCACGAACAATTTCAACTTGGAACGCCTCCCCTCAAACCTTTAGCGCCCTGCGTCCATCCGAATGCGCAAAGGCCGCTTCCTGTCGAATCGCTGGATGATTCTATCCGACGACCTTATCCGAAAATCGGTTGCGGTCACCGGGTGCATCTGATGGCCACGCTTGGCATGGCCATAAAATTCCTGCCGTCTCTCCCGCCGGCAGGCCGCCTATCGCGCGACGAAATAGGCGATCGCCAAGAGCACGACAAAGCTCAGGATACCGCCGAGAAACCCGCCGCCCAGCATCAGGCCCACGGTCATGCCGACGAGAATGGCGATCGTTCCGATCGTGCCCCATTTGAACATGGCGAGAAACAGAGCGTAGGTCCGCTCGTGCTCCGGATAGTCCATATCGGCCGGATTGGTGGTGTCGTAATTCGGCAGTTCGGCCACGTGGCGGCTCCCTTGTCGTCCTGTTTCTTCGGCACATACACGAAATTGCGCGGAACTGGCAATGCTGCGCGGATGCCTCATTCCATTGATGCGACCATGTGAAAGCGGCTGCGGCCACGGTGGCAGCCCCGTGGAACGTCGCTCGTGTACGGCGTCGGGCGCGCTGCTTGGCCGCGCCCGCGTTTAAGAGATGCGAGCGCGCGTAATCCTACCAATCGGCTCAGTGAACGGCGCCGCGCTATCGCCCGCCGCCTTCGCCGTCGATCACCGCCGCCGCGTCGGAAAAACCGAAACCGGCCCGCACCATCGCCGCCACGTCACGGTCGCGCCGTTCGGTGCGCTCCCGCAGACGGTACGGACCAAGCCGCCGCCGCTTCGCGTAGGCGGCAGCCGCGTCGCGTTCGCTGGTGTCGTCCTTGGCCAGCAGCATCTCCACGAGGTCGCGGCTGACGCCCTTTTCCGAGAGCTTCGCAGCAGCCATGCGCTTGGACGTCCCGCGCCGGCGCAGGCTCGCCAGGCGCGCCTCGGCGAACGCCTGGTCGTCGACGAGTTTCAACTCGACGAAGCGGGCAACGGTGGCGTCGATGAGATCGCCATAGGCGGCGGACTCTTCGCCAAGCGCGTGGCAACGCCGCATCACCTTGCGCTCCAGCACCCGGCGCAGGTTTGCGGTGGTCGAGGCATAGCGTTCGAGATAATGCGCCGCCGCCCGGAACAGCCATTCGGGCGTGACCGGCTTCGGCTTGGGAGGCCGCTTGTCCATGCCGTCCTATACGAAGCAGCCCCGCCCGAGCGCAATCACAGGCCACACTGCGAGGCTTCAAAAAGATCTGGAAGCGGCCTGTGTATCAGCCGGACTGCGAGATAGCGCTAGAGGGAACCCGCGCGGCACGTCCGAGACGGCTGTCGCTGGCAAGCCGGGCGGCGGAGCCAATACAGCGCCGCCGATCGGCGCTCCCTAACCGTCGCGTCAAACGCAGGATGGCCGCAGTCGCCTGCGAAAAACCACCCGAAAGGCGCGGACATCCATCAATGTCCCGCAATCGGGCATGGTCCCCAGCCGGCACCTTTGCGATAGTGCATCGGGTTGTTGCAAGGTGCCTTGTCAGCGGTGTTCCGAGAACGGCACTTGCGCGGCTCGCCGTTTTTGTACAAGCCTCTCTGTCGCTCCTGCCTAAATTTCGTTAGGTTCTGCTGACGAATTGCCAACTCTAATTTCCACTCCGAGCGGTGTGCGGGAAGCATTCCCAGCACCTTCCGGCCCTCCGCAATTTCTTCACCTGCGCTTTTAATGTTTGCATACAGATCGCTATCTATCTTTTTTCCTTTTTTTTCGAGGCTTGATATAGTTTTATTTAATTGATTTATATATGTCGTGTTTTCTCTTATTTCTTTTTTTGTCATTTTTTCACTATCTTTGTTTCTTCGAATCTGCATTCGAGCATCTTCGACAAGATTGGAAAATTTTGAAATACAATCATCAAAATCGCTAATGCTGCCCGGGTAAGGACTTTGTTCCGGAACTTTCTCAACATCAGTGAGCGACGGCCAGCCTGGAATATTTACCATATCATCCTCATTCCATGATACCTGAAGCAGGCGTCTCGGTCTCACGGATATCGTTTATCGATTGGCTCAGTCTGTCCGTCTTTGATCCGCGTCAAATGAAAAACGGTTCGGTGCAATGGGATGTAAATTGGGTTCTCGCCGATGGAAGCGGCGCGACTCGTCCCCGGCAGGCGGTTGCCTCGTGAGCCCGGCCGACCTTGGATGAACTGCGCAGTTTCTGCTCACAGCTTTCCGGCAGCGACGAAGGTGCGGCGCATCGCAGTGTGGCCGATGAGGGCGGCTGCCGCGGTGCTCCTCGACAACCACCGACAGAAATGTGCGGTCCTGCGGACCGTGTCCTTGCGCTCTAAATAACGCGAAACGCTGTAGCACAGCGCCTCAACGGACCAGTGCCGGGAACTGGATCCCCGGCACCACCATCTCAAATGGGATGAGACCTTGCGCGTGATTCAGCGCGCATTTCCAGCCGCTTGTCGACCAGATTTTTCCGCCGCGTCGAGGCGCCGCAGTTGCTCACGCAGCGGCGCCGGTATGCGTTCGCAGACGACGAATGTGGGGAGATTCCGCAAATGGCGCGACACCTCTGCCTGGCGACGTCGATTGACTATCGTTCTTGCCAGTTCAGACATTGAAATACCTTTCCCCTGCCGGATATGACTGGGTTTTGCTGCTGACTAAACAACTCACAAACGCCGCAAAAGTTCCGAACCTTCGCCGGAAACGTTCTTGCGACGTAACGTCATATCCGACAGACGTCCTAAACGACATTCTGTCGCTCACGCGGATGCGCCCCTGCGGCTCAAGATCGACAGAAACGGCCGTCTCTGCGTAAGGTTCAGCTTGCGTGATCGTCGATGATCACACGGGCTTTCCGCCGGCTTTGCTTGAGCCGCGACATCATCCGAAACGGCAATGGGCACCCGCATGACATCCTTGTCCCGCCGACATCAGACCTTCCAGGACCTCCATCAGACTGGCTGTTTCGTCATCCCCAATCCTTGGGATGCCGGTTCGGCCCGCATGATGGTCGCTGCTGGCGCCAAGGCGCTCGCCACCACCTCGGCCGGTTTTGCCTTTACGCTCGGCCGCCCCGACATGGGCCATGTGACGCGCGACGAGGCACTCGCCCATGCCGAAACGATCGTCGCGGCGACCGGCCTGCCGGTCTCCGGCGATCTCGAAAACGGCTTTGCCGACGATCCCGACGACGTCGCCCAAACGGTTCGTCTGGCTGCCGAGGCAGGCCTGTCGGGCGGCTCCATCGAGGATACGCGGATGGCGCCGGGAAACCCCGCCTACCCGTTCGACCTCGCCGTCGACCGCATCCGCGCCGCGGCCTCGGCCGTTTCCGCGCTGGGCCGCCCCTTCGTCCTGTGCGCCCGTGCGGACGGCGTGATGAACGGCAGTTACGACCTCGACGAGGCGATCCGCCGCATAAAGGCTTTCGAGACGGCAGGCGCCGATATCCTCTACGTGCCGGTGCCCCCTGGTGTCGATGAATTACGCCGTGTGCTCGGCGCCGTGTCGAAGCCGGTCAACGCGCTCGCCGCCGGATCGCTGCGTCGCCTGTCCGTCGCCGAATTCGCCGCGCTCGGCGTCCGGCGCATTTCGCTGGGCTCGACACTCGCCCGCGTGACCCATGCGGCGATCCGCGATCGCATGCGCGAAATCCTCGCCGAGGGCCGCTTCGCCGGCCTCGAATCCGCAGCTTCGGCAGCCGAGATCGACGCGATGCTCAAGGCGGGCGCCGGCGAGACCGACGCGATCTGATAGGGCGGGGTGGACCAGCACGTCGCGGATATGCTCGTCCGCCCCCTACTCCGCCGCCTCCGCCACAGGCTCCATCCCCATAAACGCGGCCTCGGCCTCCTTACGCCGCGTCTGGGCCTCTGCCGCGAAGCTCCGGCGAACGGGGCCGAACCCCTTGAGCGTCTCCGGCCAGCGCGCCAGCGCCACCGCCGCTTCGTAATTGCCGGAGGAAAGCCCCGCAAGAATGCGATCGAGGCTTGCCTGGTAGAGCGCCCGGTCGGTGCGCTCGGCCCTGCGCTCGGCCGAGAAACGGAACGGATCGAATGGCGTGCCGCGCACTCGCTTCATCGCCGCCAGGAGCTTGAAACCGGTCATCATCCACGGGCCAAAGGCGCGTTTTTTTGGCCGGCCGTTCGGGCCATCCTCGCCCATGATCGGGGGCGCCAGATGGAATTCCAACCGATCATAGCCGGAAAACCGCTCGCCGAGCTGCGCGGCGAAGCCGCCATCGATGTAAAGCCGCGCCACCTCGTATTCGTCCTTGACGGCCATCATCCGATAGAGCTGCCGCGCCGCCGCGTCCGTCAATTCACGGCGGTTCGGAGCGACCTTGGCCTCGGCGGCACGGATCGCCGCGACTCGGTTTCGATAAATCTCGGCATAGGCGTCGTTCTGATAGGCGGCGAGATCCTTTTCCCGCCGCGCGATCGCTTCGTCCAGGGTTTCGGAACGACGCCTGTGGTCGAGCCCGGCCGACGCGTGCTCGGCCTCCGCCGCCGGACTGTTCGCCGGATCGTGGGCGATCGCCCGCCCCCATTCGAAGGCGTCGAGATTGGCCTCCACCGCGACGCCGTTCATCTCCAGCGCCCGCCGGATTGCTGCGCGTGTGACCGGCAGCGCGCCGGTCTGCCAGGCCAGACCCAGCATCAGCATGTTGGCGAAGATGGCGTCGCCGAACAGCGCGACCGCGATCTTCTCGGCATCCGCCACATGGGTGCGCTCAGCGCCGGCCGCCTCGCTCAAGGCCGTCAGCAGCCGCCGCGTCGGAAACGAGAAATCGACATTGTGGGTGAATTCGCCGGACAGCGTTTCGTGGCTGTTGACGACCACATCGGTCTCGCCCCGGCTGATCGCCGAGCGGACCTTGGCGGAGGCCGCCGTCACCATGTCGCAGCCGATGATCAGCCGCGCGTCGCCCGCCGCGATCCGGATCGACTTGACGTCGTCCGGGGTCGGCGCGATCCGCACATGGCTCATCACCGCGCCGCCCTTTTGCGCCAGCCCGGCCATGTCGATGATGCCGGCGCCCTTGCCGTCGAGATGCGCCGCCATGCCGATGATCGCACCGATGGTGACGACGCCAGTGCCGCCGACACCGGTGATGATCACCCCCATCGATCGATCGAGTTCGGCGAAGGCGGGCTCCGGCACGTCGGGGGCGGCGGTCTTTCGACGCTCGCCCTTCTTCAACACGCCAGCGTGGATCGTGACGAAAGACGGGCAGAATCCTTCGAGGCAGGAGAAATCCTTGTTGCAGGCCGACTGGTCGATCTGCCGCTTGCGGCCGAATTCGGTTTCGACCGCCGTTACCGCGACGCAGTTGGATTGGACGCCGCAATCGCCGCAGCCCTCGCAGACCCGCTCGTTAATGACGACGCGCCTGTCCGGATCGGGAAACTTGCCGCGCTTGCGGCGGCGGCGCTTTTCGGCGGCGCAGGTCTGGTCGTAGATCAATACCGTCAGCCCGTCGGTCGCGGCCAGATCCCGCTGCACCGCATCGAGTTCGGAGCGGTGATGGATCGTCGCACTCGCCGGCAGTCGCGGATGGCCCCGGTGCTTGTCGGGATCGTCGGAGACGATGGCGAGCCTCTTCGCGCCCTCGCCGGTCACCTGCGCTGCGATCGCCGCAACGGTGAGCCCGCCCTCATGCGGCTGCCCGCCGGTCATCGCGACGGCATCGTTGTAGAGGATCTTGTAGGTGATGTTGGCGCCGGAGGCCGCGGCCGCCCGCAGCGCCAGGGCGCCGGAATGATTGTAGGTGCCGTCGCCGAGATTCTGGAAAACGTGGCCGCGGGTCGAGAAATGGTGCTCGCCGACCCAATTGGCGCCCTCGCCGCCCATCTGGGTAAAGCCTTCCGTCGCGCGGTCCATCCACAGCGCCATATAGCTGCAGCCGATACCGGCATAGGCGCGCGATCCCTCCGGCACCCGCGTCGAGGTGTTATGCGGACAGCCGGCGCAGAAATACGGCGTACGGACGGCGATCTCCGGCATCGTCCCGGACCTGGTCGTCAGGGTTTGAAGGCTTGCGACCCGTGCGACGAGTTGCTCCTGCGGCGTCCGGGCGAGGATGCGGCGACCGATCGCGACGGCGATGTCGTTGGCGTCGAGCGACGCCTTCGGCGAAAACAGCGTCGCGCCCTGTTCGTCCGCCTTGCCGACGATCGCGGGCGCATTGGCCGTGCCGTAGAGGATTTCCTTGATCTGCGGCTCGACCAGACCGCGCTTTTCCTCGACCACGATCACCTGGTCGAGCCCGTTGGCGAAGTGGCGGACGAAATCGGCGTCAAGCGGCCAGGGAACGCCGATCTTGCCGAGTCGGATGCCGAAATTCGCCGCCGCGACCTCGTCGATTCCCAGGCTCGACAGCGCCTGCTCGACGTCGAGCCAGGATTTGCCCAGCGATAGAATGCCGATCTTCGGGCTACGCCCACCCGAATGGGCAATCCGATCGAGCCGGTTGGCGGTAAGGAAAGCGCGCGCGGCCGGCAGCTTGAAGTCGTGGAGCAGCGCCTCCTGCTCCAGCGGATGGGCGGCCCGGCGAATGTTGAGCCCGCCCGGCGGCATGGCGAACTCGGGCAGGCTGACGGCGCCACGCGCGAAATCGGAGCGCACCGTCGCGGTCGATTCGATGTTGTCCTTGACGCATTTCATCGCCGTCCACAGCCCCGAGAAGCGCGACAGGGCGAAGGCAATGAGGCCGTAGTCGAGGATTTCCTGGACGCCGGCTGGGTTAAAAATCGGGATCATCGCGTCGACAAAGGCGAATTCCGACTGATGCGCCGTGGTCGAGGATTCGCAGGTGTGATCGTCGCCCATCAGCGCGAGCACGCCGCCGTTCCTCGACGTACCCGCCAGATTGGCGTGGCGGAACGCATCGCCGGACCGGTCGACGCCCGGCCCCTTGCCGTACCAGATGCCGAAAACGCCGTCGTGGCGACCCTCGCCGCGGATTTCGGCCTGCTGCGTGCCCCATAGTGCCGTCGCTGCCAGATCCTCGTTCAAACCCGGCTCGAACACGATCTTGTGCCGCTCGAGCAATGCTTTCGCCCGGGCGAACTGCTGGTCGAGGCCGCCGAGCGGCGAACCGCGATAGCCGGTGACGTAGGCCGCCGTATCGAGCCCGGCGAGCCGGTCGCGCTCCGCCTGCATCAGCGCCAGACGCACGATCGCCTGTGTCCCGGACAGGAAAACGTTCGGAACGGTGAGATCGTACTTGTCGTCGAGCGAAACCGAGCGGTCGATCATGGAGCGAATGTCCTCCCAAGGCGGATGCGAGCCGCGCCTGCGGCCGTCATCCCAAGCGCTTTGTCTTCCTTACCGTTTTGAGGCGCGAGGGGGCCGACGTCAAAGGATTTTCCTCACGTTCCCGTGACGAACCGGCCGGTGCGCGCGACGGGCCTACTCCTCGGTGCGGTGACCGTGGCTGTCCGGTGGAGGTGAAGCGCGCCGCGACGCGGCTCGCGCCCTTGCACAAGGCCCCGAAATTACTTAACCACGACCGACTTCCCGGCGCGGGAACTGCTGGCACGAACTTGCGGATCGCGGCGCCATCGGCGCTGTCCGGAACGGGATGAAATGGCGTTCTTCGCCGCGTTCGAACCGCGAGCGCGACCGAAGCATCCGGGGGCACCAGGGGAGGATCGTGCCGGATGTCGGCTCTCATGGCTTTTTCGCGCGGCATCGACTGGCTGACGACCTTTCTTGGTCGCGCCGTCTCTTGGCTCATCCTCGTCGCGGTTCTCGTCAGCTCCGGCAACGCCGTCATGCGCAAGGCGTTCGACATGAGCTCCAACGCCTGGCTCGAAATGCAATGGTACCTGTTCGGTGCGGTTTTCCTCCTGGCCGCGGCCTGGACGCTCAAGGTCAACGAGCATGTGCGCATCGACGTCGTCGCGGCGCATCTGTCGAAACGCACGCGCGACTGGATCGATCTGGTCTGCCACGTCCTGTTCCTGCTGCCTTTTGCCGGGCTGATGGTCTATCTCGCCATTCCTTACGTCCAGCTCTCCTACCGCCAGCAGGAGGTGTCGGCGAATGCCGGCGGGCTGATCATCTGGCCGGCCAAGGCGCTGATTCTCGCGGGCTTCATTCTCCTTCTCGCCCAGGCGCTCTCCGAGATCATCAAACGGATCGCCGTCCTTCGCGGCGTGATCGAGGAACCGTCGCCACACCACGATCTACCGCCCGCTGTCGAGGACGCGCTCGAGATGGAAGACGAAGGAATTCAGGACGCTCGCGGCGACCAGCGGGTGCGGCGCGATGATTGAGTTTCTCGCGCACAACCTCGCGCCAATCATGTTCGTCAGCGTCATGGCGATGCTGCTGCTCGGTTACCCGGTCGCCTTCACCCTCGCCGCGGGCGGCCTGTTCTACTTCGTCATCGGAGTCGAGTTCTCTGAACTGTCGCCGCAGATCACGCTGTTCTGGACCCTGCTCGGCGCGCAGCCGGATCGGGTTTTCGGGATCATGTCGAACGACACCCTTTTGGCCGTGCCGTTCTTCACCTTCATGGGATTGGTTCTCGAACGCTCGCGCATGGCCGAGGATCTGCTGGAGACGATCGGGCAGCTGTTCGGCCCCGTCCGTGGTGGCCTCGGCTACGCCGCAGTGCTGGTTGGCGCGCTGCTGGCCGCCACCACCGGCGTCGTCGCCGCCTCTGTCATCGCCATGGGGCTGATCTCGCTGCCGATCATGCTGCGTTACGGCTACGACCGGTCCTTCGCCACCGGGACGATCGCCGCCTCCGGCACGCTCGCGCAGATCGTGCCGCCGTCGCTGGTGCTCATCGTCATGGCCGACCAGCTCGGTCGCTCGGTCGGCGACATGTATGTCGGTGCGCTCTATCCGGCGCTGCTGATGATCGGGCTGTATCTTCTCTACACTTTCGCGGTGACGATCGTGCGGCCGCATGCGGCACCGGCGCTGCCGCCCGAGGCGCGCACACTCGGCGGCGGCGTCTGGTCGCTCGTTGCCATTCTACTCGCGGCAGTCATCATCACCGTCGTGACCTGGTACACGATATTCGCCGGTTTTCGCGACGAAGTCCGCGATGTCTGGGCGGTGACCACGGGTGTGGGCGTCGCCTACGCCGTCGCGCTGTTGAACCGCGCTTTCGGCCTCGGCCTGTTGTCGCGGTTGGCCCAGCAGGTGGTCATCGTGCTGATCCCGCCGCTGGCGCTGATCTTTCTCGTTCTCGGCACCATCTTTCTCGGCATCGCCACACCAACCGAGGGCGGCGCGATGGGCGCGACCGGCGCACTGGCCATGGCTTTCAGCAAGGGCCGGCTCACGCTCAAGGTTCTGACGCAGGCACTGGAATCTACCGCCAAGCTATCCGCCTTCGTCCTCTTCATCCTGATCGGGGCGCGCGTCTTCGGCCTGACCTTTTACGGCATCAACGGCAATATCTGGATCGAGGAGCTGCTGCTGGCGATCCCCGGCGACGAATACGGATTTCTGATCGCCGTCTCGATCCTCATCTTCATCCTCGGCTGCTTCCTCGATTTTTTCGAGATCGCCTTCATCCTGATCCCCCTGCTCGCTCCCGTCGCGGAGAAACTCGGCATCGACCTGATCTGGTTCGGCGTCCTCATCGGCATCAACCTGCAGACCTCCTTCCTGACGCCGCCCTTCGGCTTCTCGCTGTTCTATCTGCGCTCGATCGCGCCGGCCGGCGAGTGGCTCGACAAGGTCACGGGCCGAACGCTCCCGGGGGTAAGCACCCCGGCGATCTACAAGGGGGCGTTGCCGTTCATCCTCATCAACGCGTTGATGATTGCCATCGTCATGGCGTTTCCTGGGTTGGTCACGCGGTACAAGGGAGACGTCAGGCCACCGATGGACCCGGCGGAGTTCCGCCTGCAAATTCCCACCTTCGGCGGCGAAGGAGGCATGAGTCTGCCGCCGCTCGGCGGCAACTCGGGGACGGGCCAGCCCAACGATGCGTTCGGCCTGCCGCCGCTCGGATTGCCTGGCACCGCCCCAGGAGCAGCGCCGGCGCCCGACGCGACCGCCCCCGCTCCGCCGACGGTCGATCTATCGCAACCGCCGGCGTTCCAATAGGTCCGTCGGCCGGACAGCGGACAAAGGAAAGGCCCGGAACGGATTGTCGTTCCGGGCCTAGAAGGTTTCACCGCAGATGCGCCGCCCGATCAGAGCGCGCCCTCGCGCTGCTTGATCATCATGAAAGTGTCGAATGTGTACTCCGAGAGCTGCGCCCACAGATAGGCGTCCTGCTTGAAGGCGTTCTGGCTTTCCAGCAGCATCCGGTAGTCCTCGTTCGATGCCGAGATCTCGTCATGGACCTCTTTCGCCGCCTCGAAGCTCGCGTTCATGATCTCCTGGCTGAACGGCCGCAATTGCGCGCCCTCGGCGACGAGCCGCCGGAGCGCGGCGGGATTGCGGTAATCGTATGAAGCGAGCATCGAGGCGTTGATCGCCTGGCAGGCCGATTCCAGCATCGCCTGATAGGACTTCGGCAGCGCGTTCCACTGTTCGAGGTTGAACATCATGTGGAGTGCCGCGCCGCCCTCCCACCAGGCCGGGTAATAATAATACTTGGCCACCTTGTAGAAGCCGAGCCGCTCGTCATCATAGGGGCCGACGAATTCGACCGCGTCGAGGGTGCCGCGCTCCAGCGCCGAATAGATGTCGCCCGCCGGGATCTGCTGCGGCACGACGCCGAGTTTTTCCACGACCTTGCCGGCAAGACCGGCGATGCGCAGCTTCAGCCCCTTCAGATCGTCAAGCGTGTTGATTTCCTTGCGGTACCAGCCGCCCATCTGGGCACCGGTGTTGCCCGCCGGCAAGGCGTAAATGCCGGACTTGGCATAGAATTCGTTCAACAAGTCGTTGCCGCCGCCCTCGTAGAACCAGGCGTTGAGCTGGCGGGCGTTGAGGCCGAAAGGCACGGCGGTGCCGAAGGCGAAGGCCGGGTTCTTGCCGACATAATAATAGGAGGCGGTGTGGCCCATCTGGACCGTGCCGTTTTCCACCGCGTCGAGCACCTGCCCGCCCGGAACGATCTCGCCGGCCGCGAACAATTGGATGTCGAACTGGCCGTCGCTTGCCTCCTTCACATAGCGCACCAGCAATTCCGAGGCGCCGAAGATCGTGTCGACGGACTTTGGAAACGACGAGACGCAGCGCCAGTTGACCTTGGGCTTTTCCTGAGCAATGGCCGGCGCGGCCAGAGTGGCCGCCCCCGCACCAAGCGCGCCGGCGCCCAATGCGCCCTTGGCGGCGCCGCCAATGAATGCGCGTCTGTCCATGGATGTCTCCCGAAATGCAAGTGCCGCCCCCAAGACGGCAGGCGTCCTCTCAGGCCGGATTTTTCCGCCCGCGTCGGTGCGAGACCCTAAGCATCAGTGACGAAAGTGCAAGAGAGTCTCCGGCGCCCTGCCGCCCTTCTTTAACAAAAAATCCCGAGGCGTCGCCACCCCGGGATCACTCCCCGCCAATGATGATGGGGCGGCTACATCGTGCCGTTGCGCTGCTGGATCATCATGAAGGTGTCGAAGGTGTATTCCGACAGCTGCGCCCAAAGATAGGCGTCCTTCTTGAACGCCAGCTGGTTCTCGTAGATTTCCTTGAACTTCGGGTTCTCGGCGGAAATCTCGGCATAGGTCTCCTTGGCCGCGTCGTAGGAGGCCTGCAGGATCTCCTGGCTGAACGGGCGCAGCTGGGCGCCGTTCTGCACCAGTCGCCGGATCGCGGCGGGATTCTTGAAGTCGTAGGAGGCCATCATGTCGGCATTCGCGGCTTGGCAGGCCGAGCGCACAACCTCCTGGTAGTGCTTCGGCAATTCGTTCCACTTGTCGAGGTTGACTAGGGTGTGCAGCGTCGGGCCGCCTTCCCACCAGCCTGGATAATAGTAATAAGGCGCGACCTTGTAGAAGCCGAGCTTCTCGTCATCATAGGGGCCGATCCATTCAGCCGCGTCGATCACGCCCTTTTCCAGCGACGGGTAGATGTCGCCACCGGCGATCTGCTGCGGCACGACACCGAGCTTCTCGATGATCTTGCCGCCCATGCCGCCGATCCGGACCTTGAGGCCCTTGAGATCGTCGAGCGTGTTGATTTCCTTGCGATACCAACCGCCCATCTGAGCCCCGGTATTGCCGCAGGGCAGGCCATAGAGCCCCTGCGTGGCATAGAACTCGTTCATCATCCGGTCGCCGTCGCCATAGTAGAACCAGGCATTCGACTGGCGGGCGTTGAGGCCGAAAGGCACCGCGGTGCCGAGCGCGTAGACCGGATCCTTGCCCCAGTAGTAATACGACGCGGTATGGGCCATCTCGACCGTGCCAGCGGCCGCGGCATCGGCAGCCTGCAGGCCCGGAACGATCTCCCCGCCAGCGAATACCTGCACGTCGAACTGGCCGTCGGTCGATCCCTTGATATACTTCGCCATCGTCTCGGCGCCGCCATAGATCGTGTCAAGCGACTTCGGGAACGAGGACGTGCAGCGCCACGTAATCTTGGGGTTTTCCTGCGCGATGGCGGGCGCGGCCAGCGTCGAAGCGGCGGCGGCGCCGAGCCCGACTCCCCCGGCCTTTTTGATGAATGAACGGCGATCCAAGAAAATATCCTCCCATGCTCGGCCGCCGCGACGGCCGCCGGCTTTCCGGCGTTCACCCAAATTCGCGGCGGGCAGGGAAAAACGCTAGAACATCCGACCTTTCAGGTAAAGAAAACTTGGCGCCCAATGTAAATTGGAATAATTACTTATAATAAGCCAGATGTACGATGGAAATCCGCGTTCAGCTGATCCACGGGCCAGCCTTGAGATAGCGGATCGACAATCGCGCGGCGGCTTCCTACATCGGCACCGCCAAGACACATCGAAGAAAGCAGCCGTTCATGTCCGCCGCTCCGATCCTCGTCGCCGTCCCCGCCGACGTCCGCGACTTCGACAATTATCGCTGGCACGCGACGCCGGACACCTATCTAAAGGCGCTGACCCGTGTTGCCGAGGCTCTGCCGATCATTGTGCCGGCGCTATCGAGCGAGTTCCAGGTCGCGGCACTGCTCGACCGCGTGGATGGCCTGATGCTGACAGGCTCGGCGTCAAACGTGCATCCGGATCGTTACGGCGTGCCGCCGAGCCAGGCGCACGAACCCTTCGATCCGGATCGCGACCGGCTGACCGAGGCGCTGATCCGCGGCGCGATCGACAAGGGGGTGCCGCTGCTCTGCATCTGTCGTGGGCATCAGGAACTGAATGTCGCGCTCGGCGGAACCCTGGCCACGGAAATCCAGGAGATCGAAGGCCGCATGGATCACCGGGCCATACCGAACAAGGAACAGCGCGAACGCTTCGCCATCCGTCATCCGGTCGCGGTAACGCCCGGCGGATTGCTTGCCGGCGTTGTCGGAAAGCCCGAAATTCAGGTAAATTCGGTGCATCGTCAGGCGATCGACCGTCTTGCCGACGGCCTGAGCGTCGAGGCGACGGCGTCCGACGGGACGGTCGAGGCCGTCTCCGTCCAAGCTGCCCGCGCCTTCACGCTCGGGGTCCAGTGGCACCCCGAGTACTGGGCCGAGACCGACAAGGCCTCTGCCGCGATCTTCAAGGCCTTCGGCGACGCCTGCCGGGATTATGCCGCCGGCCGGGGCAGATAGCCGTTCGCCGCCAAGGACGGTGGCGCAGACCTTCGCGCGTTACGGTGAAAGCGGATCGCCCCGGTCCGATTGCATCGATACGGTCGACTCTCCGGCGTGCGAACGAGAGGGGCGTGTCGGGGGCGAAACCTTCGCCTCGTCCGGCCCAATCCAGACTGCCGGTCTCAGCCTGGGCACGCCCGCCGAAAGACCCGGCGATCGGTTCCCATCAACCTGATCGGGGCAGCGGCTCCAGGCGGTGGCGCGGGGTCCGCGGTCGTTTGCATCATGGCCGGCTCGAACATGCGGAACGTGTTTCGGCCTGCGGCCTTCGCGGCGTACAGGGCGGCGTCGGCATGGATGAACAGCTCGGACGGCGTCCATACATCGACGCGGGCGATGCCAACCGAGGCGCCGAGTTCGAGCGAATGGCCGCAACGATCGACAGGTCTGCTGAGAGCCGCCACGATCGTCCCGGCAAGTTCCTCGATCGCGCGCTGATCGAGATGGGCCCCGAGCAGGACCCCGAACTCATCGCCGCCGATCCGTGCAACAAGATCCGCCTCGCGACACGCATTCCCAAGCCGTAGGGCGACCTCCTTCAGGCACTCGTCGCCGAGCGCATGGCCATAGGTGTCATTGATCTGCTTGAACCCATCGAGGTCGACCAGCAGGAGCGCGCCGATCGCATTACCGTCGGCGTCGCATCCGCCGAGATCCGAAAGCCTGGACTGGAACTGACTCCGGTTACGCAGCCCGGTCATCACGTCGAACTGCGCCAGATACCGCATCTGGTCCGAGATGATTTTCTCTTCGGTGATATCCTGCTTCATCCCGAAAATGCGGACGGCGACGCCGTCGTCGCACTCGACGGTGGCGGTGATCCGTATCCAGCGAAGCCGACCTTTCATCGTGGTGATCTCGGCGTCGAGACTGAACCCGCTGCGCTCTTCGAGCGCCCTGCTTCGCAACATCTCGAGCGTCTTGCGCGAACCCTGCGGATAACATTCCAGGATCTCGGTCCGATCAAGCGCCGATCCGCGTGGAAGCTCGAAGATGTCGTACACGACGTCCGTCCACACCAACGTGTCGTCGGCAAGGCTGCATTCCCAGACACCGATGCGGGCAGCGGCGGAGGCCCGCTCGAAGATTTTCCGGCTATGCGCAAGAGCGGCGGCCTGTTGTTCGATCAGCGCCTGCTGAGCATCCAGCTTGGCCTGCTGGCGCGCGATAATGGCGTCATCGCGCCGGCAGACCGTGATGGAGGTCATTTCGTCTGCCAGGGGAGCCTATGGATACCCGAGCCGCGCGGCAGACTCGATCTCGCAGCAGCTTCCTTGATTCTGACGGCATGGAGCATATTCGAGCTTTAAGACCTCCGGTGGGATCCCGCTTCCGGAGGGTAAGACAGAACCGGTTAAGACTTTCTATCGCCCGTATGACTCAACCCGCCGGTTGGTCGAAAACGATCGCTGTACCGTCCAGCTCTTTTTATGCTCAAACCGTCTGCAGCGCGCCGCCGAGCAACAGCAGGCCGACGATCAGCAGAAACAGAGCGCCAGCGATTTCCAGTGTGGTCCCTACGGCCCAGCCGAGCGTTCCGCCACCGCTGGCTTTCAACGCGAATCCCTTGGCGAAAACGGCGACGCAGGCGATGGCGGACACAGTGAGCGCTGTCCCGATCGCCATAGCGAACACCGATAGAATGCCGCCGAGATAGAGGCTGTTGATCAGCGCGAAGGTGAGGACCACGATCGCCCCCGAACACGGGCGCAACCCGACGGCGAACACCGCCGCGGCGGCCGATCCGAAGGTCATCCGCCCGCCGAGGTATTTGGGGTTGGGGAAATGCGCCCGACCGCAGCCGCAGGACTTTTCATCGTCGGTACAGGTCCCGGGGTCGAACGCCGTCGAAGCAGGCCGCATCAACGGCGGCCCTCCCCTGATGGCACCCGCGCCGGGCGCGGCGAAAGCTAGCGCCCCCGCCGGATCGGCCTGCTTTTTCGCAAGGCGCGCCGGCGCGAAGGCCAACGCTCCGACTGCTCGCCGGCCGCCGACCAGACGCAACAGCTTGCGGGTCAAAAGCCATGCTCCGAACAAGGCGATGAGCGCATAGGAGGCGATTTCGAGCGCGTCGGTCGCGTCGGTCATCGACACCGCGGTGCCGCGCAGCACGTACCAGCCGACTCCGACCAGCGCGAGCGCCGACACAGCCTGCAGCAGCGACGAGACGAAGGACAACAGGATTCCCCGGCGCAGCTCCACCTCATTGGCGAGCATGTAGGACGAGATCACCGCCTTGCCGTGGCCGGGGCCGGCGGCGTGGAACACCCCGTAGGCAAAGGACAGGCCGACCAGGAACGGCAGCGCCGAGCCATCCTGTTTCAATTGGATCAGGGCCTGACGCAGCGCGGTGAAGAATTCACGCTGATAGGTCGCGATCTGGGTAAAGATCGGACCGAAGAGGCCGCCGGACGGTTGCGCGGTCACCTCGGCGCTGCCGATTCCGAGCGAGGACTTGGCCAGGGCCGGTCCGGCGATCAGCGCGGCCGCGAAAATTATTGCCGTGCCGAGGCCAATCAGCTCGCGGGCGCGCATGTCACCTCCAGCCGTGCCGCCAGGACCTTGGAGTAGTTAACGCCGTCGTCGGGAATGGTTTCATCCGGGGCTAGCGTCGCAACCGATGCCAGCCACTGCTTGGCGGCTTCGTCCTCGTCCGGCACGAGGAATTTCTTCACGCAGATCTTCGGCATGTCGACCAACTGGAAATCGCTTTCACTGGCGAAGTCGAAGGCGACGAAGAAGGTTTCGTCGAAGTTGGAAACCGTCAGCTTGTCCTTGGCGAGGTCGACCGGTTCGCCGGCCTTCATCTCGAAGAACATCAAAAGCTGGTTGTTTTCCCACAGCATAAGAATTTCGTCCGGCGGAGCCATCGTCACATCGCGGCCACCAGCTTCCACGAAGGTGTAGAAATTCCACTCGGCGATCGATTCCTTGACCGTCGCTCCGACCTCGGCGAGTTCGTCGTCGTCGAGGGTGCCGTTGGCGTTCTTGTCGAAATCGACGATCACCGAGGAGGAAAACAGCTCATCCATGCGCCAGATGTTGCGGATCGCCGCAAGCTGACCATCCGGGGTGCCGACGATTTCGATCTTTGCCTCGGCGAAGACGTGCGGATGGGCCGAGGCAGCCCCGGTGCCCAGTAAGGCAGCGGCGATCCCCAGAACGCCTGCCGTGACACGATGATGCAAGGCTGTTCCCCTCCGAATTCGTAGGAATCTGAAACAGCACAAGAATGGCCGAAGTTTGAACGAAGCGCTTGTTTCGTCACCGGTCAGCGCAGGACGAGGACCTGCGCGCCGATATTCACACGCTCGAACAGATCCTTGACGTCGGCATTGCGCATCCGGAAGCACCCTGAGGATGCGGCGCTGCCGATCGATTTCGGCGAATTGGTCCCGTGAATGCGGTAGGCGCCCCAGCCGAGATTCAGCGCCCTTTCGCCCAGCGGATTCTCCGGTCCCGGACCCACCGATTGCGGCAGGCTGGGGTTTTTCTCGCGCATCGACGGCGTCGGCGTCCAGGTTGGATGATCGCGTTTCTTGGAAACCCAGCTCTTTCCGAACCACTGCTCGCTCGGCTTGCCGACGGCAATATCGTATTCGAGCGCCTTGCCGGGCCCGGTGAGCAGGTAAAGCTTGCGCTCGCCGGTCTTGATGACGATCGTGCCGGGATCGGCCTCGACAGCGATGGCTGTTTCGCGGCCCTGGCCGACCGCTTCCGATTTGGCGAGAACCGGACCGGACAGGGCGGCGAGGACGACGGCCGTGATGGCCAAGAGGAGCGGTCGATGTGACATGCGGCGAAGATAGCGAGAGTCTGCTAAGGCCGGGTAAAGGCCAAGCCGGCAATTGGCTCGCGTCATCGGCCGGTCAGCCGCCGTTCCGCCGCTTCGAATCGCACTTCTTGAACCAGTCCGCCAGATAGTCGACGAACAGCCGCACCCGCGCCGGAAGATGGCGGCGATGCGGGAAGACCGCGTAGATCCCCGCCTCGCTGGGCATGTAATCGTCGAGCACCGTCACCAGTTTTCCGGCCTCGATGTCCTTGCGGATGACGAAGCTCGGGCTCAGCGCCAGACCGAGACCGGCGATCGCCGCCGCACGCACGGTGACCGGGCTGTTGGCGGTGAATTTTCCCGACACGGTGACCGGGATCGTCTCCCTGGTCTCCGGATCGCGGAAGATCCAGTTGGAAAACATCCGCGAATTGGAATCGATCACCGCCGGGAAGCCTGCGATCTGCGAGGGGTGCGTCGGCCGGCCAAGCCGCTTCAACAGATCGGGGCTGCCGACGATGGCGAAGTCGAGCGAGGCCAGTCGCCGGGCGATCATCGCCGAATCGGCCAGCCGCGTCATGCGGATCGCGACGTCGAAGCCTTCCTCGACCAGATTGACGAAACTGTCGTCGAGATGGATGTCGAGCCCAATGTCCGGATGGTCCTTGGCGAAGTCGACGAGGCTGAGCCCCAACTCGGCGTCGCCGAAGGTCCGGGCCGCCGAGACGCGAATCGTCCCCTTGGCCTCGCCGGTCGCTTCCCGCGCCTCCTCGTTGAGGCTTTCGAGATCGGCGAGGATGCCGGAAGCACGCGACAGATAGACCTCGCCGGCGGCCGTCAGGGCAATCTGCCGGGTGGTCCGGTTGATCAGGAGCACGCCGAGCTCGTCCTCCAGCTCGCGCACATATTTCGACAGAAGCGCCTTGGAGCGTCCGGTCTTGCGGGCCGCCGCCGAGAACCCCTGGTTCTCGATGACGGCGATGAAGGCGCGCATCCGGGTCAGCGTATCCATTCGGGCACCTTGCTCCAGGCTTGTGATTGTGGCCGCCGGACAACGCCGACGATCCTTCCTGCTACGGGAACGGTCGAAAAATCAATCGGGGAGATATTCCCCCCTTGTTTATGACGGATCACCGGCATACATCGCATCTCGCCCCAAGTCGCACGTGCCTGTGGGCGTCCCCCGGTCCTCAAATGCGAGGGTTGCCGGGACGGTACCTGGACGTAACACATCCAGTCGGTTTTGCGAGCTTCGCGAGATCGAGGACGCCTTGAAGCAACGACGGTCCGGGCCTTTCTGGTCTCTCCTGGTCTCCAAAGCCGGGAATACTGAAGAGGCACACCATCCTTGCCTGAAGTGCGGCGGGTCCAAGCCCACCAAGCCATGGCAGACTGATTACCGGAGACGGACGTTTCGCGTTCGCATCCGGCCATCGTCGCGTCTCGCAAGAGGCCGTTCGGAGGGTCCGCTATCGGCTGTCCGCGGCATTCTTGCAGTCGCTCCTCGTCGATTTTCCGGTCCCAATGGACCGGGTCAATGGGAGAGCCCAATGGCCACGCAGCGCATCCTCGATTTCCTCGCCACCCGACGACCGGATGGCCCCTGTCTCGTCGTCGACCTCGACATCGTCGAGGACAATTTCAACGCCTTCCGCAAGGCACTGCCCGATTCGGCGATCTTCTACGCCGTCAAGGCCAACCCGGCGCCGGAAGTCCTGCGCCTGCTCGCCTCGCTCGGCTCCAACTTCGACTGCGCCTCGGTCGCCGAGGTGGAGATGGCGCTCGAGGCTGGCGCGACGGCCAAGCGCATCTCCTACGGCAACACCATCAAGAAGGAACGCGACATCGCTCGCGCCCACGCGCTCGGTGTGTCGCTGTTCGCGGTCGATTGCGTCGAGGAGGTCGAGAAGATCGCTCGCGCCGCACCCGGCGCCCGCGTGTTCTGCCGCGTCCTCACCGATGGCGAGGGCGCCGAATGGCCACTGTCGCGCAAGTTCGGTTGCGTTCCGGCGATGGCGATCGACGTCTTGGTGCATGCCGACGCGCTCGGCCTCACCGCCACCGGCGTCTCCTTCCATGTCGGCTCGCAGCAGACCGACACGGAAGCCTGGGACTCGGCGATCGCCGACGCCAAATACGTCTTCGAGGCGTTGGCTGAAAAGGGCATCGTGCTGACCCTCGTCAACATGGGCGGCGGCTTCCCGACCCGCTATTTGAAGGACGTGCCGACCGCGAGCGCCTATGGCCAGGCGATCTTCGCCAGCCTGCGCAAGCATTTCGGCAACCGGTTGCCGGAGACGATCATCGAGCCGGGCCGTGGCATGGTCGGCGACGCCGGCGTCATCAAGGCGGAAGTCGTGCTTGTATCGAAGAAATCGGCCGAGGACGCCAATCGCTGGGTCTATCTCGACATCGGCAAGTTCGGCGGTCTCGCCGAGACCATGGACGAGGCGATCCGCTACCCGATGGTCACGAAGCATGACGGTGAGCGAACGGAACCGTGTGTCATCGCCGGCCCGACCTGCGATTCGGCGGACGTCCTGTACGAGAAGACGCCCTACCCGCTGCCGATCTCGCTGACGGTGGGCGACGAAGTGCTGATCGAGGGCACTGGCGCCTATACGACCACCTACGCCTCGGTCGCCTTCAACGGCATCGAGCCGTTGCGCGCCTACGTGATCTGAGGCGCCGCATGAGACCTCGATTGCGACGACGGAGCCTGTCGCTCCGAAGCTGACGCCCGGCGCCACCGCGCCGGGCATTTCGCCCGCGCGCCGCGGCATCGCCCGGCCGTTCCCTTCCGCCTCCTGTCGATCAGTGGGGGTTTTATGTCCGCATTCCTTCATGCCACGGCGTTCGAGGCCGCTGCGCCGCTGTTTTCGATCGCTCGGGAAACCGGGCGGCACGTCGCCGCGCGCGAAATCCTCCTTGACGCCGCGATGGGTCCTGGCCGCAAGCGCAAGGCGTCCGAGGCGCTTCGGCGTGGGCGGCGGCCGGCAGAGAGTCTCGCCTTCGCGGCGATCGCCGCCGACGGTCACCTGGTCGGAACCGTGCGGCTGTGGGGCATCGCCGCCGGCCAACGCGGCCAGGAGGAAGTCCCGGCCCTCCTCCTCGGCCCGCTCGCCGTCGATCCGAGCTTGCACAAGGCCGGCATCGGCGGCGCGTTGATGCGCCATGCCATCTGCGAGGCCGCGCGGCTCGGCCATGGCGCGGTCCTGCTCATGGGCGATCCGGAATATTACGGTCGCTTCGGCTTTTCCAGCGCGGCCACCGCGAATCTCGCCATGCCGGGGCCGTTCGAGCCGCACCGGTTGCTGGCTCTGGAAATTGCGCCGGGACATCTTGCTGGCGCCGCCGGAACAGTGGCGCCGACGGGCCGGAGACAGTCTCTTGTAATTACTGGCGATACCGCCAGGCACGACCGCTTCGCGGCGACCTGTCAACACAGCGAAATACCGTCAATAGTCATTCAAAATTAATAGCTTGCGTGTGGCGCCCTTGTTCCTCATCGCATGAAATGGCATAGGCACGATCAGGGGACATCGATAAGGGTTTGGGGGCGGGGACGCCCGACTTCCTTGACCTGGCAGGGGACGGATCCGGATGGAACTGGCCAAGGACGACCGGCTGGCCTCGGCCCTCGCGGAGAACGCCACGTTGCGTCGACGGTTGTCGGAGCTGGAAGCCAGCGGCGACGATGCTGCGACCCGGCTCGACACCGCGGCGGAAGAGATCGCCGGCCTGAAAAAGGCCCTGCACCAAACCGAATCTCGCTATCGCCTCATCGTCGAGAGCGCCGTCGACTACGCCATCATCGCGGCCGATCTCGACGGCGTCGTGACGACCTGGAACGACGCCGCGGAAGCAGTGCTCGGCTGGTCCGAACGCCAGATCGTCGGCCGACCGATCGCGACGATCTTCACCCCCGAAGACGTCGAGGACGGCATTCCCGAGCGCGAAATGCGCATTTCGCTGAGCATGGGCAAGGCAAGCGACGAGCGCTGGCACCTCAAGGCCGATGGTTCTCGCTTCTTCGCCAGCGGGGAGATGATGCCGCTGTTGGGCGACGACGAGAAGCCGGCCGGCGTCCTCAAGATTCTGCGGGACCGAACACGTGAACGCAAGGAGCGTGAGGAACTGGAGGCCAGCCAGGAGCGGCTACACCTCGCGCTCGAGGTGTCGGAACTGATCGGAACCTGGGATTGGGATATTCCGGGCGACAGTGTCTATGTCGATGCGCGCTTTGCGCGCCTGTTCGGTGTCGACCCGGCGCTTGCCGACAAGGGTGTGCCCATCGAGACGTTTCTGCGCGGCGTTCATCCGGACGATCTCGACCGGGTCAGTGCGACGATCAAAACCGCCGCCGAGACAGCGTCTCCCTATGCGGAGGAATACCGGACTGTCGATGTCGATGGCGCGGTTCACTGGATTTTCGCCAAGGGTCGTTGCTTCCACGATAGCGCCGGAAAGCCGCTGCGCTTTCCCGGTGCGATCGTCGATCGCACCGCCGAGCGGGCGCGTGAGGCGCGGCAGGCAGCGCTTTTGCGGCTCGGTGACGAACTCATTCTCGGCGAGGCGCAGGTCAGTCACACCGCCAAGGCGCTTCGGATTCTCGGTGAAACACTCAGCATTGCCCGTGTCGGTTACGCCAGTGTCGACGCCTCCGAGACGGCCGCGACGATCTCCAGCGAATGGACAGCGGACAGCGCGAAGCCGCTGTCCGGCACTTTTCCACTCGCACGCTTTGGACCTGATTTTGTGGAGAAATTGCGTTCCGGCCTGCTCGTCATAGAAAACACGGACGAGCACGCCGCCTCGCCGGCGATCAAGGAGGCCTGGTCGGAAATCGGAATCGGCGCGCTTGTCAATTTGACGGTCGTCGAGGAAGACCGGGTTCGGGTCATCCTCTATCTGCACGCCGCCGAACCCCGGCGGTGGAGTGACGAGGAGATCGTCTTCATCCGCGAGGCGCTCAACCGGAGTTGGGCCTTCAGCCAGCGCCGACAGGCCGAGCAGGCGCTGGCTGAAACGGAGCGGCGGCTTCGGCTGGCCCAGGAATCGGCCGCGATCGGCACCTTCGATTATGATCTGCGAACCGGCGTGCTCTTATGGGACGATCGTGCCCGCGCGCTGTTCGGCCTGCGGGCTGGGGTGCCTGTCAGTTACGAGGATACCTTCCTGCCTGGACTGCATGCCGATGACCATGAACGGGTCGCGGCCGCCGTAACCGCCGTGCTCGATTCCACGTCGAGCAGCGAATACGATATCGTCTATCGCGCCATCGGGCTTGAGGACGGTGTCACCCGCCACATCCATTCGAGCGGTCAGACATTGGTCGAGGATGGGCGGACCGTGCGCTTCGTCGGGGCGATGCGCGACGTGACGGAGCAAAAGCAGTCGGAAGAGCGCCAGCAGATGCTGACGCGCGAGCTCCAGCACCGCGTCAAGAACACGCTCGCCATGGTCAACGCGCTCGCCAACCAGACGCTGCGCCGGGCGACCAACGTCCAGGACGGCCTCGCCGCCTTCTCCGCCCGGCTGATCGCGCTGGGCCAGGCGCACGACATCCTCACCCAGACGAGTTGGACCTCGGCGCCAATCGCGGCGATCGTCGCCAATTCGCTCAAGACCCACCAGCCGGAGGACGAGACGCGGATTTCCGCATCCGGTCCCGATCTGCGGCTGACCGCGCGGCAGAGCCTCGCGCTGGCGCTCGGACTGCACGAACTCGCCACCAACGCGACCAAATACGGCGCGCTGTCCAACGACAGCGGCCATGTCACGATCAAATGGGGATTGGCAGTCGTGGGAGGGGCGCGGCGGCTCACCTTCACCTGGCGGGAGATCGGCGGCCCGCCGGTCGAAGCGCCGGAGACGCGCGGCTTCGGCTCACGCCTGATCGAACAGGCGATGGCGGCCGAATTCGGCGGTGAGGTCAAGATCGACTACCGCCCCGAAGGCATCGTCTGCACGATCGAGGCGGCGGTAACGGACGAACCGGCCGACGACGAGGAACACGAGCTGTAGCTTCAGACCGGAAGCGAAGCCGGAGTGGCCCGACCTCAGTTCGACGTCTTCCCTCGCCAGCGGCGCAAAGCGACGAGGGACCAGACCGCCTCGACCACGCCGAACGGCCATGCACCGGACAGAAAGCCATAGATGGACGCGAGCGCACACGCACCGGCGAACGAGAGAACGAACCAGGCGCTTTTTTCTTCGAGCGCATAGAAGGCCAACATCAGCGTGACGGCGACCACGCCGAAGAGGGTCAGAGCGTCCATCAGGCGGGGATCGACGGATAATCGCACGCGCTACGCCCCGCCTCGTCGGCGTTCATCTCCCGAACGCCGGATCTGATCGATTCGAACTTGTCACCGAGCCTTGTGGCCATGTTCCTCATCGTTCACCCCGCGATGTCGATCACGCCCGCCTCGCCGCTCTCCGAGCCGAAGGCGAGCAGGCGGCCCTCGCCGCTCCAGGCCATCGTCCTGACCGGGCTCGCCCCGCCCCGCCGCAGCAGCGCTTCCTTGGAATCGGCAAAGCGAACGGCCAGAATCATCCCGTCGCCATAGCCGATCGCCAGCATGTCCTCGGCCGGATGGCAGGCGACGGCGGTGACCATCGTGTCGCCGCGCGTGCCGAGTTCCAGCGGCGCCTTGCCCATCGGACCGTCCTTGCCGGAGAACGGCCACAGGATCGCGGCCGGCGCGCCCGAGGTCGCCAGGAACTTGCCCTTCGCCGACCAGGACCAGTCCTTCACCTTGGCCGGGTAGCCGGTCATTTTCATGTGCTTGCCGTCATCGATCCGCCAGCCATGCAGGGCATTTTCCTGCATGACCGTTATGAGGAAGCGTCCGTCGGGCGAAAAATCGATGCCGAGATGCGCGCCCTTCCATTCCAGCGCGGCCGGGGCGGCGTCGGTCGCGGGAAAGAACAGCGAGGCGCCGTCGTAGCGGGCGGTCGCGGCGCGAATGCCCTTCGGCGCGAAGGCGATATCCTCGACCGTGCGCTCATGGCGGATTTCCTTGAGCGCGCCGCCGCCAAGCCGGACATAGGCGGTCTTGCCCGAGGCGAAGCCCACCGTATCCTTGGGACCGCCGGCAACAGAAGCGATCCATTTGCGGCCGATCGAGGCGATCTCGCGCGCCGCCCCGCCGCCGTCCACCGACACCACGCGGCCATCCTCGCCGCCGGTCAGAAGCCGCAGGCCGTAGGGATCGTAGCGCGCCGACAACAACCCGCCCGGATGGGCCTCGACAACCCGCTCGCCGCCCGCCGGGAACCGTACGGTGCCATCGGCGACCGCGAAGACCGGCTGATCCTTCAAAAAAACCGCCGTCTCGACGAAATCCGGAAACTCATAGGCCGCGATCGACGGCATCAGGCATTTTCCCGCTGACGTGCCGCGCACGCCTCGAACTCGGCGGACAATTCTTCTGCGTCGAGCTCGCGGCCGATGAACACCAGCCGGCTCTCGTGCTTTTCGTCGTCGCGCCATGGCCTTTGGTGATCGCCCTCGACGATCATGTGGACGCCCTGCACGACGTAGCGGTCCGGATCGCCGGCGAAGGCGATGATGCCTTTGAGCCGCAGGATGTTCGGCCCCTGCTCCTGGGTCAGCGCCTGGATCCAGGAAAAGAATTTTTCGCTGTCGAGCTCGCCGCCACGCAGCGAGACCGACTTCACCGTCACATCGTGCAAGGGCGAAGCCGCATCATGGTGGTGGTGGTCGTGGCCGTGATGGGCATGGCCGTGGTGATGGTGATCATGATCGCAGTCCGGGCCGCAGGCATGGTCGTCATGGGCGTCTTCCGCGCCCGTGAGAAAATCTGGATCGTCGTCGAGCACGCGCTTGAGATCAAAGGCGCCCTGCCCGAGCACCCGCTTCAGATCGATGCCGGCCCGTTCTGTGCGATGGATCACGGCCGTGGGATTGATCGCGCGGACCGTCGCCTCGACCACCGCGAGTTGCTCCGGGGTGACGAGATCGGTCTTGTTGAGCAGCACCACGTCGGCGAAGGCGATCTGATCCTCGGCCTCGCGGCTGTCCTTGAGGCGCAGCGGCAAATGCTTGGCGTCGACCAGCGCGACGACGGCGTCGAGCTTGGTCTTGGCGCGCACGTCCTCATCCATGAAGAAGGTCTGTGCCACTGGCACCGGGTCGGCGAGCCCCGTCGTCTCGATGATGATCGCGTCGAAGCGACCCTTACGGCGGGTCAGCCCCTCGACGACGCGCACAAGATCGCCGCGCACCGTGCAGCAGACGCAGCCATTGTTCATCTCGTAGATCTCTTCGTCGGATTCGACGATGAGGTCGTTATCGATGCCGATCTCGCCGAACTCGTTGACGATCACCGCGTATTTGCGACCGTGATCCTCGGACAGGATGCGGTTGAGCAGCGTCGTCTTGCCGGAGCCCAGATAACCGGTGAGGACGGTGACCGGGATCTGCGCGTCGGCCTGGTTGGCGGTATCGGACATCAGAGTCTCCCTCGTGGACCGGCCAACGGTATAGGCGCGTCCGATCGCGAATGCACGGGGTTGCGTAGTGTATTCAAATTGTATATACGATTCATGGGCGATGTCCTTTAAGCTCCGAATTCCATTGCCAAAAATTCATGAGGCCACCGATGGAGTTTGAATGGAATGAGGAAAAACGCGAGCAAGTGCTTCGCGAGCGCGGTGTCGACATGGTGCGCGCGGCCAGGATTTTCGAAGGCTTCTGCGCTCAAAAAGAAAGATCGTCGCGAGGAGTACGGAGAGAAGCGCTTCGTCGCGATCGGCCTCGTTGAAGACGAATGCTTTGTCCTGGTTTGGGCTCACCGCGGGAACAAACGCCGTCTGATCACGGCATGGAAGGGTGGTCGCGATGAGCGACAAGACTATGAAGACAGCCACGCTGGAAGAAATCCGCGAAATGGATAGCCGGGGTGAACTGCATCACAATCCCGATGCCCCTGAAGGCCCCAGCCTTGGCGCCGACTTCTGGAAAGACGCTGAGCTTGTCTATCCCGAAGCCAAGACGCCGATCAGCCTGCGCGTCGACAAGGACGTACTCGACTGGTTCAAGGCCGAGGGCACCGGCTATCAGACCCGCATGAACGCGGTCCTGCGGAGCTTCATGGAGGCAACGCGGCGGAAAGCGTAGCCTATAGGGCCGGCGGCTTGGCCGGCCCTAAATGCCTAAATCGCAGAGGCGGCCAACTCCGCCTTTGCGACGGCCGCACTGAGTTCGCCGGCGTCCACCAGTCCCTCGGCGGGCGGCATCGCCGTGGGAAGGGCCTTCTTCAGCGTTTCCACGGCGCCCTGGAGCGCCTCGGTCGCTTCAGCGGAAATCTCCTGCCCGGACAGCCCGTTCAGAGCGGCGTCGGCCGCCTGCACGAAGCCATAGGCGTCCTGGTATTCGACCAGTTCCTCGACCTTGCCGTCCTTGACGCCCTCTTCATATTCGTGCGCCGCTTCGCGCAACAGCAGGACGACGCCACGCGCCTTCGCCGACGCATCGAGACCTTCGGCGGCTCGATCGATCGCCTGCTGAGCCTCGGCCATCTTCGCCGACACCTCCGAGGCGTTCTCCGGATCGATGACCCCGATCTCCGCGAGAGGTTCCTCGAATTCCGGGACACCGCGAGCTTCGAGCGCCGCTTCGAGGGGCTCGTAATGCTCCATCAGCGGATGCATCAGATGCGGAGCGGCCATGTCCGACTCGCCCGCCTCCAGTAGCGCTTGGGCCGTAAAGAGGTGGCCGCGCATCATCAAGAGCTCGGCGAAATAGGCCGCGTCGTCGGTCGCAGGATCGGCAGATCCGCCGCCCTCGCCGCCCTCGCCGCCTTCACCACCTTCGCTGGACTTCCCGCCCTCGCCGCCCTCGCTGGCGGGGCTTGCCTCGCCGCTTTCGCCGGCCTCGCCCGCTTCCTGCGTGTTGTGTCCGGCCTCTCCAGACTCTCCCGCTTCGGCAACGCGATAGGCGCGCTCGGCGGTCTCCTCTCCAGCATAAAGCCGCGGACCGGAGTCCACCAGGCCGGTCGTTGCCGTTCCGGCCGAGGCCGCGGATCCGGCCAACACGAAGGCTCCGACCCCCATCCAAATTTTGCGACGATGATTCATACTTGCTCCTTCAATCTCGGTCTCGAGCACGCCAAAGTGTTGCCCGGCCGCTTTTCCCGTGCCACAAGACGATCTCCCACGTCTATAGAGAAATAGAAGAAATCCATTCTTTAGAATCAATCTAATTCTCCGATTGGAATCGTTCAAAAGAATGAATTCTGTACAATTTTCATGCCTAACTAAGTAAGGACTGATAATGTATTTGGTAATCGGTGACGTTCTTAATCAGAACGAGGTAAAAGATGCGTGCGCGGTGCTCGACGCGGCCCAATTCGTCGACGGACGCGCCACCGCCGGGTGGCATGCGCGGGCGGTCAAGAACAATCTCCAGGCGGGGCGCGGCGACAACGGGGTCGACACCCTGCGCGCGACGCTTGCCAAGCGCATCGAAGCGAACGCCCTGTTTCGCATGTTTGCTCGGCCGAGCCGGCTGACTCCTCTGATCCTCTCCCGCTACGAGCCAGGCATGGCCTATGGCAGTCATGTCGACGATGCGATGATCGGGGGCATTCGGACCGACGTCTCCTTCACGCTGTTCCTCGACGACCCGGAGACTTACGACGGCGGCGCGCTGATCATCGAAACCACCGCCGGCGAGGAAGAGGTCAAGCTCGCGCCCGGCCAGTTGGTCGCCTATCCCTCGACCACTCTCCACCGTGTCGACCCGGTGACGCGTGGCACGCGCCGGGTGGCCGTCGGCTGGGCGCGCAGCCAGGTCCGGCACGCGGAACAGCGCGAAATCCTGTTCGATCTCGACACCACCGTCGAGGAGTTGCGGCACGCGGACGTCCCGCGGCAAACCCTCGACCGGGTGATGAAGACGCGGTCGAATCTCCTGCGGCGCTGGATGGAGAGCTGAACCGCTCCCGCCGATCGCGGCGCGACGCCCGATCAGCGCAGCCGTGACAGGTCGAAAGCCAGCACGTCGTCGAGGAACTCCACGAACGCTTTTGCCTGATACTCGGCGATCGCCGCGCCGATATCCGCCGTGGCCAGCGATGCGTTGCCGACTACCCCCGCCGGATTGAGATCCTCTGCCATCCAGCCGAAGCCGATCCGGCCATGCGCCCGCAGCCGTTTGGCAGAGCCGTTGAGATCGTTCTGGAGCGAGGCGAAATCCCGCACCGCTCCGGTCTGCACGAGCTCCGGCCGGAAATGCAGCATCAGCGATGTCTCCACCGCGCCGCCATGAATGCCGGTGGCGACCTCCATGGCCGGCAGCAAGCCGTCCGGAATGCCGAAGCGCAGCCAGGAACAGGTCGCGGCCAGCGCGCCATGCGCCTTACGTAGTTCCAGCGCGGCGGTGTCCATCACCGGCGTGTTGCCGCCATGGGCGTTGACGATGACGAGACGACGAAAGCCGTTGGAAGCGAGCCCCTCGCCGATCTCGATCAATGCCGTCGTCGCCGTCCGCCAGTCATGGCTCAGCGTGCCGGCGAGCCGCGTATGCTCGGTGGACTTGCCGATCCGCATCGTCGGCAGAAACGTCACCGGGCGCTCCGCCGGCAGCATTGCCAGCACCGTCTCGACCATCGCGTCGGCCAGCATCGCATCGGTGCCGAGCGGCAGATGCGGCCCATGCTGCTCCACGGCGGCGATCGGAATCACAGCGACGGCCGCTTCGAGCGTCGCTCGGCCGGCCGCGAGTTCCTCGCTCGTCATCTCCTCGTAGCGTGGCCGCATGGTCGATCCTCGTGATGAGCCTGGTATGTTTGGCCCGTAGCGATGTTCCTGGCATGAGGGTAACGGGCAAACAAGGTGGACAACATAGCGGCACTTCGTCATTTTGCCCCGCGAAGAGGGATTGGGACAAGATGGCGGGGAAGAAGCAGAGGAAGCGGTCGGCGACGACGCATCTCGGCGTCGCCGCGCGCATCGCGCGGACCGCTCTGGCGGGACGTCTAGCGACGCTCGATCTCTATCCCGGACAGGACACGGTTCTGCTGGCAATCAGCGAAGAGGACGGCGTGTCCTTGCGCGAATTGGCCGAGCGCCTGTCGGTGCGGCCGCCGACGATTACCAAGACCGTGACCCGCCTGATCGCTCAAGGTCTCGTCGAGAAGCGGGGTTCCGAGCGCGACGGGCGCCAAAGCCACGCGCATCTGACCGACAAGGGCGCAGCCATCGTCGATGCGGTGGGCGCGGCGCGAAAGGCCATCGATCGCGCCGCGCTGGCCGGCTTTTCCGGCCGGGAGCGCAAGACGCTGCGCAAGCTGTTGCGGCGTATGGCACAAAACCTCGCCGACACCGGCGCGACGCCGGCTATGGACATTTCGGCGGGTGATTGAGCCGGCGCTCGCAGCGTTCCTTGCAGCGAAAGCACCGACAGGGCTTTGCGCAACCGCCAGTGTTTGCCATAGATCGACGCGGCATCAGTGGAAACGGGGGGAACGGTCCTAGGTGGCGCAGAAGGTCAAACTCTCGACGATTGCGGATTCGCTGGGTCTTTCGACCGCGACCGTATCGCTGGCCCTGCGCGACAGCCCTCTGGTCGCGGAGGTCACGCGCGAGCGCATCAAGCATGCGGCGCGCGATCTCGGCTACATCTACAACCGGCGCGCCGCCTCGCTGCGGACTTCGAGATCCGGCATTCTGGGAGTCTGCGTTCACGACATCATGAATCCGTTCTTCGGCGAGATCCTGAAATCCGTCGAGGACGAGCTCGACCGGCGTCGCCAGACCTTCATCCTGTGCAACCATCACGACGAACTGGCCAAGCAGCGCTCCTTCGTGGATACGATGCTGCAACTGGGTGCCGACGGACTGATCCTGTCACCGGCCATCGGCACACCGGCCAGCGACATCCACCTGGCCGAGGAAAACGAATTGCCCGTGACGCTGATCGCTCGCACGATCGAGGGCTCCGGCGTCTGTGGTTTTCGCGGGGACGATTCCTACGGCATGGGGCTGGCCGTCGACCATTTGATCGGGCGCGGCCACCGCTCGATCGCGATGATCGGCGGCACGGCGATGACTTCGACCGGGCGCGATCGGGAGGCCGGCTATCTGGCGGCGCTGACGCGCGGCGGCATCGAATTCCGCGACGAATGGCGCATCAAAGGCCCGCGTGACCGCCATTCCGGCTTCGACGCCGTGTCCGCTTTTCTCGCCATCGAGAGTCGGCCCACCGCGATTGTCTGCTTTTCCGATCTCGTCGCGCTCGGCGTCATGTACGGGTTGTCGCGCGCGGGACTTCGGCCGGGCGTCGATATCGCGGTGATCGGCTATGACGACATCGACGAGGCGGCGATCGCGACGCCCGCGCTGACCACCGTCGCGAACGGCCAGAGCGAGGTCGGGCGGCGGGCGGCGGGCGCACTGCTCGACCGCCTCCAGGGCCAGCCGGCGAACGAAGAGACCATCCTCATCACCCCGGAACTCAAGATCCGACAGTCCAGCGAATTCGCCTGGCCGGACTGACCTTTCGCAATTCTTCGAGCCACACTTTTTCCAAGGGAGCCCCCATGTCCGACCTGTCCTCCGTGACCATTCTCGTCCCCGGCAAACTGAACCCCGACACGCTCGATACGCTGAAGGCGATCTTCGATGTCGAGCATGTTCCCGATCGCGATATATCGAAGCTGAGCCAGGACCGCCGGAACGCCGTGCGCGGGATCGCGCTGATGGGCGCGGTGCCGGCCGAAATGATGGATGCGCTGCCCAATCTCGAGATCATCGCCAATTTCGGCGTCGGCTACGACGGCGTCGATGTGAAGCACGCGACTTCCAAGGGTGTCATGGTCACCAACACCCCCGACGTCCTGACCGATGAGGTCGCCGACACGACGCTCGCCATTCTCCTGATGACGGTGCGCGAACTCTACGCGGCGGAAAAGCACCTGCGCGAGGGTCGGTGGGAGAGCGAGGGCAACTACCCGCTGACTCCGATGACGCTGCGCGGGCGCACCGCCGGCATCATGGGCCTTGGACGCATCGGCCTGGCCATCGCCCGGCGCCTCGAAGCCTTCGGCGTGCCGATCGAATATCACAACCGTTCGGAGCGGACCGATGTCACCTATCGCTACCATCCGAGCCTGGAAAGCCTCGCCAGCTCGGTCGATACGCTGATTATCGCGGCACCCGGCGGCGCGGCCACCGAACGCGCCGTTGACGCTAAAGTGCTGAAGGCGCTCGGGCCCGACGGCGTCGTCGTCAATATCGGCAGGGGCACAACCATCGACGAGCCGGCGCTGATCGAAGCCCTGGAAAATGGTACGATCCGTGCCGCAGGCCTGGATGTCTTCGAAAAGGAGCCGCACGTCCCCGCCCGGCTGATCGCACTGCCCAACACCGTGCTGCTGCCGCATGTCGGTTCCGCGTCGCGGCATACGCGGGGTGCGATGGGCGATCTCGTCGTCCGTAACCTGACCCATTGGTACCAGGGTCAAACGCCGGTGACGCCGGTGGCGGAATCGGTGAAAGCGGGCATCCTCCCCCGCCAGGGCTGAAGGCTTTGCTAACGTCCGGCATCGGCGTCAACCTTCGCTTAAGGTTCCAGGAAGCATAATGGTCCCAGACAATTTCGTGAGGGAACCAATATGAACTTTGCCGCGACGGCCTTTGGGGCCGGAATTGCCGCTTCCGTCTTCGTCGCCGGCCTGCAGGGCGCGCCGGTCACGGCGACGGAGCCGGTCGCTGGCGTTACGATGCTCGCGGCCACGGCTACGGTGTCGACCGCCATGGCGGACACCCCTCGCCTGAACGCCGTGCGTCTGATCGACCTGCGCAGTGGCGCGACCTGCAAGATCGCGGCGAGCCCGAACCGCGAGGCCGGCTTTGCCAACGCTCCGATCGGCCCGGACTGCGCCGGATCGCCCACCCTGCAGAGCGTCTCGCAATGGCGTTCGTCGCGCGATGGAACGCTCGAGATGGCCGACAGCGAAGGCCGGACCCTGATGCGTTTCATGCCAGGCGACGGCGTGCTGTTCGAGTCGATCTATCCGTCCGACGCCATGGTGACCATCGTCCCCGCACGAGGATAATCGCCGCCTCGCGTTATTGCCCGGCCGCAAGACCGTCGCGTATCTCCGCCAGCCCGCACCGCTGGCGACCCTCGGCGTCGAAATTCTCCGGCGCTAGCCAGGCCTCGAAGCCGACTTTGACCGTCGGCCAATCGCGGTCGATGATCGCATACCAGGCGGTATCGCGATTGCGGCCCTTGACGATCATGTGCTGGCGAAACAGCCCCTCGTAGCGAAACCCCAGCCGCTCGGCCGCCCGTTTGGACGGCTGGTTGCGGTCGTCGCATTTCCATTCGAGGCGCCGGTAGCCCAGTTCGTCGAACACCCGGCGCATGATCAGGTAGAAGGCTTCGCTCGCCGCCCGCGACCGCTGCAAGGACGGGGCGAGACAGATATGCCCGATTTCGCTCACGCCGTTCGCCGTATCCGTGCGCATCAGCGCGGCAACCCCCTCCGCCCGACCGGTTGTCAAAGGCAAGATGGCGTGAAACCGGATGTTGTCGGCGAGATAGGTGGCTTCCGCCCAACGGCGGAATGCGGCCTCGTCGGCGAACGGCCCGTATGCCATGTGATCGAAGATACTGCCCTGGCCATCTTCGGCAAAGGCCGCGAACAGCGCGCCGAAATAGCGATGGTCGACGATCGGCTCCACCTTGACGAAATGCCCCGCGATCGGTTGGGTCCCCGGAAATTCCCGGGCCGCGAAGTCCGTCAGCGCGCTCACCGCGCGTTCTTCCGTATGAAATTGAGCGCCTCGTCGCGGATCGCAGTATCATTGAGCGGGATGGCGGTCGCGAAGGCGGTGATCGCCCCCAAATGATCGACGCCTGGATAGATCGTTTCGGTCACCGAACCGCCTGAGGCGCGCATTTTCGCGGCCAGTGAGCGGGTGTTCTTCGGGTCGACTGTCGTATCGTCGGCGCCGGCGATCAACAGCATCGGCGGCTCCCCGCCATCGACGAAGTTGATCGGCTGGCTCGCGGCGCGCTGCTCCTCTGGGAAGATCAGCTTGTAGCGCTCTTCCGTCAGCGGCAGGAAATCATACGGACCGGCAAGACCGATAAAGCCCGCGAGGCTTTGCGAGGCCAGCTTTTCCTTTGCTAGCCAGGACTCATCCGTCGCCAGCAGGCCGGCGATCTCGGCGCCCGCCGAATGACCCATCAGGAACAGCGGGTGCGGACCACCCGGCATGGCGTAGGCGCCACCGCGCACGGTCCTGGCGATTCGCACCGTCGCACTGGCGGCATCCTCGATGAAGCCCGGAAATTGCACCTCGGGATAATGGCGATAATCGGGGATGGCGACGATGACACCCTCGCTTGCCAGCGATTGGCCGACGAACAGATAGAGGTCCTTCGATCCCGAATCCCAGCCGCCGCCATAAACGAAGACGACGAGCGGCGTGTCCGGCGTTACCGTCGCCGGAATGTAGAGGTCGTAAGTGCCGCGGTCGCCGGGCATATAGCGAATATCTTCGACGACACTGTAGCCATTGCCGCTGGTCGCGGCATTGAGCACCGCCGCGCAGCCAGCAAGGGCAAGCGCGGCGAGCGGCCCCACCAGTGAGGCCACAACGGCAGGCCGGAAGCGGCTTTTCTGGCGGACGGCAGGAATGGGCGCAGGGGATCGGACGTTGCTCATGGAAGCGGAACTAGGGTGGCGTCGCGCCGCAACAACGATCAAGCCTCGCACCGATGCCTGCGGCACGGCATCGCCGTCCCGGAGCGCTTCGCCTAACGGTCGCCAAGCCGCGCGCCGAGCCGCTCCAGCGCTTCCGCCGTCTCGTTAAGGCTATCGACGAAACGGGTGCGCTCGGCATGCCGCGCACCGTCGAATTCGTGGGAACGAGCGGAATGTTCGGCGATTATGCCCTCGAGTTCGCTAATCCGCCGCCGGGCCTCGAACAATTCGTCCGAGCCCATAATGGCGGCCATGACCATCAGACGGAGATCGTCGATCTGTCCGAAACTTTGCCTCAGCTCGGCGATCCGGCCATCGACCTCCGCAGCGAGAGTCGTCAGGTGAGCCTCCTCCCCCTCGCCGCAAGCCATGCGATAGGTCTTTTCGTCGATAGTGACGACGATCTGTGGCATTCGACCTCTCTCCGCTGTCCCTACTTGTGGCGTTCGAGCACGCCGCGAACCCGTTCCATCGCGTCGACGAGTCGCTGCGAGACCTCACGGTTGGCGCGATCGAGCCGTTCGCCCCGCGCCAACGCCGCGTCGAGTTCGCGCGCCAGCCGGCCGCGGTCGGCCGTCATACGTTGAATCTCGGCTTCCCCGCCCCGCAGGAACGATTCCCGCTCCTCACGCTCCTCGATGGCGTGTTCCAGCCGCTCGATCGCGGTCCGAAGGCGCAGACGCGCCGTCTCGAACGGATCTTCCGACGACATCGCGTCGTCCCCCTGACACCAACCTGCGGGCAAAGCCCGGTTCTGACATATGCCTTCCGCGAATGCGCGTATGGCCCTTCATGGTCTAGCGTTTCGGGCTGGCCATGGAAAGCGCCGCGGTGGCGCGATCCCCCGATCCGTCGCGCCAGGATGCGGTCTTCGTTTGTTGACAGTAGCATAGCCATGTGATGACTGCCGCGCGTCACGGCCGTCAGGCCGTCAATCGGAGCGCCTTGATGACAACACCCGACCAGCATCGCCAGATGGCCAACGCCATCCGGTTCCTGTCGGCCGACGCCATCGAGGCGGCCGGGTCGGGTCATCCGGGCCTTCCCATGGGCGCGGCCGACGTCGCCACGGTGCTGTTCACCCGCTTCCTGACCTTCGATCCGCGCGATCCCGACTGGGCCGACCGCGACCGTTTCGTGCTGTCGGCCGGGCACGGCTCGATGCTGCTCTACAGCCTCCTGTATCTGCTCGGATACGACGACATCGACATCGACCAGATCAAGAATTTCCGCCAGCTTGGCGCCAAGACCGCGGGACACCCCGAATTTGGCCATGCGGCCGGAATCGAGACCACCACCGGACCGCTCGGCCAGGGTCTCGGCAACGCCGTCGGCATGGCAATCGCCGAGCGCGTCATGAACGCGCGCTACGGCGACGGGATCGTCGACCATTATACCTACGTGCTCGCAGGCGACGGCTGCCTGATGGAGGGGATCAGCCAGGAAGCGCTCACGCTCGCCGGCCATCTCAAGCTGAACAAGCTCATCGTCCTGTGGGACGACAACGGCATCACCATCGACGGCGAGGTCTCCATGGCCGATTCGACGGATCAGGCGGCCCGGTTCGCGGCGAGCGGCTGGAATACGGTTCGCTGCGACGGGCATGATCCTGAGGCGATCGCCGAGGCGATCGAGGCGGCCAGGGCGAGCGAACGGCCGACGCTGGTCGCCTGCAAGACCACGATTGGCTATGGGGCGCCGACCAAGGCCGGCACCGCCAAGGTGCATGGATCGGCTCTCGGGCCGAAGGAGCTCGCCGCAACCCGCAAGGCGCTCGGCTGGGAGCATGAGCCATTCGAGGTTCCAGCCGAAATCCGCGATCAGTGGCGGATTGCCGGACTGCGTTCCAGCACCCGCCGCAAGGAATGGCAGAAGCGCTTCGACGAGATCGACGCCGAAATCCGGGGCGATTTCGAGCGGAGGATGCGCGGCGATCTGCCGAGCGGTTTCGTCCAGGCCATGCAGCGCTACAAGCGCGCGCTGAACGAGGAGCGCCCCACGGTCGCCACCCGCAAGGCTTCGGAAATGGCGCTCGAGATCATCAACGGCGTGGTGATGGAGACGATCGGCGGCTCGGCCGATCTGACCGGTTCCAACAACACCCGCACTAGCCAGACCGCCGCTATCGTTCCCGGCGACTATTCCGGCCGCTTCGTCCATTACGGCATCCGCGAGCACGCCATGGCCGCGGCGATGAACGGCCTGGCGCTGCATGGCGGCGTCATCCCCTATTCGGGCACCTTTCTGGTATTTTCCGACTATTGCCGCGGCGCGATGCGCCTGTCGGCTTTGATGGGCCAGCGGGTCATTTATGTCATGACGCATGATTCGATCGGCCTCGGCGAGGACGGGCCGACGCACCAGCCGGTCGAGCATCTCGCCTCGCTCCGAGCGATGCCAGTGATGCAGGTGTTCCGTCCCGCCGATGCGGTCGAGACGGTGGAATGCTGGCAACTCGCGCTGGAATCGCGTCACGCGCCCTCGGTGCTGGCCCTCAGCCGCCAGGATCTGCCGGCCTTGCGGTTCGACAAGCACGACGAGAATCGCAGCGCGCGCGGCGCCTACGAGATCAGCCCGGCCTCGGGCGAGGCGGAGGTGACGATCTACGCCACCGGATCGGAGGTCCAGATCGCCATGGAGGCGCGCACGCGCCTCGAGCGGGACGGCGTACACACCCGGGTCGTTTCGGTGCCATGCTTCGAACTGTTCGAGCAGCAAAGTCCGGAATACCAAGCAGCGATCCTCGACCACGGCACAGTCAATGTCGCGATCGAGGCCGGAATCCGCCAAGCTTGGGACCGCTTCATCGGGCGCGACGGAATCTTTATCGGCATGACCGGCTTCGGCGCCAGCGGCCGCGCCGCCGATCTCTATGAGCACTTCGGCATCACCGCGGATGCCGTGGTCGTCGCCGTCGAGGCCCGCCGCGGGTCGCAGGGTCCGGTGGAGGACGATGACGCCGCACAATAGAGCGCCGTGCGTCCATTCGAACGCACAAAGAACGCTCCAACATCTTGATTGAGCATCGGGATGATCCAAAAACCGGATTCCACTTTTTGGTCCGATGCTTTAACGCACGCCGCCCTTACGGCATCGAAAATCAGCGCCCACGTAAAAAAAGCTGACGGGGGCGAATATTGATCCGGACCGCCTGCTTCTGTACAGCCCAAGGCGACCGCGACACCCCCGCGACGTTTGCCGGCAGGGCGCGCCATCGAAGGAGACGGATCAATGACAGTTCGCGTTGCAATCAATGGCTTCGGCCGCATCGGCCGCAATGTGTTGCGGGCGATCGTCGAATCCGGACGGACCGACATCGAAGTGGTCGGCATCAACGACCTGGGTCCCGTCGAGACCAATGCGCATCTGCTGCGCTACGATTCCGTGCATGGCCGTTTCCCCGCCAAGGTCACCGTTGACGGCGACACCATCAGCATCGATGGCGGCAAGCCGATCAAGGTCACCGCGATCCGCGATCCCAAGGATCTGCCCTGGGGCGACCTCGGCGTCGACGTCGCCATGGAATGCACTGGCATCTTCACAGCCAAGGACAAGGCGTCCCTGCATCTGGAAGCCGGCGCCAAGCGAGTGCTCGTCTCCGCCCCGGCGGCCGGCGCCGACAAGACCATCGTTTACGGCGTCAACCACGACACGCTGACCAAGGACGATCTGGTCGTCTCCAACGCATCGTGCACCACCAACTGCCTGTCGCCCGTCGCCTACGTCCTGAATGAGCTCGTCGGCATCGAAAAGGGCTTCATGACGACGATCCACTCCTATACCGGCGACCAGCCGACGCTCGACACGATGCACAGCGATCTCTATCGCGGCCGCGCCGCCGCCATGTCGATGATTCCGACCTCGACGGGCGCCGCCAAGGCCGTCGGCCTGGTGCTGCCAGAGCTGAACGGCAAGCTGGACGGCGTCGCCATCCGCGTGCCCACCCCGAATGTCTCCGTCGTCGACCTCAACTTCATCGCCAGGCGCGAGACCTCGATCGAGGAAATCAATGCCGCGATCAAGGCGGCCGCCGACGGCAAGCTGAAGGGCATTCTCGGCTACACCGAGGAGCCGCTGGTTTCCATCGACTTCAACCACGACAGCCACTCCTCGGTCTTCCACATGGACCAGACCAAGGTTCTGGACGGCACCTTCGTGCGCATCCTGTCCTGGTACGACAACGAGTGGGGCTTCTCCAACCGCATGTCGGACACCGCCGTTGCGCTCGCCAAGGCCGGATAAGCGATCGCTTTTTCCGATTGAAGCGAGGGAGGCGCGAATGCCTCCGCCGCTCGGCAATGTTGTGGAGGAAGCCCAATGACCACGCAGTTCAAGACGCTCGACGACGTTGACCTGACAGGCAAGCGCGTCCTCCTCAGGGTCGACCTCAACGTGCCGATGCAGGACGGTAAGGTCTCCGACCGCACTCGCATCAGCCGCATCCTGCCGTCCATCCGCGAAATTTCGGACAAGGGCGGCCGGGTCATCCTGCTGGCCCATTTCGGCCGGCCGAAGGGCAAGCCGAACCCTGAGATGTCGCTGGAGCCCCTGGCGCCGGTGCTATCCGACATGCTCGCCATGCCGGTCGGCTTTTCCGACGATTGCGTCGGCCCCATCGCGGCCGGCATCGTGGCCGGGCTCAAGGACGGCGACGTCGTGCTTCTGGAAAACACCCGTTTTCATGCGGGCGAAGAGGCCAATGACGAGGATTTCGTCAGCCGCCTCGCCTCGCTCGGCGATATCTTCGTCAACGACGCCTTTTCCGCCGCCCATCGGGCGCACGCCTCGACCGAAGGCCTCGCCCGGCATCTGCCGTCCTATGCCGGTCGCACCATGCAGGCCGAGCTGGAAGCACTGGAACAGGGCCTCGGCGATCCCGCCCGGCCGGTCGTCGCCGTCGTCGGCGGCGCCAAGGTGTCCACCAAGATCGACCTCCTCTCGAACCTCGTCAAACGGGTCGACGCGCTGGTCATCGGCGGCGGCATGGCCAATACCTTCCTTGCGGCGCAAGGCAAATCTGTCGGCAAGTCGCTCTGCGAGCACGATCTGGCCGACACCGCCCGAGCGATCATCGCGACGGCGAAAGACGCCGGCTGCGAGATCGTGCTTCCCGTCGATGCCGTCATCGCCCGCGAGTTCAAGGCGAGCGCGGACAGTGAGATCGTCTGGGTCGATGCGGTCCCGGACGACGCGATGATCCTCGACGCCGGGCCCGAGACGGTGAAGGTGGTCAGCGCTTGGCTCGACAAGGCGAAGACGCTGGTCTGGAACGGCCCGCTCGGCGCCTTCGAAATCCCGCCCTTCGATACGGCGACGATGGCCGCGGCCCGCCATGCGGCGGAACGGACCAAGGCCGGCAAGCTTACCTCCGTCGCCGGCGGCGGCGATACGGTCGCCGCGCTCAACCAGGCGGGCGTCGCCGACGATTTCACGTATGTCTCCACGGCCGGCGGGGCGTTTTTGGAATGGATGGAGGGCAAGCCGCTGCCCGGCGTCGAGATTCTCAAGGCCTGACGCGAAAATCGCGACGCTCCGAGGGCTCGAAAGACGAGGCGCGTAGCTATATCTTCTGCCACGAGCCACATCCAGGATCAGCGGAGCCAAATTTCCGTGTCATTTCAAACCGTCTTTCTCTCCTGGCTGATGTTTCCGGTCTATGTCTGGCAGGGCATCGGAGTCCGCCGCCGCGTCGAGCGCATGCCACCGCCCGACGGCACTGTCACCGGTTTTTTCGGCACCGAGGCGATCCGCGACGCGGCGATCCGGCTGCTTGTGATCGGCGACAGTTCGGCCGCAGGCGTCGGCGTCGCCAATATCGAGGACAGCCTCGCCCCGAAGCTGGCGGGACGGCTCTACGCCCTCACCGGCCTGTCGGTGTTCTGGCGAACGGCGGGCTCCAACTCGGCCGTCTCGGCCGAGGTGCGCGACCATGTCGTGCCCAATCTCGCGCGCGAGGCCTTCACCCACATCGTCCTGATGATCGGCACCAATGACGCCAAGAATTTTCACGGCGCCCGCAAGTTCAAGAAGGGCTTCGGCGGCCTCCTCTACGCGCTGAAGGCGAAGTGGCCGGAGGCGCGCATCGTCTGGTCGCCGCCGGTCGACCTGAAGCGCGTGCCGGCGCTGCCGCGCGGCCTTGCCCATGTGCTGGAACTGCGCGCCCGGATCATCCGCTGCATGGGCGCGCGGCTGTGCGTCGAGCGCGGCGCGATCGCCTCGACGTCGCTGCCCCGGGTCGAGCCGGCGGGTTTTTCCCGCGACGGTTTCCACGCCTCGATCGAGGGCTATGCCTATTACGCCAACCATCTGGTCGGCTACGTGCTGGGGGACCGCTCGCGGGCGGACGAGACCTCAGGCGCTCTCCGCTGAACGCTGGCTGCGATCCGCCGGCCGCGTGGAGGATTGCAACGGATCGCGGATCTGTGTGTCGAGCGGTGCCTCCCGCCGTTCCTCCAGATCCTTCATGGTCAAGGTCATCCGCAGGCCCACGGACGTTATGTCACGCTCAACCGTCGCGTCGAGTTGATGTGCCATCGCCTCGAGCATGACCGAGCCGAATCCGCTTGGTTCCGTCTCGGACTGGTCCCTATCGCCGGCAGGCGTGTTCGACTGTTCGGCCCACACCAGCGTGACGACGCCGGTGGGCAAGCGTTCCCAAGTCACATTGACCCGCCCGCCCGGGCAACGCAGGGCGCCATATTTCGCGGCGTTTGTGGCCAGCTCATAAAGGATCAGGCCGATCGGCGTGACGTTGGATCTGGAAACCGTCAGGGGGTCGCCGGCGATATTGATCCGGAAGTCATCGGTGTTTGCATAGGGTTCGAGCACGCTTTTGACGATCGACCCCAACTGCGATTCCGTGGCGCCCTGCGTATCGGCGTGGGCGCGGGCCAACGCGTTGATACGGCCGCGCGCCTCGTCGGCCACCTCCTGCGGCGTGGCCGCGTGGCTCGCGGCCAGCGCAACGAGTGACGAGGTCATCGCGAACAGGTTCTTGACGCGGTGATCCAGTTCATGCGCCAGCATGCTGGTGTTGCGGTTTGCTTCCTCCAGTTCGCGATTGGAATGGGCCAGTTGCTCGGTTCGCTCATCGACGCGCCGCTCGAGGACGCGGCCTGCCTCGCGCAACTGCCCTGTCAGCGCCTCGTTCTCACGTTTGTAGTCCCGCAGCCAGCTCGTCGCGCGTCGCATCGCCCGGCCCGTATCGGCAAGTTCCTTCATCCGCATGGACGGCAGCGGTGTGTCGTCGAACTCGCCCTTGGAAATATGGCTCGCCTGTGCGGCCAGGGCCTTGATCGGCTTGGTCAGGGCACGGGCGAGGAGAGCGCCAAAGAGCGCGGTTATCGCCACGACGATCGCGACGACCACCAACCCGATATTGCGGACCCGCTGGAGCGGACCCAAGATATCGCGCTCCGGCAGATAGGTTATGACCACCCACGGCGTGCGCGAACCAGAGAGACGCCGCACCGCACCGCGCCAGTTCTCGCCCTGCGCTGTGAAACGGGTCAGCCGCGTCTCGCCAGGATCAAGATTCACCAGACCGCCTGGCAGGCTGGCGACCGCCTGGGCGAGCGCCGGATCATCGATCTCGGTCACCTTGGCGAAGCGCTGCTCACCCTTGCCATCCGCGGCGCGAACGAATGACGCATCCCGGTGAGCAATCACATCGCCGGTCTGGGAGACAATTGCCGCCGAACCATTCTGGCCGACCTGCAAACCATCCAGGAATTGCGATAGCGCGCCAATCTCGATGTCGATGCCGACCGCGCCGCGCATGGTCATGCCATCCTCGCCCAGGACGGGCGTGGCGACAGTGATTCCCGGGCGTTGGGAGGAAAAGAAGATGTACGGATCAGTCCAGACAACTTCCCTTCCCTCCATGGCTTTCAGATACCAGGGGCGGGTGCGGGGATCGTAGGTATCCGCGTCATCCCGACGCCGCGAGACACGGCGGAACTCTTCATCGAAATAGTCGAGCTGCACCGAACGAACGGGCTCCGTCTCAATCTGCTTCGTGCGGAATGCGGCATCTTCGACCGTGTCGTCGCGGCTGACATAGACAAAGGACCCGTCCGCATCGCCGTAGAAGATGCCTGCAAAATCCTTCCGCGCGCGCAGAACCTCATAAAGGTATCGCGTGAGAATCGCTCGGTTATCGGTCTGAACGACCGCCCGCTCGGCCAGTCTTTGCGAGAGAGCAGCCGCGTCATCGGCAGGGTTGAGGAAATTTTCGGTAAACCGGGTGGTGTCGTGCGCGACCCGTTCCGTCAGCTGTTCGGCATAGGACAGAAGCACGCTTTGGGAGGCGAAGTAGGTCAACGCGAGGACGGCCAGCAGCGCGGCGACCTGCAGGCCCACCAGCGTCGATGTCAGAACCGTTCGACAGGACCACATCCCCAAGTCTCTCCTGTCCGCCAATCAACGGGAGAGACTTTGACCGCCTCGGAGGCGAACCACAACCCGCTTGCCAAAAGGGCACAGAAGATGGTGGCCGCGACGGAAGGGCCCGACATTTACCGAATCACCTTTCGGCACCGGCCCGGTACAACAAGCGCGCGACGCCTCATGACGCCCCGGTAGTGTCCTCTACATCGGTTTCCGGACGATCGTCGCCCCGGGCGACTTCGTCATGCCATTTGCCGTCGGCATCTTCGTAGCGGATTCCGATGGTCTCGCCCGCCGCTCGCTGCCGCGCCGCCGCGCTCCGGGCGGCATAAAGCGCCCGATCATGGGTCGGGAAGGTCTCGGAGAGAACATCCTGGACCTTATAGGCCCAGCCGCCATCATGCTGGACAACCTCGTAGTGAACCTGGGTCATGGAACTCCATCCTGCGTTTCCGGGACTGTCTCCTTCAGCAACGTGACCATGCGCCGTTGCGTTCCTGCCATCGCAGGGAATCTCGCCATCCGCACACTTTCCAGCTCCCGACGTCACTCCGCCTCGTCCTCGTAGCCGACCAGATGCAGCGGCCGGGCGCGCAGCTGCCGCAATTCGCACCAACGCACCAGCGCCTCTTCCCGCCCGTGGGTCACCCAGACCTCTGTCGGCGCGATCTCGTCGATGGTATCCGTCAGCTCGTCCCAGTCGCAATGGTCGGAGATGATCAGCGGCAGTTCGACGCCGCGCTGGCGGGCGCGCTGGCGCACCCGCATCCAGCCGCTGGCGAAGCACGACACCGGATCGGGAAACCGCCGCGCCCATTTGTCGGCAAAGGCCGAGGGCGGCCCGACGATGATGGCGCCGGCGAAATCGCCCTTGCCGCCCCCTTCGACCGTCGCCGGCCGCAATTCGCCAAGGTCGATACCCTCGCTCCGGTAGTAGTCGCAGAGTTTTGTCAGCGCGCCGTGGATGTAGATCGGCGCGTCGTAGCCGGGCTCGCGCAGATGCCTGATGACGCGTTGCGCCTTGCCGAGGGCATAGGCGCCGACGAGATGCGCCCGATCGGGAAACTGCTCGACCGATTTCAGGAGCTTGGCGACTTCGTCGCGGGTATCGGGATGGCGAAACACCGGCAGCGCAAAGGTCGCCTCGGTGATGAACACGTCGCAAGCGACCGGCTCGAAGCCGGCGCAGGTGGGGTCCGGCCGACGCTTGTAATCGCCGGAGGCGACGATCCTGAGGCCCTTGTGCTCGACGGCGATCTGCGCCGAACCCAGCACATGGCCGGCGGGATGAAAGCTGACAGACACGTCGCCGATCCGGATCGTCTCGCCAAGCGCAGCGGTCTGACGTTCGGCGCAAAACGCCTCGCCATAGCGCAGCGCCATGATGTCGAGGGTCTGCCGGGTCGCCAGAACGCTGTGGTTGCCCGGCCGCGCGTGATCGGCATGGCCATGGGTGACGAGCGCGCGAGCGACCGGCCGCACCGGATCGATATAAAAATGGCCGGGCGGGCAATAGAGCCCTTCGGGCGTCGGGTGGAGGAGGTCGTCGGGCTTCACCTCCGGCTATGTAGCAGTTCGGTTCGATCCGTCGAGAAATTTTATGTTACCCTATTGTCACGTGACTATAAAGTAACGTATTAAACGACCATGGACGCGATCTTCAAAGCCCTCAGTGATCCGACCCGCCGGCTGCTTCTCGATGCACTACGCGAAGCGGACGGTCAGACCCTGACAGAACTCGAGCGAAGGGTCGGCATGAGCCGCTTCGGCGTCATGAAACATCTGAGGGTTCTGGAGGAGGCGTCCCTTGTCGTCACCCGAAAGTCGGGACGGTTCAAACACCACTACCTCAACCCGGCGCCGATCCAGGCGCTGGCTGACCGGTGGATCGAACCGTTCCGCAAACCCTGGGCCAGGCTGGCGATGGATCTGAAGACGGCCCTCGAAACGGAGACCCCCATGACGAAGCCCGACTTTCTCCTCGAAACCTTCATCCGCACGACGCCGGAGCGCCTTTGGAATGCCCTGCTCGACCCGGCGATGACGGAAAAGTACTACATGAACAGCCGAGTCGAGACCGACGGCGCGGTTGGCTCCCAACTGCGTTATGTCTGGCCGGACGGAAAAACGATGCTCGACGGCAAGATCATCGAGGCCGATCCGCCGCGTCGCTTGAAGGCGACGTTCCAGCCCAAATGGGACGAGGATCAGCATCCCGTCTCGACGGTCACCTTCGAGATCGAGGCGCAGGGCGAAGTCTGCAAATTCACCATCACGCATACCGATCTCGTCAAGAGCGCCGAGGGCATTCGGACCGGTTGGGCGAAGATCGCCAGCGGCCTGAAGACGCTTCTGGAAACCGGCGAGCCACTCCCCTCAGCGGCGTGAGCTTGGTAAAGGCGGTTGACGCGGCCGCCAGCTTCACGGCGATACTGCCGGGTGATTCTTCCCACCCGGCAGGCGGCTCATGTCATCGACGTTCTGGCTGACGACATTGGCGATGGTCGCCTTCGCCGGCAATTCGATCCTTGCCCGACTGGCGCTCGGCGACGGCGCCATCGACGCCGCGGGGTATACCGGGGTGCGGCTCGCGTCCGGCGCGGCGGTGCTGGCGCTGCTGCTCGTCAACGCCAACCGGAATTCATCCCCGACAGTCCGGCTGCCGGGCGGCTGGCCCTCGGCGCTGGCCCTGTTCGTCTACGCCGTGGCGTTTTCCTATGCGTATCTGCAGCTCGGCGCGGCGGTCGGCGCGCTGGTGCTGTTCGCCTCCGTGCAGGCGACGATGATCGCATGGGGCCTGATTAGAGGCGAACGGCCTGGCCTTTCAGAGATCGCCGGACTGACGATCGCCTTCGCCGCTTTCGTCTACTGGATCGCGCCGGCGCTGGTGACACCGGCTCTCCTCGGAACCGTCCTGATGATCGCCTCGGGCGTTGCCTGGGGCGTCTATTCGCTCCGCGGGCGCGCGGCAACGGACCCGATGGGCGAGACCGCCGGCAACTTCATCCGTACCGTGCCGCTGGCGATCCCGCTGATTGCGCTCTCCGCGTTCCAGAGTGGCATGACGATCGCCGGAATCGTCATCGCCACCGCCTCCGGCGCGGTTACTTCCGGCTTGGGTTACGTCCTCTGGTATCGGGCGCTGCCCGGCCTGACGGCGACGCGTGCGTCCATCGTGCAGCTCACCGTGCCAGTGATCGCTGCGCTGGGCGGCGTATTGTTTCTCGCCGAGGCGCTGAACCTGCGCTTCGTGCTGGCGGCAACGCTCATTCTCGGCGGTATCGCGCTGGCGCTGCTGGTCAGGAAGGGTTGATCGTCGGCTCCTTCACCCGAGAGCAGGACCGACGGCTCTATGCAGGAGCTGACCGCGTCCGATCTTTCGTTTCGCGATCCGTCGGCTCCTCCTGGGTGGGGAGCGCGCAACGGTTATGGATGTCGGTCGCAGCGATGGCGGCGTGTCCCATGGCGACGACGATCTGGTCGAGCCCGCGCACAACCGCGCCGGCGGCATAGAGCCCCTCGACGTTCGTGCGGTTGTGCTCGTCGACGCTCAACGCCCCGTCTGCGTCATGTTCCGCGCCGAGAGCCACGGCCAGTTCGGATCGCAGCGTCAGCCCCAGTGCCGAATAGACGAGATCGAACTGGTGTTCGGCTCCGCTTTCCAACCGTATCGCGGCAATCCGGTCACCCTCGACCCGAAGCTCACCGATTGGTTCAGTCACGACCTTCACCCCATGTCGGTTGGCCAATTGCCATTCCTCGCCATCGAGCTCCATCTGGACGCCGAGCGTCAGGAAGGTCACGTCGCGCGAATAGGTCCGCGCCACGAATGCGGCTTCGCCAAGCCCCCGCGCCCCGCGCCCTATGACGGCGATCGCCTTGTGCTGGGCTTCGTAGCCGTCGCAGATCGGGCAATAGCGCACCAGTCCGCGCCGCACCGCATCGGACACATCAGGCAGGTCCGGCTCGATGTCACGGGCGCCGGTCGCGAGCAGGACGTTCCGGGCCGTCACGTCGAAGGACTGACCTTTGGCACCCGGCACGACCTCCACGTGGGCGTGAAAAATACCGTCGTCACGCTTCTCGAGGCGCACGACCTTGCCTTCGGCGATCTCCGCTCCGTAATGGCAAGCGTGCGCGCGCTCGCGCACCAGAATCTCGCGGCCGCTGATGCCTCTTTCGAAGAAGGGAATATTATGGCTAGTCGGAATCCAGGCGGCTCTCGGATCCCCAGCGTCCACGATCAGGCTGCGGCGTTTGAAGCGGGCAAGATAGAGCGCCGCCGTCAGGCCCGCCGGGCCTGCTCCGATGACGAGGCAGTCGAGCAAGGTGTCGGAATCGGAGACGGACATCGCAGGCTTCCTGGTTTATGGCGGAAAAGGGTGATGATCGGGCGGGCGCGCAGCGAAGATGACTGTCTGCTCGAGAACGTCAACAGCCGAACCGGCACCGAATCAGCGAGCAGCTGTGGTGCGGGCGTCTGAGGGATCGGTCCGGATCATGACAGCCAGGAGCAAACTCCCGGGCGGCACGCAGCCCGACGGCGCGGGCGCGCTTCCCGCCCCGTTCCTTGACTGGTTCGCGCGAAACGGCTGGTCGCCGCGACCGCATCAGCTTGATCTTCTGGGGCGCGCCGAGGCAGGCGCCTCGGTGCTGCTCATCGCCCCCACCGGGGCCGGCAAGACCCTAGCCGGCTTCCTGCCCTCGCTCGTCGATCTGCATCGTCGTGGCCCCACGAAGCCGGGAACGCGGCCGCGCGGCGTCCACACGCTCTACATTTCGCCGCTGAAGGCGCTCGCCACCGACATCCGCCGCAACCTGGAAAGGCCCGTCGCTGAGATCGGCCTCGACGTTTCGCTTGAGACGCGTACCGGCGACACCTCGCAGGTGCGCCGCCAGCGCCAGAAGCTGAAACCGCCGGACATCCTCCTGACCACGCCGGAGCAACTCGCCCTGCTGATCGCCTCGAAGGATGCGCGCGGCTTCTTCTCGGATCTTCGCTGTGTGATCTTCGACGAGTTGCACTCGCTAGTCACCTCGAAGCGCGGCCATCTCCTGTCGCTCGGTCTGGCGCGATTGAGACAGCTTCGGCCTGACCTTCAGACCATCGGCTTGTCGGCGACGGTCGCCGAACCCGACGAACTGCGCCGCTGGCTGGTCGCACAGCCGGCCGATGCCGCCCCGATGGCTGACTTGATCACGGTCAAGGGCGGTGCCAAGCCGGACATCAGCATCCTCCAATCCGAGGAGCGCGTGCCCTGGCAGGGGCACGGGGCGACCTACGCCATGAAAGAGGTCTATGAGGCGATCCGCGCGCATCGCACGACGCTGTTGTTCGTCAACACCCGCAGCCAGGCAGAGCGGCTGTTCCAGGAACTCTGGCGGATCAACGACGAGACACTGCCGATCGCGTTGCATCACGGCTCGCTCGACGTCGCCCAGCGCCGCAAGGTCGAGGCGGCGATGGCCGATAACCGGCTGCGCGCCGTCGTCGCGACCTCGACGCTCGATCTCGGTATCGACTGGGGCGACGTCGATCTCGTCGTCCATGTCGGCGCGCCGAAGGGCGCGTCCCGCCTCGCCCAGCGGATCGGCCGTTCGAACCACCGCATGGACGAGCCCTCCAAGGCGATCCTGGTGCCGGCCAACCGCTTCGAGGTGATGGAGTGCCAGGCGGCGCTCGACGCCAACTATCTCGGCGCGCAGGATACGCCGCCGCTGAGGGACGGCGCGCTCGACGTGCTCGCCCAGCATGTTCTCGGCATGGCCGTCGCCGAGCCGTTCCGCGCCGACGCCCTCTATGACGAGGTGACGACGGCCGCGCCCTACCGCGATCTCGACCGCGAGACGTTCGACCGGATCGTCGATTTCGTCGCCACCGGCGGCTACGCGCTCAAGGTCTACGAGCGGTACGCCAAGATCAAGCTGACCGAGGACGGCACCTGGCGCATCACCCATCCGCGCGTCGCCCAGCAATACCGGATGAACGCTGGCACGATCATCGAGGCGCCGATGCTCGCCGTCCGGCTGATCCGGCGCAAGACGCGGAGCGCGATCGGCCGCGGCGGGCCGGTCCTCGGCAAGATCGAGGAGGGCTTCGTCGAGAGTCTGGCGATCGGCGACACCTTTTCCTTCTCCGGCATGGTGCTGCGCTTCGAGGGCCTTCGCGAGAACGAGTGCTATGTCTCGAAGACCGTCGCCGAGGACGCCCGGATCCCGGCCTATGCCGGAGCGAAATTCCCCCTGACCACCTATTTGGCGGAACAGGTGCGCGCCATGCTCGCCGACCCGGCCCGCTGGGGCGCGCTTCCCGAACAGGTAGCGCAATGGCTGGCAATCCAGCAGCGCAAGTCGGTCATCCCCGGAGCGAACGACCTGTTGATCGAGACCTTTCCGAACGGCCAGCGCTTTTTCATGGTGCTCTATCCCTTCGAGGGGCGCCTTGCCCACCAGACCCTTGGCATGTTGCTCACCCGCCGGCTGGAGCGGGCACGCGCCAAGCCGCTGGGCTTCGTCGCCACCGACTACGCGGTCTCGATCTGGGGCAAGGGCGATATCGGCGCGATGATCGCCGACGGGAAACTCTCGCTCGACACGCTCCTCGACGAAGACATGCTCGGCGACGATCTGGAAGCCTGGATGGCCGATTCCTGGCTGCTCAAACGCACCTTCCGGCAATGCGCGGTGATCTCGGGGCTGATCGAAAAGCGCCATCCCGGCCAGGAGAAGACCGGACGGCAGATGACCGTCTCGGCCGATCTGATCTACGACGTGCTGCGCGCCCACGAGCCCGACCACATCCTCATGCGAGCGACCTGGGACGACGCGGCGACGGGGCTTCTCGACGTCCGGCGGGTGTCGGACCTTCTCGCCCGCATCAAGCACCACATCGTCCACAAGAATCTCGACCAGGTCTCGCCGCTGGCCGTGCCGATCATGCTGGAGATCGGCCGCGAAAGCGTCATGGGCGAGGCGCGCGACGAGGTCTTCGCCGAGGCGATGGAGGCGGAGCTGGTTCGGGCGGCGCTGGAGTAGCGTCCGCCTACCTGAACATCAGCACCGGCCGAAGGCAGGCACGGACGATCTCGCTGGTCGTCGAGCCGATCAGGAAGTTGCGGATGCGCGAGTGGCCATAGGCGCCCATGACGATCAGATCGACGTCGTCGCGCTTCACATGGGCGGCGATCACCTCGTCGGGCTCGCCCTTTTCCAGCGTCGCGGTCACGTCGTAGCCGGCCTCGCGCAGCCGCGCGGCCGCGCGATCCAGCCGCTCATCCAAACCCTTCGTCGACACCATGACCAGTTCGCAGGCCGCGCCCTTCAACAAAGCGCTGGTGACGAGATGGTCGATCGCCTTCGTCGCGCTCGGGCCGCCATCGAAGGCGACGATAAACCGGCGAATCGGCCGAAAGGCGCGCGCGGCGACGAGAACCGGCTTTGTCGAGGCGCGCAGCACCCGCTCCAGATTGGAGCCGAGATGCAGCTTGGCGAAATCCGCCGCCTCGCCGCGCTTGCCGATAACGACGAGATCGGCGTCCTTTTCGAACTCGAGCAGCGTGTCGACGACATCGCCGGAGCGCAGCCGCTCCTCGACCGCCGAGACGCCCTTTTCGTTCAGGCGCGCGCCGGCCTCGGCCAGCACCAGACGGCCGCGCTTGCGCGCCAGCTTGCCCTTCTGCTCGTCGAAGTCGGCGAGTTCCTTGAGCAGCGTCTCGCGCTCGCCGAGATCGAGATTGCCGGACAGGTCGGCGGGCGCCGAGGGAGTATCCCGGCGGCCGATGATATGCATCAGTTCGACCGGGGCGCCGAGCCTGTCGGCGGCCCAGGCAGCGTTGTCGCAGACGCTCTGGGTGTATTGCGAGCCGTCGACCAGCGCGAGAATCTTGCTCATACCGTCCTCCCTCAGTGCCCTGGCAACTCGTCCAGCGCGCCCGGCTTATCATGCACGCCGAGACGATCAACCAGCGTGCTGCTCGCCTCGTTCATGCCGAGCACCTGGACGTCGGTGCCTCCGCGACGGAACTTGATCACCGCCCGGTCGAGCGCGCCGACCCCGGACAGGTCCCAGATATGGGCGCGTCCGACGTCGATGGTGACCTTGTCGACGGCTTCCTTGAAGTCAAAAGCAGCGACGAAATCCTCGACCGAGGCGAAGAACACCTGACCCTCTACGCGATAGGTCCGGTGCGTCCGATCGTCCGACAACTTCGAGGTCACAGCGAAGATCTGCGAGACCTTGGAGGCGAAGAAGATGCCCGACAGCATGACGCCGACGAGAACGCCGATGGCCAGATTGTGGGTCCATACGACGGTGATCACGGTGGCGAGCATCACCGCGCTGGAGCGGCGCGGATGGGTGCGCAGATTGACGAAGGAGTCCCAGCTGAACGTGCCGATCGAGACCATGATCATGATCGAGACCAGCGCTGCCATCGGGATCACCGCCACCCACTCGCCGAGCGCGACGATGAGGAACAAGAGCGTCACCCCCGCGAAGAGGCAGGAGAGCCGGCCGCGGCCGCCGGATTTCACGTTGATGACCGACTGGCCGATCATCGCGCAGCCGGCCATGCCGCCGAAGAAGCCGGTGACCGTGTTGGCGATGCCCTGCCCGTAGCATTCGCGGTTCTTGTTGGAGCCGGTGTCGGTCAGGTCGTCGACTACCGACGCGGTCATCAGCGATTCCAGCAGACCGACGATCGCGATCCCGGCCGAATAGGGCAGGATGATGCGCAGCGTCTCCAGCGTCAGCGGCACGTCGGGCATGAAGAAGTAGGGTAGCGTCGAGGGCAATTCGCCCATGTCGCCGACGGTGCGCAGATCGAAGCCGAAGAACAGCGATACGGCAGTCAGCACCACGATGGTGACCAGCGGCGACGGCACGGCGGTGGTCAGTCGCGGCAGGAGATAGATGATCGCCAGCCCCGCCGCGACCATGACGTAGGTCATCCACGGCACACCGACCAACTCGGGAATCTGGGCGAGGAAGATCAGGATCGCCAGCGCGTTGACGAAACCGGTCATCACCGAGCGCGACACGAAGCGCATGGCGTCGCCGAGGCGCAACAAGCCGGCGACAAGCTGCAACAGGCCGGCGAGGATCGTCGCGGCGAAGAGATATTGCAGGCCGTGATCGGCGACCAGCGTCACCATCAGGACAGCGGTCGCAGCGGTCGCCGCCGAGATCATGCCAGGCCGGCCGCCGAAGATCGCGGTCAGCACGGCGATCGAGAAGGAGGCGTAGAGCCCGACCTTCGGATCGACGCCGGCGATGATCGAAAAGGCGATGGCCTCGGGGATCAGGGCCAGCGCCACGACGAGACCGGAGAGGAGATCACCACGGACATTGCCGAACCAGTCGGCATAAAGATTGCGAGTCGAGAACATCGGCTCCGAAGACGTCTGGACGCCAAATCGCCGCGACGGACCGGGCGATGGTGCCGCGGAACGGTTCGGTCAATATGGCGTCTGGATTGGCCGGGGGATTGGCGCCCGGCATAGCCACCCGCGCGGAGCGGATCCTTATGTGCGGCGCACTCATCGCCGATCGCGGCGCTCAAATCAACCCATGACGTTGCGAGACGCTGTGTCGCCTTGCCTTTGCCCGAATGAAGGGTTCGATAGGAACGAAACGCGAATCACCGGACTATGACGGATCACTGCGAATGAATGCGCTGGCGCGGCGAATGCGGCAAACCGAGTGCGAGGCGCTGGAAACGACACTTGCCGGCGAGGCGGTCGTCTGCGACCCGTCCGGCGTGCTTTACGCGCCGTCGGAGCGCCTGCTGATCGTATCGGACCTGCATCTGGAAAAGGGCGCCGCCTTTGCCCGGCGGGGCAGTTTTCTGCCGCCTTACGACACCGCCGCTACCTTGGCGGTGCTCGGCGCGGCGCTCGCCCGCTACGACGCGCGGCGCGTCATCTGTCTCGGCGATTCCTTCCATGACCGTCACGGCGCGGCCTTCATGCCGGCCACCTACCGCGAGACTCTCGCCGGCCTGATGGCCGGGCGCGAGTGGATCTGGATCACCGGCAATCACGACCCCGAGCCGCCGGCGCGGATCGGCGGCGAAACCCTTTCGGAGATCGCCGTCGGGCCGTGGCTCTTCCGGCACGAGCCGAGCCGGGACTATCGAAGCGGCGAAGTTGCCGGGCATCTGCATCCGATCGCCCGCGTCGCCGGCGCGGGCCGCTCGACACGCGGCGCGTGCTTTGCCAGCGACGGCAACCGGATGATCCTGCCGTCCTTCGGCGTCACCACCGGCGGGCTCAATGTGCTCGACCGCGCCTTTCACGGCCTGTTCGACCTTCGGTTCGCCAAGGCCTACGTGATCGGTCTGGCGCGTATCTACCCAATTGGCTTCCGCGCGCTCTGCCACGGATAAGACGCCCGGATACGCCTCAAAAGGTCGCGGCAAAGGCGACGAGCTGGCACAGAACCACGACGGCGGTGAGCACCAGCCGCAGCCGGCCGAACCAGGGGGGCAGTTGGTGCCGCTGCGCCGCTAAAATATCCCACGCACCTTGCAGCGCGAACGCCGCCGCGAAACCGGCAAAGATCCAAGGGCTCGGCACGAACAGCAAGATCCAGCCGGCCAGCGACGGCAGCACGGAGAGGATCAGCACGCGGCGCCGATGCGCGGGCGACGCCATCCCGATCCCCCAGCGGATACCGCCGAGAAAGGCCAGGATCGTCGCCGAATAGCCGGAAAACGCCAGGACGAGCATCGGATAGGCGATGAACGACCGACCGGCATAGGCAAGGAGCGCCGTCATCAGCACGAACGGAATCAGTCCGAGGACGCCGAGCGTCCACGCCGTCTTGTGGGAGGCTCTTGCCGAGGACGAGGCGGGCGGGGAAATGGCGCCAATCTGCGGCGTAGGGCGTTCGCTTGGGCGAAAATCTTGGTTCGTCATCGACGGATAACTTAGAGCACCGGACGATAATATGAACGCGTTCTGCCAGAGCGATTTCGGGACAAGGTCGAGGGGAGCGGCGCAGGCCGTAGCGGCGCTACGGCCAAGACGAGCCCCGACGGAATTGACCCGAAAGCCCTTGGCCCACCGATCGCCCCGTGCCGGATGGCGCGGAAAGGCCGATCGGCAGGTTTTCAAAGCTGCCGTTTGCCGGAGGCAAACAGGCGGGCGGGTTTCCGATCGCCGGGCGCCCACTTTGTCGGACGGCTCGGCCGTAGCGCCGCTACGCTCATCGCCGCCCTCCGCGTGGATCGCCTCGGCGAGCCGAGAAACAGAACTGCGTCCATATTATCGTCCGATGCTCTAATCGCGCTTGAAAACGATCCGTCCGAACCATCCGGTGAAAATCGCCAGCGCCACCGCGAACAGCCCATAGAGAAAGCCGTAGCGGGTGGCGAAATCGTCGATCAGGCTCTCGAGACCCGTCTTGACCACGACCAGCCTCTCCGAATCGCCGCGAATGAACACACCGCTGCGGAACAGATAGGCCCGCACCGTATGCCGGCCAACCGGAAGATCGGCGGGGAGCCGCAGATCGGCGCGAAACAGCGTCGGACTGACGAATTCGACACTGCCGAAGCTCTGGTTGTAGAGGCCGGACTCCATGCGGATCCGGCGCAGCGCGCTCGCATATTGATCCCGGTTGACCACAGCGTCGCCCTCGCCGTCGACAGCGGATTCGCCGATGATCACCTGGCCGACCGGTTCGGTGGCCATTGCCGCGCCCACGGTCTCGGGATCGCGGATGTTCAGCCGCAAATCGTCGATCCCCAGGGAGAGGCTGACGCGCAGACTCTCGCGCGTGATATCCGACAGCGGCCGGGTCGATGCGAGCGCATAGGATTCAGGGGAGGCGTTGAAGGTTTCCGACCCCCGGTTGATCCATATTCCGAGAGTACGCTCCTTCTTGCGCACCACGACCGGCCGGCGCGGACCGACGAGTGCGACGACGATATCGTAGCGTTGCTGCCGCAAGAGACGGGCGTCGGCATTGTCGAGCGCCCCGAAGACCACGAGCCGCGCACCGGTAAAATCCGACGTGATGGCGATCTCGTTGGTCGATAGGCCGATTTCGAAACTTTCCACCTGTTGCGCTCTAGCCGGGCCAAGCAGCGCGACGATCACCATCAGTGCGGCCGCAATGCCGCCGGACGAAGGGCTGAGGCTGTGCGTGCGGGTGCGTTGACGGCCGGTCATCCTCACTCTCCAGTGGGCGAGCTGATGGAATAAAATTCGGTTGGCGTGATCACCAGTTCGAAGCCGAGGCGCAGACCGACGGCCAGGACGAGCAGGGCAAGCAGGGCTCGCAGCTGGTCGCCGCGCAGCCGCCGCCCCGCCGCGGCGCCGAATTGCGCCCCGACTACGCCGCCGAGCATGAGGAGGAAGGCCAGCACGATGTCGATGGTGAAATTCGTCGCCGCCTGGAGAACCGTGGTGACAGCGGCCGTGAAAATGATCTGGAACAGCGACGTTCCGATCACGACATTGGTCGGAACCCGCAAGAGGTAGATCAGCGCCGGCACCATGATGAAACCGCCGCCCACGCCCATGATCGCGGCAAGGATGCCGATCAAAAAGCCGAGGCCCAGCACCGGGATCACCGAGACATAGAGTTTCGAGCGCTGGAACCGCATCTTCAGCGGTAGCCCGTGCACCCAATTGTGCTTGCCCGAGCGACGAAATTCGCCGCTGCCGCCGCCCGATACCCGTCGCATCGACTGGATGCTCTCAACCAGCATGAGCCCGCCGACACCGCCGAGGAAGATGACGTAGAGAAGCGAGACGACCAGATCGAGCTGGCCGATTCGGCGCAGCAGGGTAAACAACGCCACGCCGGCCACCGAGCCGACGGCGCCGCCGAGGAGAAGCACGCCGCCGAGCTTCAGGTCGATCGTCCCGCGCTTGTAATGGGCGAGCGCGCCGGAAAATGACGATGCGATGACCTGATTGGCGCCCGTCGCCACGGCGACCGCGGGCGGCACGTTGTAGAAGATCAGGAGCGGCGTGATCAGAAAGCCGCCGCCGACCCCGAACATGCCGGAGAGAAAGCCGACGGCCGCCCCCATCCCGATAAGGACCAGGATGTTGACCGAAATTTCCGCAATCGGAAGGTAAAGGTTCACGGCGGGTCGGCTCTTTGCTCGAAGGAGCCAGAAAGACTAACGGGCCCAACCGTCTTGGCCCGAACCCCCGCGCCTGTCAAACGCCGATGTGTGTCAGGGTCAACGGCGCGGCCGTTGACCCTGTGGAGACTGGAGCATCGGACCAAATAGTAGAATCCGGCTGTCGGATAAATTCGATGCTAGAATGAGCGTTAGAGCGGCCTATGCGCGTCCGTGTGACTGCACGGCGCTCTAACCGTCCTTGCGCGCCAGAAGAGCGCGGATCAACGCTTCGTTGATGTCGCCGCTGGGCTGTAACCCCGCTTCCTTCTGGAACGACTTGATTGCCTCGGTCGTCTGCGCGCCGGCGATCCCGTCGGGAGCCCCGGGTTCATAACCGAGTTTGATCAAGATCGCCTGAATGTTGCGGACGGCCCGAGTCATGTCGATCGAAGACGTTTGGATCGGATCGTTTTCCTTGTCGGTCCACTCTTTCGGCATCTCGACCGTGTTGACCGTTTCGTCGCGCGGTTTCGGCTTGAAGGCCGCGACCTTCGCTTCGGCCAGTTTGCTCTGCTCCGGCGTCAAGGATTTCTTGATTTCGTCCCGCTTTCGCCCGGCGTCCTCGTCGCCCGCCGCCGCGACGATGGAGAACCATTTGAACGATTCAATGAAATCCGCTTCCACGCCAGCGCCACGAGCGTAGAGAATGCCGAGATTGTACTGGCTGTCGGTCATTCCGAACTCGGCGGCGTTCTCGAACCAGCGTGCCGCCAGTTTCGGGTCCGACTTGCCGTCGACACCGGTCGCGTAGAGAACGGCGAGGTTGTGCATGGCCCGCACATTTCCTTGGTTTGCCGCCTTCACATACCAGTCGCGCGCCAAAGAGGTGTCGCGAGTGACGCCATTGCCCTTCTCGAAAAGTGTGCCGAGACTGTATTGTGCCGGCGCAAAATCGCGTTCGGCCGACAGCATGAACCACCTCGCCGCGGCTTTGGCGTCCGGTTCGTCCTTGCGCCCTTCCATCAGGCGCAATCCGACTTCGAACAACGCTTTAGGATCGCCATCGCGGACCGCACTGGCGAGTGCCTCATTGCCAATGGTTTCCGGCATGGACGGGATCGCGCCGGCCGCGGCCGGCGCCGTGCCGGCCTGTGCCTCCAGGGAGCGGCTCACCAGCGAATCCTGCATGGCGTCACCACCGGCGGGCGCGCGGGCTTCGCCTGCCCCTGCCGGCCCGGCCGTTTCGCTGTTCTCGGCCTGCGATGCGGGCACAGTGGCGGTCGGCAGGACGAGCCCGTCCGGCATCGTCGACGGCGTCGCGACCCCGGAGGCCTGCTTCGCTCGCGCATCGTCGCTCGACATATCCGCCGTGGTGGCGACGGAAGCGGCGGGCTTCCCGGTCGGTGCGGACGGCTTGGCCGCGATAACGGACGGTCGGGATTCGTCATCGGAATCCGGGCTCGACGTCAACGCCTGGCCGAGTGGCAAGGCCATGAGCGCCAGAAGCACCGCGCCAATCGCCAAAAGGATCGGCTTGCGGCGACGCGAAATCATGTCGGTCAGGCTGACCTTACCGGCCGCTGGATGCGGCTCCGGGCCATCGAGGCTTTCGGCCTCGGCCGCCGCCGCCATGGCCGCGCGGCGGGCGGCAGCGATGAAGTCGGCCTTGCCGTCTGGACCGCCATCCTTCGAACGACCCGCCTGTTGCGCCCGAACCCGCTCGAGCAGCGCCGTGATGTCTGGCGTGCCCGATCCGATCGCCAGCGGCCGGTTGGCTTCCGGTGTATCGAAAATGTCGGCGGCATCCAGTGACGGCGCATCCAACGCGCTATGGGATGCGGTCTGCTCGCGGGTTTCGACATCGGCGCCGAACAGCATCAGTTCGGGATCGTCGCCCCGCCGTGGGAACCGCGCGGCGGGGTCGGCCGTGCCGCTCGCGACCGAGGATTTGCGCCCCTTGAGGGTGCGCGCGAGAACCCCGCGCAGACCTGAAGCCTCGACGGCCATGGCGGAGGTCGCGGCCGCGTCGGTCGGGGCGGCCGGCGGATTTCCGAGGACCACCGGTTCGTCCCGGCGTGTGCGCCCCTTGCCGGTAATCTCGCTCTCGATCTGATCGATGCGCTCGACGAGCTTCAGCAACGTGGAATGCACGGTGCGGAAAAAATCTTCCGATTGCGCGCCGCTGTCTCGCGACAAGGCTTCCAGCGCGCGCAGATCGTCGGAAAGACGGGCGACGTGCTCGCTCTGTCGAAGATCACCGCTTTCGATCATCTGACGAACCGCCTCGTCGGCGGCCGCGCGTGCCGAGACGATGATATCCTCGCGGTGTTCATCGAGCCGGCGCTCGATGTCGGCGAGACGTTGGTCGAGTTCGGGATCGCCGATCGCCGCCGGCATGCCGTTCTCGCCGATCTTTTGCGACAGCCGCGCGATCTGGGTTTCGAGAGCCTTGACCATCTCCTCGTCGACCCGCGGCGCGGAGACCTCTTCCAGTCGCTCTGCGAGAGACTGGAGGCGGGTTTCCAACGCCAAAGTCTTGACGGGATCGCCGTCGCCCGCGCTGACGAGAGTTTCAAGCTGCAGAGAGAACCGCTCGATCCGCTCGGCCAATTCCTGCGCCGCGTTGTCGCTGGACAGCGCCTCGATCCGATCGGCGAGTTCGCCGATGCGATCTGACAGAACCGTCGAATCGCCGTCTTCGGCGAGTTCGTCGACCCGGGCGGTGAGAGATTGAAGACGTGCCTCGATGCGCTCGACTGGGCTCATGTCGATCATGGGCGTGCGGCTCGCGGCCGCCATGATCGCACGTGAGATCTCGTCGAGCCGTTCATCGAGCAGGGCGAAGTGATCCAGGTCCAATTCGTCCTGCTGGCGCTTGGCCAGAGTCTCGATGCCGACCGCCAGCGTATGGACCCGCTTTTCCAGCGGCCCGATGGCGAGGGTTTCCGGCAGTTTGGCGAGAGCGGCCTCGATCTGCTCCATCCGCTCGCCCATCGCTTCGATCTTGCCTTCGATCTCGCGCGAGGCGAATCGGTCCTCGAGCGCGCCCCAGCGTTCCTCGACGGCGCGCATGGACTTTTCGGAGGCAAGCGTCTCGAGCTTCTCGCGCAGGTTGTTCATCTCGGTCTTCAAGAGATCCGACAAACCGGCCCCTTCGCCTGCCGCCGGCGCCGCCAGATATCGATCCTCGAATTCGTCCCAGCGGCGCTCGACCGCCTTGACTTGCTCCTCGCTCGCGAGCGTGCCGAGCGATGTGCGCAAACGCTCCAACTCGTCCTTCAACTCGTGCCTGGCCTTGCTCTCATCTTCCGATTGTCCGGCAAGCTTGGTCTCGAACATGTCCCAACGGCGGCTGACGGACTGGACGCTCTCCTCGCGCGCCGTGTCACCGACCAGCCCGCGGATCGCTTCGAGTTCCTCACGCAGCGAGCGGACCGTCTCGTGATCCACGCCGTTGTCGACCATTCGGGTCAGGCCGTTGTCGACCTTGGATATCTCGGCATCGATTCGGTCGGCACTGGCGCGTTCGGCGATCATCTTGCGCAGATCGTCAAAGGCGGCGCGCATGTCGTCGAATCGCGGCTGCAGACTCTGTGTCATGTCGTCGCGGAGTTCCGCACGCAGCCGCTCAAGCTGTTGGGCAAGGTCCGCCATTGCCGCGGAACCTGCGTCGTCGCCCTTGGATACGCCGTGCCCGTCGGCCGACGGGCGTTGCCGCCTCGGCGCAGCTTCAGGCTCCCCCGGCTCGCGCTCCAGCATCTTCTGTCGCATCACGATCTGGGACACCGCATCCGAAAAGGTCGGACGAGCGGCTTTCGTGAGACCGCCGGCCTCTGCCGGGCCGGGCACCGGTGTCTTGCTGCCCGGCCGCTCGCGCTCCTGCTTGGCAGCCGTGACGCGCGAGAGCCGCTGCTCAAGTTCCTCCAGGGTACGGCTGAGCGCATCGAGCGAGGAAGCCTCCTCCGGCTTCCGACCGTTTCCCTGTCTTGTGTGATCGGCCATCTCAGCTTTCCCGGTCGGCTGGAGCCCCGTGATCGGCTCTGTCTCGTCGGCATGTGCTCGCGCGGTAAGTTCGAAAAACTGACCCGAACATGGTAAATGATCGGTTAACGCAATTACGATCTCGTTAGGGATTAACCGCATAACCCGGCCCGAAACTGGACCGAGAATTGACGCAGCGTCTTGTAACAGCCTCATTTAAAGCGATATTCGGTTCCGGTGCGGGTCCAGCGGCCCCGTTTGACCGTGCTACGTCTTTGCGAAGTGCGTTCTGGAAATTTGCGCGAATACGGAAATCTGCTCATGCCAAACTTGAAGCCAGTCGAAACGGCGGACGAAGGCTCCTCCGTCGACATCGATTTTCTGCTGGGCCGAAGCCAAGAGGCCGCCTCGCAAAAGTCGGTGTTCAAAATCGGCGATCTTTCGAAGGAATTCGGCGTCACCCTCAGAACACTGCGGTTCTACGAGGATCGCGGCCTGCTCTCACCGGAACGCCGTGGCACCACCCGGCTTTACAGTCGCCGGGACCGGACCCGGCTCCGGCTCATCCTGCTGGCCAAGACATTGGGCTTCTCGCTCACCGAGGCGAAGCAGCTCATCGAGATCTATCACCAGCCCAACGGCAAGCGGAAGCAGATCGAGGTGGCGCTGGAGCGCTTCGAGGAGCAGCAGCAAATCCTCTATGAACAGCGGGATGAAATCGAGGATTCGATCCGTGCGATGACCGTATCGATCGACCATTTGCGCCAAAAACTGGGCGAATTGGACGCCTGATCCGTCCCGCTCGGCACCGGTCTGCAACGATCCGTGAAGCCGGGTGAGCCGATTCCGATCGAAATCTCCCCATAGCCACAAACGGGCGCGACCGCCTTGCGGCGCGCCCGCATAATCTCAGACACTGGTGTATGACAAGAGAGCCAGCCGGCGCACCCGGCGGCGAAGACGTCAACGCTCTTATTGACGTTTACGTAAAAGATATTCATACCGTCTCCGACCGATCGCGACGGAGGAATGACATGCCGACCTATCAGGCGCCCATCGAAGATACGCTGTTCGTCTTGAACGACCTGCTCGGCTTCGAACGCTACAGCAATCTTCCGGGATTCGCCGAGGCCTCGCCGGACATGGTCGAGGCGATTCTCGGCGAAGCCGGGCGCATCGCCGGAAAAGTACTGCAACCGCTCAATCAGCAGGGCGACCGCGAGGGTTGCAGCCGCTCCGACGACGGTTCGGTGACGACACCGGCGGGCTTCAAGCAAGCCTATGAGACTTGGCGCGAGGGCGGCTGGGGAAGCCTCGCCTTCGACCCGGCCTATGGCGGCCAGGGCCTGCCGCACACGCTGGCCACCGCCGTTGGCGAATACATGTCAGCCGCCAACATGGCCTTCGCCATGTATCCCGGCCTGACCGCCGGAGCCATCGCGGCCATTTCCTCCCACGGCACCGACGAGCAGAAATCAACCTACCTGCCGAACATGATCGAGGGATCGTGGACCGGCACCATGAATTTGACGGAACCCCATTGCGGCACCGACCTCGGCCTGCTGCGCACCAAGGCGGTCCCGCAAGACAACGGCGGCTACGCCATCACCGGCCAGAAGATCTTCATTTCCGCCGGCGAGCATGACCTCGCCGAGAACATCATCCACCTCGTTCTCGCCCGGATCGAGGGTGCGCCGGAGGGGGTCAAGGGTATCTCGCTGTTCATCGTGCCGAAGTTCGTCCTCGACACGGAGGGTAAGCCCGGCCGGCGCAACCGTGTCGTCTGCGGCTCCATCGAAGAAAAGATGGGAATCCACGGCAACGCCACCTGCGTCATGAACTACGACGAGGCCACCGGCTATTTGATCGGCGAGGCCCACAAGGGCCTTCGGGCGATGTTCACGATGATGAACGAGGCGCGGCTGGGCGTCGGCGTGCAGGGGCTGGCCTTGTCCGATGTCGCCTATCAGAACGCCGTCGTTTATGCCCGCGAACGCACCCAGGGCCGGTCCCTGTCAGGCGTCAAGGCGCCCGACAAGAGCGCCGATCCGATCATCGTCCATCCGGACATCCGCCGCATGCTGATGACCATCCGCGCGATCAACGAGGCGGGCCGCGCGCTGGTGCTGTGGACGGCGCTGAAGGGCGACCTGTCGCATCGCTCCGCCGACGCGGCCGAGCGTCAGGCGGCGGACGACTGGATGGGCCTGATGACGCCGGTGATCAAGGGCGTTCTCACCGATAAGGGCTTCGACAATGCCGTCATGGCGCAGCAGGTCTATGGCGGTCATGGCTATATCGGCGAATGGGGCATGGAGCAGTTCGTCCGCGACGCCCGCATCGCCCAGATCTACGAAGGCGCCAACGGCATCCAGGCGCTCGACCTCGTCGGCCGCAAGCTCGGCCTGAACGGCGGCCGGGCGGTGCAGGCCTTCTTCGCCGAAGTCGGCCAGTTCTGCGAGGAAAATCGCGGCGACGAGCGCATGGCGCCGATCACCAAGGCGCTGAAGAAGGGCCTCAACGATCTGCAGCAGGCGACCATGTGGCTGATGCAGAACGCCATGGCCAAGCCCGACAATGCCGGCGCGGCTTCGACCGACTACATGCATCTCTTCGGCCTCGTGGCGCTTGGCTATATGTGGGGCCGCATGGCAAAGATCGCCGAGGAGAAGATTGCCGCCGGCGCCAACGGTCAGACGGCGTTTCTGGAGAAGAAACGCATCACTGCCCGGTTCTTCATGGAGCGCCTGATGCCGGAGAGCGCCGCGCATCTCGCCCGCATTTCGTCCGGGGCCGAGGCGATGATGGCGCTGGAGGCCGACGCGTTCTAACCTTCGGCGCGAGGAGACCGAGATGCCGACGACGCGCCTGCCGTTGCCGAAGCGCCTGCCATTGCCGAAGCGAATGTCCGTCGCGATGACGGAGGAGGCCTATGATCGGCTGCGGGCACTGAATTCAGACCATGGCCTGTCGAACAATTATCTCCTGACAGTGCTCTTGTCGCGCCTCGACGACTATGCCGACCCGGACCGGCTCGCACGGGTCTTCGACGATTTCATCTCAGAGTATGGTGCGCCGTCGCCAGGCGGCATGAGCGCCCACAAACCGGAGAAACCCGATGGCTGAAGCCTTCATCTACGATCACGTCCGCACCCCCCGTGGCCGCGGCAAGAAGGATGGCGCACTTCATGAGGTGCCGGCGGTGCGGCTCGGCGCGAAGGTTCTCGAGGCGGTGCGCGAGCGTAACGGCATCGACACCAAAACCGTCGACGACATCATCTTCGGCTGCGTCGATCCGGTCGGCGAGGCCGGCTCGGTGATCCCCAAGGCATCCGCCTTCGAGGCCGGCTACGACATTGCCGCGCCCGGCATGCAGATTTCGCGCTTTTGCGCGTCCGGTCTCGACGCGGTCAATCTCGCCGCGGCCAAGGTCGCGCAGGGAGCCGACGACATCGTCATCGCCGGCGGCGTCGAGTCGATGTCGCGGGTCGGCATGGGCATGTCCGGCGGCGCCTGGATCATGGACCCGTCGGTGGGCATTCCCTCCTACTTCATGCCGCAGGGGGTCTCGGCCGACCTCATCGCGACCAAATACGGCTTTTCCCGCGACGACGTCGACGCCTATGCGGTGGAAAGCCAGAAGCGCGCTGGCAAGGCTTGGGACGAAGGCCGCTTCGCCAAGTCCGTCATCCCGGTCAAGGACCAGAACGGCCTGACCATCCTCGCCCGTGACGAACACATGCGCCCGTCCACCGACATGCAGTCGCTCGGCAGCCTCAACGCCTCTTTCGCCATGCATGGCGAGATGGGCGGCTATGACGCGGTCGGCATTCAGGCTCATCCCGAGATCGAGGCCGTGAACCACGTCCATCACCCCGGCAACTCGTCGGGTATCGTCGACGGCGCGGCGGCAGTGCTCATCGGCTCCAAGGCCGGCGGCGAAGCGCTCGGCGTGAAGCCGCGGGCCCGGATCAGGGCCTTCGCCAATATCGGTTCCGACCCGGCGCTGATGCTGACCGGCCCGGTGGACGTGACGGAAAAGCTGCTCAAGCGCTCGGGCATGTCGCTGTCGGACATCGACCTGTTCGAATTGAACGAAGCCTTCGCGGCGGTGGTGCTGCGCTACATGCAGGCCTTCGATATCGACCACGACATCATCAACGTGAATGGCGGCGCCATCGCCATGGGCCATCCGCTGGGGGCGACCGGCGCGATGGTGCTCGGCACCGTGCTCGACGAATTGGAACGTCAGGACAAGAACATCGCGCTGGTGACACTGTGCATCGGCGCCGGCATGGGCACGGCGACGATCATCGAGCGGGTATAAGATGTGCAAAGGTTCCGAGAATAGCGCCCTTGTCCTCATCGACTTTCAAAGTCAGTCTCCGGGTCGCCCGATCTCGAACGAACGCTCAGGCGTAATGGTGACGCATGACCTGTGTTCCAGCGTCCGGGCCGATAGCCGGCAGCGCCTCGAAGGCCGGCTTGGCGAAGTAATAGCCCTGGAAGAGCTTCACACCCGCCGCTTTCAGGTTGACGAATTCGGCTTCGGTCTCGACGCCTTCGGCCAGAACCGTAATGTCGAGCTCACGCGCGACGAACAACATCGCCGCGATGATGGCCTGGCGGGCGCGCGAGGTGTCGATGCCGCGCACCAGCTTCATGTCGATCTTGATGAGGTCGGGCTGGAAGTCGGCGAGGAGCCCCAACCCGGCATAGCCGGCACCGAAATCGTCGAGCGCCGTGGTGAATCCCATCCGGCGGTATTCGGCGATGATGTTTTGCAGGTGGCCGATGTCGGACACCTTCTCGTCCTCGGTGAACTCGAACATGATCGAATCGAGCGGAAAGTCGGCTTTCCGGGCGGCGGCCAATGTCGCGCGAAGGCAAGCCGCCGGCTCGTAGACGGCATTCGGCATGAAGTTGATCGAGAGCTTGGTTCCGCTGCCCGGAGTGAAAAGGCGGCTGGCAAGTTCGATCGCCTTCACCCGGCAGGCCTGGTCGAACCGATAACGCTGCTCGGGTTCGACCTTGGACAGGATCGTGTAGGCGCCCTCGCCCGCGAGACCGCGAACCAGCGCCTCGTAGCCCCAGACCCGCTCGGCCGCGACATCGTAGATCGGCTGGAATGCCATCGAGAAATCGAAATCGAGCGGACGGGACGTTTGGCACCCCTCGCATGTGGCGGTCATGGTTTCGGTTCCTCGCAATGGCCGATCGTCCTGCATCCTTACCAAACAACGGTTTCGCAATTCTGAAAACACGATCGCCTTGTCCGGCCCGATGCGACCGGCAGACAAGAATTTCCTCAGCCGGCAATCGATGCCGGCAGACAAGACCGGGAGCGGACCAATGAGCTACGAGAACTTCACCGTCGAAACCGATGCCGACGGCATCGCGCTGATCATTTGGGACATGCCCGACCGGTCGATGAACGTCTTCACAGCGGCGGTGATGGACGAGATCGACCGCATCGTCGATCAGATCGTCGCCAACGCTGCGATCAAGGGCGCCGTCATCACCTCGGGCAAGACCGGCTCCTTCACCGGCGGTGCCGACCTCAAGATGCTGTCCGGCATGTTCGCAAGCTTCGAGGCGAAGAAGCGCGAGGACAAGGACGCGGCGATCCAGGAACTGTTCGACGGGGTCGGACGCATGTCCTGGCTCTGGCGCAAGCTGGAGACCTGCGGCAAGCCCTTCGTCGCGGCGATCAACGGCACCTGCATGGGCGGCGGCCTCGAACTCGCATTGGCCTGCCACGGCCGCATCGCGGCAGCCGGCGCCAAGATGGGCCTGCCGGAGGTCAAGGTCGGGATTTTTCCGGGCGCCGGCGGCACCCAGCGCGTGCCGCGCCTGACCGACACCCAATCAGCGTTGCAGATGCTGCTCAAGGGCTCCACGCTTTCGGCCGAGAAGGCCAAGGGCATGAAGCTGATCGACGCGGTGGTGGCGGCAGACGAACTCGTCGCCAAGGCCAAAGAGATGCTCAAGGCCGGATTGTCGCCGGTGCAGCCCTGGGACCAGAAGGGCTTCAGGCTGCCCTCCGGCCCGGTTCATTCGGCGCAAGGGGCACAGGTCTGGCCGGCGGTCGCCTCGCTCTACCGCAAGGAGACGGGCGACAATTATCCCGGTGCCCGCGCCATCGTGAAATGCGTCTATGAGGGCCTGCTTTTGCCGATCGACGCGGCGCTGCGGGTCGAGCAGCGCTACTTCACCGAGGTCCTGCAGACGACAGAGGCGGCAATGATGATCCGCTCGCTGTTCGTCTCCATGCAGGAGTTGAACAAGGGCGCGCGCCGGCCGGCGAACGTGCCCGCCTCGCAGTTGAAGAAAATCGGCATCGTCGGCGCTGGCTTCATGGGCGCCGGCATCGCCTATGTCGCGGCGCAGGGCGGCCTCGACGTGGTGCTGATCGACCGCGACCAGGACGCCGCCGACAAGGGCAAGGCGCATTCGAAGACGCTGATGGACAAGCTCGTCGGTCAGGGCCGCGCCAGCAAGGAACAGGCCGAGGCGATCCTGTCGAAGATCACCGCTACCTCCGACTATGACACGTTGAAGGATGCCGACCTCGTCGTCGAGGCGGTGTTCGAGGATCGCGACGTCAAGGCCGAGGTCACCCGCAAGGTCGCCGCCGTCCTGCCGAAAACCGCGATCTACGCCTCCAACACCTCGACGATCCCGATCACAGGTCTTGCCGAAGCCTTCGACGATCCGGAGCGCTTTATCGGCATCCACTTCTTCTCGCCAGTCGACCGGATGATGTTGACCGAGGTGATTCTTGGCGAAAAGACCGGCGACAAGGCGCTGGCGGTCGCGCTCGACTTCGTGCGGGCGATCAAGAAGACGCCGATCGTGGTCAACGACACCCGCGGCTTCTTCGCCAATCGCTGCGTGCTTCGCTACATGTCGGAGGCCTACGACATGCTGGTCGAGGGCATCCCGCCGGCGATGATCGAGAACGCCGCGAAATTTGCCGGCATGCCGGTCGGCCCGCTCGCCCTCAACGACGAAACCGCCGTCGATCTGTCCCTTCGGATCATGAAGGCGACCATGCGCGACATGGGCGACGATTCCGTCGACCCGCGTCATTTCAAGCTGGTGGAGCAGATGAACAGCGATGGCCGGCTGGGTCGCAAGGCCAGCAAGGGCTTTTACGATTATCCGGCCAAGCCCGCCAAGAAGTCGCTGTGGCCCGGCCTCAAGCAGATGTTCGAGCAGCAGCCGGCCGACGGCATCGACTTCGAGGAATTGCAGCAGCGCTTCCTGGCGACAATGGCGCTGGAGGCCGCCCGCACCATGGAGGAAGGCGTCGTCGTCGATCCGCGCGAGGCCGATGTCGGTTCGATCCTCGGCTTCGGCTACGCGCCCTACACCGGCGGCACGATCAGCTACATCGACGGCATGGGCGTCAAGGCCTTCGTTACGCTCTGCGACAAGCTGGCTGACCGCCATGGCGAGCGTTTCCGGCCAACGCCGCTGTTGCGGGAGATGGCGGAGAAGGGCGAGAGCTTTTACGGCCGCTTTCCGCCGAAGACGCCCCAGGCGAAGGCCTGAGGCAAGCGTCAGACTGGGATAATGACTGCGGTCTGCGGCGATCCGGCGCAGCCTGATCACTCGGTTGATCCGGGTGTCGAGCCGAAAAACGCAAAAAGAGTCGGCTTGCCGGCAAATTTGAGTCGGCCAGACCGCTGATTGGCCATAATTCGCGGGTTTAACCTTCGCCTAGGGATATCGCGCATGGCAGGCTAGACGGGCCTGTCGAGGGATTGCGACCTTGAACCGGTGCGGCGGATGAACGTCCGGCCCGAGAGGGGGGTCGGCAAGGAGACGTCTCGATGACGACAGGGGATGGATTGCAAAGCGGGGGACGCGCGAGCGAGGCTGAGCTGTTGAAACGGCTGGCTGAGCGCCGGACCGACTATGAGCAGGCGCAGGCTGAAACGCGTGAAGGCGCAAGTTTCGCGCGCTTTTTCTCACGCCGTAAGCCGAGCGCGGGACTGACGCAGCACAAGCCGAACCGTTGGGAACCTCGTGAGTCGGTAGGAGGTCTGCGGCGCAGACCGGTCGCCGCGTATCTGACGATGACAATCGTGTCGGCGGCGACTGTCGGCGCGGTCGCGCTGCTGGCCATGTCTTCGGGCGGCGATGCCGCCTCCAATGGCCCTGCTGCGATAACCGCTCGTGCAACGGCGGCGGAAAACGCAGCAACAGCCGCGGCCTCTGCCGCGCGCACGCCGGTCGAGGCGGCGATGACGTCGTCCGCCAGCGACACGCGGACGGCGACGCTGGAGACCCCCCGGAAGGTGTCGGCCGAGTCGATCACCATCCCGGCGGCAGAGACCGATGCGCGGCTTCGTCCCACCACTGAAGACCTGCCGAAGAGCACGGCTGACGCTCCCGCGCCGACCAGCGATGCGGTGGCGGTGGCGCTTGCCCTGCGTCTGCCTTCGGCACCGAGAGAAGCCGCCACTGGCATGTCGGCGGATCTTTTGACGACCGGAAGTATCACGTCGCTCGTTGGTCAGCGTCCGATCGTCAGTGCGCCGGTCGTCAGTGCGCCGGTCGGCGTGGATGGGACGCCCGATATGGCGCGTTGGGCGATCCCGGAGACCGATCCGGCCAGCCCGGTCAGCGAGCCGACGGCAGGCTATGACGCTGCAGAAATCGCCGCGTTGGAGACGACGGCCGAGGAACCCGCGGCGATCGAGGCGGCGGCTGGCACGGACGCCGAGACCCCGACCGAGCCGGAGACCAAGTCGACGGCCAGCGTCAAGGTCGCGGTCAACCTGCGGGCCAAACCGGACAACGGCGCCAAGGTGATAGCCGTGCTACCCAAGGGACGTACGGTCGAAGTCCACGGTTGCAAACTGTGGTGCGAGGTTTCCGCCGACGGCAAGCGTGGCTTCGTCTTCAAGAGCTTCGTCAGCCGCAAAGGCTGACCTTGCGAACCAAGATCGTGCTTCCCCATCCGGGACGCGTGTGAACGCCCCGGATGTCAGGTCAGCAAAGCGTGACGTTCACGGCGAGGCCGCCGAGGGCGGTCTCTTTGTATTTCTCGCTCATGTCGACCCCGGTCTGGCGCATGGTCTCGATGACGCTGTCGAGCGAGACGAAATGCGTGCCGTCGCCCTTGAGGGCAAGCCGCGCGGCGTTGATCGCCTTGACCGCCCCCATGGTGTTGCGCTCGATGCAGGGAATCTGGACAAGCCCGCCGATCGGATCGCAGGTTAGCCCGAGATTGTGCTCCATGGCGATCTCGGCGGCGTTCTCGACTTGCCGGGGCGTGCCTCCCAGGACGGCGCAGAGCGCGCCCGCGGCCATCGAGCAGGCGACGCCCACCTCTCCCTGGCAGCCCATTTCGGCCGCCGAGATCGAGGCGTTCTGTTTGTAGAGTGCCCCGATCGCGGCCGCGGTCGCCATGAAATCCACCACACCATCGTCGGACCCGCCGTGGACGAAGCGTTCGTAATAGGCGAGCACCGCTGGAATGACGCCGGCAGCACCATTGGTCGGCGCGGTGACGACGCGCCCGCCCGCGGCGTTCTCCTCGTTGACCGCCAGGGCGTAGAGGTTGACCCAATCGAGCGTCGTCAGCGGGTCCCGCAACGCTCTTTCGGGGCGCTTCAGAAGTTCGCCATGAAGCTGCTTGGCACGCCGACGCACATTGAGACCGCCCGGCAGAATCCCTTCCATGCGGCAGCCGCGTTCGATCGATTCGAACATGGCGTCGCGGATGGCGAGAATACCCTCGCGGACCTGGGACTTGGAGCGCCAGGTTTCTTCGTTGGCGAGCACCAGTTCGGCGATCGACAGGCCTTTGGCTTCGCAGATTTCCAGAAGCCGGTCGGCGGAATCGAATTCATAGGGGGCCCGCGCGTTGGTCAGGACCGGCGCCTCGCCGGCGGCATCTTCGGCCGACATCACGAAACCACCGCCGACGGAGTAGTAGTCGGCGGTATCAATCTCGGCCCCCGCCGCGTCGAAGGCGGCAAAACGCATGCCGTTGGAATGGTGGGGCAACCGCTCGCGCTTGAGCATCAGCAGTTCCTCGCCGTCACGAAAGACGATGCGCTGCCCGCGATCGAGCTGCAACTCGCCCTTGTCGCTGATATAGACGTACAGATCCTCCGCATCGTCCGGATCGAGCGTGTCGGGCTTGAGCCCGGCAAGGCCGAGCATCACCGCCTTGTCGGTGCCATGCCCCTTTCCGGTCAGCGCAAGCGAACCGTAGAGTTTGACGACGATCCGCGCCGCCGCGCCCTTCAGCCCGCGATCGTCGAGGCGATCGAGGTAGCGCCTCGCCGCCCACATCGGCCCGACCGTATGCGAGGACGACGGGCCGATTCCGATCTTGAAAAGCTCGAAAAAGCTGACGGACATGAGGCCTCCCGACAAGTCGAACTCGGAGGGAGCCGGGTATCCCCCGTGTGGGGAGGGTCCGCGGCTAAGCCGAGCATTGCGCCGCTTACACTATCAGGTCGGGCGCCTCCGTCTGGTTTGCGACGAATCCGGCGCGCAGGCGACTCGACTGGACGGCCCGGAAGGAAGCAGACCGGGGACGCTGACCAGCAGGATCAACCGAAAAACCCGCGCTTCTCGGCGGTCGGATCGCGATTGCGCCGCGCGCTCTGACCGACCGTGTCAGCCACGCGCGCACCCCGGGTTCCGATGGGTTTGGCCGGCGGCCTTGTCGTGTCCTGAGCGGTCTGATGCTCCATCTCCGCATTGATCTCCGCGCCGATGATAAAGATCAGCGAGGAAATCCAGACCCACATCATGAAGCCGATCACGGCGCCGAGGGAGCCATACATCGCGTTGTAGTTGGCAAAGTTCTGAAGATACCAGGAAAAGCCGATCGAGGCGGCCACCCAGACGACCGCCGCCAGCACGGCGCCGAACAGCACCCAGCTCCACCGGGCGCGATTGCGGCTCGGTCCATAGCGATAGATCAGGGCGATCGCCACCACGATCAGAAGGAAAACCACCGGCCAGCGCATCGCGGCGATCAGGGTTTCGGTAAAGCCGCGCAACCCAAACAACGACATCACCACCGGAACCACGCCGACAGTGGTGATCAGAACGATGCCGATGAAGATCGCGCCGAGGGTGAAGCAGAGCGCGATAAGATTGAGCTTGATGAAACTGCGTCTTTCGCTCTCGCCATAGGCGACATTCATTGCCTCGAACAGCGTCTTGATGCCGTTATTGGCGCTCCACAGCGCGAACAGAGAACCGAAGATGAAGCCGATCGACAGGGAAGACGGGTTCTGATTGACCAGATTGTCGAGTTGCGCCTGAAGAAGTTCGGTGCCGGCCTGCGGCAAAAACTGACCGGCAAAGGCGATGTGCTCGCTGATCGTTGCCGGATCGTTGACGTAGCCGTAGAGTGAGACGAACACCGCAAAGGCCGGAAATAACGCCAGGAGCAGATAGAAGGTCGCCCCCGCCGCGATCAGCATCACCCGATCCTCCCAGAACGAGTGATAGATTCTGAGGAGGATATCCTTCCAGCCCTTCCAGGGAATCGAGAACGGCCCGACGGCCTCGCGGCCTCTGCCCGGTTCACTGGCCCGGCGGCGCATCTCGTCGCTGGTATGTGCCATGAATTTGCCGTCCATCCGCCGATCCATCTGCTTGTTCGATCCAGCGCCCTCTCGCCGCTGACGGATTGAACCGGTCGGTCATTGAGAAAACCTCTTTCAGGAATAGCATAATCGGGATGTGGTTCCGGCCGAACCTTTCGTCGCGCGAATTCTTTGCGCTTGGGGATAGCCGCGCTATTCCCCGTGAAATTTGACGTTGCGATATGGACAAGGCCCGCTCGGCACTCTATGAGCGATAGAGGTATATATTCCTTTGTTGCTGTCGCCACGAGTCCCGCACGATGTTTTCGCATGACCGGATCTGGGCCGCCATCGACGCCCTCGCCGCCCGCAACCGGCTATCTGCCTCCGGGCTCGCGCGGCGCGCGGGCCTCGATCCGACCACCTTCAACAAGTCGAAGCGAAATGCCGGGGACGGCCGACCGCGCTGGCCATCGACGGAATCCCTTTCCAAGGTCATCCAGTCGACGGGCACGAGCCTGGAGGAATTCACGGCGCTGGTTCGCGGCAGTGGCGATGAGCTCTCGCCCACGCGCGGAACCACCAGCGTGCCGTTGCTCGGCTTCGCCCAGGCCGGCACCGGTGGCTATTTCGACGATGCCGGCTTTCCGGTCGGTCAGGGCTGGGACGAAATTTCGCTGCCGACGACCGGTGACGAAGCCGTCTATGCGCTGGAAGTGTCCGGCCATTCGATGATGCCGCTTTATCGCGACGGCGACGTCGTCATCGTCTCGCCGAGTTCGTCGGTCCGCCGTGGCGACAGGGTCGTCGTGCGAACCCGCGACGGCGAGGTGATGGCGAAGATCCTGCAACGCCGCACCAGCCGCAGCATCGAACTCGGCTCGGTCAATCCCGACTATCCCGACCTCCATTTCGCGGTCGACCAGATCGAATGGATGGCGCGGATACTCTGGGCCAGCCAATGAGGCGGTCCGTGTTGCTCTTGCCCGCTTGCCGGCCGGCGGATGCCCGCTGCCCGGCATGATCCGCGCGCTGCTCATCGCCACAGCGCTGGTCGCCCTGGTCGTGCTCCTTAGCCGTCTCTCTCCGCTCGGCGAGCGGAAAGCCGACGAGCCCGGCGCACAACGGCAGATTACAGCCGGCGAGAGCGCTTCCATCGAGAACCAGCCAGGTTCCGCGGATCGTGCCGCCCAGGCTGATTCAGAAACGCTTTCCGTGGTCACGCCGGACCGTGATGTGACGCCCGGCGGCTTTACCCGCGGCCAACGCGCCGCCGAGGCCATCGCCCGCCTGCCGCCGCGCCCGCCCCTGTCAACGCCGGCGGTCGAGGAGGACGAGGCGCCGAGAGACACGCGGCAGGTCCTTCTTCCTCGCCCGGTCGCCGTCGACGCGGCCCAACTGAAAATCGGCGACGGCACCATCGTCCTTACGGGCATCGACCCGCTCCCGCTCGGCGAGACGTGCGAAGCGGACGCCGGCGCCTGGCCCTGCGGCATGCGGGCCCGAACGGCGTTGCGAGGCTATCTGCGCTCCCGGGCGGTCCGCTGCCAGGCACCGGAAGATTTCGGCCGGGAACCGGAGACGATCGAGAGCGCCTGCACCCTGCAAGGCAACGACGTCGGCGAGTGGATCGTGCGCAATGGCTGGGCAAAAGCGATCGCCGGCGGCCCCTATGAGGACGCCGAGACCGAGGCCCGGCGGAAGCGCCGCGGCATCTGGCGATAAGGACGGATGCCGGCGGCGTCAGCAGCCGCGGCGCCCTTTCCCACGTCGACCTGTTTGCGCCTTCAGTCCTCGCCGAAATGCGGTTCGAGCCGATACCGCGCGTCACCGGGATCGGCGCGCGAGCGGATGTCGTGCGGAGTCTTTTCCCATTGGTGCGGCGCGCTGACGAGTTGCCCGAGGGCGCGCAGCCCGGCCACGGCGGTCAGCAGCCAATAGAGGTAGAGAAGCGGGTAATATTTGATCAGCGTGTCCCGCTCCCTGGCATCGAGGGCGCCGATCGACAGGGCGATGAACGCGGCATAGCCACCGACCGCGTTGAACAGGTCGAGCGCGAAGACGAGGCCCTGATAAGGGCTCGATATCCCGTTGGTCGCGAAGCTCGCCAACTTAAGGATCGCGAGGGCGAGAAACACCGGATGGGCCAGGGCCGAGGCCAGCATCCCCACGAAAAGCAATTGGAAGACGACGAAATTGCGCAGGCCGATTTGCCGCCGGAGCACGCCCGGCTGGCGCATATGGACCAGCCAGGTCTGCGCCCAGCCCTTCGTCCAGCGGGTTCGCTGCCGGTGCCAGACCGCCCAGCACTCGGGCGCGTCTTCCATCGTCGGAGACGATAGCGTCTCGACCCGATAGCCGGCGCGATAAAAGCGCATGCCGAGATCGGCGTCTTCCGTGACATTGTGGGAATCCCACCCCCCGATCTCGACCAGACGGCTGCGAACGAAATGGTTCGACGTGCCCCCGAGCGGAACCGGAAAGCCATGTCCGGAAAGCCAGGGCAGAAGCCGGCGGAACAGCGCCGCATATTCCAGCGCGAAGATGCCTGCCAGCCAGTTGTTCGCGCCGTTGCGCACGACGAGCGGCGCCTGCAGACAGACGAGGTTGGCCTGCCCGTGGCGAAACCGTTCAAAGGCCTCGCGCAATTGGCCCGGATCCGGTTCGTCCTCGGCATCGTAGAGTACCAAGAACTCTCCGGCGGTCAGCGGCAGGGCGTAATTGAGCGCCTTTGGCTTCGTGCGGGGTTCGCAAGCCGGAATCACGACCACCTCGAATTGCGGATGGCCGGCGATGGCGCGCTCGACCGCGCGGATCGTCGCCGCGTCGTCGCCCTCGCAGATCAGCTTGATCTCGATCCGGCTGACCGGCCAGTCGAGTTTTCTCAAGGCCCGCACCAGACGATCGACCACCGCCGCTTCGTGATAGAGCGCGACGAGGACCGAATAGAGCGGCGGCGGCTCGTCCGATCGCGAAGACGCGTGGGCGTCTGCGGACGGGGACTGCCGGCCGATCGCGGCGGCGAGCCGGATGGTGAGACAGGCAGCGAACAACACGCCCGCGATGGGATGCAGGATCGCAAACGTGGCCGCAGGTGCCGAGAACAACGCCAGAAGCAACAGGCCGAATGCCAACATGAGGCCGATCGCCTGGCCTGCTTCCAGAACGGTGCGGGCCGACTGACGGGGCTGCTCGGCGGCGAGGCTGAGGACGGCGGCATCGAGACGCTGACGTTCGCTCTGTCGCGCCATGGCCGATTTCACATCGGCCTCCGTGGTGACCCGCGCCCTGTCCTTTACCTCCGGCCGGCGCCACAGGAAATCCGCCGTCCGGTCGAGACCTTCGAGCTTTGGCAACAGGAACAGCTTCGTCCTCAGCTCATCGTCGCAGGTCTTGACGAGGCGCGGCAAAGCCACCGTCTTGCAACGCTCGGCGCCGATGATCCGGTCGCCCGGGGCGATCCCGTCGAACGGGACATCAAGCGCTTCGGCCATGGCGGCGGCGACAGTCCGCGCATCGGCGGCCCCGCAGGCGACGATTTCGGCCAAGAGATCGGTGCCGTTTCGCTCCGCCGCGGATCGTGCGGCCCTGATTGTCGCGGTGTCGAGGCCGAGGGCGGCGAGCACGCCCTCGCACAGACCTTGTCGCGAGCGCCTTGCGGTTGCCACCGTTTTGGGCGACAGCGGGAAAAGGATTGGGGATCGCGCTCCGTCACCGCGCGGCGGCGTCGGACAGACGGCGGGTTTGGCGGCGAACGCCGCCGGGAGTTGCAAAGGATCGTCGCGCAATCGGGCCACCCGCTCGAGTTCGCGGCGCACGTTTGCGAACTTCGGCAGTCACGGCGCCCTCTTTCATCTTGAGCGAGCGATTACGCAAGGGAAACAAACTTATGAGAGAAAATTTCTCGCTCCGGTTGCTTCTTGTTTTGGTTCTGGCGCTGGCGCCTGTCCTCGGCACCGGCCAGCTTGGCTCCATGGCCGCCGAAATGGAGACGGTGTCGACCCCCAACTTCTTCGACCAGCGTCAGCGTATGACGAAACCGCAGTTGGACGGCCGCCAGCGAATCCGCTTCCTCACAACCACCGACTATCCGCCGTTCAATTTCCTCGATCCCCGGGGAAGGCTCGCGGGATTCCACGTCGATCTCGTCCGGGCGATCTGCGAGGAGTTGGACATGCTGTCGCGTTGTCAGATCGAGGCCATGGCTTTCAAGGACCTCATGCCCGCAGTGAAGCGTGGCGACGGCGACGCCATCGTGGTCGGTCTCGCGATGACGCCCACAACCCGGCAGGAGCTAGCCTTCACCGAGCCGTATTTCCGCTATCCCGCCCGCTTCGTCACCCGCAAGGACCGTCAGCTTCCGGAGCCGGTCGCCGAAGCTACGGCCGGCAAGAGCATCGGGGTGGAAGAAGGCAGCGCCCATGCGGCGATGCTGAGGGCATTTTTTCCATCCGCCGAGCCGCGCTCCTTCGCCAGCCGCCGCGACGCGCTGGAAGCAACGAAGAACGGCGAGATCGACGCATTCTTCGGCGACGGCGTTGGCCTGTCCTTCTGGCTCGAAAGCGATTCCGCGGCCGATTGCTGCGTGTTCTCGGGCGGCCCCTATTTGTCGGATCGCTTTCTCGGAGAGGGCCTCGCCATCGCCGTCGCGCCCAACGATCGCGCGCTCGCCCGCTCGATCGACTACGCCATCGGCCGGATCGTCGAGAAGAAGCGCTTCTCGGAGCTTCTTTTGCGCTATTTTCCGATCAGCGCATTTTAGATCGCGATGAAATAGGATCGATTCGATCCGATTTCATGACCATGATCGATTCCAATCAGTTGGCGCGGAATGCAGGCGGAAAACCGGTTCCGACTTTTCCTCATTCCGCGCTAGCCCCTTACCCACCGTTTCGTCTTAGCCGTATCGCAGAAGCCGACGCGCGGCTGGCCAGCCCGCGCGACGATGCGCCCAATGTCGCGATCACGCCCTGATCCTGCGGCGAGAGATCCCGCCGGTTTGATCCGTATCAAGACCGGAGTCCTTCGGCGCTGCTAGCGTGGCAGTCTACGAATGGGGATCGGAAGACTGGGATGCGACAAAAATCACGACTGGCATTCGCCACCGCTTTGGGAGCGGCCCTGCTCGCGCCGACCCTCGCCGCCGCGCAGTCAGCCGAGGAGATCGCCCACGGATTGGCGCTGGTCGAGGACAATTGCGTTCGCTGCCACGGCATCGGCAAAGCCGACAAGAGTTCGCATCCCGACGCACCGGAATTTCGCACGCTGTCGAAGCGCTATCCCATCGAAGCGCTCGCAGAGGCTTTCGTCGAAGGCATCGTCACCGGCCATCCCGACATGCCCGAATTCATGGCCACGCCCGCACAGACCGCGGCCATCATCGCCTATATCGAAAGCATTCAGGAATAGGGCCGGCGGCTCTTCCGCCTCCATGAGAAAGCGACCGACCATGAATCTCAACAGCATCCATATGGAACTGGCCCGTGACCGCGAGAATCCCGAGGGCAATGCCCATCGGGGTTACGAATTCACGGCGGCGCTGACGCCGGACGGCCATCTCGACCCGGAGGCCTGGAAGACGGCACCGGAGCGCTTTACCGTGACACGGTTTTGGGACGGCGAACGTACGGCGCTCGGCACGCTCACCTATCGCAAGGGCGAATGGGTCTTCGACTATGATTACGAGGCCGACGCCGACGACGAACCCGGTTACCGGTTTGCCCAGCATGTCTTCCGCGAAGGCGAGTATGTCTCCATCGATGAGCCCGGCCTGGGTCTGCGTACCTTCAAGATCATCTCGGTGCGGCCGGCCGTGTAGATACGTGACGAGCGGATGTGCGACCGCCTCTCGTGGCTCGCTCCGAAAGCGCCTTCCTACCGTCGGCCGCCCCTATCAGCCGCCAGGCTGTCCGGACGTCTCACCGCGCGCCGCATCCAGCATGGCAACAACTTCGTCGTCGCCGACCTGGTGAAAATCCCGGTAGTGAATGCCAATGGCATAAAAAGGCTCGGGGGTCGTCAGGCAGACCAGATCGTCGACGAGCGGCCGCAGCGCCACCAGCGTCTCGCGCGGCGCCACCGGCACGGCCAGCACCAGACGGGCGGCGCCGCGGCGGCGCAAGCCGATCAGCGCTGCGCGGACAGTGGCCCCGGTGGCGATGCCATCATCGACGAGGATCGCCGTCCGGCCGGCCGTCGGGACCGGCGCACGCCCTGCCAGATAGGCGTCCCGCCGCCGGGCGATCTCCCGCAGTTCCTTGTCGGCGAGCTTGTCGAGTGTGGCGTCGTCGAGCCCGGCAAGCCGCATCACGTCGTCGTTGCGCACCACCTCGGCACCCTCGCCTTCGCCCTCGACGATCGCCGCGGCGGCGAGTTCGGGCTGCCACGGCACGCCGATCTTGCGCACGATCAGCAGATCAAGCGGGGCCGCAAGCCTTCGCGCTATCTCCAGCCCCACAGGCACACCGCCGCGCGGTAGGGCCAACACCACAGGATCGGCGAGTTCCATCCGAGCCAGCCGATCGGCAAGCAGACGACCGGCCGTAGCGCGATCTGGAAAAGGGACAGGCTCGTCCATTAGGGTCCTCCCGCTGTCAGGCCTGCGCTGCGATCGGCGCGAAGCGCATGGGCACTTGCACTGTGTGCGATACTCCCGGGCAACCAACGCTGCCTTGCGCGAAGTCAATCAATCGCGCAATCGCGCCGGCACCGAATAAAGCGACGGCCCCCAGCCACGATTGAGCCAGATCAAGGAGCCCATTTCGTGATCGGATAAACGGGGGTCAAGCCGCAATCCGTTCACGCATCAGGCAGCGGCTGCCGACATTCGGGAGAAACGCGATGTTCAAGACGATACTGGTCTGTCTGGGGTCGAAGGATCGCGCCGCGGCGCTGCTGGACGTCGCCCTCCCGCTGGCGGAGCGCCATGACGCGCATCTGGTCGGGCTGCATGTGGTTCCCAGCTTCTCGAACTACGCCGGCGGCATGACCCCGGCGGAGGTTCCGGTGGAATTCTTCGAGGAGAACCGCAAAGCGATGCAAGCGGAAGCCGAGGCGATCGAACGCATCTTCGCGGAGCGGACGCGCTCGGCCGCGATCAGGAGCGAGTGGCGTCGCGAGGAGGCTAACAGCCCGAACCAGCACCGTGTCTTCAACCGGCACGCCATGTGCGCCGACCTTGTCATCGCCGGGCAGGCCCGCGACGCCGAATGGGGCGGCGGCAATATCCTGGTCGATCTGGTCATGGGATCGGGGCGGCCGGTTCTGCTTGTCCCATATGCCGGCCGATTCGACCGCATCGGCGATCGGGTTATGCTGACCTGGAACGCCACCCGCGAGGCGGCACGAGCCGCCTTCGACGCCCTGCCGATCCTGAAAGACGCAAGCCATGTCCGCGTGCTGGCTATCGACCCCAGCGAGGATCGGTCGCATACTGGCTTGGCAGCGGCGGACGACCTTGTCGTTACCCTGGCAAGGCACGGGGTCAAGGCGGAGGCGGCAACCTCTTTCAGCGACACGATCTCGGTCGCCGACGACATCCTGTCCCGTCTCGCCGATGACGGCTCGGATCTCTTGGTGATGGGCTGCTTCGGCCATTCCAGGGTCAGGGAGATGCTGTTCGGCGGCGTGACGCGCCATGTCCTGCGCCACATGACCGTTCCTGTCTTGATGTCGCACTGACGGCGACCGGAAAAACGGAAGAGTCCAAGTGATGACCGAGGCCGAATTTGACGTTCTCGATCGCTACTGGCGGGCAGCGAACTATCTGTCGGTCGGCCAGATCTATCTGGTCGACAATCCGCTGCTGCGCGAGCCTCTGCGGCCCGAGCACCTCAAGCGTCGCCTGCTCGGCCATTGGGGCACCACGCCCGGTCTCAACTTCGTCTACGCCCATCTCAACCGGGTGATCCGGGAGCGAGACCTTTCCGTTCTCTACGTCTGCGGCCCCGGCCATGGCGGCCCGGGAATGGTCGCCAACACCTGGCTCGAAGGCACCTATTCGCAGATCTATCCCGACATCTCCCAAGACGCCGAGGGCATGCGCAAGCTGTTCCGACAGTTCTCGTTTCCCGGCGGCATTCCCAGCCATGCCGCGCCGGAAACGCCGGGCTCGATCCACGAAGGCGGCGAACTCGGTTATGCCCTTGCCCATGCCTATGGCGCGGTCTTCGACAATCCCGAGCTGATCGCCGCCTGCGTGATCGGCGACGGCGAGGCGGAGACCGGGGCGCTGGCCGCCTCCTGGCATTCGAACAAGTTCCTGAATCCGGCGAGCGACGGCGCCGTGCTGCCGATCCTGCATCTCAACGGCTACAAGATCGCCAATCCGACGGTGCTCGGCCGCATGGGCGACGACGAGCTCGCCTGCCTGTTCGAAGGTTATGGCCACGAACCCATCTTCGTCGAGGGTGATGATCCGGCCGTGATGCACTGCAAGATGGCCGCCGCCTTTGACCGGGCCTTTTCGCGTATCGCCGAGATCCAGGCAGAGGCGCGGTCCGGCAAGGCCACCGGGCGGCCGGACTGGCCGATGATCGTGCTGCGGTCTCCGAAAGGCTGGACCGGACCGAAGGAGGTCGACGGCAAGAAGGTCGAGGGCTTCTGGCGTGCCCACCAGGTGCCGGTGGCACAGGTTCGCGACAATCCGGAGCACCGCCGCATCCTCGAGGACTGGATGCGCTCCTACGAACCAGACGGGCTTTTCGACGAGGCGGGCCGGTTGCGGCCGGAGCTGGCCGATTTCTCACCCCAGGGCGAGCGCCGGATGGGCGCCAATCCGGTCGCCAACGGCGGCCGGCTCAAGGTCGATCTCGACCGGCCGGATGTCGGCGACTTCGCCGTCGACGTGCCGCGGCCCGGCGGCGTTCAAGGCGAGGCGACGCGGGTGCTGGGCCGCTATCTGCGCGATCTCATGGTGCGCAACCGCGATGCGCGGAACTTTCGCCTGATCAGTCCGGACGAGGCTTCGTCGAACCGTCTCGACGCGGTGTTCGAGGTCACCGAGCGGGTCTGGATGGAGCGGATCGAGCCCTATGACGTGCATCTCGCCCGCGAGGGCCGCGTCATGGAAATCCTCAGCGAGCATCTCTGCCAAGGCTGGCTGGAAGGCTACCTCCTCACCGGCCGGCACGGGCTGTTCGCCTGCTACGAGGCCTTCGTCCACATCGTCGATTCCATGTTCAACCAGCATGCCAAATGGCTGAAGGTCTCGCGCGAGCTGGAATGGCGGGCGCCGATCGCGTCGCTGAACTATCTTCTGACCTCGCATGTCTGGCAACAGGACCACAACGGCTTCAGCCATCAGGATCCGGGCTTCGTCGATCTCGTCGCCAACAAGAAGGCCGATGTCGTCCGGTTGTATTTCCCGCCCGACGCCAACACGCTTCTATGCGTCGCCGACCACTGCCTGCAGACCTACGACCGCGTGAACGTCATCGTCGCCGGTAAGGCGCCGGCGCCGCAATGGCTGACCATGGAGGAGGCGAAGACCCATTGCGACGCGGGGATTTCGGCCTGGTCGTTCGCCAGCAATGTCACAGCGGGGCAAACCCCCGACATCGTCATGGCAGCCGCCGGCGACGTGCCGACCATCGAGGCGTTGGCGGCGGTGGATTTGCTTCGGACCGCCCTGCCCGAACTCCGCATCCGCTTCATCAATGTCGTCGACTTGATGGCGCTCGAACCGAAAGAGCGCTATCCGCACGGGCTGGAGGAAGCCGCGTTCGACGCGCTGTTCACCCGCGGTCGACCGGTGATCTTCGCCTATCATGGCTATCCCTATCTCATCCATCGCCTGACCTATAAGCGCGCCAACCACGACAATTTCCATGTCCACGGCTATCAGGAGGAAGGCACCACGACGACGCCATTCGACATGGTGGTCCTCAACCAGCTGGATCGTTTCCATCTGGCGATCGCCGCCATCGAGCGGCTGCCGGATCGCGGCGGCCCGGCCGGCAAGGAAGCGATCGAGCGTTTTGGCGGGCGACTTGCGGCGCATCGCGCCTATATCGTCGAGAATGGCGAAGACATGCCCGAAATCCGCGACTGGTCCTGGCGATACTAAACGACTTTGGATGCAGCGCAATAACCAGCCTTCCAGCCTGTCCGGTGAAGGATGACGAGCGACGCTGTCCTCTGTCTGAATGCCGGCTCATCGAGCACGAAGTTCGGCCTGTTCCGGATCGGCCTATCGGATTGGCCGTCGCTGGTGGCCCGTGGTCAGTTGAAGCGCGGTAAGGAGGAAATTCGTCTGGAGGCCCGAGGCCCCGACGGCAGCATCGCGCTCGACGAGATTGTGGCGGACGACGCGGCCGATCCGCAGCGCGCCTATCAGCGGCTTCTCGACTGGGCGGACGATCTGGCGCAGCCAGGGCGCCTCGCTGCGGTCGGTCACCGAATCGTCCATGGCGGCACTGCTTTTACCGGCCCGGCCCGGCTCACCGCCGAGGCGATCGCCGCGATCGAGGATCTGACGCCGCTCGCTCCGCTGCACCAGCCGCTGGCGCTGAAGCCGGTCAGAGCATTCTGTCTGCTACGTCCGGATTTGCGGCAGACAGCCTCCTTCGACACAGCATTTCATCACATGCTCCCGACGGCCAACACCCGCTACGCCCTGCCCCGCCGGCTCGAAGCGGAAGGAATTCGCAAATTCGGCTTCCACGGCTTGTCCTACGATTACATCGCCCATCGGCTCGACGATCGCTGGCCCGGTACCACTGCGAAGAAGACGGTCGTCGCCCATCTCGGCGCCGGCGCCAGCCTGTGCGCGCTGAAGGACAGCAAGAGCGTCGATACGACGATGGGCTTTTCGACCCTCGACGGCGTCATGATGGCCACCCGGTGCGGGTCGCTCGATCCGGGCGTCATCCTCTATCTGCTCAAGGCCAAGGGCTTTACGCCCGAGGCCATCGAACATCTGCTCTATTACAAATCAGGGCTGCTCGGCGTCTCGGAGTTGTCCGGCGACATGCGCGAGCTTCTCAAGGCCGACACGACGCAAGCCCGCGAGGCGATCGACCTTTTCGCCCTCAGCGTCGCGCGCCAAGTGGCCATAATGGCGACGAGTCTCAGTGGCCTCGAGCGTCTGGTCTTCACCGGCGGGGTCGGCGAGAACCAGCCCGGCATCCGCGATGCCATATGCCATCATCTTGCCTGGCTCGGCCTTGCGGTCGATCCGGATCGCAACCGGGCCGCGGTGGAGCGGATCGACGCGCCGGACAGTCGCGTCGAAATCCTGATCGTTCCGACCGACGAAGAGGCCGTCATCGCCCGCGACGCGGCGCGCCTGATATCCAGCTAAAACGTCAGCGGCATCGTCCGCAGATGACCGCAATCATTCCCATTCGATGGTCAATAGGCTTTGCTTCGCATTGTAGTTATTGAGCTTTCCGCCCACGGCCCAAGTCCATACCAACTACGATACCACCAGGGTAAAGGCGCTGGATTCGCGGATTCTTTACAGCGACCATCCCGCCATAAGCGAGCGCGTATCATAAACAAGTTTCGTAAGAATGTAGAGGCACACCTTCGCTGAAACGCTCGGCAACTATTCAACGGGCTGTTGGACAATTGCCTAAGGGGTCGAGACCGATAGCAATGATCAGTAAGTTTGAATTATTCCACTTTGAAGCTCGCCCCCGCAACCACTTCCGGCATAAATCGCTTTCTATAGCGATATAAAGTCGAATTTCAGAGCAATCGATTCTGTTCCGAGCGTCATCTAATTGATTTCTCAGAGAGTTTTTTGCGACATTTCGCCGTAGCGATACCACTATTTCACCCTCTTGATTCACTTCGTTTCAGTGCTTCGCCAAACCGATTCTCCAATGGGGAGAATGCCCGGCGGGGCGGACCAGAAACATCAAGCGCATCTACCTAATGAGTCGCTAGGCTCAGGACCTGTTAATTTGATTTGAGATGTGATTCACGGTCTCCATTGAAGGAGGCTTTGATGGGTGATCTGTTTTTGCTGAGCGAGCGCCAGATGGCGCGGATATCGCCGCATTTCCCTTTGTCGCACGGCGTTCCTCGCGTCGATGACCGGCGGGTGGTGAGCGGTATCGTCTATGTGATCAGGAACGGTCTGCAGTGGAAGGACGCGCCGGCCGGCTACGGTCCGCACAAGACGCTGTACAATCGCTTCATCCGCTGGAGCCGGCTCGGTGTCTTCAACCGGATCTTCTCGGCTTTGGCGGGTGAAGGGCCAAGGCCCGAACGCATCATGATCGACGCGACCCATCTGAAGGCTCACCGGACGGCGGCGAGCCTTCTAAAAAAGGGGATGTTCCCCGACGTATCGGACGCACCAAAGGCGGCCTGAACTCCAAGCTCCATGCCGTCTGCGACGGGGATGGCCGGCCGATCATCCTGCTCTTGTCGGAAGGCCAGATGAGCGACCACAAGGGCGCCCGTCTCGTGCTCGACGCCCTGCCGCCGGCCTCCAGCCTGATCGCCGACCGGGGCTATGACAGCGCCTGGTTCCGCGAAGAGCTCGAAGCCAGAGGCATCGAGCCCTGCATCCCCTCATCGAAGAGCCGCAGGACGCCCTTCGCCTACGACAAGACCCTCTACCGCCAGCGGCACAAGGTCGAGAACCTCTTCGCCAAACTCAAGGACTGGCGTCGCGTCGCAACCCGCTACGACCGATGCGCCCACACCTTCTTCTCCGCCATCTGCATCGCAGCAGCCGTCATCTTCTGGCTCTGATCAATGAGTCCTGAGCCTAGTCGCTGCTGGATCAAGTTGTTTGGTACCAGCATGTCATGGCGCGGCATTCGAACGAAGAGTTCCGGCTTTTCTTCACTGATCTGCCGGATCGCTTCGAAAGGCGTTTTGAAGCGTAATGCCTTGAGCTGCTTGGCGTAATTGTATGCGGGAGATGACCTTCAGGACAACATAGACCTCGTCCAGCGGCAGCGGCGCCTGAACCCGCAGAGAGACGATGGCCGCTTCTTCCAGAGTCGATAGGACGCTGCTTTTGTGTTCTTTTGGGTCCCATCGGCTCATCCTCGACGGTCGATCGAGATCGCCACTTCCTCACCGTCTTTTCGTTGATCCCGTACCGCCTTGCGAGTTCCGCGCCCGGAGCCTTCGATCGCTGTAACTCTGCTCGAACGGCGTGCGTGGTCTTGGCGCTGCCGTGAAGAATTTGACCCATAGCGCGTCCCTTTGTGATCGCGTCAACAATACGTCATCACCCCATGGGATCAAACCCTAGGCGAATGATCTTCGGGCTCTCTGGATATCAAACCGCTGATTTGCTGCTGGCTGCTGGACATCGTGAGCCAGTTATATGGGCACCCATCATCGAAAGCATTACAACTACGTAATCTTCGTAAGGTAATGAAAATACTGCGTATTACAAAAGCTTTTGCGCAATTCGACGGGTTGTCTGTCAAACGTCGCGGCGATCCGCTCGACGATTAGGATCGGTTCGCCAACGGTGAGCCTGAGCACTTCCGCGCGTGGTTGATCGACGGGCGCGGCCTTCAACCGTTCCACGACCTCGACCACCCGAACGCCGAACTTGTGCTCGTAATATTCATATGGTGTTTCGAACACCTCGCTCCAACGGCCCCAATCATAGTTTGGGAACGCGTCGTTGCGAACCGCGATGATGTCCGCGATCACGGGGGCGCCCTCGATAAGGCGTTTACGATAGGTGCGTCTGACCTTCTCGCCGCGCGGAATCTGGAGGATTTCACGCTCCTCATCGGATGGAAGAAACTTGTCTTCGGCGAGGATGACGTCCTTTGGAAAGATCTTTGCCCCGTGGTCCGGAACGATTTTGAAATATTGATCGATGGCCGAGGCCGGTGAATGACTTTGAACGAATGTCCCCTTGCCGCGACGCCGCACGATCAATCCGTCGCTGACCAAGCTCTCGAGTGCCTTGCGAATTGTTCCGACGCTGACAGCATATTCCTTGGCCAGTGCCACCTCGGTTGGCAACAAGGCGCCGGCAGCCCATTCCCCCATTGCCAATCTTGCCACGAGAAAATCATGGATTTGAAGATGGATCGGTCGTCTGTCCGGCGTCTCGTGTTGGACCATGGTTGACCCCCCTTTAATTTTCAAGCCGCCTTACCCCAGGCCCGTTTGAGCTGGCAAAGGGCGCGGATGGCGCACGGCCCGTTCGAGCGTTACCCCACATAACTGTAAACTATAGAGTGCACAATAAATAGTATGCAGCACGCGCTCTTTTGATTGCGATGCACTATGTAACAATAGCAATTGACCGCGCTCAATTCTTAATATCTGATCTTAAAAGAAAACAATAATAGGATGCATTGAAGCAAAATGGATGCAATCAAATCCGAAGTTGTCGTTATCGGCGGCGGCGTTACCGGTGTCGTAGCGGCCATGGCCGCAAGTCGGGCCGGCGCCAAGACCATTCTTCTGGAGTCACGGACCTTCGTGGGAGGCAACGCGACGACGGGCCTTTGTCTGCATAGCTTTCTCACCCGCGATCGCCGGCAGGTTGTCTTTGGGATGGCGCAGGAGATCGTCGATCGGCTAATCGCCTCGGGCGGTTCCGTCGGACATGTCCCCTATGACGGGTTTGTCAGCGCCGTCACGCCGGTCGATGGCGACATTTTCCGGATCACCGTGACGGAGATGCTCGCGGAAGCCGGGGTTCAGATCATCTATGGCTGCAATGTCGTCGGAGCGGAGTCGAAAGACGGGCATATCGATTATCTGACGGTCGCCGTGAAGGGCGGTTTGCGGCGTCTCGAGGCGAACTCGTTCATCGACTCGACCGGGGATGGCGATGTCGCAGCCTATGCCGGTGCGGCAGTGCGCCGAGGTGATAGCAAGACGGGAAAGATGCAGCCCGTCTCAATGCTCATGCGCTTTTTCAATGTGGATACGCGCCGTATCGCCAGCGAGATCGGCGAAGTGAACCCGGCGATGACGACGAAGGACGGCGGAGAGCCGTTCCCGGTTTATTTCAACGGCACGTTCAGCAAATGGAACGATGTGATCCGGGAAAGTAAGATCTTTCCCAACGATGACCACAAGGTCTTCTTCAACACGGTCTGGCCGAACCAGATCAACGTCAACACGTCGGCGGTCTTCAACGTCGATGGCACGGACCCCCTCGCCTTGTCGAAAGCGACGGTCACGCTGACGCAGCAGGTTCGCAAGGCGGGTGAATTCCTGAAGGAACACGTCCCCGGCTTTGAAGGCGGCTACTATATTCCCGCGATCTTCGCCGGAGTGCGAGAAACCCGAAATGTGCTCGGGGAGTACGAAATTCAGGACGAGGATGTCCTATCCGGCGCGAAATTCGATGACACCATCGGCGAGATTTGCTTCCCGGTCGATATCCACGATCCCGATACTGGACAGGCCAGCTTTTATGATATCGGTGGCGATGGAGCTTTCGACGTTCCTTATCGCTCACTCGTCCCCAAAGGCTTCAGCAATCTCCTCGTCGCTGGTCGATGTATTTCGGCAACCTCGTTCGCACACGGTGCGACGCGCAACATGGCACCATGCATGGTCACGGGTCAGGCTGCGGGCGTTGCTGCGGCACGCTCAGTCCGCATGAACGCACCAACCGCGGAGATCGATATCGCGGGCTTGCAAACCGAGTTGCGCGATGCCGGCGTCTTCCTGGGTCCTAAGGCGGCCTGACCGGACACGAGAAATTCGGCACCAGACGGCAAAGTCGAACCGGACTGGCTGTCGAAGATCGACGCGCACGAGGCGAATTGGCCATGCGACGCGAAGAGAACAGAAGCATTAAATGGGAGGAATATCATGATAATAACGAAAAAGATGGTCTCCGTTCTGGCAGGTACGGCTTTCGCCCTATCAGCCTTCAGCGCGCTCGCGTCTCCGGCCTTTGCCAAAACGTTGAAGCTGGCCCACGTTCAGCCTGAAAGCCATGCGTTCCATCAAGGCGCGGTGGCATTCAAGGAGGCGCTAGAAGAGCTGTCGAACGGCGAGATGGACGTCGATATCTTCGCGAACGGCGTGATGGGAAACGAGCGGGACCTTCTGGAAGCCCTCCAGATCGGCACGGTCGATGTAATCAGCGTGACCTCGGCTCTGACGGGCACGTTCAATGACGACTATCAGGTCTTCAGTCTGCCGTTTCTTTTCGACAGCTACGAACACGCCTTCGCAGCGATGGATTCCGACGACATTCGCGCCAAGATCGAGCCGGATCTGATCAACAGCGGCATCCGGCCGATCGCCTACTGGATCGGTGGAGCCCGCAGCTATTACGGACGGCAACCCGTCGAGAATATTGATGATCTGGCCGGGCTCAAATTGCGCACGATGGAAGCGCCCTACTATGTTCGCGCGTGGGAAGATCTCGGCGCGATCCCGACACCATTGCCGTTTGGTGAAGTCTACATGGCTTTGCAGACCAACATGGTCGATGGCGCAGAAGGCGGTATCAACACCTATGTGAGCAAGAAGTTCTACGAAGTTGCGCCGAACGTGGCGATGATCAACTACGTCTACTCGGTCCAGCTTCTTCACATTTCGCAGAACACCTGGAGTGCTCTCAGTGACGAGGAACAGGGCTGGGTCCAGGAAGCTGCTCTCCGCTCCAGCGAAGCCGAGCGCAAGTTTGTGCTCGAGGAAGACTCCTCACTCGAGGAAACGCTCAAATCCCATGACGTGAAGGTAACGCATCCCGATATCACTCCCTTTCAGGACAAGGTCAAAGACGTCTATGAGATGTTCCGTGAGGAGTTCGGTGATGAGACAGCGTCCCTTATCGAAGAGATCCGAGACATGAGGGGTGCTCAGTAGGCCGAGCGGTAAGGGGAGGCATTCGGTGGTGATCCACGATCCCGTGCCGAAAACGGATGGCCACGAGGCCATCCGTAAACCGGAGTCGATAATCCTACGGTGGATCGATAATTTTCTCGAATTCCTTTGCGCTGCGCTCCTCATCGAGATCGTCATCCTGCTGTTCGCGAACGTTCTGGCACGATACGTCTTCACCGTATCGCTGCATTGGGCCGACGAGACCGTTCGCTACTCCTTCACGTGGCTCTGTTTTCTTTCGGGCGCGCTCGTGATGCGGTTCGGCGGTCACATGGCGATGGACATGTTCACCGACATGTTTCCGCGGAGGACGGAGCGAACGATGCGGGTTCTCGTCGAATGCGCGGTGATCGCGTTTCTTTGCGCCCTTGTCTTCTATGGATGGCAGATGGCGATGATCTCAGCGGGACAAAAGTCGAGCACCCTCAGGATCTCGATGGTTTACGTCTACCTCTCCGCACCGGTCGGCAGCGCTTTTATGCTCTATTACTCCGTCCGCCGCTTGATCACGTTCCTCCAAGGGAGCGCGACGATGAGACTTGACGAGAAGGAAACGCTTCAGTGACCGTTACCCTCTTCCTTGTCTTCGCCATATGCATTCTCGTTGGCGTACCGGTGGTCTTCGGGCTCGGCATTGCCTCGCTCGCAGCCATTATCTACCAGGGCTTGCCGGTGCTTGCCCTGCCGCAGCGGATCGTTCCGGCGGTCTCGGACAACTTCTCGATCGTCGCAATCCCGCTGTTCATTCTTGCCGGCAACATCGTCGGACGTGGTGGCATGGGCGAGAGAATGATCAAGCTCGCCAATATTTTCGTTGGGCGATCGCGCGGTGGGCTGTCCTCCACCAATATCGTCGCGAGCATGTTCTTTGGCGGGATATCCGGATCGGCGACCGCCGACACCTCGGCCATCGGATCGATCCTGATCCCTGCCATGGTCAAACGCGGCTACGACAAGGCGTTCGCAACGGCGGTGACAGTTGTATCGTCGCCGCTCGGAACGATCATTCCGCCGAGCATCATCGTCATTGTCTATTGCTGGGTCACGGAAGTCTCGGTTGGCGCTATGTTCGCGGCCGGCTATCTTCCGGGTCTGCTGATTGGCGTGATGCTCATCGTGACCGGTTGGATCATCTCGGTCCGCCGCGGTTATGCGGTTTCGGAAGCGGTTTCACTGCGTGAAGCCGCGTTCATCGTGTTCGATGCAATTCCAGGTCTTCTGACCGTCGTGATCATTATCGGCGGCGTTGTGACGGGAGTCTTTACGGCCACCGAGGCCGGCGCGATCGCGGTCGTTTACGGCACGGTCGTCTCCGCCTTCGTTCACAAGGAGCTGAAGCTTGGCGACTTCCGCCCGATCTTGACGGATTCCGTTGTTCTGACGGGTATCGTGGCCCTGATCTTGGCGTTCGCAGGCGCGTTTGGCTGGCTGATTGCATTCGACCGGGTGCCCTATGCGGCAGCCGAGCTGCTTGGCGGCATGTCTCCGGCGATTTTTCTTCCCGGATACATGATCCTGCTGCTTATCCTGGGGACATTTCTCGCGCCCACCGAGGCGCTGATCATCGTGACGCCGATCCTCTACCCCGTCGCATTGTCGATCGGCATGGATCCCCTGCATTTTGGAATGGTGACGATCACCTGCCTGGCGCTCGGTCACATAACGCCACCCGTGGGTCTGTGCCTGTTCGTCGGTTCGGCGGTCAGCGGCTTGCCGGTCAAGGATATCGTCAAAGCGCTCATGCCCTTCTATGTGGCGAGCGCGATCGCGGTGCTCATCATCGCTTACGTCCCACTGATCTCCACGAGTGTGCCACGTGCCCTCGGTTTCTGAAGATAATGCGTGTATCCCACGGCACATCGACTACGTCATCAGCGTCGCCAGTCCCTGGACCTATCTCGGGCACGCACGTTTCTGCCAGATCGTTCGGCGATACGGCATCGGTGTCCGCATTCTGCCGGTCGATATGGTCGATGTTTTCAACCGGACGGGCGGCACTGTTTTTCGCGATCGCGCAATCGAGCGTCGCGCCTATAGACAGATCGAGTTGCGCCGCTGGAGCGGCTCCCTGGCGATCCCGCTGACCCTCGAGCCGGCCCATTATCCGGTGGCGCACGAACCGGCAAGCCGGCTGATCCTGGCAGCAGCGGATATGGGGCATGACGTGCTCGCCTTGACTGGCCGCATTCTCGCTGCGGTCTGGCGCCACGAGCGCGATATTGCGGACGAGACAACGCTGTTCGAGCTGGCTGCTGTAGATATTGCTGACCCGAGGGCTCTCCTAGCACACGCGGCATTATTGGATATCGAAGCCGCTTACATTGCGGCGACAGACGAGGCGGTCGCGAAAGGCGTGTTCGGTGCTCCTACTTATATTCTGGAAAATGAACTCTTCTGGGGCCAGGACCGCTTGGCCTTTCTTGAAGAAACATTACAGAACACCACTCAGCCGCGTTGACGGTCTGGCGCGTGCGAAACCGGCGTATGCGTGATGAGGAATATCGATTACCATTGGAAACGGAGATCTCAAGCGGCTGGAGGCGATCATCGCCGACCGTAACGCGTCTCAAAAGCATGTCTGGCGAGCGCGGATCGTCCTGCTCAGCGCTGACGGCGTCGGCACGAATCCGATCATGGCGACAACGGCCGTGTCGAAGACGACAGTCTGCCGCTGGCAAGCCCGGTTCATGGAAGCGGGCGTCGATGGCCTCCTGGCATGACAAGACCCGGCCCGCCCGGCACGACACCGATCGCCGCCGAGACGGCCGAAGAGGTGGTTCGGCTGACGCAGGAGCCGCCGCCGCATGAGGCGACGCACTGGACAGCGCAGGCCATGGCCAAGACGATCGTGCTGGCTGTACCAGCAAGCTTGATCTGGCGGGTTCGAGCAACTCAAACTGGACGGGCCGCTTCGTTTTACGCTGCACGACGATTGCCCTCGTTCGGATCTGGCCACCTAACGTCAAATCGCCGATCTTGACCTTCACGACGTCGCATCCGCGCAGCTTGCTGTCGATCGCGAGGTCGAACAGCGCCCGGTGGCGCACGCGTCCTTCGCGATCCAGCCAAAAGCGGATCGCCCAGACCTCTTGCGGTTTCAGGGCCCGTCTCGCGCCGACCGTTCGCCCCGCATTCCATGCTCAACGAGCCTTGACCGCCGGATCATATTGGGAATGTCCCATTGTTCTTCTCCACTGGCCAGGATGACCTCGAGAAGAACAGCACAGGAGCAGAAGGGCACGGATCGTTAGGGGCCGAAGAACGAACCCGCTGCGCGGGAGGGCGCCTACGGTTGAGGTAGAGGATACAGGCCGGGTGCAGCGCCTGCATTGAGCGTCGTGCGGCAGCGGCAGAGCATGACGGGCTTCTTCAACAAGGAGCCTGAC
>Ga0209024_1000267_pt1 | contig 105550 bp, 88 predicted proteins | sample AutmiccommunBRH5_FD_187380 | JGI IMG/M metagenome (GOLD analysis project Ga0209024, IMG submission 187380) | Deep subsurface microbial communities from Mt. Terri, Switzerland - Autotrophic microbial communities BRH/5 (SPAdes) (version 2) | ecosystem: Environmental > Aquatic > Deep subsurface >...
TCCAAGCTTGATGACATCCGCTCGCGCTTCAGTCTGTTTCCTCGACGTGGGAGTATGGTTTATTTGATACATGAGCCGTCAGGGTCTGTGGCGCGTTCCCGCCTGACAACTCCCATGTCATCTTTTTCATGCTTTTCTCGTCAATATATCTCCCTGCACAGATATTGCTCTGACGTAATTTGATGTATCAGAAGATGAGACGCCAAAGTAAGGTTCCTCGCTAGCATCTTGCCCGTGTTTTGACATAGCCGGATCAGTCGCGTGGCTTACCTTTAACTGGGAACGGAACAGCGGATAGCAGTGGAGAGGTCTTTTCGTTGCCACGCTAGGAGGAATAGTCGTTCAAGACCAAGAAGCTGATTCGTGCGTTAATTTCCTGAACAGCTGGCATGCCCCTGCTATTGGCTGGGGATTTCTACATTATCCGCCGACGGTTCTTCCGTAGAATTTCTAGAGGCATCTTTCACCTTTTCTACCTTCTCAAAGAAAATTGAGGCTGAAGGAAGAAGAGTTGAGAGGGCCGGATAGACTATTACCCCATCTTCTGGACGGGGGATTCTTTTGAGATCCGACTTTCGAAGATAGATCGTTTGATTTGGATCACCTAACCATAGAATATCTTCATCGGATCCGTAAAAGCTGCATCCAGCCTCATTTCGAACCCGCCCTCCACCTTCATGAAAGAATACAACGCACCAGTCTTTCTCCCGCTCGAGGATAAGTATCGTGGAAGATGATAGCTTCTCAATATAATCATCATCTTCAGCCACCCTCCAATCCGTTGTAGCCGCATGAACAATGGCGTACCAGTCAAACTTGTCGACAGGCCTGGATAGGACGAGAAGCACTTGTGGGGATGGAGAATAATCCATGGCAACAATAGTCGATAAAAACATCAAGGATATCAAAACTTTGAGAATATTATTTCTTACCGTCTTCATCACATCCCTCCATTAATTTATCAAGAAAATCTGCGGTTAAAAACTTTACGTAGTTGCCTTCACTGGGGGATGAATGTTGATCGCCCACTAAGTAAGAATGAGGAATCGCAATCACCAAAGATTCCGCATTTCTCAACTGCCCGGATTGATGCACAGGATAATCTCCGGCGGGCTTCCCATTCGCCGAGATCCAAGATGGTGGTTCATCGCGCATATGCGTATGAACATAATACGCCACATACTTCCCCTTAATGACTGATTCCTCAAGCTTGACGAAATTGCCCGCGTTCAATGGCCTTGCAGGTCCTTTCATAAATTCGCCATCCGAGCCCATGATCACGACAGGGGGTCCGGGAAAGACAACCCCTCCTGCTGTCTCATAATCCGATCCCACGAACATCGCATATTCGCGAAACAATTTAGGATCTTCGGGAATGGGTTCGGTGCTCAGCTTTGCGATCTCAACAAATTTCCTTCGGTCCTCACATGAGAGCTTTCTTAAATCTTCCAGTAAACGTTCTGGCGGAACATCAACCGGTGGTTTTTCAGCCCCCCCACCTGAACCGGGTGAGAACAGGGAAGCTAAGCTCCCTTTCCCACCCCAAATGGAATTCGCCCCATTTGGATCCAGTGCCCCGCCAAAAGCTCGGTCAAACAACCCATTGCCCCCATCAAAGACGTCGCTGACGGCACCAAGTCCTCTGCCGATGGCGTGCCCAATATTCGCGGCCGTATGGAAGAGGTCGCCAACGAAATCCAATCCGACAAAATCGAAAGCACTGCCTATTCCGTCCAACACAAACGACGCCCCATGCACCACATTGGCGGCAGCATCAAAAACCCCTCCGATGACTCCCCCCACAGCGCGTCCGATGTTTCCCATGATCGAGCCCCAAAGGCCACCTCCACCCGGATCCGCCGTACACAATCCACGGTAGTCGGTGAAGTTGATCGGGTCGTTGTTGGCGTAAAGGTAACGGTTGAGGCCGCCGGCTTCGCCCAAGGGGTCCCGGTTGAGGAAGCGGCCGAGGTCGGGGTGGTAGTAGCGGTGGCCGAAGTAGACCAAGCCGGTTTCCCGGTCGGTGTACTGGGTGGCGAAGCCAAAGTGGGCTCCGAGCGCATCGAGGTCGGGCAGTTGTTCGGTGCCTTCCGTCCGCAGTCGCTCGCCAAAGGGGCTGTATTCGAAGGCCGCCGCCGCCACCCCGCGGGTCAGGCCGGCGAGGCTGGTCAGGTTGCCCCGGCCGTCGTAGCCGGTATAGTAGGCGCGCCGGGCAGTGCTTGGATTACCATCATGATCCCCGGCAATCATCAACAGGCCAAAGGATCCGGTCTCTGCGCTCCCCGTGCGCCAAAAGTATTGGGAGACCACCTGGATGTTGTTCAGGTCGGTGGCGTCGAGGGTGGCGACCAGGTTCCAGCCTTGATAGAGGAAACGTTCTCGCTTCTTGAGCATACCACTGAAGCGGTCCCGCACCGTCTTTTCCACCCGTCGGTTCTGTTCGTCGTAACCAAACTCCAGCCGCACATCCCGCTCCGCCGGCAATCCGTCGATCGCGGACTGTCCGGGGCCAATCGGATGATGAAACCCTTCCATGGCAATGAGTCGGTTCAAGGCGTCGTAGGTGTAGCTTCACTGACCGTCCGCAGTCAAGTTACCAGCAGCGTCATAACTGAAACCCTCCGTCTGCTGCGGCACCACCGTGCCCGTGCTCACACTCTGCGAGCCGCTAGCCAAGGTGGCTGGATTATTGGCAGGGAAATGGACCCATCCGGCTCGACATAGCCGACCGGCGCTAGCATCTCGCCCGGGTTTTGACATAGCCGGATCAGTCGCGTGGCTCACCGTTTAACTGGGGACGGAACAGGGGATAGTAGTAGAGAGGTCTTTTCGTTGCCACGTTCGGAGGAATAGTCGTTCAAGACCAAGAAGCTGGTTCGTGCGTTGATTTTCTGAATAGCCGGCATGTGCCCTGCTATTGGCTGGGGAATTGCGGCGGTGAGTGGGAGGGGGGCCGCATCTTCCTCGAAACGAGCATCCAACCCTTTATTAATCAACCCTTACGCTTGATTGAAAGTGGTGGCCAGACCCGGAATTGAACCGGGGACACAAGGATTTTCAGTCCTCTGCTCTACCAACTGAGCTATCTGGCCCCATGGGGTTCCCGATTTGGGAAAAGTCGCGATATAGTCATGCGGTTTTCGCTGCGTCAACCGCCTTTTTCATAGTTTCCTCAGCAAAGGTTCAAGCCCGCTGGATGCTGCCGATGGTGACCTCTCCGGAATGAAACAAATGCGTCGTACCATCGTCCATGCGAATACGCAAACCGCCGTTCTCGGCAATCCCGCAGGCAGTGCCTGTAATAGGTTGGCCATGACGCTCAGCTTCGACTTTTTGCCCCGCTAAAACATCAAACCGTGGCCAGTCACGGGTCAGCGCTGACCGGTCGCCCGAAATGAATCGTGCGTAGGCACCAAAGACCGTTTTGATCACCGTCATGGCGGTGCCATTGACCGAGAGCGGTCGTGAGGAGGCTTGCGCCAAGGTCGTCGCCCGTTGCTGGACCGGATCTGGCCAGAGGTTCATATCGGCGGCGATATTGAGCCCCAAGCCGAAGACCAGATCACGGGTGTGATCGGCATCGACGCGGGCCTCAGTCAACATGCCGGCAACTTTACGGCCGTCGATCAGCAGATCGTTCGGCCATTTGACCTTTACGGGGAGCCCATAGGTACCCTGAAGGCAACGCGCAACCGCGAGCCCGAACCACAGGGTGATCACCGCCATGTCGCGCGGGGGCAACTGTGGTCTGAAGGCAAAACTAGCGTAAAGGTTTCCCCGCTGCGGACTGTGCCATTGCCGCCCCATCCGCCCGCGCCCGGCGGTCTGCTCGTTCGCCACCACTACACAGGGATCCTCCGCCCCCGCTGCCAGGAGGCGTTCAGCTTCCGTATTCGTACTATCGATGCTGGAGTGGAAATAAAGGTCACTGCCAACGCCCAGGCGAACCGCGTAAGCGCGCAAAAGCGACTCGTGCAATTCCTCTGGTTCCGCGGCGAGGCGATAGCCATGCTGGCGCTGTGCCTCAATCTCGATCCCCTGAAGCCGCAGTTTTTCCAAACGCCCCCAAACGGCCACCCGCGAGATGCCGAGGGCTTCGGTCAGAACGCTGCCTGGAACAAATCCACCTTGTGCGCCGAGAAGAGCCGCGAGTAAACGAACATCAGGATCCATGACGAAAGAATGAAGGCTATTGCCAATCGAGGCCAATGTCTTTCCACCGGCTTTGGTGAACGGTCGCTCCGGTCGAAATGAAATCCAGTCCCAGATGAGCCAAACGGGGCAATCGCTCCAGCGTGATGCCGCCACTGGCTTCGGTCGCGGCCCGCTCGCCGATTTGCGCCAAAGCCATTTGCAGATCCGCATCCGAAAAATTATCGAGCAGGATCACGTCCACCCCAGCCTCCAGCAACGGCTCGATTTGCCCCAGATGGTCAACCTCTACTTCGACGATCAGGTCTGCATAGCAGCTTTTCGCCCGACGGCAGAGCTTGGCCAGTGAATCTCCAGTCGCGCCGGTCACCGCCAGGTGATTATCCTTGAACATCACTCGGTCGTAGAGGCCAAAGCGGTGATTCCAGCCTCCGCCGGTGGCGACTGCATACTTTTCCAGAAGGCGATAGCCCGGCGTCGTTTTACGCGTATCCAGCAACCGCGTACGCGATCCGTCCAACGCAGAGACATAGCTCGCGGTTTCCGTGGCTACACCAGAGAGCTTCTGAAGAAAATTCAGCAGAACGCGCTCCGCCTGAAGCAGGACCGAAACGCTGCCTTCCAGCTCCGCAAGAACAGCGCCTCGTTCCACCCGCGTGCCATCCTGAATGCACTGTTTGCAGTGTACCTCTCCTCCATAGGCCTCCAGCACCAGCTCGATCAAACCCATTCCGCAGAGCACGATCGGCTCCCGCGCAACAAGGTGGGCACGCCCCTTGGCCCCTTCAGGAAGCAGCGCCGTCGAGACATCTCCGCGGTAGCGGAAGACCCCATGACGCCCCGCCGGCGTAAGGTCTTCATCGCGGGCATTCTTGATCAAGGTCGCCAACGCCTGGCGCTCGAGTGCTTTCCAGAGGATGCGCTGCGAAAGCTGATTCCGTCGATCTTCAGAGACCATAAAGCCTCCTAGGCGGAATCCGTGAGCGCGCGATAAAGCTCAGGTCTCCGATCGCGGAAAAAGCCAAAGGATGCGCGATCGCGGCGAATTTGCCGCAGGTCAAAATCCGCCGTCAGCACAGCTTCAGCATCCCGCGGTGCTTCGGCCAGCTTATCGCCGCGGTGGTCCGTGATGAAGCTGTGCCCATAAAACAGTTGCCCGCCTTCATCACCGAAACGATTCGCCGCCACAATCGGAACAACGTTCGAAACCGCGTGACCGACCATCGCCCGTTGCCAGAGATCTTTCGTATCCAATCCCGGTTCTTCGGGCTCAGAGCCGATTGCAGTCGGATAAAAGAGAATTTCGGCCCCTTGCAGCAGCATCGCGCGGGCGCATTCGGGAAACCATTGATCCCAACAAATGCCCACCCCCAGCTTGCCGAAACAGGTGTCCCACACCTTGAATCCGGTGTTTCCGGCCCGAAAATAGAATTTTTCTTCGTAACCAGGACCGTCCGGAATGTGGCTCTTGCGATAGACACCCATGATCGAGCCGTCGACGTCGATCATCGCCAGGCTGTTGTAATAATGGTTACCGTCTTCCTCAAAAAACGAAGTCGGGATGATGACGCCAAGTTCCCGCGCCACCTCCTGCATCGCCCGGACCGCCGGGTGTTTGGCAGTGGGCCAAGCGGTATCAAACCATCGCTGGTGCTCTTCCTGACAAAAATAAGGCCCCTGAAAAAGCTCGGGCGGTAAGATGATCTGGGCACCCTGCCCTGCCGCGGAGCGCACCATTCCAACAATTTTGGCCACGTTAGCATGGAGGTCAGAACCAAAAGAGGCTTGGAGGGCGGCAACGCGCACTTTGGGGGTGGTTTCCATCCGCGTGTGTTAGCACGCAATCCTTGGAAAAGACAACGAGAACTTGGCGACTGTACTTCCCCGCCAACAGCCTATGCCGGCTGCTGCTGGGTAATGCAGTGAAAGGAGCCGCCGCCGGTGAGAATCGAAGGCGCAGGCAGAACGACAATTTCCCGATCGGGAAAGAGCGGCGCAAAGGCGGCCTGAAGTGTGGACTCCGGAACCGTTCCATAACTCGGGACCACGACCCGCGTATTCGCGATGTAGAAGTTCAGGTGGCTGGCGGGAATCACCGCTCCATCCGCTCCGAGCACGCGGCCCGGTGAGGGAATTTCCACCACCTCGAGCGGCTGCCCGTCCGCCGTGGTCGCATGCACCAGTGTTTGGTGAATGGCTTGGTAAGTGCCAGCGTTGGGATCCGCATCACCGGTCGCTTTCATGCAGACCACTTTGCCCGGCCCCACAAATCGGGCGACATTGTCGAGGTGCCCGTCGGTGTGGTCATTGAGCAATCCCCGATCCAGCCAGATCAGCTTGCGAATGCCCAGTGCTTCCTTGAGCGCCTCCTCGATCGCGTCGACGGTGAGGTCTGGATTGCGATTGGGGTTGAGCAGGCATTCGCGGGTGGTAATCGCATTGCCCGCGCCATCGACATCGATCGCACCGCCTTCGAATACCAGCGGATACAGCCTGGCGGGAATCCCGGCTACTTCGCAGATCCGGGGCGCAACCTCCGTATCGCCTTCCAACTCATACTTGCCGCCCCAACCGTTGAAGCGAAAACAGGCAGCGCCGATTTCTCCCGACTCGGTGCGCACAAAGATCGGTGCGGTGTCACGCAGCCAAATGTCGCCAAAGCGACCTGGAATAATCTCCGCCCCCAACGGTCCCAAAGCAGCTTTAGCCGAAACGATGCTCTCCCCTTCGTGGGCGAGAATTTTTAATGCTTCGCCCCGCGGCTTGCCGGAAGCGGGATCGATGTCGGCAATCGCTGCGCACAATTCCGTAAACTCGCGCCGAGCCGGCTCCAGATTTTCTTCCCACAGCTCATGGGCACTGGGCCACGCCAACCAGACAGCCGTATGCGGTTCCCACTCGGCCGGTTGCCATTGGATAAACGGTTTCACCGGATTTGTCCCTTTCCGGTAATGACGAATTTGTAGGAGGTCAGTTCCTCCAGGCCGACCGGACCGCGCGCGTGCAAACGGTCGGTGGAAATGCCAATCTCCGCACCCAACCCAAATTCGAACCCATCGGTGAAGCGCGTGGAGACATTCCAATAAACAGTGGCCGAATCAATGCCATCCAGGAACTGCTGCGCCACTGCAGGATCTTCGGCGAGGATCGCGTCACTGTGCCCAGAGCCGTGGGTATTGATGAATGTGATCGCTTCATCCACCGAATCGACGGTTTTGATTGAGATGATGTAATCGAGGTACTCGGTGCGAAAATCCTGCTCCGTGGCTGCGGTGCAGGCAATGCCTGCGGCTTGCAGCGCGGCTTGCGCCTGTTCGTCCGCACGAAGCTCAACCTTGTTTTCCGCCAGCGCCTTCGCGATTTGCGGAAGGTGGCTGGAGAGCGCCGAGGCATGGATGACCAAGTTTTCCGCCGCATTACAGACACTCGGTCGTTGCGCCTTGGCATTCACCACCACCTCTGTCGCCATCGCTCGATCCGCCGACGGATCCACATACATGCTGCAGACACCGTCGTAGTGTTTCAGCACCGGCATGCGCGCGTTTTCCGCCACAAAGCGCACCAGTCCTTCACCGCCGCGAGGGATCAGGCAGTGAATGAATTGATCCAGCTTGAGCAATACACCCAACGCGGCCCGGTCGGTCGTCGGGATAAAACGCACCGCATGCTCAGTCACCCCATGCCGACGCAGGGCCTCTGCCACCAGTTCTGCCAACGCCGTATTGCTGTGAAAAGCTTCTTTGCCGCCCCGAAGGACCACCGCGTTTCCACTCTTCAAACAGAGCGCCGCACAATCGATGGTCACATTCGGACGAGATTCGTAAATGATGCCAATCACGCCGATCGGCACCCGCTTTTTGCGAATGACAAAACCCTTGGGGTGTTCGTAGGTGTGGAGAATCGCACCCACGGGATCCGGCAACGCGGCCACTTGCCGAACACCGTCGATCATGCCCGCGAGGCGCGGCTCCGTCAGCTTGAGGCGATCAATCATCGGAAGCGCCAAACCCGCTTCATGGGCGGCCGCGATATCCCGACTATTGGCGGCACGCAAAACCTCCGCCCGCTGTTCGATCAAGCCCGCAAGCGTATGCAATACGGCGTTTTTCGTTTCGGTCGGTGTGGTTGCGAGCGCACGGGATGCGGTCAACGCTTCCTCCGCGAGTCGGCGAACCAACGTTTCCAGATCCGCCGCTGCGGACGCAGTATCCAAAGGGGTGGACATAAGCCGGATAGAGTGCAACCCGGCACCCCTTCCTTCAAGGCCGAATCGCGAGGTTCCGAAACCGCCTAACCGTGAATCGCGGTAGCTACACGATCCCAATGATCCTGAGGTAGCTCCGCGCCATCAACCTGAACGATGGCTGCGCCCATCAACGACCCATAGCGACCACAGGTGGCAAGATCGCGTCCACAGAGCCAGCCGTAAAGAAAACCGGCCGCCCAGACGTCCCCCGCGCCGGTCGTATCGAGTGGATGAGCCACCCGTACCGGCGCGACCGTCTCGAGCTGTTCACCTGAAGCGACCAAAGAGCCCTCTGCGCCGAGCTTTACCGCAGCGATGTCGCACCAGCCAGCCAGCGTTCGGGCCATGGTCGGAAAATCAATTCCCTCGCCCAGCAGATGAATGCATTCCTCTTCGTTGCCAAAAACGACGTGCACATATTCCTGCAGGATCTCCGGCAGATAACGCTTGGCGGCATCGACCACTTCAAAAGAAGCCAGATCGAGGCTGATGGTGCAACCGGCGGCCCGGGCGGCCTTCAGCACTGCCATCATCAGGTCGTAATTAAAAAGCAAATATCCTTCGATGTGCACGTGCCGCGCACCGGAAAAGAGCGATGATTTGATCTCTCCGGGACTCAGCGTCATGGCTGCGCCGAGGTGAGTCCGCATCGTCCGCTTGGAATCGGGCGTGATCAATGACAGGCAACGTCCACTCGGCCGATCGCCGACGAGAAAGCGACTGGTGTCCCCGCCAAACTGCTCGAACCGCTGCCGGTAGTAGTCGCCTGCGCGATCGGGACCGACTTTGCCGACAAACGCACTGCGCAACCCGAGTCGTGCGGCCGAGAACGTGGTATTACCCGCCGATCCGCCGGCAGCCTGTTTCACTTCGGAGGGAATCCGCGCCAGCATGGACGAAATGGCTTCGTCCTCTACCAGCACCATGCCGCCTTTTTCGCCGTTGACGGATTCCAAAAAGGAATCGTCCACGTGCGCCAGATAGTCGATAATCGGCGAACCGACGCCGATCAGGTCAAAAGATTTTTCGCTCATTACAGGAAAGGAATCAGGTGGAGACGCCGAGATTGGTCACCAGAATGGGGGCATTGTCCACTTCGATGACGATTGCGTAATTGCCCTCCTGTTCGAGCGGAATGTTTCGAATTTCGTTAATCAGGTTGATCTTGTGCAGCGGGCTTTGGGATTCGAATTCGCGGTCTACAATCGGCGTGGCGGTGGTGACATCGGGTCCGAAGAGAATGCGCAACCGGTGATGCCCGGCGGTGACGTCGCCGAGGGTCAGAAACCAGACCATTTTCCCATGATTGACCGGAAACTGGCGGGCACGGATGTTGGAGAAACAGCCCAGAATATAGTGTTTGCCCGTCGCCGGATCGATGTGAACCGCGTCACAAATCTGCCAGCAGAGGATTTGGGGTCTGGTTGTGCTCATGCCGGGATCGATGAAGCATTCGCCGCAAAAGGCAAAGGCAAAGGGGCCGCCGAATCGGGAGAACCGCCGCAGATTCGCGCTTGCTCCGCTGCACAATGTAACAATCGTGAAACGCTCTCCATGCAGCATCGTTATGACGTCCTCGTCGTAGGCAGCGGAATCGCCGGCCTCAGCTTCGCACTCAAGGTTGCCCAATCCGGCCGGAGCGTGGGGATCCTCACGAAAAAGACCCGCGCTGAAAGCAATACGAATTACGCGCAGGGGGGCATCGCTGCCGTCACCTCACAAACCGACGATTTTGAACTGCATGTGCAGGATACCTTGGCGGCCGGTGATGGCCTTTGTGATGAGGCAGTCGTCCGGACCATTGTCAGCGAGGCACCGGAGCGCATCCAAGAGTTGATCGACCTCGGGGTGGCTTTTTCACAATTGGACGACGGTCGCATTTCACTGCATCGCGAAGGAGGGCATTCCCGGCGGCGGATTCTCCATGTCAAAGATGTTACCGGCAAAGCGATCGAGGAAGCCCTGCTCCATGCGGTGGAGTCCTCTCCCTTGATCGAACTGCACGAGCACACCCTCGCGATCGACTTGTTGACCAATCGCAAGCTTGCGCTGAGCGGCTTCCCGGTCGATCGACAGGATAATCGGGTTGTCGGCCTTTACGCGCTCGACGACGCCACCCAGGCAGTTCGCGTCTTTGAAGCCCCGGTCGTGATGTTGGCAACGGGCGGAATCGGGCAGGTCTACCTTTATTCGACCAATCCAAACATCGCCACGGGCGACGGGCTGGCGATGGCTTATCGTGCCGGGGCCGAGATTCATAATCTCGAGTGTATTCAGTTTCATCCCACGGCGCTCTACACGACCACCGATGAACGCTTTCTCATCAGTGAAGCGGTGCGGGGCGAAGGCGGTATTCTTCGCAATCTTGCTGGCGAAGCGTTTATGAAACGCTACGACGAGCGTCGCGATCTCGCACCTCGGGACGTGGTGGCCCGCGCGATCGATAATGAGATGAAACGTTCGGGCACGCCCCATGTCTGGCTCGACATTACCCACCACAGCGAGGCCCACCTGCGGGACCGTTTTCCCAATATCTTCGAAGCCTGTTTGAAGGTCGGGATCAACATGGCCAAGGATTACATCCCAGTCGTTCCTGCGATGCATTATCTCTGTGGCGGCGTGCGCACCGACATGAATGCCGCCACCGACCTGCCCGGCCTTTTCGCATGTGGCGAAGTTGCCTGCACCGGCCTTCACGGGGCCAACCGTCTGGCCAGCAACAGCTTGCTCGAGGCGGTCGTGCTCGCCCATCGTGCATCACGCGCAGTGGAAAGCTACCTCGCATCCGCGCCCACGCGTTACGATCAATTGCCCCTTTGGACCGACGGCGACCTCCAAGACAGCGACGAACGGGTGGTGATCAGCCACAACTGGGATGAACTCAAGCGGGCAATGTGGGATTATGTGGGCATTGTCCGGACGACCAAACGGCTGCAACGGGCCCGGCGTCGTATCCAGCACCTTCAGCGCGAAATCGAAGAGTACTACTGGAACTTCAAGGTCGAATCCTCGCTGCTCGAACTGCGCAACCTCGTCGTCGTCGCCGACCTCATCATCATGTGTGCCCTGCAACGCCACGAAAGCCGCGGGCTTCACTTTACCCGCGACTATCCCGACCGCCTCCCCACCCCGGTAAATACCGTGGTCCGTCGCGAAATCGGGTGAGCGTCCGGAGGACCGCTCCAGCCTCCCGAGGCCGAGAACCCTGCATCCAAGCCCCTTCCAGGCGTAAAGCTTAATTTGTCTGACAAATTAAGGTGGTGATTCGAGCTTGCTTGAGCGGGGGCGGAGGGACGAGGTTGAGGCATGGATTTTCCTTCAAATCCAAGGATCGCCGTGGTCGGTTCCGGGGCGTTGGGTGGTTACATCGGTGCACGCTTGGCTCATGCCGGACACGACGTGCACTTCCTCGTGCGCAGCGGCTTCAAGGAAGTTGCCGCCCGCGGCTGGCAAGTCCGCTCGATTGGAGAACCTGACTTTGCCGTTCAGCCAGCGAACGTCTATGCGAACGCCTCCGAAATCGGAAAGGTCGACCTGGTCCTGATCGGCTTGAAAACGACACAGAACCCGGCGCTTTCGGACCTTTTGGATCCATTGCTGCATCCCGGGACCGTATTGGTAACGCTGCAAAACGGTCTCGGAGTCACGGAGGAGCTCAAGGCACTTTATCCACGGCATGCGGTCGTCGCCGGCATTTGTCATGTCGCCGCCAACCGGGTCGCGCCGGGGGTGATTGTAAATCAAGCTCCTCGGGGAGGGCACATCCGCCTCGCGAGCACAACCAAAAATGATGGCATCATGGTCGACCATTTAGCGGCAATGATGCGGGCGAGCGGTCTTCAGTCTGATGTCTTGCCGTCCGTCGAGGAGGGCGTCTGGCGCAAGTTGATGTGGAATGTTCCTTTCAATGGCTTGCCTGTCGCTTTGGGCGGTCAAACCTCACAGGATGTTCTTGCTGATCCGGCCCTGACAGGGGTTGCCCGTGGATTGATGGAGGAACTTCGGGCGGCGGGAAACGCCCGGGGCTGCACCATACCTCCGGAATTCACGGAACAGCTGATCGAGTTCACCCGACATCTCGGTGCCTATCAGGCGTCGACCGTGGTTGATTTCCTCGCGGGGCGTTCACTTGAAGTGGAATCGATCTGGGGCGAACCGCTCCGCCAAGGTCGAGCCGCCGGCGTGGCGATGCCTCATCTGGCCACGCTTTACGCGATCCTCAAGGGGCTGGATCAGCACCGCGAACAGCCCAGTTAAGTTCCGTCCGATTTTCGCTCGCGCCCTCATGCAACCCGTGGAAACGTCGCTGAATGGACACGGCACGTTTGATCTCCACGGCAGAAGAAGCCGCCAAGGCGGCGGGAAAACGTTTGGTCGAAGGCGCGGAGACGCTGCGCAAAGTCACCTTTGAGGACCGGACCGACGTCAAACTGCAGGCCGATACAGAGTCCGAAACGTTCATCCGCAACTTGTTCGCGGAACAGACGCCTGACATTCCCGTAATCGGGGAAGAAGAAGGAGGCGACAGCAGCCTGACCGGCCAAGACCGGCTCTACTGGGTAGTCGATCCTCTGGACGGCACTTTCAATTACCTGCGCGGCATGTCGCAGTGTGCGGTCAGCATCGGTCTGATGCGGGGTGAAACGCCGGTGCTGGGCGTGATTCATGATTTCAATCGCAACCTCTGTTACTCGGGCGCTCCCGGGACAGGCTTTTTTCTCAACGGCGAAGCAACTCATTTTGGCTGGGCCAAAACGCGGGCACAGGCAGCGCTCGCGACGGGGTTGCCCAATGGAATGGATCGCGCTGAAGCCAACATGGTGGCTTTTGTCCGGCTGATGGCACCTTACAAGAAAGTGCGCATGGTCGGATCGGCCGCGCTCGCGCTCGCTTATGTCGCCTCGGGCCAGCTGGATGTCTATCATGAGGAAGCCATCCGCCTGTGGGACGTCGCTGCCGGAATCGCTTTGGTTCAGGCGGCCGGTGGCGTTATTCGCATGACCCCGAGCCCGACGGGCAAGTTTCTCGCCTACGATGTCTGGGCCGCCGGACGGTTGGCGTTTTTGCCGGAATCGCTACAATAAAGAACCCGGTCCGCTGGGAAGCAGAACCGGGTTCGAAAGCAAATTGTTCAGACGACTGTCGCGATGCGGTTAATCCCGGGACGCGACAAAGAAGTAGAGCAACCAGGAAAGGGAGCCTACAAATGCCGCCACATAGGTGAGGGCCGCAGCGTCGAGCGTTGATCGGACCCCGTTGATTTCTTCGCCCTGCAGAATACCGGTGTCGACCAAAGCCAGTTTGGCCCGGCGGGAGGCATCAAATTCGACCGGCAAGGTCACGAGGTTGAAGGCGGTGATCGCGAGGTAGGCAAAGAAGCCCAACTTGGCGAGGCCCATGATGCCAAAGAAGAAACCGCCGAACATCACGATCATCAGCATGTTATTGGCGAATCCCACGAGGGGAACCATCGCCATACGCGCTTTGAGCATCGCATAACCGGTGGAATGCTGGATGGCGTGCCCGGCTTCGTGAGCGGCAACGCCGAGCGCGGCGAGGCTGTTGCCGTAATAGTTTTCCTCACTCAACACCAAACGTTTGCGCGTCGGATCGTAATGGTCAGTGAGGTGCCCCTGAGTGGAGCTGATTTCGACTCCGGTTACGCCAGCCGCGTCGAGCACATATTGAGCAGCTTCACGACCGGTGATGCCACTGCGGGCGCGAAAGCCGGACCATTTCCGGTAGGTTGACTGCACGCGACTTTGCGCGAAGAGCCCGAGAATCATCGCAAAAGCGATAAATACAAATGCGATACCAATAGTCATACGTCGAGTGTGTGTTCCAGAATTAGTGCGTTCGGAGCAGGGATATGTTCAACCATAAGCAAAGGGGATGCCTGATCCCTGACAAGGGTATCCGGTCGCCGAGGGGAGACAAGCTCACCCGATCGTTTAACAAATTGAAATACAATAACTTAGAAAAACAAAAACAACCAATTCTGCCGAACAGCGGCCTTCTCGGGTTGCTGGAAAAAGCAACCGAAGTTGCGCCTTTTTGGCGCAGATTCATTCTGAAGTGGCATCTTATGCCTCAATCAACCCCAGCCGCCGAAGCAACGCCTCGGGATCGGGAGCGCGCCCCATGAAGTCCTCAAAGAGCCTTTCCGGGGGCACCGAATTTCCGCGCGCCAAGACTTTTTTCCGAAAATCCATTCCGGTCTTCGGATTCGCGATGCCCTCAGCCTGAAAACGGGAAAACGCATCGGCTTCGAGCACTTCAGCCCACTTGTAGCTGTAGTAGCCAGCCGCATAGCCGACGGGACTCGAGAACAGGTGCCCGAAGTTTCGCAGGTTGGAGCGCGGCTCGACCGTGGTCGGAATAGCCATCTCGGCATTGAGGGTCCGCCACCATGCCTCGAGATCCGGCTTCTCCGCACTGCGGACATAGTCGATGTGCAAGGCGAGATCGGTCAGACCAAACGACAGCTGCCGCATCTGCCCAAGAGCCGCCTGAAACGTCTTGGTCTTGAGTAACTGTTGAAAAAGCGATTCCGGCAACGGTTCGCCGGTTTCGTAATGGCGCGCAAAGCGGTCGAGGCCTTCGCGATCCCAGCACCAGTTTTCCAAGAGCTGCGAAGGCAACTCCACAAAATCCCAGGGCACGCTGAGGCCAGCCAAGGCCGGAACCGGGACTTCGCTGAGAAGGTGGTGGAGGCAGTGCCCGAATTCATGGAAGATCGTTTCCACCTCGTCGTGGCTGAGCAGCGCGGGCTTGCCGCCGGCCGGACGCGACATGTTGCCGCACATCACGGCGAGGTTGGGCTCGAGCGAACCGTCTGGGCGGCTTCGGCCCGTGTGCAAGGGACCCAGCCAAGCACCGCTCCGCTTGGAATCGCGCGGGTGCCAATCGGTGTAGAACGAACCCAAGTGCCGCCCGGAAGCCCGATCGCGCACATCATAAAATCCAACTTCCGGATGCCAGACTTCCGGTTTTTCCGGGCCGGTCCGTTCTTTGACCTCAATGCCAAAGAGTTCTTCAGACAGTTGAAAAAGCCCCGCGAGCACGGCGTCTTTCGAGAAATACGGGCGCAATGCTTCCGGATCGAGTCCCGAGACTTCCCGCTGCATCTTTTCGCTCCAATACGCCAATTCCCACGGGTCGAGCGGTTGCAGATCGCTGCCCAAAGCTTCCGCTTTGAATGCTTGCAAGCGGGCGCATTCGCGCTGAAAGGCAGGCTGCGTTTTTGCTTGGAGATCGCGGACAAAGTCGACGGCGTGGGCTCCATTGCGCGCCATTCGCCGCTCAAGCACGACATCCGCAAAATGCTCCTTGCCGAGGAGCCCGGCTTTTTCATGGCGCAGACCGAGGATTTCCAGGATCAACGGCTCATTGTCATGAGGTGCCTCACTTGCCACCTTTCGAAAGGCTTCCCACATCGCTTTGCGCAGCGGCACATGCTCCGCAAACCGCATCACCGGCATGAATGATGGAGCGTGTAGCGTAAACCGCCAGACAGGTGCTTCCGGTGTTCCCAACTTACGATTGAGGGCATCTTCCCGCGCCGCCTCGATCGCGCTCGGAGGGAGTCCGGCCAGTTCGGCTTCGTCTCGCAGGATCCACTCAAACGAATTGAGTGAATCGAGGGCGTTGTTTTGAAAGTCACTTGTCAGCCGGCTGAGTTTTTCATCGATCGCGAGAAGGCGGTCTTTTTTGTCTTTGGGCAAATCGGCCCCCGATTCACGAAAATCGGCCATCACTTCGGATACATGCCGGCGATGCAGCGGATCGAGCGCTTCCGCCTGGGGGCTTTCGCCGAAGGTTTTGAGTGTGGCCCACAAAGCCTCGTTAAAGGTCAGCCCCGAAAGAAAACGCGTAACCAACGGCTGGGCCTCATAAAAACGCTCCCGAAAGGCCGGCGTGTTCATCGTGCCTTCGAGGTGAGAGACTTTGGTCCACGCTTCACTCACATCGCTGACCACCCGATCAAAGGCGTCGAACGTATTCTCATAGCTCAGCTCCGCCGGATCCCGTGTCGCGATGTCGTGGATTTTCGCTTCGGCCCGGCGAATCGCTTCGCGCATGTCGGGCACGATGTGCTCTGGAGTTAGCTGGCTCCAAGCGATTTCAAATGACGGGTCGAGAAAGGGATGTGATTCCATGGTCGATAAAGGCAAGTGGCGTTAATCCGCGGGTTGGAAACCAGAGAGATTGTGGCCAGTTTTTACAGATGCAAGGGGAAGCCGCATTCAGGGTTTCCTCTCGTCAAACGACTTGAAGCGTACACACTCAGCCATTGTGAACGTCTCCCACGCAGTCACTCATTCCTCCTTCGGGCCTCCGGGCGAGGTGCTTTCCCTTACTGAACGCTCGCTCACCGCACTCGGCCCCGACGAAGTGCTTGTGGCCATGCGCGCTGCGACGATCAATCCGTCCGACTTCGGGATGATTCTCGGGAACTACGGGCGTCTGCCCGATTTGCCGGCGGTGGCTGGACGAGAAGGAGTCGGTGAAGTCCTTGAAGTCGGGATGGGTGTGGCTGAGTTCCGTGCCGGCGATCATGTTTACATCCCGGAAGGTGCCGGAGCCTGGCAGACGCATTTTGTGGCCAAAGCTTCCGAACTCACCGGTGTACCCAGCGACATTCCAATCGAGTATGCGGCCATGGCGCGGGTCAATCCCCCGACCGCGTGGCGTCTGCTCCGGGATTCCTATCTTCAGCCAGGGCAATGGGTTGTACAAAACGGTGCCAACTCGAGCGTGGGGCTGTTTGTCATTCAAATGGCAAAGCACCTCGGCCTCAAAACGCTCAACATCGTGCGACGGGCAGAACTGATCAAACCGCTGGAGCAGCTCGGGGCCGACGTGGTCGTGACTGAGGACAGCGGCTATGAAAAGAAAGTCGCCGACCTGACCACTAACGGTGAAGTCCTCCTCGCGCTCAATTCGATCGGGGGCGAAAGCGCCATTCGGCTGGTCCGTTGCCTCTCAAAAGGCGGACGACATGTCACCTTTGGCGCGATGGCGTTTGAGCCGGTTCGTTTTCCGACGCGCGATCTCATTTTCAACGACATCACGCTGACCGGGTTCTGGATGGACAAGTGGTATCGGGAAAGCTCGAAGGAGCGGACCCTCGTGATGTTCGACAATCTCTACAACCTCGTGCGCGAAGGGGTGCTCACCGCCCCGGTGGCTGAACGCTACCCGCTGGAACGTTTTCAGGAGGCGCTGGAAGCCTCCCGCTCGCCCCGATTGGGCAAGATCCTTTTCGTTTCGGACAAGAACTAAGCGGATCAGCTGAGGAAAGAGCAGATATACTGGGCCACACCACTTTCCACGGTGATCTCGAAACGGCTCTTGGCTGGCACATCAAAGGCTTCGCCCGCCGTGACGGTGATCCACGCATCACTTTCTTGGAGACGGTAGCGGCAGGTGCCGTCGACAATGGCCATGTTTTCGGCAGCATCTGTGCCAAAGCTATAATCGCCCGCCCGGATAATTCCCAATGTCTTGCGGGAACCATCGGCGAAACGCACCGTGTGCGAGACGACTCCGCCGTCAAAATAGAGGTTGGCTTTGGTTTCGACCGTAACCTTTTTGAACTCCGTAGGATGTGCCATCCCGCCTGTATTCGCCGGAAAAATCCCGCCGCGCAACGGAAATCCTGCGGGAAAATGCAGCCGCTTAAAATGTTCCCATAACCGGATTCCGACACCTCGGGATTGAAATCGACCAAGGGGTGGTATGCACTTCCCCGCTTCATGCCTGATCCGACGCTGCCAGACCTTTCCAAAGACACCCTTGTTGAACTCGGCGGCTGGGGTGTGCTCAAGGAAGCACGCGGATTGTTCGATGCCGGCGCAGTGCAGTCGGTGGAATGGGAAGCGCCCCTGCTCACCGGGGAGGTCCGGCATGGCGGCACCCTCCTCCGGCCCCAGCTCAATCTCAAGTCGCTCACTTTCGCCGAAAGCCGCTGCAGCTGCCTCAACGGTCGACGGGGCATCGTCTGTGCCCACGTCATCGCGCTCTGCTTGGCCATTCGCGCACGTGAGACCGCTCCTCCAGCCCGGACACGAGCTCCGGAACCAGCCGCAGATCCACGGCTTAAACCGGCAAAAGAGGAACCAGCCGCGATCAAGAGCATTCGCCTCTCGCCGGATGGTGCCACCTTGCGCCTCCGACTGCTCCTGCCCCCCAATCTCGAAAAGACGGCTCCGCGCGATGCGATCGTGGTCAAACTGGAAGTTGCGGTTGGCCGGGAGATCAAACCACCTGAAAGCCTTTTTCGCGGAACGGCCTACACTCTGCCCGAACGGCATGAACGGGCTTACGCGCTGCTGGAACAATGGTGCGGCGGCAAACCGTCGACGGTGCTCCAGCTCAAACGCGCTCAGCTTTCGGCCCTGCTCGAAGCAATGCGGGGAGAACCGTTCATCTACTTTGTCAATCTGCCGGGGAAACCTTTGGAGTGGATTGATGGCCAGCTGCCGACTGTTCACCCGCATTTGGTCGAAGCGGAAAAGCCGACACCAGCCGCGTCCGTAGTCGTTCGCCGGCGTACACCAGAAGCTCCTTCCCTTCCGAGGGCCAACGAATCTCCCGCCGTCGCGGCGATGCGCGAGCGGATGCTGCGCGAGGGACCTCCCGGCAGTCGCGTGCGCGTGGATGGTTCGACTCAGTTTCTCTCCGTCACCTTGCCCGACCGCGATCACCGTTCCTACGAACCCGCGCTCGAGCTGCTCAAGGCAAACGAGTTTCGCCACGAACCCTCCAACCGCCGGTGGTGGCTGCGCGACCGTCACAAAACACTCAATTTTCTCGCGGCCCACGAACACACGTTGCGCGAAGAACTGGATGCGGTCTTTACGGAGAATTTTGAACAACGGGCGGCAGTGCTTCGGCGCGTCGGTTTGGCGCTGGATACCCGGAAAGACGGAGCCGGATTTTCCCTTTCGTTGAAAATCGAGGCGGGATCGGTAGAACCCGCCCAAATTTACCGGGCGATGGCCTCCGGAATGCACTACATCGATGCCGGCGAACACATTTACCTCTTCGATCCGGCCAAACTCGAACGGCTCGCACAAGCACAACGAGCGCTTTCCGGGGAACGTGGACGCGCCCTGACGCCGAACTTTGAAGTGCGGGTGCGGCCGGCGCAGTTGCGGGACGCGGAAGCCGTGCTCGAAGAGCTGGACGATGAACTGACGCTGCCTGCCGACTGGACGGAACGGAGCGGGGCACTGAAGCGAATTGATCGGCTCGAACGTCCTCCGCTCCCGGCCGATCTCGATAAGCTGTTGCGCAATTATCAACGGATTGGCGTCGCTTGGCTCTGGCACCTCCATCGTCACCAACTCGGGGGAATCCTCGCAGACGAAATGGGTTTGGGGAAAACGATTCAGGCCCTCGGACTGATAACCTGCGCGTGCCAACAGAAAACCGACCCAAAGCCGGTTCTCGTGGTCTGCCCCGCCAGCCTTTTGGGCAATTGGGCGCGGGAGGCGGCACGGTTTGCACCGCAGCTCAAAGTTTTCACCCACCATCGGGAACGGCGACTGTCAGACGGAGCGGACGCCGGGCAATACGATCTCATCCTGACCTCCTACCCGACGCTGGCCCGCGATGAAGAACTGCTTTCCTCCGTGGAATGGAACCTGGTGATTGCGGACGAAGCCCAGCACATTAAAAACCGCCGCACGCAAGCAGCGGTTGCGCTCCGCCGGGTCAATGCTCCGGCACGTTTTGTGCTCACCGGAACACCGGTCGAAAACAGCCTCGACGACCTGCGGTCCATTTTTGCCTTCTGCCTGCCCGGTTACCTCGCCCGGATGCCCACCGGAACCAGCGGTGAAGAACGGCAATGGTTTGATGGCCGGCATCGCGCACAAGCGGCACCCTATATTTTGCGCCGGACCAAACAGCTCGTGGCTCCGGAACTGCCCGACAAGATCGAGCAAGTGGTTTACTGCGAGCTCGGGGATAAACAGCGCGCCCTGTATCAACAGGTGCGTGAAACTTCCGAGAAGGCGATCTTCGAACTGGAAATGGCCGGCCGCAGCGAAGGCCAGGTGCGGATGGCGGCGCTCACCCAGCTGCTCCGGCTCCGGCAGGTGTGCGCCGAACCGCGCCTGCTCGACGATGCCCTTTCACCGACCGATTCCACCAAGCTCGAAGCCTTTCTCGAAATCCTCGAAGAGGCATTGGATGACGGCCACCGCATGTTGGTGTTTTCACAGTTTGTCAGCGTGCTGGGACACCTGCGCGCGTACCTCGAGGAAATGGGCCTCCGCTACTGCTACCTCGATGGCTCCACCCGCGACCGTTTGGCCGTCTGCGATACGTTCAACAACGATGCGGGCATTCCGGTCTTTCTGATTTCGCTCAAGGCGGGCGGCGTTGGTCTCAACCTGACCGGTGCCGATACCGTGGTGCATTTCGATCCCTGGTGGAATCCTGCGGTGGAAAACCAGGCAACCGATCGTGCACACCGCATCGGCCAAACCCGTACCGTGACGAGCTACAAACTGATCGCTGCCGACACGGTGGAAGAAAAGGTGCTCGATCTCCAACGCGGCAAAGCAGAGCTGCTCCGGGATCTTCTTGATGAGTCTGCCGCATCGACCGCCAAGGTCAGTCTGGCTGATATCAAAGACCTCATCAAACGGTGATGCCTTCAGGCTTTTTTCAGATAGCGACGGAATTCCTCCTTGTCCGCGGCTTTCATGTAAGCTTCCTCAGGCGAAATGGTTCCCGCTTCCAAACATTTGCGAATCGATGTATCCATTAGGCACATACCGCGGTTGGTTCCGCTTTCGATAATGCCGCGAATGGCACTGATGCGACCAGTCCGGATGGTATTGGGCAGCGCTTCATGCTTGAGCAGGATTTCGTGAACCGCGACGCGTCCGCTGGGGATTCGTTTGCACAGGAGTTGGGAAACCACACAGCTCAGGCAGTTCGCCAGCATGACGCGAATCTGAGCCTGCTCATCGGACGGAAAGGCATCAATGATCCGGTCGATTGTCTTGGGCGCGTTGTTGGTGTGCAGCGTGCCAAAGACGAGCATGCCCATCGAAGCGCAGTTCAGTGCCAGCTTGATTGTCTCGAGTTCACGCATCTCCCCCACCAGGACGATATCGGGATCCGCCCGCATTGCCCCGCGCAAGGCATTCGCAAAGGAGTCGGTATGTTCTCCGACTTCGCGATGCACAATGACACTGCGTTTCTGCGGATGTACAAATTCAATCGGATCTTCGATCGTGATGATGTGCCGCTGGAAATGCTCGTTGATGTAATCGATCATCGCCGCGAGCGTTGTGGATTTCCCACTACCTGTTGGGCCGGTTACCAGCACGAGACCCTCCTGATAGGCACAAACCTCCCTCAGAACCGGCGGCAGACCTAACTTATCGAAGGAAAGGATTTCTGCCGGGATCTGGCGAAACACCGCAGCCTGACCCCAATGATTGTAGAGATAACTCCCGCGAAAACGGGCCACCCCCGGAATCTCATAAGCCAAATCCAGGTCATGACGCTCCAGGTAATCGCTCCAGCGAGCCTCCGAACAAATCTCGCTCAACAACCCACGCATGGCATCGGCCGAAATCACCTCGCTGCCGAGCGGGCGAATGGTACCAGAAGTTCGGATACGTGGAGGTGCGCCAACGGCGAGGTGCAAATCGGATCCGCCTTCATCCAGCATTGCGCGGAGGTATGTGTCGAGTCGGGCCATGAAAACCAAAGCAGTGTTCAGCGATAGACGGCGGCACGTCTTGCGGCGGTGCCCGCCTCGGAAGGAATCGTTTCACGCCCGGCCGCGAGGATTTCGCGTCGGGTGATTTCACTGCCGATGTTGACCAAGGCTACTGTGTCGGAGATGCGACCGTCGCGCCACAAATCGATCACATCCGTATCCATGGAAACCATACCTTCTGCCTTTCCGGTTTCCATGATATTGCCAAGCCCTTGGGATTTGCCCTCGCGAATCAGATTGGAGACGGCGGTATTTCGCAGGAGAATCTCGGAGGCGAGCACCAATCCGCCTTGGCGGCCGGGCAGGAGGCGCTGGCAGACAATCCCCCGCAGACTTTCAGCCACCATCGCCCGGATCTGCGGTTGTTGTGCAGGCGGAAATACATCAAGCAGCCGGTTGAGCGTAGTCGCGGCATCACTTGTATGCATGGTCCCGATCACGAGGTGGCCGGTCTCCGATGCGCTGATCGCCATTTCAATCGTTTCGAGGTCCCGCATTTCACCGATCACAATGATGTCAGGATCCTGCCGGAGCGCGCCTTTGAGCGCACTGTGAAAAGTGTGGGTGTGGCTCCCGACGGCACGTTGCGTAATGATAAGCTTGCGTGACTCATGCACGACTTCGATCGGTTCTTCGACCGAGATCAAATGGTCGTCCCGGGTCTCGTTCAGTTCCTGAACGAGGGCGGCGAGTGTGGTTGTTTTTCCAGAACCGACCGGCCCCGCCACCAGAACAAGTCCGTTCTGATGAGCGAGCAGTTTTCGAATGGTTTCGGCATTGCGAAAGCCCAGCTCGGCGAGCGATTTGATGTGCCGCGGCACAACGCGATAAGTGCTCGAAACACCGTCCTTGTGCACCATCAGGTTCACCCGATAACGCTCTCCGGTGGGCAGGGCCAAGGCAAAATCCAGATCTCGACGGGCTTCAAAGCTTTTCCGTTGCTCCTCGGTCAAGAGCGCAGAGGTGAGCCCCCTGGCAAGTTCGCCCGAAAGCACTGCGGGCACCAGATACTGCACTTCACGGTCGCGACGGACAAAGGGACGGGCTCCCGCAGTGAGGTGAAGATCGCTCGCGCCGCACTCTGAAGCATGGCGAAGCAGCGCCATCATGGCCTCCCGCAACGCGGGTCCATCCGACGAAACCAAGGTTGAAAAATCAGGAACTTTGGCGGGGACGGCCCTGCTCGCTTCAGCAGTATTCTCCGGCCCTTCACTCGTCTGGGCAACAGCGGCAGCAGCCAATCGGGGGCGAAGGGAGATCTTCCGTTTGTTTTCTGTAAAAGGATCCGAAGGCGGCAGCTCGCCGGAGGCCTCCCGGTCGCACGCTTCGTCCAGCAGGCTCTGGAGTAACTCCGGGTCAGTGCACAGCCCAAGGTCGAGCATCATTTCCCCATAGGCAATCGCGTCGGCCGAAGCCCCAACTGCCTCGCGAAGGCGCTCAAAAGAAGCTGGAGTCAGGACCGATCGCTCAAGGCACAGCCAAACAAACCATCGCAAAATTATTTCCATGAGTTCCCCGTCATGCTGCTAAACGACACCAAAGCAGTCCGACTTTAGGATTCCCGGACTGATATTTTTTACAGAAGAGACTCAAGCGAAGGAACGTTTGTCCGATTATAAACGACTACGCGATGCAGCTACCTACCATTCTGGAAGATCTCGACGATCTGCCCCCGACTCCACAGATTCTCCCGCGACTGCAAAAGCTTCTGCGTGACCCCAATGCGGATCAATCCGATCTGGTCAGTCTGCTGAAGGTCGATTCCGCGCTGACGGCCCGGATCATCCGCTTGGCCAACAGCGCCTACTACGGTGCCCGGCAACCGAGCGGGACCCTCTCTGAAGCCGTTTCGCGGCTTGGATTCCGTGAGGTTTATCGGGTGACTTCGCTCGCGATCAGCAGCAATGTTCTTGGTGGCGCACTTCCGGCTTACCATTTGGAAGCAGGGGAACTTTTTGAACGTTCGCTCGCCTGCGCCACGCTGCTGGCAGAACTTCCTGAGTCGACCAAGGATCCTGTCGATGCCGAGACGCGTTACACCGTCGGGCTCCTGCACTCGGTCGGAAAGATTGTCGTCAATCACTTCTTCCTGCAGCGCGGGATGGAAGTTTACAGCGACAATCCCGACGACGAAATGACGCCGGAAGAAGAACGTTCGCTCCTCGGCTTTGATCATGCCGAAGCGGGTGCCGCCGCCCTGCGCAAATGGCATTTTCCGGACAACATCTGTGAGGCGATTGGCTATCAGTTGACGCCGCTCAAGCTGCCCGGGAGCAGCACGCTTGCAGCCCAGCTCACACTCGCGCGCTGGGCCTTGCCTTTTGTCCGCAAGACTCACCGGGTGGGGGGGGCGATTCCTGTCTTTGAAGGACCGGAAATCCTCGAACATGCGGACATCAGCCCCGAGGAGCTCACCCTCGCCATGCGGCAGGCACAGGAAGCCTTCATCCAGGCACAGACGATGATGCGCGCCCACTGAATTTTGCTTCGCAAAATCTTTGTCAGGCATTTTTCCACGCCGGCAATCACCCGGCGGGCTGTTTGGCTACGCTCTTTACAGTTCAGGCGGGGCTCTCATAGTGCTAGCCTTTAGCATCCGCCCCCTGCATTTTGAGCTCAATCCCCTACAGTATCGAGGTCCGTCATCTGACGAAGTATTATGGCTCCGCTCCGGCCATCAAGGATGTCTCGTTTACAGTGCGTCCGGGCGAGGTAGTCGGCTTTCTGGGCCCGAATGGTGCCGGGAAAAGCACCACACTGCGGATCCTCTCGGGGCTGCTCAGGGCGGATAGCGGCGAAGCTTATCTCGACGGAATATCAGTCGCGCGGGCACCCGAACAGGTGAAGAAGCGGATCGGTTTTATGCCGGAGAATAATCCGCTACCCGACGATTTACGCGTCATTGAATACCTGAGATATCGCGCCCGGCTAAAAGGTGTATCCGGGCGGGAGGTGAAAGCACGGGTGGATGAAGTCATGGAGCGTTGCGACCTGACGCGACGCGCACGGCGCAAGTTGATCGGATCGCTCTCCAAAGGGTTCCGGCAACGGGTCGGCGTGGCGGATGCCATCCTCAATCGTCCAGCCGTCACCATTATGGACGAACCGACCATTGGTCTGGATCCGCACCAGATTCTCCAGATTCGCAAGCTGATCGACGGCATGCGGGGCAGCACATCGGTCATTCTTTCCAGCCATATCCTGGCGGAGGTCGAACTATCCTGCGATCGCGTGCTGATTATCAACCAAGGGCGTGTCGTAGCAACCGGAGCGCCGGCAGAGCTACGCGCTGAATTCTTTAGCAGGCCGGGATACCGGGCCGAGGTGGCAGGTTCGGACGATGCGCTGGCAGAGGCTCTGTCCCCCATTTCCAGCGGCATCCAAACACGCTCAGAAGCTCCTGATCCCGAAGGATTTCGAAAAATCACCATCTCTTCGGAGACAAGTGACGACTTGTCCGAGCGCCTGCTTCGGGCCCTTGCAGCCAACCGGCGGTTGCGGTTGCGGAGCTTTGAGCGGCACAATCCGACTTTGGAAGACATCTTTCTGGCCGCGACTCGCCGCAGCTGGGAAGAAGAGTCGCCCCTGATTGCGCCTGCCGAAAAACCTTCCAGGCAAACACCTGCCGAACCTTGCTGATGGCTCCCTTCTTTCACCTCTTACGCAACGAAATCCGGGTGCTTTTCCTCAGCCCGGCCACCTATCTCGCAGCTGTGCTCAGCCTGTTGATGATGGGATTCTTCTACTACCTGACTTTGGTGGATCTCGCGCAACAGGCCCAGAGCGAGCTGCCCAACGTTGTGTTTTTCCGCTACTTTCTCTTCCCGGTGTGCCTGATGGTGCCGATGCTCACGATGAAGAGCATCGCGGAAGAACGTCGCATGGGGACTCTTGAAACGCTCATGACGACGCCCGTCTCTGCCTTTGCTCTGGTACTGAGTAAATTTCTGGCGGCCTTTCTTTTTTATACCGCGATGTGGCTGTTGTCCCTTGGTTTTCCGCTTCTGGCAGTCGCCTACCTCCCTCAACCAGAGCTCCCCCAGCTCCTGCTCGAACCCGGCTCATTGATCGGCGGATTCCTCTTCGTATTGATCAGCGGAATGTTCTTTGTCGCGATCGGCATCTTTACCAGCAGTCTGACCCGCAGCCAAGTGGTTGCCGGCATGCTGAGCTTCAGTGCCATTTTTCTGCTGATTGTGGGAATGACTGTGCTCCGCGCCCAAGCCTCCAGCCTGGGAATGGTTCACCCGGTGGCCGGCGACTTGGTAAGCTATCTGCAAGTGTTTGATCATTACAATGATGCCGTCCGCGGCCTGATCGATACCCGTCCACTTATCTACTACGGCAGCGGCACCTTGCTCGTCCTCGGCCTCGCGTCGCTCGTGGTCGAGTCAAAGACCTGATTTTCTATTGATGGCTCGAGCAACCGACCAATTCGACGTCTCCAACCGCCTGCGGGCGCTCCACCGACTGATCCAGGTGTTGCTGTGCGTTCTTTTCTTTGGAGGGCTTAATTACGCAGCGATGCGGCATTTCGTGCGCTACGATGCGACTCAGCAGCATCTTTTTTCGCTATCCCCTGAGACCGAGGCTTACATTGCGAGCCTCGAAGAGCCCATTCGGTTCATCGTGACCATTCCCCGCGCGTCAGCTCAGGCCGAGGAACAGCTCCTTTACCGTTACGTGCAGCGGCTTCTGGATCAATACCGTTACCAAGCGAAGAAGGCAGGTATCGCAGACCAGATCGAGGTCGAGTATGTCAACACCTACGAAGACATAGCCCGAGCGGCTGAACTCGCGCAAAACTACGGAATCGATCAGCCGAACATCATCCTGGTAGTGGGAAGCAACCGCACGCGCCTGATACTCCCGACCGATTTGATGGAGTTCGAGGAACGAAAACCAGTCGCATTCAAAGGTGAACAGGCACTGACCTCGGCGCTGATCGATGTCTCTGCCAGCCGAACGCCACGCATTTATTTCACGGTCGGTCATGTGGAAATGCGTCTTGATGATGTCTCACCGCAACGGGGGCTCTCGCAGCTCGCGTCTCAGTTGCGCACCCGCAATTTCGAAGTCGGAGCCCTTGACCTGAGCCAGAGCTCCGCCGTTCCCGAAGATGCGGATGCCGTGGTCATTGCCGATCCACGCGGCCCTTTTTTGCCTTCTGAACAGGAAAAATTGCGGCGCTACCTTTCGGACCGCGCCGGCCGTCTGCTTCTGTTTCTTTCACCGGGTCAAAAGCACGGACTGGAAGCGCTGCTGGAGGATTGGGGCATTCGCGCCGACGACATGCTGGTGTTGGAAAACGATCCCAATTATGTTGAAGGAGCCGGTAGTTACCTCATCCGGCAGCTCGTTCCGCACCCGGTGACGAACCCGCTGATCAAGAACCAAACTTTTCTCGTCACGGGCCTGATGCGTCCGGTGCGTCCTGACATAGGTGCCTCGATTGATGACCGCCTGCGCGTCTCGGCGCTGCTGGGCAGTTCCCGAAGCAGCTGGGGAGAACGGGCTTATACCCAATCCGGCAGCACTCCCGTCTACGATGCGGCGAGCGATCTGCCGGGCCCGGTAACCGTGGGCACCGTCGCTGAGCGCCGGTCAGCCTCGCAACTCGGCATCGATCTTCCCGGCGGGCGGGTTGTCGCGATCGGCAGTGGCGATTTATTTGCCAACCGTCGACTGACCAGCTCTCTCGGCAACAGCCTGTTTTTCTCGAGCACGATGAACTGGATGCTCGATCGGGATCAAACCTTGGCGCTGCCTCCGCGTCCGATTGAGAACTACCAAGTAGCCATCAGCCAAGGCGAGCTCCGCCAACTCGGCCTCCTCTATCTGGCAATTCCCGGGACACTGGCGGTTTTCGGGCTCATCCTGCTGTGGATTCGTAAACTCTGAGCTGCATGCGTCTCAAACTAACATTCTTTCTCTGCCTGCTGAACGTCGTCCTGTTCGCCTACCTGTTTTACCTTGAATCAGGCGATTCCCGCTCCCGGGCGGAGAGTAGCGGACGTTTGATTCTACCGGCCGGGTTGATTGAACAGGCAACAGGGCTCGCCTTGAGTGGGGAGCGGGCTTCCCAGCCATGGTCATTAAGCCGGGAAGATCGACGGTGGCAGGTTGAGACCCCCGTATCCTGGCCCGCCAACCCCTACGCAGTCCGGCGCCTGATTGATCTCTTGGCTTTTCTCCAATGGGAAACACGGTTCTCCGTCCAAGCCTTGGCAGGCAGCGGCAAGAGTCTCGCTGATTATGGACTACAGGAAGGTGCCGCCGAGCTGGCGATCACCACGCCCGACCAAACGGTCCGTCTGCGCGTCGGAGCCCCGACCGAAATCGGCTATCGCGTCTATGTGCTTTCTCCAGACCAACAGGAGGTTTATGTGGTCGAACGCAGCTTGCTGGAAGGCATGAGCCTCAACGCGGACAGTTTGATCGACCGCACAGTGATTGAGATTCCCACCTTCGAAGTTGAGAGCATCAACCTCAACATCGGGAGTAACAATGCCGTGCGCGTGCAAATGGCCCGGACTCGAGATCGATGGGTTTTTCATGCCCCGGTGCGAGCGGCGGCTGATTCGGCCAAGGTCAATGCCACCTTGGATACGCTCCAGCGCTTGGAAGTGATTGACTTCACACACCTATCACCGGGTGCCACCGGGCTGGCCAATCCATCCTTGCGGCTGAATGTGAATGGAAACGGTCGCCAGCAAACCCTCTTCCTCGGAAACTTGGTCGATCCAAACGCTTACCCGGTACTGCGTTATGCACGTCTCGAAGCGCAATCAACGATTTTCACCCTTCCGGCTGAACCCTTCGAGGTCTGGTTCACCGCCCAGGAATCACTCCGTCAGCGCCAGTTCATGGATTTCCCACCCGGAACAGTCGGTTCTCTGGAAATCCGACTGGGCAACCGGGCGATCACACTGCAGCTCCTTGAGAGCGGGAGTTGGCAAGTGGTCCAGACGATCGACGGCAATCTGACAACTGCCACCGCGGAAGAGGCCGTGGTAAGCGACCTGATCAACCGATTGGCTACACTGGAAGCACTCCGGTTTGTCAGCGATGCACCGTCTGCCGCCGATTTGGAGCGCTACGGCTTCAATGACCCTCAGCGACAGATCACCGTGCGGATGCAGAATGGCGAAAGTCGCACCCTCCTTCTCGGAGACTTCGTCTTTGAAGGTGCCGACAACACCTCGCAGAACCGCCTCTACGCAAAACGTGAGGCGCAGTCGCCGGTTTATCTAACGACGGCATCCATCCTTGCCCAAGTGCCGCTCAACAACCTGCATTATCGCCAACGAGTGGCCGGAAGCCTTTCCGCCGGGGCGATTATCTCCAAGGTGCGCATTCGGGATCTGGTTGAGGACCGGGTCGTTCTTGAAGTCCAACAAGATCCTGATCAAGGGTGGGATCCTACCTTTGCCACCCTTGAAGACCAAGCTGAAGCAGCAGCCGCACGGAAGTTGGTCCAGATTTTTCGACGGTTTCCGGTGAAGCAGTTCCTCGCGGATACCTTTTCCGATCCGCTCGAACTTGACAGCCAGCGCACCCTTCCCTGGCGCTTTGTCCTTGAAGCCGAAATTCAGCTTCCGGGGGGAAATCGTGAAGCACCGGAAATCCGCCGCTATCGGCTGACCGAGCGCGTCGGCGGCACCACCCAATACGGTGGCTCAGAGGCCCTCGATCTCACCTTTGAACTGCCTCAGGAGCTGATCGATACGCTGCACCCCATCCTCTTTGACCGGCCACGACCCGACGCCGAAACTAACCTGGAACCCGTAATACCCGCAGAAGCCGAGCCGCTGACGCGTCCAGAGACTGTTCCTGACGCTCATCCTGCGGAATCCAGCCCTTCAGAATTCTGAGCTACGCTCATGACGCTACGGAACCTCATCGGACAATGCGGTCGTTGCGGGGGACGGCTTTGCATCGGTTGCCTCAATCTGGCCCTGGCCTTGATCGCCATGGTGTTGGGTGTGCTGGTTTGCTGCCTGACGCTGTTTCAATCGGTGCCGATTCCTCAGTTTTTGGTTCAGCAAGCAGAAGCCAAACTGGCGAATGCGGGCTTAACATTTGAATACAGTTCGCTCACCGCTTCACTGAGCGGGGAAGTGATTCTCGATAATCTTCGGGTGCGGGAGACCCGCTCCGGACATACCGTGTTGAGCTGTCGGCGGGCAGTAGCAAACGTGGGATTCGTCGATCGGCTAATGGGAGATCCACTGGTCCTCGACTCGATCCAACTTGAAGACGCTTCGCTTTTCGGTCCGCCCGAAATCAGCCCTTATCCAGATAGAGCTTTGGCGCAAATTGTCACTCTCGACCTGACCATAGATGAGGACGAAGTCGCGTTGAACCGAATCCTCTGCCAACTGGAGACACTCCACATTACGGTTGGCGGCACGCTCCCCATTGCCATGGCCGCGGAATTGTTGGCGATCAATGAAGCCTCCACCGAGCAGGCGTGGCGGAAACATTGGGCTCGGATTGCCGAAGTGCTTGAGGTTCTTCGCTTGCAAACCGTCCTTGCCCCCAACGCATCGCTCACGCTCCACTCCACACGGAGCGCGTCAGAGCATGCGACCAAACTCAGTATGGAAGCGACAGTCCCGCGCATCCAATTACCAGGCGACGTCTTTCTGGAGGAAGTGCACCTGACCGTGCCTTCAATCCTGCCCGCAAAGCGGCAGATCGGAGATTTACAGGCCCGAGTGGCCCACGCTGATCGGGCCGGTTGGGGCGCAGCCCATCAGCTCCGCCTCACACTCAGCGGCAATCCTGTGAAACATGCTGGATGGAGCATCCCTTCACTCGCCCGCCTCAACGCAATTATGGAGTCCGACCTCTTGCCAGAAATCGGACTGAACCTCGCAACGGAAATCACCTCCCTGCGGGCGGCCCCCACACTGACTGGCCGCGCGCAACTGGCGGACCTTCGCATTGGGTTCGAAGGCATCTGGGATTCGGACCATCGGCAGGCGGTTGCGCATTATACGATCAAGGGAAGTCCCGAGAGCTTGTTCAATCATCCGGTGGCGGCCATGGAAGCCATACGAAATGTGGTCCGTTTTCCGGGAGAAGTGAGCATTGCAGGAAGCGGCATGTGGACATCTCCAGAGGTATTTTCGGCTCAATTCGACTTTCAGGGCCGGGACTTTTGGACACGGGAAACGCACTACGATGAGGTCCGCGCACAAGTCCAACTGACCCCCGAACGGCTGGTGGCCAACCCGATCGAAGTGTACGATCCGGCCGATCAGGCAGCGCGCGGTGCTTTCATTCAAAATCTCCGCAACAAACGTTTTCGAATTCTGGGACGCGGAGCCATATTTCCCCGGCGGCTCGATTCCCTGCTTCCCCCCTTCTACGAGGAATTGTGGGAGGATATCGACCCCGGACCGCATCCGGTCGAAGGCGATGTGGACGTGCGGGGGATCTGGGGCACTGAGGGCCGGACGACCGTATTGGTTACTGCACGCGGCCACGATCTGGGCTATCGGCAGCAACCGGTGGATGCCGTCTTTTTGCGCCTCTGGCAGGCATCCGGCTTTGTCGAACTCTTCGATCTGCAGGTGGCCTCCGGTGGCGGAACGCTCCAAGGTCAAATTGGTATCCTGTTTCCTCAAGACCCGGACACATTTCCCCGCAGCCGATTGCAGCTCGATGCCCATTTGCCTCTTGAAATCCTGGCAGGAGCCTTTGGGGGCGAGGTCGAGAAGCTCCCCGATTACCTGAGGGCAGAGGTACCGCCCCACGTCCGGATCGAAGGTGACATTCTTCACGTGTCCGAGGATCATCACGAGAAAGACCTTCGTATTACAGCTCAGTCGTCCAGCCCGTTAGTCGCGATGGGGCTTCCCCTTGAGCAGCTTGAAGTCACCGCGCACCTGCAGGGCGATCTCCTGACGTTGGCCCCCCTCCGTTTCGGCGTTGCGGGAGGCACGGGCAGTGCGCGGGCAGTCGTGCAGGGGATGAATGCTGAAAAACGCCAGATCGCTCTCCATGCCCGCCTCGACGGGGCCGAATACACCACGTTGCATCACCTTGTGCGCCAATTCAGTGCAAAAGATGAAGGTCAGCCGCCGCATGAAGATCCGCTCTGGGCGAACCTTGCACCACGTGAGCGGGGACGCCTGCAATTGGAATTAGAGGCTCGGGGAGTGCTTGGCGCGTGGGATGGTTACACCGGGCACGGCAAGGTTGCCATTACCGGCGCGCCCTTGGGACAGGTAAATATCTTTGGCGGGCTTTCCAAACTTTTCAGTAATCTCGGCCTCGGCTTCAGCACATTTCGCTTGGAGGATTTGTCTTCCGAACTGGTGCTCGCTCCCGGTCTGATCGGCTTTCCCAATTTGGAAGTGCGGGGGCCCACCCTGAAGATTGAGAGCCAGGGAAAAGTGGTTATTCCGGCCTCTACACTGAACTTTGATGCCAAGCTGTTCTTCCTCGACCCGCAGAATCCCTCAATTCTCAGCCTTTTCGGCCTCCTGCTGCGTCCGGTCGGACACGCCCTTGAGGTTTCGGTTTCCGGGCCCGCACAAGACCCCGTCTGGACATTCCGGCATAATCCCCTGAACGTTTCGCGTCCCGCAGAGAAAAATCCTACGCCCTCTCCGCAACTGCCTGATACCGACGCCCTTACTCCGGATGAATGAACAAGGGCCGTGAGATTTACCATTGCGCAGGGCGGATAGGGGCATCTAGTTTCGGGTACTTTTACAACCCTCTAATCCCCACCACCCAGAGACTTAGGAGGATTCAATTTTGGACCTGAAAGAAATCAAACAAATCGTCGACCTGATGAAACGGTCGAGCCTCACTGAATTCGAAATCGAAGAAGAGGGGTTCAAACTGCGCATCTGCCGGAAAAACGGGGAGACCCAAACCTTCCTGAATGCCCCACAGCCAGCGGCCTTTCCAATGCCCGCACCGAGCGCCAACCCGCCTGTTGCAGCCAGTGAGGCTCCGAAAGCAATCGATCCGGCGAAACTCATCAAATCGCCCATGGTCGGCACCTTTTACGCATCGCCTTCTCCCGAAAGTCCGGCATTTGTAAAAGTGGGCGATTCCGTTACCGTAGATTCCACCGTCTGCATTCTGGAAGCGATGAAAGTCATGAATGAAATCAAGGCCGAGGTGAACGGAACGATCGCCGAAGCTTTGGTGCAAAACGGCGACAGCGTCGAGTATGGCCAACCCCTTTTCCGTCTGAAATAGGACCCCCAGCGCAATGCTGTCCAAGATCCTCATCGCCAATCGAGGCGAAATCGCCCTCCGCATCATTCGGGCCTGCCGCGAACTCGGGATTGAAACCGTCGCGGTTTATTCCGAAGCGGACGAACAAAGCCTGCATGTGCAACTGGCCGACGCCGCCATCTGTATCGGCCCCGCCTCCAGCGGCGAAAGTTATCTGCGGCCCGAACGGATCATCGCCGCAGCAGAAATCGCCGATGTCGATGGCATCCATCCGGGCTACGGATTTCTCGCCGAAGACGCCGACTTCGCTGAACAATGCGAAGAGTGCAAAATCAAATTTATCGGTCCCCGCTCGAGCGCCATCCGGATGATGGGCGACAAAGCGGTTGCCCGCGAGACGGTCAAAAAAGCGGGCGTCCCTACCGTCCCCGGTAGCGCAGGTGCGATCGAAACGGCCGAAGAAGCGCTCAAGGTGGCCGAAGAAATCGGCTTTCCGGTCATCATTAAAGCCGTTTCTGGCGGAGGGGGCCGCGGTATGCGGCTCGCACACAACAGTTTTTCGTTCCAAAAGGAATTTGCCGCCGCCAGTAATGAGGCCGCCAAAGCTTTTGGCGACGGCTCAGTCTATGTTGAAAAATACATTGAAGAGCCGCGCCATATCGAATTCCAGATCCTTGCGGATGAGCACGGAAACGTAATTCACCTCGGGGAACGCGACTGCTCCGTTCAACGCCGTCACCAAAAGGTGATCGAAGAGGCACCTTCTCCCTTCCTGACCCCTGAGTTGCGGGAAGAAATGGGAAAAGCGGCCATCGCCGCAGCCAAAGCATGCGACTACTGGAATGCCGGAACCATCGAGTTCCTCGTGGATAAGAACCGGAACTTCTACTTCATCGAGATGAATACCCGGATTCAGGTTGAGCACCCTGTGACCGAGGAAGTTACAGGGATTGATCTGATCAAACAACAGTTCCGCATCGCTTCCGGAGAGCCGCTCAAATACAAACAGGAAGATATCACCTTTGACCGGCACGCGATTGAAGTTCGGATATGCGCAGAGGATCCAGCACGTAACTTTGCTCCCTGCCCTGGCGAAATTACCCTCTATTATCCGCCAGGCGGCCACGGAGTGCGCATCGACAGCCATGTCTACGGAGGTTATGTCGTTCCGCCCTACTACGATAGCATGATTGCAAAGGTAATCACTTATGGGCCCACGCGAGAGCTGGCCCTCGATCGCATGTACCGCGCGCTGAGCGAATACCTTATTCGCGGAATCCGAACCAATATTTCCTTTGCCCGCGCAATTATTCGCGACCCGATTTTTGCGGAAGGCGGTGCCACCACCAAGTTCATTGAAGATTTCCTCGCGCGCACCCCGCACGATACCTTTACTAAGAGCGATCTCGAATAGGAACGTGCGCGTTTTTCATTCGACCACATTCACTCCCAGCAACCTTCCATGACCGAAGAAGACGATTTCAGCACCGACGCCAATCTGGAGCCACTTCAGGAAGATTCCGGCCTCGGCAGCATTCAAATCAACAACAACGTCGTCGCCAACATCGTGGCCATGGCCTGTCAGGAAGTGCCTGGCGTTTATGGTCTTGCCAGCGGTGATGTGCTCAAGGGCCTGTTTAACAAACGCGTCGTCAGCGTGACTGTCGATGAAGACGAAGAAGGCCGTTACCTGATCAAGGTAAAGCTGATCCTCGTCTTCGGTGTACGCTTGGCAAAAGTTGCGGTGGAAGTGCAGAACGCCGTCCGCAGCCAAGTCGAGAACATGACCGACAAGGAAGTTGCGCGCGTCGACGTTATCGTGGATGCGGTGCGTAATCCCGACAGCCCGGACAGCGAAGACGAAGACTGAGTGCACCGTTTGGTGTTCCGGCTTTAATGTGCAAAAGGCAGCCCTTGTGAGCTGCCTTTTTTATGCAGCGGCGGCACGCGAAATTTCCTCGTCCCTCGAATCGACGTCCCGTAAGTTCTTTCGCGAAACCCGCAAATCATGTCCGACAGCATCGCCCTTTTTTTCAGTAATCTTCAGGAACAGACCACCAGCGCGCTCGGACGCTTGGTCGAGCCGCCCTACCTTTATTGGTCCATCGCCACATTAATCGGATTAATGGCGATACTTTACCTGATCCGCCGCTACCGTCGGGCTCATCGTCCGATCATTCCTTTTCGCGCAGAAGGAGGAGATGTCGAAATCGCCCCCCAGACGATTCGCGGCCTGATCAACGGCACGGTAAAAAGCGTACCTGGAGTGAAATCGGCCACATCACGCTATGAGCAGCGGGGCCGGAAATTGCGGCTTCGCATCTTCATTCACCTTCAAGCCACGGCCAAGCTGGTGGAAGTGCAACAGGAGATCAAACGGCGGATTCGGCTCACCCTGCACGCGCATATCGGAATGGAGCCCAATGACATTGATCCCATCCGGGTAAAAGTAACCAAGATCGTCGGCGAAGCCGATCCTCGCAACACCGCCACTCTGGCACTGCCCTCAGCGCCTCAGCGCCCGCCATCCGATAGGCCCATCCACACTGAGGAAGATTTTCCGGCGGGCGACGAACTCATGAAGGATCCTGCGGACAAAGATTCACCCCGCAGCTGAGACATCGAATGGCCTTACAGCAGAACGGACTAGGGCCGGATCTTTCCGCTGCCCGTTTTTACGCAATTCTCGATACCGGTTATGTCGCCCCTGCAGATTGGGAGCATGTCTGCCGGGCTCTCCTCGCAGGCGGTGCCGATTTGATTCAGCTGCGGGCAAAAGACCAAAGTCACAAGGAACGCCGCCTGCTTCTCGAGCGTATCCTGCCGTTTTTCGAAAAAGTACCAACACCACTTATCATCAATGACGACCTGGAACTAGCGCTCGCATATCCCCGCCTCGGACTCCACCTCGGCCAGGATGATTTGCCGATCAAAGACGCCCGTGACGCCTTGGGACCGGATCGAATTCTCGGTCTCTCAACACACTCCCCGGAGCAAGCGCAGGGTGCCATAGATCGCTCCCATCTGCTCAATTATTTTGCGGTTGGTCCGGTCTTTGCCACACCGACCAAGCCCACCTACCAACCCGTAGGGCTCGAACTTGTTTCCACCGTCGCTGCGATGAATCCACCTTTGCCGTGGTTTTGCATCGGCGGAATCAAAGCCGGCAACCTCGACTCCGTTCGCTCAGCCGGCGGCAAACGGGTTGCCGTCGTCTCCGAAATACTCCAGGCAACGGATCCCGCCGCCCTGATCCGCGCCTATCAAACCCGACTGCGAGCCTGATCCCTTTTCGACAAGCTTAATTTGTCAGACAAATAGAGAGATCCGTCTGTCCATGGGAAAGGCAGCTGTACTGGCTGGTCAGCGGACAAGGAGGAGATCGGCCCACTCGCCGTCTTCGCGCTGGTCGATCGTCGCCGGTACCCCCCAAATCCGTTCGGCGGCGGGGGCAAAATGAGCACGCACTGCTTCAACTTCTTTGACCAGGATGCCGCTGAGCGCCAAGCGACCTCCGGAAGCAACCGCATGGAGCAAAAGGTCGGCATGCTCGATCAGGACCGGAGCGAGGATATTGGCGAGGACGAGGTCCGCTTGCCGTTTGCCCAGCCCTTCTTCAAGCCCGCACCAGCAGAAATCCACCCCTCCCGGCAGGCCACAAAGGGTGGCGTTTTCCTCACTGATGCGCACGGAGTCGGGATCATTGTCGAAGGCAAAGGTAGGTCCGAAGCCGACTTTCTTCGCAGCAATCGCCAAAATGCCTGAACCACAGCCGGCGTCGATGATGCGTTTGTCAGCCCTTGCAGAGCCCCAAAGCTCACGCGTGTCGAGGATTCGACGAATGCACAGCCGGGTGGTCTCATGATTTCCCGTGCCAAAAGCCATTCCTGGATCGAGCAAAATCATGGCATCGCCAACCGGCAATACATAGGAATTCCGCTCCCACTCCGGAACAAAATGCAATCCCCGGTCGCTCCACGCTTTGAAGTGAAGCTTGTAGGCTTCTTTCCAGTCCTTGTCCTCCAGAACGCCGCCGGTCCCCACTTGCGGCAGTTCCGGAAATTGAGCCCGCAGCACTGCGTAACCCTTTTCGGCTTCGGCTTGGTCCATGAAATAGCCCTGTAGTTCGTGGGTTTTAAGCCGGGTTTCCTCGTAAAGCACCCAGTGTTCCTGGGGCTCTTCGCAAAAAAACGCTTCAAGGGCCTCGGCCAGTTCGGCAGGAATTTGGATGCAAGTCTGGTACATAAAAAACGTCAGGCTCGGGCAGAATCAGCGAGCCGGCGAATGACCGCCGGGAGCAAGCGGTGTTCAGTGGCATGTACTTTTTCCTCGAGCGTCTCCAAGGTGTCAGTCGGCTCAATGCGCACCGGTTCCTGTTCAATGATCGGCCCGCCATCGAGCTCACCCGTGACAAAATGAACCGTGCATCCCGTTACCTTGCACCCGAACTCATAGGCCTGCCGAATAGCATGCAACCCCTTGAAGCTAGGGAGAAGGCTCGGGTGGAGGTTGATGATGCGTTGAGGAAACGCCGTCATGAAAGGCTCTTTGATTACCCTCATGAACCCGGCGAGCACGATTAAATCCACGTTCATTTGGCGAATTTTCTCAATATACTCCTGCTCGGCCGCATCGCCCAGTTTGGTCCGAAACGGGCCCGGGTCGAGGAATTCTGCGGGCACGCCATAGGCATCTCCAAGCGAAAGAATCCGGGCTTCCGGACGATCGGAAAACACCGCCACCGGTTCAGCTAAACCAAGCTCGCCGCTTTTCCATGCACGGAGTATTGCCTCGGCATTGGAGCCATGGCCGGATCCCAGAATCACAAATCGCATGTTTCAGTAGCATGAAGAATACTCCTCCATGCCAAGCTTGGATTACCAGGCGTTAATCAAAGATGCGTTTTGCGCGATCCCAGAAGCTACCTTCAGCCGGCTCATCCGCATCGCCGCTGGCCCGGGCAAAATCCTCCAGATGCTGGCGTTGCTCACGAGTCAACTTCTGCGGGACTTCAATATGCACTTTGACGTATTGATCACCGTGCCCGCCTCCGCGCAGGCTGGGCATACCCCGTCCTCTCAGTTTGAAGGTGGTTCCATCCTGTGTCCCTTCGGGAATCTTCAGGGCAACCAAACCAGATTCATTGGAGAGTGTGGGAACTTCGATCGAACCGCCCAGTGCCGCCAGCGTGAATTTGATGGGAACGTCACAGTGAAGATTTTCCCCCTTCCGCTCAAAGACATCATGCGGTTTGACATGCAGGACCACATAAAGATCCCCCGCCGGGCCACCCATGACGCCCGCTTCACCATTTCCGGCTGAACGTAACTTTTGCCCGGTATCGACTCCTGCCGGAATGCGCAGGCGCACTTTTTTGTCCCGGATCACCCGCCCGTCGCCGCCACAGGCAGAGCATCGCTTTTCTGGCGAACGCCCCGCGCCGCCGCAGGTCGGACAGGTCTGCTGCATCTGGAAAAACCCGCGCTGGGTAACGACCCGCCCCGCACCGCCACAGGTTCCACAGGTGACAACCCGGCTACCCGGTTCAGCCCCGGAACCACTGCAGCGATCGCAGCTTCCGGAGGTGCGGTAAGAAATCTCTTTTTCAGTGCCGCGATAGGCTTCGATCAGGGTGATCTCCAGATCATAGCGCAAGTCGGCCCCTTCCTGGGCACCACCCGCTCCACGACCGCCGCCAAAGAAATCATCAAAGCCGCCTCCGCCGCCGCCAAAAACTTCGCGGAAGACATCAAACGGATCCACACCGGCTGCTCCGCCCCGAAAGCCTCCACGGCCACCACCCGACTCAAAAGCCGCGTGTCCGTAGCGATCGTAGGCGGCACGCTTGTCCGGATCTTTCAGGACTTCATAGGCTTCGGAGACTTCCTTGAATTTCTCCTCCATTGCCTTGTCGCCCTGATGTTTGTCCGGGTGATATTGCACAGCCTTCTTCCGATAGGCCTTTTTCAGTTCCTCAGCAGTCGCATCACGCGACACTCCGAGGAGTTCATAAAAATCCGCTTTCGCCATGTTTGAAAGCCCCGGTTAAGTTGCCGAGGTGTCCGCTTGGTCGGCCGCGGCCTCAGCGGGACCACTGGAGACGACGACAACAGCCGGGCGTAGAAGGCGATCCCGGAGGCGATAACCAATGCGTTGCACTTGGCTGACATGCCCTTCCGGCACTTCCGGGTCCGGCATGTGCGCGACCGATTCGTGAAGGTTGGGATCAAAGGCTTCACCCTGCGGCGCGATTTCCTCGACTCCGTGTTGACGCAGCAGGCTCTCAAACTGGTTCAACACCATCGCAAACCCTTCAGCAAAAGCCTTCCCAGCCTCATGTTGTCGGGCGGCACTCAACCCGAGCGCAAAGTTGTCGAGAACAGGCAGGAAATCTTCAAGCACAGCGCTGGAGGCACGCAGACGTACTTCATCTTTTTCGCGAAGGGCGCGCTTGCGAAAATTATCCAGTTCGGCAACGGCACGCAGGTAATCCTCCCGATGTGTTTTGGCCTGAGTCGTCGCCTCGTCCAGTTTTTGCAGGAGCTGACTGACCTCGTCAGACTTATTTTCCGCAGAAGTGGGCACTTCTGCGGTGGCAGATTCATCGACAGCGTCTGCTGCCAGCGCTTCTTCTGAATCGGAAACGGTCTTATCGTCGTCTTGTGGCATGAGCAAGTTACGTAAAAGGTGCGGCATCTGTCTTCGCTGCAAAGGCATGGCAGCGGGACGCGCGCAAAGGGTTAACCTCGATAGATCGGAATGTTTTTCAATCCCGTTTTTTGAAGAGAGGAATGGCTGCGGGCTTTTACCCTACGAATCGGTCCGTAACGAGAATCACCGTAGGTTCTGTTGCCTTGAGGAGAAAACGCCCCGAATAAGGAAGCAGGGCGTTGACGCCGCGGGGCAGAAGAATGCCTTCATTCAGTTCCTCAAGAGAGCCTTCGACCACACTGACGATTCGCGGTTCCTCCTGGGCCTGGAAAGCCAGCTCCTGTCCCGGTTCCAAGGTCAGTTTGCGCAACCGAAAAATGGAGCTTTCCGCCAGAACGACTTCGGATCCTGATTGCTGGGTATGCAGGAGGCTCGGTTCAAAATCCTCAAAATCGATCGATTGGAGGGATTCGTCGATATGCAACTGGCGCGGTTTCCCATCGAGACCGACGCGCCCCCAATCGTAGACACGGTAGGTGGTGTCGCTATTCTGCTGAATTTCGAGAATCAGGTTTCCGGCATCAATCGCATGAATGCGGCCGCTTTCGACAAAGAGTGAATCGCCCTTTCGGGCGGGCAAGCGGCAGACGAGCGGTTCCAATGCATCCGAACGCAGCGCCTCCTCGAAGGCCGCGCGGGTGACGCCTTTCTTCAACCCTGCCAAAAGTGCGGCCTCGGGCGTGGCCTCGGCGATATACCAGTTTTCAGTCTTCGGTTCCCCTCCCAACTGGGGGGCAATCGCTGCAGGCGGATGGACCTGCAGACTGAGACGATCGCGGCAATCGAGCCACTTCACCAGGATTGGAAACGGCTGTTCGGCATCCCAGCGAGGGCCGAGGAGGGCGGTTCCGGCAGATGCGCGGAGGCTTGCCAAAGTCGCTCCGGCGTGCTCGCCTGCTGTCACCATGGAGTTGGCTTCTGGTCGATCGACCAGTTCCCAGCTTTCACCGATCACCTGATCGGCCGGCAGTGCCCGCCCGAGGGAAGTCTCCAATCCACGTCCGCCCCATACGCGCTCTTGGTAGATTGGATCGAAAATCAGAATATTCATTGCATGATTAGAGTTTCCCCGCAAATCCGGGTCAACCCGCATTCCACCCTTGTCTGTTCGCTCTAGGCTATTTATCCACCTAATACTAAGATGTCGCGCCCCAACCGCAAAGAAGCTGCAGATCAGCCCACATTTAAACGCAAAGGAGCCCGCCCCCGCCCGTTCCTCGGGTTGCTGTTCGTTATCGCGACCGTTCTTTTCGGTTTGAGCCTGCTCGATTATCATCCCGATCAGACCGGGTGGTTCAGTACGTCCGCGAAGAACACCAACATGATCGGCAATGGCGGGACTTATTTTGCCGCCTATACCCTACTCTGGATAGGAGCCGCCGCCTGGCTCCTGCCGCCCATCACCGCCTGGATCAGCTACCTTTACTTTCGCAGTCTCGGCTACGTGCTGACGTTTCGCAAAATCGCCAGCCTGCTGATGCTCATCGTCTCTGCCGCCGTCTGCCTGCGCATTCTTCAACTGGAACTCAACGGCGGTGCGACGATCGCCTCGAATCCCAACTATTTTCCGTTTTCTCCCACCGATGGAAATGGGAATGGCCTTGAAGGGAGCATGGGCGGACGCATAGGTGTGGCGATTTATGATGGCTTGCTTCAGGACTGGTTGAGCATGGTCGGCACTTTGGTGGTCTTCGGAATCGCGGCAGCCTTTGCCTTCTGGTTTGTCGTCTATGACAACTTGGCTGCGGATCTGCGGCAGGCACTGATTATCCGCGCAGATAAATGGGCGATCAACCGCGCCGAGCGTCGACGCCGTAAAGAGGAACAGGCCAAAATAGACCGGGCCAACAAACAAGCGGGGCTAACTTCCAAAAAAGCCGCTGCTCAAGTGGCGGAAGCCAAGCGTCGCGCACAGGCCGCCGCCGAAAAAGCAGAAGAGGATGCCGGGGCACGCACCGAGACCGCGCCCGCCGAGCCCAAACAGAAAAAGGGCGGCTTTTTTCGTTTTGGCAAAAGCAGCGACGAGCAAACCCCTAAACTTCCGCCCAAGCCTTTTGAGCCTTTGCTGGAGGGACCTGATGATGCTCCATCCGCCCCAGCATCCCTCCCAACGCGGGCACGCGCAGTGCCGACACCCGTTCGCGCCGCGGAAGAAGAGACTGCAACACCTCCTCCCCAGCCAACCCCCGCGCTCAAATTGGCTCCCTCCAGCAGCGCTCCCGCCCTCTCCGGCCTGCGCATCATCGAAAGCGCCCCCACCCGCAAGGCTTCTCAAATCCCGACTAAACGCGGCGACTATGTGTTTCCGGGGATGAATCTCCTCGCTGAACCACCGCCCGTCGCCCACGAGGATAATGCGCAAGCACACCAAGAGACGGCCGATGCACTGGTTCAGACCTTGGAAGAGTTTGGAGTCAAAGTCACCATGGGTGAAGTCCACGCCGGTCCGGTCATCACCCGTTACGATGTGTATCCCGCCCCCGGCGTTCGGGTGGAACGCATTGTCAATCTCGACAAAAATATCGCTCTGGGACTGAAGGCGCTCAGTGTTCGCATTCTCGCACCCGTTCCAGGCAAGGGCTGCGTCGGGATTGAGGTTCCCAATCGCAAAGCTCAACCGGTGTTTATTCGCGATATTCTGGAATCCGAAGATTGGGCCAATACCAAGGCAGAGATTCCGATTGCGCTCGGAAAGGAAGTGTCGGGGAAACCACTGATCGCCGATCTCACCAAGATGCCCCACCTGCTGATTGCAGGTTCGACCGGTGCCGGAAAGACCGTCTGCATCAATTCGATCATCACCTCCCTTCTCTATCACAGCAGCCCGGAAGATGTACGCTTTGTGATGGTGGACCCGAAGATCGTCGAAATGCAGGTCTACAATGCGCTGCCGCATATGCTGATTCCGGTGGTGACGGATCCGAAGAAAGTTCCCAACGCGCTGAAGTACCTGCTCAATGAGATGGAGCGGCGCTATCAGGTCTTTGCCTCAATCGGCGTTCGCAACATTGCCGGCTATAATGCAAAGATGGCTCGCAATCGCAATGAGCGGGATGCTGCCGAACAACGCGCAGCCGAAATGGATGCCGCTCTGAGCCCGGAAGAGCGGGCAGCCGCTGCCAACGCAGTTTCCGTTCCCCGCGATCCGGAGATCGACGGGATCATGCCCACAAAGCTACCCTACATCGTCTGTGTCGTCGACGAGCTGGCCGACCTGATGATGGTTGCTCCGGCAGATATCGAGACCGGGATTGCCCGGCTCGCCCAGCTGGCCCGTGCAGCCGGCATTCACCTCATCCTCGCCACGCAGCGGCCGTCAGTAAATGTCATTACCGGCGTGATCAAAGCGAATCTGCCCAGCCGTATTTCTTTCAAAGTCGCCTCCAAGGTCGACTCCCGCACCATTCTCGACACCGGTGGGGCCGATCAGCTGATTGGCAAAGGGGACATGCTTTTCCTTCCTCCCGGCAGCGGCGACCTCTTGCGCTCACAAGGGGCCTTCGTCGATGACGAAGAAATCAACTCCATCGTGGAATTTGTCGCCGCCAAAAACGGCGAACCTGAATTCGATGAAGTATTCCAGCGTTCCGTGGAACAAGGAGAAGATGAAAACAGCGGCGAAGGTGGCGAGTCCGGTGGCTGGGATGATGAGCTGGTTCCCGACGCAATCGAGGTCATCCGGTCGAGCAAACGAGCCAGTACTTCCATGCTTCAGCGCCGCCTCAAGATCGGTTACAACCGCGCTGCCCGAATCATGGAAATTCTTGAGGCAGAAGGCATTGTGGGCCCAGAAAACGGGTCAAGCCCTCGGGAAATCCTCAAGGATCTGGATTATTGAGGCGAAACGCCCTAGCTATGCGTGTTGGCCCGCGTGGATGCCCTCGGCGATTTCTTCGAGCATCTTGTCGTTAAAATCCGGGATGTCGTCCGGCTTTCGGCTGGTGACCAAGCCTTGATCGACCACTACGGACTCATCGACCCAGTCGGCACCTGCGTTGATCAAATCCGTTTTTACGGCCGGCCATGAGGTCATCCGGCGGCCACGAACCACATCTGCTTCAATCAACACCTGCGGGCCATGGCAAATCGCGGCCACCGGCTTACCCGCATCAAAAAATGCCCGGGCAAATCGCACCGCGTCAGGGTTCATCCGCAACGCATCGGGATTGAATAATCCGCCGGGAATCATCAAGGCATCGAAATCGTCTTCAGATGCGTTGGAGACCGTCAGGTCCACCGGAACGGTTTGGCCTTTTTCAGCGTGCTGCATGCCTTGAATCACGCCGCTCTTGAGCGACACGATAACGGTTTCCGCCCCCGCTTTGTTAAGCGCCGCGCGCGGTTGAAGCAGCTCTGACTCCTCAAAGCCATCGGTTGCCAAGATTGCTACTCGTTTGTGGGAAAGGTCGTGTTTCATACCTTTGGTACCGCCAGCTTTATGCCAATCTACAACACGTTGGTCTTTTCCTTTGAAAACCAGCGGCTTAGCACAGCCCCTCCCCTTGAGGTCCGCCGCGCGGCTTTCAGATTGCAATCACGCGCCCGGAAATTTCGCAAATTGGCACATTTTAACGTCCCCCACCCAGCGCTTCCCGGGACGGAACTCTCCCCGCAGCTTTCCGATGAAACTGCCGCCGGAGGAGCAGGCTTACCCACACCAGCAAAAAGAGTCCCAGAGCCACCACCACCATCGTTCCTGCCATCGTGGCATTGAGCCAAATATCGAGGTGATATCCGAGAACGGAGTAGACCAACGCCAGCCCAACCACCCACAACAGGATGGCGGACAATCGCTGCGAAACCAGAAGTGCGGTGGCCGGAGGCAGGATGAGCATGGCAATAACCAAAATGGCCCCCACCGCCTCAAACGCATTTACGATGACCAACGAAAGCACGACCATCAGCCCGTAATGAAAGATTGCGGGCGAAATACCCAATGCCCGGGCTAAACCCGCGTCGAAGGTCGTCACAAGAATTTCTTTGTAGAATAAGAGGATCAGCGCCGCCAATCCCGCCAAGACCAAGCCCATACGGAAGACCGGGACTGTGCCCAAATACAATCCGCCCAGATAAATCGGGTCAAAAAACGGCACAAAAACCAGTTCGCCATAAAGCACGCAGTCGGCATCCAGATCTACTTGATCCGAAAAGGCCGTGATGAGGATGACGCCAATCGCAAAAAAGCTGGAAAACGTGATGCCCATTGCCGCATCCGCTTTGACTCGGGAAGTGCGCTGAAGGGTTTCGACCACAAACACAGTCAATAATCCCACAACGATTGCCCCAATCATCATGGGGAAAGTGTTGCGGGAGGCCGTGATGAGAAACGCGAGCGCTATGCCCGGTAAAAGGCTGTGGCTGATCGCATCGCCCATCAGCGCCATGCGTCGCAAAACCAGAAACGTGCCGACTAATCCGCAGGATGCGCAGACAAAAAAGCCCATCAACACCATCAGAAATGAGCCATGGAAGTCCTCCTGCCAGCTCTCGAGGATGACCTGTTGAAACTCGAAAGGTGGAATCATCGGACCACCTCCGATCCAAGACTGCCTTCTGAATGCCCATCACCAAGGATAAACCCTCGCTCCATATCTCGTCTTCCGGGGATCAACTTTCCATGCGGATCCCGGGTGGGAAAATCCAGTCGCTTCTCAAGCTGTCGGACTGCGTTGTCCCCCAACATGTGCTCGATTACTTCGGCATCATCGTGCACATGATCGGAGCGAATTTTGGCGGCATTGGTCAGGTAAAGCTCCCAAAGCCGGTGATTACGCACGACTTCGCAAGCCCGCTCCCATCCGGCCGCAGTCAGCAACACCCGGCGACTTGCCGATGTTCCAGCCTCAGCCGCGGGATCCTGCCACAACGCCCATCCATGGCGGACCAGAGCGCAAACTTCCCGCTCCGCCGTTGGCCAGTCGATGTTTCGCCGAGCCGCCAAATCGCTCAGAAAAACACCTTCTTCCTGAAATCCCTGTGCTTCCCGCACCTGAAAAATGGCTTTGAGGGTATTCTCTTGGCCGATCCGTCGACTCCGGCGCAACTTCAGGATCAGGCGGGGCACCACACCATGCCGCGGAGCGCCGAGGTAGGCTGCAAGAAAAACGGCGGTCGCCGACAGAACCATGAATGGGCCCGTCGGAAGACCCGTGCCCAAATAAGAAATAAACGCACCGCCGGCACCCGCCACCATACCGAGCCCTCCCGCATAGACCAACATCCGGGAGAGCCGGTCCGTCAGCAAATAGGCCGTTGCCGCCGGCGTGATCAACATCGCAGACACGAGAACAACTCCCACCGCTTGCAGTGAAACGACCACCGCAAATGCCAGCAGCAGCATGACAAGAAAATGAAACGCCTGTGCAGGCAGCCCAAGCGTTCGGGCAAAATCCAAATCGAAACTCGTGACCTGCAATTCCTTGAAACAAAAAATCACCGCCAGCACCACAATCACCGCAATACCAAGAATCATGGATACATCGGACGAAGAGAGCGCCGCCACTTGCCCGAAAAGGATCGTGTCCAATCCCGATTGATTGCCCGTGCCCAGATTCATCACCATGCGCAACAAGACGATTCCGACGCCATAAAATCCGCCTAATACCAAGCCAAGGCAGGTATCTTCCTTTAAAATCGTTGTCTGGCGGACCAGATGCGTCAGCACGGTGCCGAGCAGGCCCGCGCCGACCGCGCCGATGAAGATGGCGACCGGATCCTTGGACATGTGCCAAAGAAATCCCAGCACCACGCCGGGAAGCACCGCGTGAGAGAGCGTGTCACCCATCAATGCCAGACGGCGCACAAGGATGAAGCACCCCATCAATCCGCAGACCAAACCCAGTCCCAGCGAGCCGAGCAATGCATGGCGCACCACTGGATCGGTCAGCGTGACAAATGCACGCGCCTGGTCTTGCCAAGAGGTTTCGCCGAAATCTCCGATCCGGGCAGCCTCGGCCACCGCTGGCAACAACAGGACGACACACGCGAAGATCCACGCGGAGCCCCCGCCGCCGCTCAATCTACCTCCGGGCGCGTTCACTGGCCACATCGCTGAGAATGGTAAGGCGTCCACCATAAGTGCGCTGGAGGTTGTCGATGGTATACACGTCTTCGGTCGGACCATACGCAATCAGCCGCATATTGAGCAGGATCAACGAGTCAAAATAAGTCCGTGCAGTGGATAAATCGTGATGGACGACCAACAGCGTCTTTCCCTGATCACGCAACTCCTGAAGAATTGTGATGATCGCGGCCTCGGTCGCCGCATCGACTCCGACAAACGGTTCATCCATGAAATAGAGGTCGCTCTCCTGAGCGAGAGCCCGGGCAAGAAAAACCCGTTGTTGCTGGCCCCCGGAGAGATTGGAGATCTGGCGATCTGCGAACGGGAGCATTTTCACCTTTTCCAAGCACGCCCGGGCGATTTCTCGATCCTCGCGCCCCGGCCGCCGGAACAATCCCAACCGTCCATAACGCCCCATTGTTACCACATCGAGCGCAGTCACCGGAAAATCCCAATCCACAGATTCACGCTGCGGCACATACCCGACCCGCCGCGCCGCTTTGCGAAACGGCTGTCCGAAAATCCGGACCCACCCACTGCTCGGCCGGATCACATCCATGCATGTCTTGATCAACGTGGATTTGCCGCCTCCATTCGGGCCGACGATACCGATCAGCTGGCCCGCCGCCAAGGTTAGGTCGATGCCGTAGAGCACTGGCGACTTTCGGTAGGCAACGGTAAGATCATGAATCTCCAGTGGCGCTTCATGATGCAATGGCGCGTGAATTGTTTTGGGAGCAGGTGTCGGAATGCTCATGTCGCTGCAGGGTAAGAATGCCAATGGCGTCAGCGCAAACCCGCGACGATTTGATTCACATTATGTTTCACCATGCCGAGGTAGGTTCCCACATCGTAGCTTTCCCCTTCAAAGGTTTCGATCTTTCCCGGCACTCCCATCGCATCAGAAAAAAGTTCCCCGCCCACTGCGGCACCGCTATCTTCGCTGATCCGGCGCACCAATTTGTCCGAGACCGAACTTTCAAAAAAAACGGCCTTCACGTCTTCATTTTTAATAAATTCCACAATCCGTGCCATGTCAGCCAAGCCAGCTTCTGAAACGGTCGATATGCCCTGCACCCCGATAACGCGAAACCCGTAGGCGCGCCCAAAGTAATTGTAGGCATCATGGCTGGTGATCAGGACGCGCTTCGCCGGTGACAATACCTCAACCCGCTGGCGAACCCAGCTGTCGAGCTCTTGCAACTGAGTCACGACGGCTTCGCCACGCGCAACATATGTTTCCCTATTGTCAGGATCAGCCGCAGCGAGTCCCTCCACGACTGCTGACACGGTGGCCGCCCAGAGAAGCGGATCAAACCAGACGTGCGGATCCGGCACCCCTTCAAATTCCTCCGGCGAAAGCAATTTATCCTCCGGCACCCTCTCAGCCACTGCGACCACCGCACGCCCACGTTTGGCCATCATTTCGAGCACATCCGTCATCCGGCCCTCCAAATGCAGCCCATTGTAGAAAATCACATCCGCCCGCTGCAGCGCCGTCACGTCCTGGCGTGTCGGGCGGTAAAGGTGGGGATCGACGCCGGGTTCCATCAGCCCGCGCACCGCCACTTCCGAACCCCCGACCGACCGGACCAAGTCGGCGACCATGGTCGTCGTGGCAACAGCCTGTACCGCCGCAGTCCCCGGAATCGCAAGCAAGAGCCCAACAACCGCACTCACTGTTTTAGTAAATATGCACTTCACGCATATTTTGATTTACTAAGTTTTTTATTTTGACAACTCAAAATTCAAGAAATTGAGCTTGATCCATGAAAACCCTGCAGTTTTGGAAAAGGTCTTTTTGTTTTTGTGCTGTGCTTTATGGTGTGACTCTCGCAGTGCATGCCTCACCGGACTTGGAGCCCGCGCTCGCGACAGATCGTCCAGACGCGACAGAGAGCCCGCATCCAGTGCCGTTCGGCCGCTGGCAGATGGAAATGGATTTTGTCGTCTATGCCCATGATTCGGCGATTCCTGATGAGCGCGGCGCGCAGTGGACGGGTTGGAGCTGGGGAATCACCAATCTCAAATATGGCTTTGCACCCAATGTAGACGCACAGCTCGTGGTTGAACCCTACCGTCGGGAAACCTATACAGCTGCCGACGGAACAGAATCGGTGGCACAAGGAGCCGGTGATCTAGTCTTGCGGCTGAAATGGCAGCTTCACGATGGTGGCGAACGCTCTGGTTCTTGGGCGTTTTTGCCTTATGTGAAGGTTCCAACTGCAGACGATGATCTCGGCAATGGTGCCATTGAAGGCGGGTTCGTCATTCCCTATGCCCAAGACCTCTCGGCGGTGTGGTCGTGGGGATTTCAAGTCGGCGCGGACTGGCAGCGCCATGAATCTACGGCCAGGCGTACCTATGGACTTGTTCCCACTGCCACCCTCGTGCTGGGCCAAAGCCTTACGGAATCCCTTGGGCTCTTTTATGAAGTCGCGGCTGCAGTCGATTTGAAAGCCGATGCCGATGCTTGGGATGTAACACTGAATACCGGCACCACCTATGCACTTGGTCCCTTGCAACAACTGGACTTGGCCGTGGCCATCGGCATTACACGGGCGGCCACCGATTTAACCTTGTTCACCGGATATTCACAGCGGTGGTAGGAGAAGGACTTGCCCGCAGCCGGCGCATGACCAAATATCCCGGCTTTAAGCATTTCCCACTGCCATGCCGTCCAGCACCGTCGAAAACTACCTCAAGGAAATTTTCCTCGCGGCAGAGCAGACAGAGGCCGAGCACGTGGCAATGGGCGACGTGGCGCGGGCCCTTCACGTGGTTCCCGGGACCGCCACGACCATGGTCAAGCACCTCGCCGGGCGCGGATTCCTCAATTATACGCCCCGTGTTGGGGTGAAGCTGACAGCAACAGGCGAACAAATAGCCGTGGGCATTCTTCGCCGTCACCGATTGATCGAATATTTCCTCGTCGAGTCGCTCGGGCTGTCTTGGGACGCTATTCATGAAGAAGCAGAACGCTTGGAACACGCCGTGTCCGACCGGGTGCTCAATGCTCTCGATCACTTTTTGGGGCATCCGGCCGCGGATCCTCACGGCGATCCCATTCCATCTGCTCAAGGCGTAGTCGAAGGTCGGGCCACCCGCCGCTTGAGCGATTGCCCCGTTGGCACTGAGGCCGTCGTGGTGCGGATTCTCGATCAGGAAGGCGCTTTTTTGCGCTTTGCCGATGAATATGGCCTGCGGCCGGGAGCGCATGTTTCAATCGTCGAACATTCTCCTGAAGCGGGAGCAATTGGTGTGCGGACACTGGAATCCCATAACGTGGTTCCCCTCAGCCTCATAGCTGCTGAAAAAGTGCTGGTCGGCAGTTGATCCAGCATGGATTAGATCCCTCCCGCCGCGACCCGCCTGACGGCAGCCCTGTAAAATAAATTTAAAGGCGATCGCGCTTTTCCGCTTGCTTTCCGCAAAAAATTGGCGAGCTTGTTCGCATTATCAAATTTCCCGTAAGGGAGTTTTGGGGTAATATAAGGAGTAGTGAAATAGAAAACAATGGCGGGTCGCTTAGGGGTAGGCGACCCGCCTTCTTTTTGCCTTTTTTCGACCTGGAGCTGGATTTTATCGCTCCTCGCGCAGAACCTTTAACGGCGGTTCGCTCACGATTCCCCAACTATTGAGCCAACCGGTGGTCAGTGTCAGGACAACCACTGCGGCAAAAAGCAAACCGAGCGCTCCCGGTTCAAGCACGAAGGGCAACTCGAAGATCCAGCGAGAAATGGCCATGGTTGCTGCCACCGAAAGCCCCACGCCCAAGCCCGCCGAAAGCACTCCGAGAAGCGCATACTCCCACGTCAGCAACGCGCGGACGAATCCACCGCTGGCCCCGAGGGTGCGTAGAAACACACTCTCCCTGACCCGCTGATAACGGCTGGTTACCAAGGCACCAAACAGAACAATCAGCCCGGTAAACAGGGTAAACCCCGCCATGAACTGAATGACGAAAGCCACTCGGCGGAGCACGGTGTCAATGGTCTCAAAGATAAGCGTCAGATCCAGCAAACTCACGTTAGGAAATTCCGTTTCCATCTGCCGTTGCAGTGCGACGATTTGCGAACGATCCCGCACTTGGCTGGCAATCGCATACATAGTGGGAGCAGCTTCAAGCACTCCCGTCGGCCAAAGCACATTAAAATTCTGCCTTCCAAGCTCCCAATTCACCTGACGAATACTGCTGACATAGGTCTGGAACGACAGTCCTTGCACGTCCCAGACAATGGTGTCTCCGAGCCCGACATTGAGGTCGTCCAGGAGATTGTCCGTCAGCGAAATCGGAATCGGCTCTTCACCTGAATGGCGTCCGATAAACTCGCCTGCCATAATCACCGCATTTTCCAACACATGATCGCGGTAAGTGACTCGAAACTCCCAGCTGTAAACCCAGTTGGAAATCGGCGATTCAGGCATCTCCCGCCATTCACGAAGAGTCCGTCCATTGATGGAAAGTGGACGCATCGTCACTACCGGAAGAACTTCCTGAACGTGCAGGTTGTTTGTTTCCAAGGCTTGGATCAAAGCATCGACCTGATCGGGTTGCACATCGACTAATACCAGGTTTGGCCGGTCCTCAGCATGCCCCCCTTCGATCTGTGCCAGCAGCGAAGATCGCGACAGGTGCAAAGTGCTGATAAGAAAGGTTCCCAATCCTAAAGTAGTCACCAAAAAGAGGGTGCGGTTGTTCGGTCGATAGAGATTGGACAGCGCGAGGCGCACGACAAAAGGCCACCGGGGCGATCGCACCCGCCGCAAAATCCCATGCAACCCAACCGCACCGGCAAACAAGACGCCGTAAGCCATTCCCAATCCGCCGGCAAACGCCAGCCCTTGCCACCATTCCGGCGTTTGCAACACACTGTAACCGACCCCCAGCGCTATCAGCAATGTCGTTACCGCCATTCGCCACGGATCTCTCCCTTTCCGCACCGGCTCGTAATCCCCACGGAGCGCCTGGAGGGGACTGATCCACCGGACACCAAGAAGTGGCCGGAGCGCAAACAAAGTGGCCACTAACCATCCAAAGATAAGACCAAAGACCAGGCTTTCAAAATCCGGAGAAAACGTGATGGGAAACGGCAGAAAGGGGGCGAGCAATGCCGGCAACACCAGCTGAATCCCCATTCCCATTCCTGCCCCGATAAATGCCCCGCCCAAACCAACGAGTGAAATTTGCCAGAGGTAAATCGCAAACGCTGCCTGCGCGGATGCTCCCAAGCAGCGCAATGTGGCGACAGAAGCCAATTTCGGCTGAAGATACACCTGCACGGCACCGCCAACCCCAATTCCCCCGAGCACCAAGGCAACAAAACCAACCAGACTGAGAAATGCGAACAAACGTCCCAGCATGCGCGCAATCGACTCCTGCCGGTCCGCTACCGTCGTCACACGGACCCCGGCATCGACAAAAAGCCCTGCCTTCACACCCTCCAACGCCTGCTCACGTCCGGGAGAGAGCCCCTCATCAAATCGCAGATACGCCCGATAGGTCGCCACGCTGCCCGCCCGGAGCAAGGCGGTCTCAGCCACGCTCTCGAATGGAATAAACACACGTGGAGCAAAAAAGCCGGCTAACTCCGCTTCACCAGCCACCCGTTCAAGTGCGCCAGCAATTTCGAACGTGGCGTCTCCCAAGCGCAAGGTATCGCCCGGCGAAAGACTGTACTGGTTCATCAGACCTGCCTCCACTAATGCACGGGGAGGATCCGTTACTTGCCGAAAATCCGCGCCGCTGGGAGTCGTTTCAAGTTCTCCATAAAACGGAAAGCCGGCTTCAATCGCCCGCACCTGAACGAAGCGGCTTTGGCCCTCGGAGGGAAAAGAGGCCATCGAGCGAAATTGTACTTCCCGGCTCACTTCCCCGCCCTGTTGAGCAATCCAAGCTTCCAAGGCCGGGGTGAACGGTTGACGGGTCTGCAACCGGAGATCTGCCCCGACCAATGACCGGGACTCTTCGGCAATCGTCGCTTCAAGATTAGAGCGCAAGGAACGAATTGCGACCATGGCCGCGATGCCGAAGACGATGCACAAGACAAAGAGCAGCAGCACCCCGCGCTGCCCGCGGCTGTCCCGCCACGCCATTCTCCAGGCCCACCGCACGCTCACGATTCCTCCCGGCTGGGGACCGCAGACGGCATCACCTCCTCCAACCGCCCCCGCTCGATCCGCAACAGCCGGTCGCAACGAGCTGCCAGAGTTGTGTCGTGCGTCACCAGCACAAGCGTGGTCCCCTGCTCCCGATTGAGGGCAAAAATCATCTCCGCAATCCGCTCGCTGGTATCTCCGTCCAGATTTCCGGTCGGTTCGTCGGCAAAAAGAATTGCCGGCCGATTCGCGAAGGCACGGGCCAGTCCGACCCGCTGTTGTTCCCCTCCCGAAAGCTGCACCGGATAATGTCCGGCTCGTTCTTTCAATCCAACCGCATCCAGAAGTTGGCTGGCCCGCTCTTTCACCCCGCGCGATTGACCGCGCAACTCCAGTGGCACCATCACGTTTTCCAGTGCAGTCAACGTCGGCAACAATTGAAAGTTCTGAAAAACAAACCCGACATGCGCATTTCTAACTGCCGCCCGTTCATCTTCCCCCAATGATTCCAACCGATGACCCATGAGAGAAATGGAGCCTTGGACCGCCCGATCCAACCCTGCGCAAAGCCCGAGCAGCGTCGTTTTGCCACTCCCGGATGGTCCCACGATGGCCACCACATCTTTTCGCTGAAGCGTGAAGGAAACATTGTCCAACACCGTCAACATGTGGTCCCCCGCACCGTAGCGCTGAGTCACCCCGCGCACATTGAGGATCGGTTCGTTGTCAGAAGCTGATTCCATGCTAGTTCTGTAAGGGCCACATCGTTTACACAAAGAAAGCGATCCTCAAATGCCGCATTCATTTCATCCTCTGAAGACTGGCCACCCGATTCTATTCCTACTCGTCAGTATGATTACTGTTCTTGCCGCGCGCGCCGAAAATGAGAGCGAACCTCCCCCGATCCGCGTCGTCTTTTTTGGCGATAGTCTCACCGCCGGATACGGTTTATTGCCCGACGAGGCTTACCCTGCATTGATCGGCGAACACCTCAAAGCCCGCGGCCACTCGGTGGAAGTCGTTAATGCCGGCGTCAGCGGCGAAACCACTGCTGGCGGTGTTCGCCGTATTGAGTGGGTGCTACGGCGACCGGCGGACGTGCTCGTACTCGCCTTGGGCGCTAATGATGGGTTGCGTGGATTGGAGGTATCCGAAATGAAGGCCAATCTTCAGCGGATCATCAATGCCACTCGAGCAGCCTCACCCCATACCCGGATCATCCTCGCCGGGATGTTCGCTCCTCCCAATATGGGAGAAGCCTATACAAAAGCCTTTGCCACTGCTTTCACAGATTTGGCAGCACACCATGAGCTTCCGCTCGTTCCCTTCTTGCTAGAAGGGGTAGCTGGTGATACCCGGCTCAACCAGCACGATGGCATTCACCCTACTGCGGAAGGACAGCAAAAAATTGCCCACAGGGTTCTCCCTTTCGTCGAAGCAGCCGTCATAGCCGTAGCAGAAACCTCTGATCAAGCTGGTTAGACTGCGGATTACGCTTCGGCTGAATTCCATCGTTGAAGCACAGTACGCAAGTCGCCCAAACGCACCGGCTTGCTCAAATAATCATCCATCCCTGCTTCCAGGCAACGCTCGCGATCACCCGCCATCCGATTGGCAGTTAGTGCAATGATATAAGTGCGTTTTCCCGGTTCACGTTTCCGATTCGCTTCCTGCTTTCGAATTTCCCGGGCCACTTCAAACCCGTCCATCCCCGGGAGTTGGCAGTCCAGCAGTACGAGTCGAAATTTTCCGGTGTGCCAGCTGGCGAGTGCTTCTGCCCCATCTTCAGCCACCTCCGCTGTATAGCCCAAACGCTTTAACAAAACTTCTGCCACGCGTTGATTGATCTTGTTATCTTCCACCAGCAAAAGGCGCTCTCCACGCGGCAGGGACATTCCTTGCGGTTCCGCAGCCGGCAAGCCCTCTGTTTTTCCCGCGACGGCCCGCGCCAGCGGAACTTCAAGGATAAACTCTGACCCTTTGCCCAACTCGCTTTTAACCTTCAGCTGACCACCCATCAAATCAGCCAGTCGCCGCGCAATTGCCAGTCCCAAACCAGTACCTCCATAGCGACGGGTCGTCGAGGCATCGGCTTGCGTAAACATCTGGAACACCCGCTCCTGCTGCTCCGGGGAGATGCCGATGCCCGTGTCTATTACCCGAATCCGCACCACATCGCAGCTGCTTGTTTTCGAATTCGCATCCACTGCGATGCACACCGAGCCGGATGTTGTGAATTTAACGGCGTTATTTCCCAGATTAAGAAGAATTTGGATCAACCGCCCAAAGTCTCCCACATAAGCATGATCAGCTTCTGGAGCAATCGCCCAACTCAGCTTCAGCGACCGGTCCGCGGCCGATCGCGTCAGGAGGGTCTCAATGCGTCGGATCAAATCCCTCATCTCAAAGGTGGTGCAGTCGAGCTCCAACCTCCCGGCCTCAAGTTTCGAAAAGTCGAGGATGTCATTTACAATCGTCAGCAGTGTTTCAGAGCTCGCATGAATCATTTCGATCATCCGACGCTCCTCATCCCCAACCTCACTCTTCAACAGCAGCTCACTCGTCCCGATCATCCCATTCATCGGAGTGCGGATCTCATGACTCATCATGGCGAGAAACTCAGTTTTTGCCCGTTCCGAGCGTTCAGCCTGCTCCTTCGCCCTGAACAACTCCTCCGTTCGTAATTGTACCCGATTTTCAATGACAACTCGCCGCCGGAACACCCCGAGCACAAATACTGCGAGTAACCCGATGAATGCGACTCCCAAAGGATAACTTAGCCACAGAGCCCACGAGCGGTGGGACGCCAGATAGGATGCCGGGGCGCTCAATCGCGCCTCCCATAGCTGTTCACCAAACTCAAACCGCTCCACATGCGTCACCGCTTCAATTTCCTTCAGATCTGCGCCAAGCGATCCCAGCAACTGACGGCTGCCATCTTCGGCGATTTGCGTAAGCTCAGCTTGAATTCGCGTGTCGAGATAAGGCTCCCAGACGGCCCTGAGGAAATCTTTACCCCGAAATACCACACTGAGAATTCGCGGCGGTCTACCTCTCTCCGCAGGATTGCCAGTCCATTCCGGGACTGGCTGCAGTGCGTAATATAAAACAACCCCCATACCCAGCCCCGGCTCCTGAACAAGACGTATTGGCTGCGTAACTACAGGACGTCCACTGGTCAATGTGGTCCTGACAGAAGAACGCGTCGGCTCATGATGAAGCACATCCAAGCCCAAAGCTTTTTCATTTCCGCGAAAGGGATAAATGCGACGCACAGGTGCATACCAGTCCTGCGGAGCAGAAACCGTGGAACCTCCTGATTCTGTTACACCGTGAACTTTTACCAACGCAGCTTCCGGATACTCCTCAGCCATCCGTGCCTCCACTTCTGCCCTTTGCTCATTCTCGATCAGGACGATCTCCGTCACCGCCTGCACTCCGGCACTGTGGCTGTGAATAATGTTTCCCAACTCCGAAAAACGTGCGCGCGCTGTAGCAGGATCCTCCACGTCGAGTGCAAACCCAGCGGCCAATGCGAGATCTTCAGTTGTATCAAAAAGTTCCTTACGAAGATTGGCGATCGCGAGAGCACCCGTGGCTGAAAAATCCCTTTCCACGCGAAGCTGCTCCGTCCTCGCCAGCATCCCGACCAGAAGCAACACTGCCGCCCCGCCGATTAACATGGGGACCTTTACCAGCCAAAATGCGCTCCAACTGGTTCCATCTAATGCACGCCTGCCAACGATCACCAGTGGAATAAAGCAGAAAATCCCTCCTATTTGTGAAAATGCCGACCAAACCAAGTGCGGCCATTCGCAGCGGATCACCGGACTTTCCGTCCAATAGCAGACCATGGATTTTGCCAATAGGATCGGTGGCACCGAACACAGCACCAACTTTATCCACATAGCTAAAGTCTCACGGACAGGATCAAGCCGTTCGGGGCAATTCAGACACGGACGCAAAATTGAAGCTCCCCCGGCAGCAGCAACCGCATAACCCACCGCTAGCGCCGACCATTCTCCCCAACCAATCTGAACAAAGAACCCCAACCCCCAATGCATGCCCAGCCAACCCGATGCCGCCCAAACACACAACAGGACGACGTAGGCCGGCCAGCCAAAACAGGCGACCAAACCAATTGCCAGCGCAGGGAACGGCGACAGGGGCAAAGAGCCTCCCATGTATTTGTCCACCACTACCAAGCAAACCACCAACACAGTTGTCACCAGCCCGAGCAATAACCACTGCACGGCTGGCGACGCACGTAACCACTGCCAGGACGAAGAGAGGGTCAACACCTCAATTAATCCGTGTTTAAGCCCTAGCCGCAAGCCAGATCTGGAAACAGTAAGCTTTGGCTGGTGTCTTGACTCGCCCCTGGGGATGGAGGGCCTGGAGATCAGCTAACGGGGAGACGTTGTAGTTTCCGCCAGGAACAGAGGGGTTGCGTGGAGTCGAGAGGCAACTTGCCAAGGGACTTGGGGAGCAGGGGATGAGCGGTGGTGCCTTGGGTCCCGATTGCCCGCACAAAGGCTTCGGAGCCAAGGATGGCCCCGTCGCTCAGGTATCGCAGCCGACACCGCAGCAGTTCCGCCACAGACACCCTGCCCCCTGCGGCCAAAATCGCCTGCACGCGCTGCGGATCAATGCCTCCTTCTTCACCGATGCGCCTCTGGGCACCTTTGCCGTAGAGCACCTTGCGGTAGTCCGCAGCCGCTTCCTCGGACCAGCAGGACTGCCCCACCACCGAAGCCAGTCCCGCCTGTGCAGCGGCTTCTGCGCCCATTGCCTCTGCATAGGAGCACCAGCGATACTGCGCCGGATCCGCCACCATCCCCGCCCGCACCGCATTGAGGTCCAGATATGCGGCCACCAGCGAGAGGGTCCGGGGATCATCCTCCACCAGCACACTTTTGAAGCGCTCCGCCCAGAGGGTTCCAAAGCGTTGATGCGTCCGGTTGTACCACCACGAAAACCGCTGCTTGAGCGTTTTCATAAACGCCGACACATCGTTCATCCGCACCCGCAGCCGGTCCTCCCAACGAGCCGCTTCCTCCGAATCCTCTGCCAGGATCGCGGCCAGACACTGCGGATCCGGAAAAATCCCCGCGTAACCCTCCCCGTAGATCAACCGGTAGCGGCGCACCAACTCCGCCCGGCTCGGTGCCTCAGCCCCCGGCACCCGGACCAGCACATGAATGTGATTGCTCAGGATGCAGTAGGCCAGGACCTGCACCCCGGAAAACCCCGCCACCTTCCAGAGCATCCGACGCATCACCTCCCGAGCCGGCTCATCCAGCAACCGCTCCCCTCCCACAATCCGACAAATGCAGTGATACACCCCCGTCCCTTCCTGTTTATAGCGCATCCACCAACCCTCCCCATCTCTCCCTGCCCTGACAACCTCTATTTTTCAGATAAATTAAATAGATGTGGAATTCAGGTTGCGGGAGCGGGTGGAGGTTTGGTTGCTTGTCCCATGCTCACGCTGGCCAACCTCCATAAATCCTATGCTCCGCGAATCTTGTTTGAAGAGGTCTCGCTGTATGTGAAGCGGGATGACCGGCTGGGATTTGTGGGGCCCAATGGTGCAGGCAAGTCGACGCTATTCCGGATTCTGCTCGGAGAAGAGGAGCCCGATGGCGGTGATGTCTCTTGGGAGCGCGGTGCCCGCTTTGGTTTTTTACCCCAAGAGAGCGCCCCGGTAGGCAACCAAACCATCTTGGAAATCGCGACCAACGGTGCCGTCTTGGACTTTGATGACGACGACGAACACCCCGACTACGACGCGATTGATTACACCCTCGAGCCGAAAGCGCGCAAAATCCTCGCCGGGCTCGGCTTTCAGGAGGGCGATGTCGAGCGCCCCGCGCGCACCTTTTCCGGAGGATGGGTCATGCGTGCGCACCTCGCCCGCCTTTTGGTCGACGAGCCCGATTTATTGTTGCTCGACGAGCCGACCAACCACTTGGACCTCTCGGCCCTGCTCTGGTTCCAGGATTACCTCGTGCAATATCGGGGAGGCCTGATCGTCATCTCCCACGACCGGGCCTTCCTCAACGCGATCTGCACCGGCATCCTGGAACTGCGGCAAAAACGCCTCTTCCGCTGGACCGGCGATTACGACTCCTACCTCATTCAAAAAGCGGCGCATGAAGAGCAACAGCTCGCGCTCTTCAAAAATCAGCAGCGCGAGATCGCTCACCATCAGAAATTTGTCGATCGCTTCGGGGCCAAGGCGTCACTCGCCACCCGCGCCAAGTCCAAGGAAAAGCACATCGCCCGCCTCCAAGCCGACGCCGTCGACGCGCCGCTGGGCGACGACGCCAAAGTCCGCGGTTTCAATTTTCCCCAGCCGGAACGCACCGGGCACCGCGTGATGCAGTTGAAAGGCGTGCGTCAAGCCTACGGCGACAAGGTCGTCTATGAGGACCTCAACTTTGAGCTGGAACGGGGCGAAAAGCAGGTGCTCATCGGGCCGAATGGCGCGGGCAAATCCACCTTGCTGAAGATTCTCGCCGGGATCCTGCCCTTGGAGGCGGGAGACCGCGAACTGGGACTGCGGGTCCGCGTGGGCTACTTCGCCCAAAATCGCGCCGAAAATCTCAATCCGCGCCACACCGTGCTGGAAGAGGCGCTCACTGCTCGCGTCGACAATCCCGCGCTGACCGAACAAGCCACCCGCGATCTCCTCGGCACCTTTCTCTTCCGCGGTGACGACTCGATGCGCAAGCCCGTCAGCGTCCTCTCCGGCGGAGAAAAATCGCGCCTCGCCCTCGCCAAGCTCTTGCTGGCCCCGCCCAATCTCTTGTTGATGGATGAGCCGACCACCCACTTGGACATCCCTTCGATCGACGCCCTGATCGCGGCCGCCCAAGGCTTTGAAGGTACCTTGGTTTTCATCAGCCACGATGTTCACTTCATTCGCGCAGTGGCCCGCAAGGTCGTCCATGTCGAATCCGGACGACTCACCCCCTACGCGGGAAATTACGACTATTTTCTGGAGAAATCAGGCTCGGGAGACGCCCGTGCGGCGCTTACCGCCAGCAACCTGCGCGCGAGTGGACCCGCCGGAGGTGCCGCCAAATCAAAGGACGGCTGCCGCGCCAAGGATCAACGGAAGAACGAAGCGGACGAGCGGCGGAAGCAAGCCGACCTCCGCCGCGAGGTGAGCGAACTCGAAGCCAAGGTCGCCAAACTGGAGGCGCACCAAGGCACCCTCGCCCAAGAGCTGGCCGCCTCCGCCGTCGCCAACGACGCGCACCGCGCCAAACGCATCAACGCCGAGATTGAAAAAGTCTCCGCGCAGCTCGAAGCCGCCACGGCGGCGTGGGAAGCCAAGGCGCTCGCGGCCGAAGCACTGGGCGGGTAAGCCCCGCGAAAGTCGTTCCTGCCGGGGCGTTCGCTAGCGTATAAACTTGGCCCGTCTTCTTGAAATGAGGCGAGGGTCGGCCAACTTCGCGGGAAAGCGCACGGTTTTCTTTTCCTCCGCGCAATCTCCGTCAATCCGTACTGGATCCCATCAGCCATGCCCATGCGCGTCGAACTCACCGAATTTTGTGAAGCATTCACCACCGTTCTCCGGCCTCTTTCCCAAACCTTGGAGCACGCGATCGAGCCACTCCAAGCGATCGCGGACGACCCCACCCTCCGCGACCTGCGCACGACCTTTGTCGACATCCGCCATCGGCTGAAGATTCTCACGGACAAAGCCGAACAACAGCACGCCTACTTACTCATTTTCGGGCCGCTCAAGAGCGGTAAATCCACCTTGATGAACGCGATCAGCGGGGCCTATGTCAGCGAGGTCTCCAGTCTGCCCGCCTACCCTTGCCTGGTCTATGTGCAAGAGGGCGACGAGCGGCGGTGCTCCATCACTCTATTTGACGGTGCCACCGAAGAGTTCACTGATGAAACAGCGCTTCATAGACGTATTCAAGAAGCCCATACACAGCTTGCGGAGGAACTGCGCCAAGCGGACCGCGAACAGCGGCCTTTCAATCCCGCTGCCGACTTTCCGAGAGCGATCCGGCGGGTGGATTTCACCTTGCCTGCGCCCAACCTCCAACACTCGGGAACCATTCTCGTCGATACGCCGGGACTCTATACAAAGATGCGTTACAACTATGAACAGTTGACGCGAGATTTCCGGCACAATGCGGCTTGCGCGGTATTCGTGGTCAAGACCGATAATCTCTTTTTCGATCAGGTATTTGATGAATTCAAAGATCTGCTCAACGTCTTCAGCCGCATATTCCTCGTGGTCAATATTGACTCCTCCAAACAGGACTTGAGCCCCGATGGGCGCTTGCAACCCTCTCTTGAAAGCCGCGATCCGCGGCGAATCATCCAAGCGTTTGAAGATTTGACTGTGAGCGCACAAATGCGAGCTGCAATCGATGATGGGCGCTTGCAGATTTACCTGGTTGATCTGCTCCGAACCGCACAGCAAAGCTTGGCTGGAGAACGTTATCAACTTCCCATAGATCAACGTAGCGACCAGGAAAGCAATGTCGATCAAGAGGTGGCCACACCTGAGCTCTCTGAAGTGAATAAGGAAGCCGTTCTCGCCGAATCGCCCATTCCCGAGGGGCCTGACTCCATCGTTTCAGAGCTGAATCCTGAAGGAGCTGAAAGCGGTATGGGAGCGACCGCACACTTGGGTTTTGATGCGTTTCTCCACGATCTCACGACCTACCTCAACAGCAGTGGCTACATCGTCGAATTCATGACGGACAGCCTGCGCCAAGTAACCCTGCTGATGGAGGAGATTCGCCGAGGGGCCGAATCTGAGGCCGTAGTTGAATTTCGGGACACTACCCGAGCGCTTGAACGCCGCGCCAATGCCATTCAAGAGCGTCTTGCGCACCTCGAAGCCTTGGAAAAATTGGATTGGGACGCCAATCTGGAGAAGGTCAAAGCAGAGTTGGATGCCGAACGAAAGGCTTTCAGCGAGTCTACACTCAACGCGCTCCGGGCACAGTTGCGCACGCACGTCGACAACTGGTTTCAAAGCGAAGACAGCGTGCGAGATTTAGTGACGCGCCGCCTGCAACCGGCGATCGTGGAGACGGATAAGCAACTCATGCAACGTGCGGAACAACTCGCGCACACACGCTTTCAACAGCGCAATGGCGGACTCAAGCTCGACGTGCAAACGATTGCTCATCTGCACCAGCTCGACATTTCTTTCGATGACATTTCCGGCGAGTTTCCGGCAGAAAATGCGACGGAGCCAGACTGTTCCAAGCAGTCGCCCTCTAGAATCGATGTGGGTCAAGAGGTGTTGCCGGTGAAGCGACGTTTAATTGATTGGGTTTTGTTCCGGAGCCCTAACCGCGTACGTCGCTGCGTGTTCGGCGATGATAATCCTTCCCTCGAACCGATTCCTGCCACCGTAAAGGAGAAGCGACTGGGAGAAGCCGGGCGGGCTCATTTTCTTGAGAGAGTGGACCAACACATTGGCGAAGATCTTCGGGTCCGGGATGAGGCCAAACTGGATTCATTGGTCGAAGCATTTCGTCGTCATTACATGCAGGCCGTGCGCTCGCGCCTGGAACAGCTGCGCCGGGAACTGCAAACGGAGGAAGCTACCGTGCGCCGACGTTATGCGGAGAACCAAAAAATCGAGCAATCCCTCGACACACTCGCCACCACAATCCGCACTGCCGAGGATGCATCCGAAGTCTTGCGTGCACGGTTCGTAGCGGAAAAGTCCCGACGATGGAACAACGACCTTACTGAGCCGGAAACCCTGATAAAATCGGATATCTCCGAGCCCTGAATCACGACCTGCTAGCCAAGTTCAAGGGAAGTAACCCCGTAAACGCCATTCATGGCGCAGCCTTCCGGTATACCTTGCGTGTACATCCGAACCGTTTCGAAAACAGGCACCATCGCCGCACGGTCAACCAAGGCGACTGCCTCTCGATTGCACTGCGGAACATCAATGAAGACGGCTTGCCCCTGTGCCTGATCGAGCAGTTGCACCAGCACTCGCTCAGCCGCGGCGGCGTTTCCGGCAAACCAAGGGCCAATTTTCCAGCCCTCGCGACACGGGCGCATGACACTGAAGGCTTCAATGTTTCCAGCGTTTTGATGCGTGGCCACGATGGCACCTGGCTGCGTCACCCATGCCTGAAGGAAGGCCGAGCGTTCTGCTGGAAAATAGTGTCGGTCAAACTGGTTCAGTCGCTGCTGATTCGGAAGGGGTTCCCGGCCTGCGGAAAAACGGCCTTTTGATCCGGCCAACGTTCGGTAGCGGATTGTTGGGTACGCCACTGAAAACCCTGCGGAACCGTAGTTACCTGCCTGCTCCATTACTCCGTCCAATCCCAAATTGCGTCCCTCCACTGATTTCAGCGCGTGAGCCCAAGTCGCCATTCCGATCCCCCGACCCCGAAAATCGGGATGCACAATATAGAGCCCGATAAATGCGAACGATGTTCGGTATTTAACCGCAGAGATGGCGGAGACCAGGCGTCCATCCAATTCTCCCACGAAAAATCCTGACGGGTCGGCTGCGTGAAAGCAGGCTGCGTCATTCAGCCCAGGGTTCCATCCTTCGGCCGCCGCCCATTCAATGATAGTCTGGATGTCGGCCAATGTAGCAGGACGGATGATACACTTAGTCATAGTAACTTTGGAGATCAGGAATAACGCGAACGGGCTGAGCACACGCACGTTTCACCTGCTGCCATGCACTGCCATGAAGGTTCGATATCATGGAGCTCAATAGCACCTGATCGCGATCAATTTCTGCTCCTGAATCTTTCTCCAAAATTTTGACGAAACCCATGGAGAACAAATAAGGACATGGGTTGCTAGGATTGAACCTCGATTCGCACAGTCTGCACCCCTGCGAGGACCGTTACCTCAACGGTCTTCACTTCAGTGGGACGAGTGACAATGCTGATGTTGCCGTTGCGTTCGAGGTGGGCTTCACGCACCTGCTGGAGTGAGGTCACTCCCGCAAGCCGCATGGCTTCTTCGAGATCATGTGTTCCCAGATGGCTACGCCGCATCGCTTTTTCAAGCAGCTCGCCGTTCTTTACCAAGAGTCGCGCCCGCCCTTTGACCAAGGGAGCAAACCAGTTCCAGCGGCAGGCAACAGCCGCAATAAGCCAATGCATCACCATAAGCACAGCCCCGGCTGCCATGGTCGGCCAAAAGGGGGACTGGCCGGTAATTCCGCGGCTGAGAACCGATCCTAGGATGATGCCAAGAATCAGATCAAAGGTCGCATTGCGGCCCATGAAGCGTTTGCTCCCAAACCGAACCATGCCAATGGCGATGACATAGACGAGCGCCGCCCGCAGCATCATCTGGAGTATACTTAAGTTGAACCCGGAATGATTCGGTTCCAGAAAATCTTTCAAGGCCTCGGTCATGAGAGAGCGTCCTCCGCCCGCCCGGTGTGTCAAGTCAGGGACTGGAGCACCTGTACCGGGCAATGACCATTGAGCAGGTAAAATAACACTGGCCAGACTTCGCGTCAGCGGGATTTGGGTTTGCGCTTGAAGGGCTTCCCTCAGAATCTGCGGATCACTCCATGTCAAGATCCCGCCATCGGTTCAGAAAAAAGCTCAAGCGCCATCTGCGTGCGCGCCGCACCCTTTATCAGCTGCTGGCGATCATCGGTGTATCCGCCGGAGTGATCACGCTGCTTTTTATCGGGCTGCATTGGCTGGGAACCGAGGGACGTCCGGTGGTCCATAACGCTCCTTCGACGACAGACAACCCGGTGGCGACCGAAGTAGTGCCCCCCATGGAGCGCGATCATCGGGGAAAGCTTCCCGCCCGCGACCTCACGGTGCACGATGTGGTTGAGCGAGTCTTCACGGCTCATGGTGGCCGGGATGCCGTCCGGACACTATCATCCCTCCGGCAAGAAGGACGACTCGAACAAAGCGACGCGGATTCTCTCTTTGTTACATTTTTCTGGCGGGCACCCAATCTCGTGCGCTACACAGTTGTGCTCAAAAACGGGGAAATTCGCCGCGCTTTTAATGGCGAACGGGCTTGGGAAGCGCAGCTACTTCATGGTGAGCTCAAGCAGCTCCAGGATCTTACGGATGCCGAGCGGGAGTCCTTTATTCGCGACTCACACATGTCGCAACCGGCGGTCTTTTCCCTTCTGCAGACAGATCGGCTTTCGCTTGCACCTCCTGCTGATGTCAATGGCCGTCGGTGCCATGTTATCGCCCTAAAGCGACATGCTTACCGCGAGTTGCTTTATTTCGACCAAATTAACTTTCTTTGCCTCCGGCGGGAACGTTCCGATGCAGATCTCAAAGGCAGGCCGGAAGAAGTGCGGGTGGACTACGACGATTTCAGACAAGTGGGCGATTTTGTCTTTCCGTTTTTGCACCAAACCTCGATCAACGGGGCCGTGTACAATCAAGTTTCGCTGCAAAAACTTACCCCTAACGCTGGACTGCTGACGTCACTTTTCACTCCGCCTGTCCAGCAGTAAGTGACTGCTTCCAAGAGCGAAGGGCCTACTTTTTCAAGGATTCGAGGTACTTCCAGAACGAGTTGTGTTGCTCCGCCATCGTCTCTTCCGTCACCGGCAGGCGATTGCGGTAGATAAAATCAGTCAACGTGTTCTTGTGCAGGATGTAATGAGAATAAAGAATGTCGCCTTTGATTTCAAAGTAGCAGCGAAACTCACCGACGCGAACGCGGTAGAATGTGCGGCCACCATCACGATGAAAGCAGCCCAACGTTTCTGAACTTTCCGTGAGTTGCTCGGAAGTCAGGTTGCTGATCTTGTCGACCAGGCGAAGTTGATCCTCCACCGGCAACTTGTTGAGTTCCTGCATGCTTTGGTCACTGAAAGTGACCTGGAAAAGGTTGCGTGCCCGGCGGCTCAGCGGTTGAAACGAGCCGTTTGGCGCAGTCGAGGTGGCATCAGAGGTCATGAGCGAAGAAACGACCTTGGTTGAGGCCGGGACACCTTGCAAGCAATCCCGCGCCAAAACGAATCGCTTCCTCTCCCCCGCCGATAGCGCCTTGGCCGGCGGCAGATTTTGCCACACATTCTTTAGAAATCTTTTACGTTGCCGCGATCTTAATGGGTGTTTCACTGAACGTTATGCCGAGAAATGTCGCCCCCGCTTCCAAATTTCAGGATCTGGAATCTGAGCGATTACCTACCGGCAGTTCTGTCTGGGAAGCGTCTGAGAATGCATGGCGGCAGTTCGGACGGCCTGAAAACCTTGTTCCTGCGGCAGTTACTGGATAGCCTCTTTCTCGTAATCTGCACTCCGATGGCCGAAATCCCTGTATCGCTTCAGCTACTGTTAACACAGGAGGCTTATTTGCTTCGCTCGAGGGAGCGCATTGCTGAAGCGCGCCAGATTATCCAGAAGCAGCTGGAAGACTTGAAGGCGGCCGAACGCAGTTTCCGCCTCAAATTCGAACGCCGCGCAGAGAAGGAACAGCGTCAATCAGTGCGTCAGGAGCTGGAAATGTCGCTCTCTACATTAAACCGGACGCATGACTATGCGGATCGTCTGTTGCAGGAAGTTCGGCCCAAGCTGGAGAGTGAGCTTGAAGATCTCTTGCGGGAATCCAGCGCCGAGTACCGGCAAGGACTTGCAGTTAAAGGTCTTCAAGGTGATGTCGTGCGGTGCCTCAGGCGGTTCCGAGACAAAGTAGCCGAGTTGCGCAAAGCGATCGGGATCGCCCGCAATGCCATGGCAGCCTCCTACCAATCAGCGAAAAAGACCTATCGAGACCATGCATTGATGGATCTTGATCTGGCCGCCAAAGCGGCTCGGCAGTTGGAAGACGAAGTGGAGTTTTTCAACGACATCGCGGATAAGCACGATAATCAGGTCGAAAACACTACTTTCGAAAATGTGGCGCTCCCCCGCCTGCGCGATTTCCCCTATTCATCGTGGATTCGGACACAGGCGGAGCTCGGCGCCGTCGAGGTGCAGGATAATTTTGATAAAATCCTCCGCGAGTGCGATGAGTTGCTGGAAACGGGTATCGGAGACCTCTTTGGCCGCATTCAAAAAGCCTCGGACGAACGTTCCGCCGCATCCACCAGCTTCGTCCATAATTATTGGAAAATCCTTCGGGATTACTCTTGCAAAGCATGGGTAAACGAAAGCCGTCTCGATGAATTCATCGAGAACCTCGAAAAGAGCCTGCTTGAGCAGGAATAGGTTTCGCATAGCAACAGAGCCTATTTAATCGCGTTCTTGTCCTATTGCTTGAGGCCCATACAGTACGCCTCGCATGGACCGTAAAAAAGACCCTCTTGCTGACGTTTCCGCCGAGCGCGCAACCGATGGCTCACCGACCCCTTACAACAATACTGAAGAAGCGTCGCGTATCTATCTGTTGCCCAACCTGATGACGGCGGGCAATCTCTTCTGCGGTTACGTTGCCGTCATTCGCTGCATCCAAGCGATCTTTGCCAGCCAGACAGGAGCTGTGGACATTGAATTTCCCGAAACCTTGGCGACGACACCACGGGAACTTTACGAACAGGCGGTCTGGTTCATTATTGCTGCGGTGGCTTTTGATGCCTTGGACGGGCGCATGGCGCGGCTCACCGGCAAGGAATCGCTCTTTGGCAAAGAATTCGACTCGATCGCGGACATCGTTTCATTCGGGGTCGCACCGGCATTGCTCGTATTTTTCTTTATCCTCAATCCCACGCAAGAGATGCCCCTTGTCCGGACGATTGGCGGGATTATCGGCTTCATTTATCTCTTGTGCGCGGCCGTCCGACTAGCCCGGTTCAATGTCATCACGTCTCCGCTCCTCCCCCGCTCCGAACGTTTTCCGAAAACCGACTTTCTCGGACTGCCAGTGCCTGCTGCCGCCGGGCTGGTGGCCTCGCTGGTCCTCGTCATCAACCGAACTCAAATGCCGGAAGCGGCGTTACTCCTGCCGGTGTTGCTGATAGTGACCTCACTCCTGATGGTGAGCAACATCCACTATCCCAGCTTCAAAGCGCTCAGTGCACGCACGCGCATGCAGTTTCGCACCTTTATTCTCCTGATCTGCTTCATCACGATCGTTTACCTGTTTCACTATTTGGCAATCGCCGGACTGTTTGTCGGCTACATCATTTTTGGTTTGGTGCGTCATCTGCGGACTGTGCGGCAAAAAGCCCGAGCCACGCAGTGACCTGAGCGCTCTCAGGAACTTCTGCCACGGGGAATATCTTTTGGTTAAACTTACCCATTTTTCGCGCCGTTTGACGGGAGGTAAAATACTTGTCGCATATAATTCCTTAATAATCAGGAAGTTAAATAAAAACCAAACCCTTTTGAGTGCTCCGTGCAAGACCCTGTCAATAACTGTGGATAAGCGGTGAATAAGTGCCCACCTACTCGCTTGTCCACGCCGAGCCCAATTCATGCCCAACACTGTTCGCGAACCGGAACCTCCTCAAGGCGCGGGTTTTCAAGCCCTTAGAGAGTTACCGAGATATTCGCAGCGCATAAGAAGAAGAAGAGATTTATAAATTTATAAAAGGAACTTAGATAATGATTGTCAGTAGTTGGGGCAGCACCCTTCATGGAGGACACCTCGGACCGAGCCCGGTTCCGCATGCAATTTGGATTGCTTTGCTTCTGACCCCGTTTACATCTCCTTTGTATCCATGAAGTTCAAAATCAACCGAGATCACTTTTCCGGCGGCTTGCAGCAGGTTTTAAACGTGGTCGGCACGCGTGCAACGATGCCGATTTTGAGCAACGTGCTGATTCAGGCCGAGAACGATGAGATTTCGCTGACCACCACCAATCTCGATCTCGGTATCCGCTGTAAGATCAAAGCCGACATTATCGAGAAAGGATCCCTCACCTTACCGGTCCGCAAACTCGCCAGCATTGTTCGCGAGCTGCCGAGTCTCGATGTTGAGGTCGAAACCTATAGCAATAATCAGGCAAAAATCACCTCCGGCAGTTCACTCTTCCGGATCATGGGGATCAGCTCTGACGAGTTTCCACCACTGCCGACGTTTAACGACCAGCACAGCTTTGTGCTTCGGCAGGATGAGCTGTCGCGGATGCTCAAGAGTGTTTCTTACGCCCAGTCGACGGACGAAACACGCTACATCATGAATGGCGTGTTTTTCAATTTTGGAGACGGCTCTCTCACCCTTGCCGCCACGGATGGACGGCGACTTGCCGTTATTTCGAAAGAATTGGAAGTGACCGAGGAAAACGCAGGGCATTTGATCCTTCCTGCCAAGACGGTGAGCGAAGTGGAACGCCTGCTGGGCCAAGGGGCCAATGTGCGCATCGCCTTCAACGACCGCCAAGCCGCTTTCGAGATTCATACCGAGGGTGAAGACACTGACGGAACCGGGTTGATCGACAGCATTTACCTCGTGTCCAAAGTTGTGGAAGGGAACTATCCCAACTACCGCCAAGTCATCCCGAAAGAGACTGACCAGCACATCAAGGTAAACCGGGAATCCTTCGCCAGCTGCATCCGACGCGCTGCCCTTGTTTCGAGCGACAAAAACAATTCGGTCAAGGTAAACGTCTCCAACAATGTGCTTCAGGTCACCGGCTCGAGTCCGGAATACGGTGAATCCAATGTGTCCCTCAACGTCGAATTCAGTGGGCCGGATGTTACAGTAGCCTTTAATCCGCAGTTCCTTCTCGATGCGCTCAAAGCGCTCAGTCGCGACGAAATTATTTTTGAATTCAAAGACGAGCTCAGCCCCGGCGTAATCCGCACACCAGATAGCTTCCTCTGCGTAGTCATGCCGCTGCGCTTGAACTGAGGCATTTCCGGGTCCACTTTAAAAGTCGGCAGGCTGCACACGCGCCCGCCGACTTTGTTTTTTAGAAGCTTATGGGCGACGCAAACATCATTCATCTTGTGGGAGCAGCTTCAGGCGGACTGCTGCTGGCGCTGGTGTGGATTAACCGTCACCGTGTGTCGCCGACTGTCGCCATTTTTGGACGGTGGGCCCGCTGGATTTTTGTGGCCGCAACAGCCGCCGTATTTGCCGAGCTGCTGGGTTATCGCGGGCATCCGCCATGGGTTGTGGCAGTGGCTGGATTCCTCGGCTGGTTTTTGCTCGAAACCGCCTACACTTGGATGGCGGTGAATGCGCTCAGCCGGAGCGAGTTACCGCTTTTTCCGCGCTACGAAGAAAATACCCGGGGCGACGAGTGGCCGAGTCAGGATCGCTTTATTCGGATCCGAGCTTGGTTGCGCCGAAATGGATTCAAGAAGGCGCAGGCGCTCTACGCTCGGATTGGAGAACAGGTACTGATGCGGGTGTCCGTCTACGACAGTGAGGACCAGAAGACGCGGCTCAGTGTGCTCTTTTTCCCCAGCGCACGGGGACAAGCGGCGGTAGCCTTTAGCCTTCATTCCCAAGGCGAAGATGGGATCCGAATCGCCACGGATAACATTTTTCTGCCCTTTGGCGGGTTTTACCCTGAAAATTGGTACCTTGAACGCCGGCCCCGGACTGAATCGCTGGCCAAGCTGCACGAACGGCATGCGGCCCGGTGCGACGCGCACGGAAGCGTCTTTGTGCCGTTTGAGGCATCTCCGCTCGACGAATTTAATCAAGAGCAGAGGCATCTGGAAAAGCTCAACCGCGAACTTGGCTTCCTCAATACCAGTTCAGATGAAGTGGACGAAGGGCGAATTTCCCCGGCCGGACGTTTTCGCGTCTGGTGGGAGCTCTGGACGCTCAGCTATTTGGGCGAGCCGCGCCGCTACTGAATGGACTGCCTGCAGAAGCGATTTTCAGCCGCCAATGTAGCTCATTTCGACCTTGTGCGTGTGGCGGTGTGAAGCGATCAGGCCCGCCCGCTCTTCGCTGTAACGGTCTTTGCGCTTGTTCCAGATGGAAGTGAGGTGCGCGGCCAGTTGAGCATCACTCCACCCGCCGCGAAGCAGTTCCCGCAAATCCCAACCTTCGCTGGCAAAGAGGCAGGTATAGAGTTGTCCATCCGCGGAGAGACGTGCGCGTGAACAATTTTGGCAGAACGGTGCGGTTACGGAGGCAATGATACCCATTTCGCCGCCCCCGTCTGTGAATTGGAAGCGCCGGGCAACCTCTCCCGGCTGTCGTGGGGCCATTGGTTCCAGCCCAAATTCCTGTTGCACGAGTGCCAGGATATCTTTCGCGGTAAACACTTTATCCATGCGCCAGCGGTTGTGATTGCCGACGTCCATGAACTCGATGAAGCGCAACGTGACGCCGGTTCCATGGAACTGGCGAACCAGCGGTAAAATTTGCGAATCATTGATACCCTTTTCGATCACCGCATTGACCTTGATCGGAAGTCCCGCGGCACTGGCAGCTTGGATGCCCGCCAAAACCTTGTCCGGATGCACGTTTCGGCCATTCATCCTTCCGAAAATCTCCGGCGAGATGGCATCCAGGCTAACGGTCACACGAGAAAGCCCCGCCGCGACAAGGTCGGGAGCCAGCCGTGGCAGAAGGATGCCATTGGTGGTGAGGGCGATGTCTTCGATGTCAGGAATCGTCCGGAGGCGCCTGATCAAATCCGGTAATCCTTTCCGTAAAAGAGGTTCACCTCCGGTCAAACGCAGCTTGCTTGCGCCCAATTGGGCGAAGAGTCGCACAAGGCGCTCAATCTCCTCAAACGTCAGTAGCTCATCGCGGTGTAAAAAAGCGTACTCCGGCCCGAAAATCTCGGCTGGCATGCAGTAGGAACAACGAAAATTGCATTGGTCGATAACCGAGATGCGCAGGTCGCGCAGCGGTCGGTCGAGTAGGTCGGTTCCAATCGGCATCGGACCATCCTGCGGGCAGGCTCATGGCGTGTCCAATCTTGTGACACGAAATCCCCCCGGGAGCTTGTCGGGCACATGGCCAACGGACAGGCTGCAGGTGATGATTTCAGTATCGGAGGCTTCGGAACAGATCATGGCGGCCGTCACACGGGGGGATGCGGAAACGCTCCCAATCGGTGAAGCATACGGACGGGTGTTGCGTTCGAACGTCACCGCCGAGCGTCCTTTTCCGCCGTTTGATCGGGTGATGATGGATGGTGTGGCCATCCAACACCGGCCGTGGACTGAGGGAATGCGACGTTTTCGGCGAGCGGGTTTTGCTTCAGCGGGAGCGCCACAGCAATCGCTGTGCAACCCGAATGATGCGATCGAAGCCATGACAGGTGCCGTTGTACCGGCAGGAGCGGATCTGATTGTGCCGGTGGAACAGCTGAAGTGGGAGGAAGGTTATGTGACCATCGCGGCCGACTATGTTCCGCCGGAAGGAGGTTATATTCACAAAATGGGCTCGGACGCAGTGGCTGGCGGAATCCTGTTGCCAGCGGGATCGAGGCTGGATGCCCGAGCAATGGCAGTCGCTGTGTCCTGCGGAGCAAGTGAGGTACGCGTGAGTCGTCAACCGCGGATCGCGGTAGTCTCGACAGGAGACGAATTAATCGACGTGGGGCAGCCGATTGCTCCACACCAGATCCGGCGCTCCAACGTGTATGCCCTTCAGGCAACCCTGCGCTCCCGAGGATATACGGACGTCAGCCTACACCATTTCGCTGACGATCCGGAGGTCCTGATGACGGGATTGGGCCGAGTGTTGGATGAGCACGACTGCGTTATATTGAGCGGAGGAGTCTCGGTGGGGGCTCGTGACCATATTCCGGCCACTTTGGTGACATTGAGGGCGCGGACCGTTTTTCACCGCGTAGCGCAACGGCCGGGCAAGCCGATGCTGTTTGCGGTGCGTGGGCACACGCTGATTTTTGGGCTGCCGGGAAATCCTGTTTCGACGCTGGTAGGGCTCTGCCGTTTTGTTCTCCCGGCATTAGAACAATGGACTGCTGCGGCACCCCATCTCCCCTTGAAGGTAAAATTGGGTGAAGCTGTAGATTTTTCGCCCGCCCTCACCTGCTTTCTTCCTGTGAGCTGGGATTGCACCTCTGCGGGCGTTGTGTTGCCTCGCCCTACCGCTAATTCGGGCGATTTCGCGGCTCTGGTGGGAACGAATGGATTTATCGAGTTACCAGCCGAAATGAGCCATTTCGAGCCCGGCTTTCTGGCACCATGGTACGCGTGGTAAAACAGATTTTCCGGATGCCAGCGTCATCGCTTCACATGCTTTTAGGTGGCATTGGACGGTAGAAAACACGACGCTCGGCGAATGGAATTCACCCATCTCGACGAAAAAGGCCAACCGGGAATGGTCGATATCGGGGCCAAAAAGCCTTCGCAACGCATGGCACGGGCACAAGCAATCGTAAACCTCCCGCCACTGGTGCTCGAGGCGTTCGATGGCGATGACATGGCGAGCAGTAAGGGGCCGGTCCTGCAGACCGCCCGATTGGCAGGAACGATGGCTGTGAAGCGAACCTCAGATCTGATTCCACTTTGCCACCCGCTGCCCATTGAGAAAATTCGTTTCACGACCCGGGTGGAACGAGCGCAAAGCCGAATCGTCATCGAGTGTGAAGTGCGGGCGCTTTATAAGACTGGGGTGGAAATGGAAGCACTGACCGGGGCAACGATTGCGGCACTGACGGTGTATGACATGTGCAAGGCATTGTCGCCCGAGATTGAAATTCGCTCGACGCGATTGCTGGAAAAGAAAGGCGGCAAGCGGGATTTCATCGCAAGGCCGGACTTACCGGCCGACGATGCATGAAGCTGGTCCACGTGGCATTGGCGGTCGAGGCACGACCCTTCCTTGAACGTTGGCGGATGCGTCAGATCGCAAGCTCCCGGTTGGGCATGATCTATCGTGATGCTGAATGCAGCCGACTATTGGTCGTCAGCGGCTCCGGAGCATTGGCGGCAGCGAGTGCTGTCAGCGCTCTTCTGACTCAGGAACCTGCAGTCAATGCTGCGCTGAATATCGGCATGGCAGGCTGCCCCTGCCCTGAGGTTGCCTGTGGAGAGGCGCGATTCATTCATCAGGTGAACGATTTTGCCAGTGGACGAACGTATTATCCGGACGTGCTCACCCGCCATCCGTGGCAAGAAGCGGCACTCACGACGTACGGTCGTCTGGTTAGAGCAGCGGATCTGCCGCAGACTTTGGTCGATATGGAGGGAAGTGGTTTTTTTGTGGCGGCACGCACGGTTCTGCCTGCGCATCGGATCGCTCTTCTCAAAGTCATTTCCGACCACCTGGACGCTGAACGGGTTGCACCCGCGTTGGTTGGGGACTGGGTCACGGCGCACCTTGAGGCCGTTGATAATTTCCTCGAATCGTGGGTGGAAACGCCGGAAGAGCTGCCTCCATTTCCCGCCTCACTTGCGACGCAATGCGAGGCGCTGTCGGCTGCTTGGTCGCTCACAGTGACGCAGCAACATCAACTACGAACCGCGGCGGAAAGTGCCTTTTACCGTGGCCGCAGCGATTGGTCGGTCCTGTCGCCCCGGCCACTTTCAGCCGTGACAAAAACCGCCCGCAATCGGGCCTTTCAGGATTTACGCGATGAGCTGGCAACGACGCTTTAGCCATATTTATATTGAGCATGAGGCCGCAGACTCCGCGATGACCCGGCGGATCTGTGAACGATTTCCCACCGCGACCACCGTATGGATTGATAACTACCAGGAAGTTTTCGGACGCGGGGGGCAGGATTTTGCTGCACAGAAGCGCAGTCCCAAGATCATCCTGGCACACAAAAAAAGCGACTTTCTCTACGCGGGAAATGCCTACGTGCAGGACATGGAATATGCCCATTTTTACTATAATGCCTTGGTCCTGAACTGCCCTTACGATTGTCGGTATTGCTACCTTCAGGGCATGTACGCCAGCGCCAATTTGGTGGTGTTTACGAATTTCGAAGCGTATGTGGATGCAGTTGAAAGGCAGCTGGCAGCAATCCCGGGAGAGGCTTTGATGCACTTGGCGTTGTCTTACGACACCGACCTGCTCGCGCTCGAAAATTTGCTGGGGCGGATCAAGGATTGGTTACCGGTGGTTCGCCGGCATCCCCGCTTGGTGGCTGAAATTCGGACGAAAAGCGCCAATTTTCGGGCATTGGCCGATGAAACAGCCTGTAACCGCATGGTGTTGGCGTGGACGCTTTCGCCAGATGCTGTTGCCGCTGCGCACGAGCCGCTGACGCCCGGTTTGCCTGCCCGCCTCAAAGCAGCGCGACAGGCTCAGGAAGCCGGTTGGCCGGTCCGCCTCTGCTTTGACCCGTTGTTGCAGGTTCCAGACTGGCAACGCCACTACGCAGGACTGTTGGCAACCACGTTTGCAGTCCTTGATCCTGAACAGATTCTTGACGTCAGTGTCGGCGTTTTTCGTGTCGCCAAGGAGTACTTCGACCGCATGCGGAAAATGGGACGCACCGACCTCTTGCATTCTCCGATGGTGCGTGCTAACAACGCGGTTTCTTATTCTTCAGATGCGCGTCGCGAAATGACTGATTGGTTTGTGAACGAGCTTCGCCGTTATCTGCCAGAAAAGCACATACATTTATGGACATAGCAGTAGTGACCGGAGCTTCCTCCGGCCTGGGCTTGGCGATTTCTCGCCGCCTTCTTGATCTGGGATTTCGGGTTTACGGACTCGGGGGAAATTACAGCGACTCGACCGTGGCCAATGTCGACTTCCGTCCGATGCCATGCGACCTCGCCGACCCCACGCACGTAGAAGCGCGGATCAAGGAGATTCTCGAGAAAGAGGGAGCGATCACCGTATTGGTCAACAACGCCAAATACTACCCGCCGGACGACTTTGTCCAAGGTGCGCCCGCTGAGTTTGCCCGCAGCCTCAACGTTAACCTGCTGTGCCCCCTCGTACTGGTCCGCTGGTGCCTGGAAGGCCTGCGGCGCACACGCGGCTGTGTGATCAACATCAGTGCGGCCACCCCCGAAACCTCGCGTGGCGGGCCGATCGGTGCCTGTGCGGCTGGAGGATTACGGTGGCTGCAGGAATCACTTTTCCAACAACTGCGGGAAGATGGAGTCGCCGTCAGCGCGATCTATCCGGAGCCCAATCGCTGGCGCCCGGAAGATGCTCCTCCTCCGAATGGAGAACGACCGCAGAGCGCGATCGATCCGCAAGCAGTGGCCGACGCCTTGATGGCAATCGTCAGCCATGGTCGCTCCAATGTCATTACCGAAGTGGTGATTCGTCCGGAACGCTTGGTCGAACGCACCATCCCTCCGGTTCGCGAACTTCCCTATCCAAAGCCCAAACCCATTCCCTACACCGTACCGCGCGAGCAAATTGAACGCGAGGAACGTGAAGAGCGGGAGGCGGAAGAACGTGAGATGAGCTTGGCCGAATCAAACGAGGCGGCAGGCGACGGGATCCGGAAAAAGCGTCGCCGTGGACGCGGACGTGGGCGGGACCGTGAACGTGGGGACGAGAAACCCCGCAATGCGGAACAAGTAGCCGATGGTCCTGGGCCGGATGCCGAGCCAGAGGCCGATCGTCCGCTCGAACGAACTGAACGAACTGAACGTGAGCATAAACCGCGTACCGATCGTCAGGATCCTCGCCCTGAAGCCGTCAAGCGCGATGAAGATCGAGGTGAGCATTCTGCTGAACAAGGCGATCGTGACGGTCGCCGCAGGCGGAGTCGCGGTCGTGGCAGGGGTCGGGGTCGTCGGGAGGAACACCATCCGGCCGAACGTCAGGAAAGTGGAGAATCTTTGCGTGATTCAAAATCCGAGCGTCAAGAGGATGCCCGCCCACCGAAACAGCCGAAACCCGTTTCATCGGAGCCGACGCGTTCAGAACAACGTCCGAGCTGGCTGGAACCTCGGCTGTTGCCCACGGCAGAGCGCCCTGCTCGTGAGGGAATGGCGGACACGCCGGAAAAGCCCCGCGGGGATCAACGAGAAGAACCGCGCGGTGGAGATTCCGAGGGTGGTCGTGGCCGGTCGCGGCGCCGACGTGGCAGGAAACCACGCCCAGCGGGTGTGGCAGCAGAGCCCCAAGTCCGCGTGGAACCCCGACCGGGTCCGCTGCCATTGACACCGGTGGAACCATCCGTGGCCAGGCGGGAAACCGCGCCTGCACCTGCGCCCAAACCCCGGGTTGAACCCACTACAAAAACACCGACCGAGGCACCGCGAGCTTCAGCAGGTGAGGAAAAGCCCGCTTCGGTGAAAAAGGCTACGCGGAAAGCGACTAAGACAGCCGCGAAAAAGACTGTTACCAAAAAAGCAGCAACCAAGAAAACTGCCGTGAAAAAAGTCGCTGTGAAAAAGACAGTGACCAAGAAAACTGCCCGGAAACGGGTGGCTAAAAAGACATCCGGCGATTCTTCTCCATCAACTGATGCCTAGACCTGAATCATGAAACTTCAGCTCTTGGAATCCGATCTGGCGGTGATCCGCCGGGCGGCGACGGATCCGATCCCTGAATGGGTCTGGTCCAGTCGTTTTTATTCGATCACCCGGACAGACGAGGAGCTTTCCATCTTCTGTGAAGCGCGGGTTGTGCCGCTTAATGAGTCAGGGAATAGCGGGTGGCGCGCCATGCGGGTAGTCGGGACGCTTGATTTCTCGCTCATCGGAATTATCTCAAGCCTGACGATGCCGCTGGCGGCCAAGCAAATCAGCGTGTTCTCGATATCAACTCACGACACGGATTACCTCGTGGTGAGGGAGGATCGTCTCGACGACGCGGTTGATGTACTCCGCCGGGCAGGTCACCAGTTTATTTAGAAACAGAACGCTTCCCGCCGGAGCAGAATATCAATTCGCCTCCGGCCGCCCAGGCCACACGATGCGCGTATGCTGGTAGACGTTGCTCAACTTTTCACGCAGCTGGAGAATTCCCACTGGGTTGTTTTCGATTGTCGGCACGACTTGCTGCATCCCACACGGGGAGAAGCCCTTTACTGTCAGAGTCATATTCCCGGGGCCGTTTTTGCTCCGGTTGAAAGTGTGCTTTCCGGGGAGAAAGACGGTACGAACGGACGACATCCGCTTCCTGCGCCGGAAGCATTTGCCCGGTTTTTGGAAGACCATGGCGTGAGTGATACCACACAAGTGATCGCCTATGACGATGTCGGCGGTCAGTATGCAGCGCGGCTATGGTGGATGGCCGAGTGGATTGGCTTGCGCCATGTGGCGGTGCTCGATGGTGGATGGCCGAAATGGATCGAGGCGGGATTTCCTGTCACCGCAGAAGTCGGCAAACCACGGGCTCGGGGAACGATTCATGTGGAATGCGACTCCACAAAATGGGTTACCTTGGCGCGGGTTGAAGAAGCCATCCTCAGTGGCACGGCGTTGATAATCGATGCCCGGGCTCCCGAACGGTTTCGGGGAGAAACAGAGCCTTTGGACCGCGTTGCTGGACACATTCCGTCCGCACGCAACCGATTCTTCAGGAACAACTTGAATGGAGACCTTACCATGCGCCCCTCCGAAGCGCTCCGCCGGGAGTTTGAAGAACTGCTTCAAGGTCGCGCAGCCTCAGAGGTCATTCATCAGTGCGGGTCTGGAATTACCGCGTGCGCCAATTTGCTGGCGATGGAGTACGCCGGTCTTTCCGGATCAAAGCTGTATCCGGGCTCCTGGAGCGAGTGGTGTTCAGATCCTCAGCGGCCCGTCGCCGTCGGACCCTGAGCGTCGGGGATGAACGCCCACGAGCTTCTATAGGTTAATGACTTACTGGAAGGGTAAACCCCTCCATTTGATGGACAACCTCCCCGAGAAACTGGGCCCCGGCTACGCCGTTTAACCAACGGTGGTCAAAGCTGAGGCAGAGGCTGACCACTTCGCGCGCATCGTGTTGCGGTGTGTCATCGTAGTGCGCTTCACCGACAAAGAGCGTGCCGATTGCAGGAGGCACGACCACGGGGAGCGCATCGCGCACCCGAAAGCCACCCATGCTAGTGAGGATGAGCGGTGAACCAAATTTGGAGTGTCCTTTGCCTGCCCGGACATCGGCGACGGCTTGATTGTAGGCATCCACAAATGCGGACCAGTCGAGGGTGTTGGCCTGGTGAATGATGGCAGTATCGAGTGCGTCATTGTTCAGTGAGACGGCGACGCCAAAATCAAAAACATCATGTTGTACCAAAGTGTCTTCAGCCGTTACGGTGCAGGAAAAAATCGGGTGTTTCTTCATCGCCTGCACCAGTGCCCAGGCAATCATCACCGTGGGCGACGGGGCTGCGTTCGCCAATTGCGCTTTAGCTTGGCTGCGGGCGTCGCGGATTGCGGAGTAGCCAGCCTTAACCGTCATATGTGCCGGCACCACATTCCGCATTTGTGAAACGATCAGGGGCGAAAGGCCGCCCTCGCTGGGCCGGATGACCCGGGAAAAGGGTGTTGGTTTTCCGGAATCCTTGGTCGGGCGCGTCACCCCCGGAGCGCCAGCGGCAGTCTCGGAGCTGACTGCGAGTCGGGCAATCACCTGATCGACCTCGACGTCGTCTCCTTCCTCGACTTCCCAGCCTTCGAAAGTCCCAGCAAAGGGACTTTCAATCGGGAACAAAGCCTTGTCGGTTTCCACCTCGCAGAGGGCATCATCCGGCTCAATGGAGTCGCCTGGTTTGACGAGGAGCGAGATAACGCGAGCGTTGGTAATTCCTTCACCGAGGATGGGAACTTTGATTTCTTGATGGTCCATACGGCTGGGCTCTGCGGCCGGACATGTGGCTGCTTGGGCAAAGGATTGCACTGAAGTCGAAGCTGTGGGAGGTGCGGCACCCACTTCGCGTGCCACACATGCGGTGCCAAGCAGCTTTTTAAGGGTGCCGACGACGTCTTCTTTCCCCGGCAGCGCCGCGTTTTCGATTACCGGATGATAGCCGATATTGACATCGGGTTTGGAAAGCAGAACCGGCGCGGCCACCAGACGCTGAAAAAGCGCTGGATCTCCAGAGACGCGGGCGAGGATACTTTGGCCGATCGAGCAGGTTTCCCCGTCTTCCTGCACCACCAGGAGGCGGCGGGTTTTGGCCACCGATGCGCGGATGGTTTCAAAATCAAGGGGTACGATTGAGCGAAGGTCGATCAGCTCAATTTGCCGCGCATCCGCTCCCATCGCTGCAAGCGCCTGTTCGGCGACTTCGACGCAATTTCCCCAAGCCACCAGAGTAACTGCAGTGCCTTCTTGGACGATCCGGGCTTTGCCCAAGGGCACCGCCTTCGGTTTGGCTGGGAGCTCTGCCGAAAGCCACATGAGGTGCTTGGGAATGAGGACCAACGTGGGTGTCTGGCCGTGCATTGCACTCCAGAAGAGCCCGGCGGCGTCTTCGGCCGTACTGGGAATGGCAATGTGGATCCCGGGAAAATGCGCGAGGGCTCCTTCGTTGGCCTGGCTGTGCCAGAGCGCGCCTCCGGGGAGATAAGCTCCGTAAGGAGCGTAAATGACGGCTGGCGCGGCCCAGCTGCCTCGGGTGCGCCAGTGCAACGTCGAAAAATGCGTAACCAACTGATTGAAGCCTGCCCAGATATAGTCGGTGAATTGGATTTCAAACACCGGGCGTTTCCCGTAGGCGGCCAGACCGACAGCGACACCGATGATGGTGGATTCTGCCAGCGGCGAGTTGGAAACATTCTCAGGATGCGCGGAGGAAAGGCCACGCGTCAGGCTGAATACGCCGCCTTTGGGGTCAGCGATATCCTGTCCAAAGAAGACGAAATCGGAGGATCGTTCGAGGCCCGCATGGAAGGTGGCGTTGATCGTGTCAACCATGCGGGTCTTGGTCGGTAGATCGAGTTTGAGAGGCGGAACTTTGCCTGTCGGTCCAAAGACATTCTCCAGCAAACTCTCCGGTTGAGGGTCCGGTGCGGCTGCGGCCTGCTCATAATCGGCCCGGACGCTGGCTTCGATTTCCTTGGAGAGCTCCGCGAATTCCGTCTCTGTCAGCGCCCCCGCTTCAATCAGTTGTCGCTTGAGCCGCTCGATGGGATCTTTGGAAGAAAGCGCTTCCAGTTCCTCGGGCGAGCGATACTTGCGTTGGTCGTCGGCACTGGAATGGCTTGAAATCCGTTCCGTGCGAGCCCAGATAAAGCGGGGCCCGCCCCCTGCACGGATGCTCTCCATCGCATTGCCTACTGCCGCATGGACGACATCCAGATCACATCCATCGATTTCCTCCCAGCGAGCCCGATCAAAAACGCCCAGCGCGAGGGGATTGATGTCCGACGTGACGCTGGAGATGCCAATGCCGTTGTCTTCCACCAGCACGATCAGGGGCAGCTGTTTTTCCAAAGCGAACGCGACGCATTCATAGAAGTCACCTTGTCGTGTGCCGGCATCGCCGATAGTCGTCAGCACGATATTGCGTTTGCCGTCGAGCTTCAGCCCCCAAGCGAGGCCGCAGGCGGGAAGCAGTGAAGCGGCAACCACCGAAGCAATGCTGAAGATGCCCAGAGCAGGGTCGCTGTAATGGGCCGGCATTTGACGCCCGCCACTGGCTCCATCCCGCTTGGCGAGAAATGAAAGCGCCAGCTCCGAATTGGAGACACCGCGTCCAATCGCAATCGGACGATCGCGATAATAGCCGGCAAAAAAATCTCCTTCCTGTAAGAGATGGCCTGCCGCGAGTAGTGCTTCATGGCCCATTCCAGAGACGTGAAACCAGCCTTTTCCCTGACGGATCAGGCTTTGTTCCCGCAAATCGCCGAAACGGCTGAGAAGCATGAGGCGCAGCAGCGCTTTTTTGTCCGTGAGGTCGAGTGAAGGCATGACGAAAACTTCGGGGAGAACCGACAGCGAACAGCATCAGAATTCTGATTCAGCGTCGCCAGCAAGACTCGTCTGGTCAACGCCGGAAAATGAACCTTTAGGCCGAAAGCGGTGTGGCCGGGCACTGGGGAGAGGAGACGACAATGGTCACACAGGTACCCGCCCCTTCTTCGGACTGGATTTGGAGAGATCCGCCGTGAAGGGCTGCAAACCGCAGACACAATTGAAGGCCAAGACCAGTGCCTTTTTCATTTCCTGTCCCTCGGCGCACGGCAATGGAGCGCCCGGCCAGAAGATTGCGACGCAGCGTTTCGGGCATGCCGATTCCGTGATCACACACGGATACACGGTATGTGGTGCCCTTTTGCGAGGCCGTCACCTCAATGCGCGATGCAGGTTGACTGAACTTGATCGCGTTGCTCAGCAGGTTGCGCAGAATAGTTTCCCACATATTCCGATCGGCGTAGAGCCAACTTTCACTGGGAATATGGCTTTCGATGGTAATCGATTTGTTATGGGCCAGCGGTTGCAGGGTCAGGAGCGCACTTTCGAGGCATTCTGCCAAGGCAAAGGTAGTGCGGTAAGGCTGGAAATCAGGCGCTTGCGAGCTTGCCCAGTCCAGAACCTGGCCCGTCAGCGCCTGAATTTGCTGAGTTTGTTGCTCCGCTTGCCGGAGGAATTTTTCGACTTTTTCAGCAGGAAGGTTTCGGAAACGGCGACTGTAGAGTTCCAGCCCGCTGGCGAGGACGCCCAGTGGGCCGCGGACATCGTGCGCGAGCAGGGAAAGGAAGTGGTCGCGCACCCGCAGGGATTCTTCGAGACGTTTGGTCCGGCGCGCATGGCGGAGGCTATAGTGAAGCGTCCGATGGAGAACCTCCGCCGACAGCTGATCCTTGATCAGGTAGTCTGCGGCACCTGCCCGCATGCAGGCTTGGTCAATTTCGCGCCGATAGGTGGCATCAATCACCAAGGCGGGTGGAGCACTTGGCTGCTCCTGAATGGTTTCCAGCAGCGCAAAGGCGGTATCGAGACCGACGCCAAGGTCGAGGACGACGGCATGCCAAGCAGATTCGGCAACGGTCGCCAGTGTTCGCTCCGCATCCTCAACGGTTTGTTTTTCAACGACGCCACCAGTCAGTTGCGCCAAGTCAGATTGAAATGCAGTGTCGCTCTCTGGCAGGCCGTCCACTAGAAGTAAACGGATGGGTTCGTCCGGGGCATCCATTAATGTGGCAACTTGTTAGGGTTTGAAGGTACGAAAAGCAAACCCTATGAAGAGTGGCTTTGACATTGACGCCCGAGACCTGAAATCCGAGGGTTTGCCGCCTTTTGTCCGATGAATCGCGTTTACCTCAAGACCTACGGTTGCCAAATGAACGAACGCGACTCCGAAGCCGTGGCGGCTTTGCTCCGGGGGCGCGGCTATTCGATCGTGGATGCTGAAGCAGACGCTGATATCGTCTTGTTGAATACCTGCGCCGTCCGGGATCAAGCGGAGCAGAAGGCGATCGGCAAGACCGGCTACTTGGCAAAAAGGAAACGAACCAATCCTAATTTTGTCATCGGGATTATGGGTTGCATGGCGCAAAATCGCGGTGAAGCGTTAATCGACGCGCTTCCCGATCTCGATCTGCTGGTCGGAACCCAGAAATTTCACCGTGTTCCTGAAATGCTCGACCAGATACTCGCCTCCCAGCGGGGACTGGGTCCGAAGCCCAGCACTTTGGTGGATCTCGATCCGGAGGAAGGATCTGAAGAAACGATCAAAGACCATACGCCCCATGAGCGGCAGGTCTCCGCGTTTGTCAGCATTATGCAGGGCTGCAACATGCACTGCACGTTCTGTATCGTGCCCAAGACCCGCGGCCCGGAACGCTATCGCTCAATGGAAGCGATTGTTGAAGAAGTGGAAACCTTGGTTGCCCGGGGGACCAGAGAAGTCACTTTACTCGGCCAGATCGTCAACAGCTATGGCATGCGGCAGATTCCTTACGTCAATGGAAAGAGCCCTTTCGTGCAGCTGCTCGAGCGCATCAATGCAATCAAGGGCTTGGACCGCATCCGGTTCACATCGCCCCATCCTCGTGGCTTTCAGAAAGATCTGGTGGCGGCGTATGGGGAGCTGGAGAAGCTTATGCCCTACGTGCATTTGCCGTTGCAAAGCGGTAGCGACCGCATGCTTCGGTTGATGCGACGTCCTTACACTGCGCGCCGCTTTCGCGAGATTGTTCGCCAGCTAAGAGCGGTCGTGCCGGAGATCTGCTTTTCCACGGATATCATTGTTGGCTTCCCCGGTGAGACCGATGAGGACTTTGAGCAAACCCGAGCGCTTTTCGAGGAGTCGGCTTTCGACATGGCCTATATTTTTAAATACTCCGAACGGTCGGGAACCAAGGCTGCAGAAATGGGCGACGACGTCTCTACAGAGACCAAAGAGACGCGCAACCGCGTCCTGCTCGACATCCTCGGACGCACGTCGCTCCACTGCAACCGTGCGCTGGTGGATACGGTGCAAGAAGTTCTTGTGGAAGGTACCGCTCGCAAGGGTGAAGGCATGTTCGTGGGGCGTAATCCGGGCAACCGCAAGGTGATCTTTCCGGCCTCACCCCGGCTGATCGGGCAGATGGTTCCTGTGCACATTCGTGAAGCAACGGTGTCCACCTTGCTTGGCGACTTGGTGCTCAGTGGCGTTGAAGACGACGCGGCGCTGGTGTCTTGACTCGCCCCTGGGGATGGAGGGCCTGGAGATCAGCTAACGGGGAGACGTTGTAGTTTCCGCCAGGAACAGAGGGGTTGGGGGGAGTCGAGAGGCAACTTGCCCAGAGACTTGGGGAGCAGGGGATGAGCGGTGGTGCCTTGGGTTCCGATTGCCCGCACAAAGGCTTCGGAGCCAAGGATGGCCCCGTCGCTCAGGTATCGCAGCCGACACCGCAGCAGTTCCGCCACAGACACCCTGCCCCCTGCGGCCAAAATCGCCTGCACGCGCTGCGGATCAATGCCTCCTTCTTCACCGATGCGCCTCTGGGCACCTTTGCCGTAGAGCACCTTGCGGTAGTCCGCAGCCGCTTCCTCGGACCAGCAGGACTGCCCCACCACCGAAGCCAGTCCCGCCTGTGCAGCGGCTTCTGCGCCCATTGCCTCTGCATAGGAGCACCAGCGATACTGCGCCGGATCCGCCACCATCCCCGCCCGCACCGCATTGAGGTCCAGATATGCGGCCACCAGCGAGAGGGTCCGGGGATCATCCTCCACCAGCACACTTTTGAAGCGCTCCGCCCAGAGGGTTCCAAAGCGTTGATGCGTCCGGTTGTACCACCACGAAAACCGCTGCTTGAGCGTTTTCATAAACGCCGACACATCGTTCATCCGCACCCGCAGCCGGTCCTCCCAACGAGCCGCTTCCTCCGAATCCTCTGCCAGGATCGCGGCCAGACACTGCGGATCCGGAAAAATCCCCGCGTAACCCTCCCCGTAGATCAACCGGTAGCGGCGCACCAACTCCGCCCGGCTCGGTGCCTCAGCCCCCGGCACCCGGACCAGCACATGAATGTGATTGCTCAGGATGCAGTAGGCCAGGACCTGCACCCCGGAAAACCCCGCCACCTTCCAGAGCATCCGACGCATCACCTCCCGAGCCGGCTCATCCAGCAACCGCTCCCCTCCCACAATCCGACAAATGCAGTGATACACCCCCGTCCCTTCCTGTTTATAGCGCATCCACCAACCCTCCCCATCTCTCCTTCGCCTGACAACTTCTATTTTTCAGATAAATTAAATAAGGACTCGGGATTTTTCCCTTGGCAATTGAACTCGCAGGGATGAGACATTGTGCTCCGATGACCCTATCGCTCTTTACCTACACTCTCTTGACGGCTTTGATCTTCTTCGTTCTGGGCCTGTTGTTTCTGTTTGGCCGTCCCGGCTGGCGAGAGGCGGTTTGTCGATTTCCGCGCAGCGATTTAGCGGCTTATCTCACCATGGGAATAGGTGGCGGTTGGTTCCTCTACACGATTTCGCAGCTGTCTCCGGCGGATGAGCTTTTTGGCCCGGCGACGCGGTCTGTGCTCTTGGTTGTATTTGGCATTACTTGGATTGGTTCATTTTTCGTGGTGAAAGATTTTCTCGCCGTCCGGGGGTTAGCGGTGTTGGTGCTGATGTGTGCGGCCACAGGGTTGGCTAAAGCATTTGGCGAGTATGAAATCCCGGCGCGTTTACTTTTGGTCAGTGTCCTCTACGTGTTGATCGTGATCGCGATTTATTTGGGTGTTTCTCCGTTTCGCTGGCGTGACTTTTTCAATTGGCTCTTTGCTGATAATCGGCGCAACCGGCTGATGGGCAGTGTTTTTACGCTTTGTGGCATCCTCTTAGCCGGAGCCGCCTTTGCCTATTAATCCAATGGCCCAAGATGGTATGGAGTCCTTTCGGGGGAGCCTGACGGTAATCAGTGGCCCGGCAGGATCAGGCAAGACGACGCTATGTGATCGTCTGATGAGCGAATTTCCCGAAGTGGTGCGGGTGGTGACGACGACTTCTCGTGCCCCGCGCACGGGGGAAATCGACGGGGTTCACTATCACTTTTTATCTGAGAAGGAGTTTCAGGAGCGCATCGCTGCGGGAGCTTTTTACGAATGGGCGAAGGTGCATGGCCGCTACTATGGTTCGGAGCGGCGCTACATTCTTGAAGGGCTGGCGGCGGGACGTGATCTCTTGCTTAATATCGATGTGCAAGGGGCGGAGAGCTACCGTCAAGCGGCGGCGGGAGATCCTTTTCTGGCGGCGCGTTTAATCACCGTCTTTGTGGAATTTTCCGATCTGGACGAGATGCGGCAGCGCTTAATAAGCCGCGGTAGTGACGGCGATAGGGAAATCCAAAGGCGCATGGATACGGCTCGCCGGGAGCTTTTGGACGCAGACAAATTTGACCACCGCATTGTCAGTGGATCGCGCGAGGCTGATTACCAAACCTTTCGCACGATCTTTGAAACGCATCGGCAATCTTTGCGGTAAGTGTCGGGGAGCGATGTGTGTGTAACGTCCCTGGTTCCGGTTCTAGGTCAGGTCGTTCCTTTTTCCTGACCAGCTTTATTTGTCTGGTAAATTATAGTGGCGGTGGTGCATTGACGTGGAAGATCGCGATGAGAAAGGTAATACCGTGAAAACGGTGCGGCTTGAATATTTCGCGATCCTGCGGGAGCAGGCAGGGATCGCGTCAGAATCTGTTGAGACAAACGCCTGCAATCCGGCGGAATTGTTCGATGAATTGCAGCACCGGCATGGCTTCACGCTCTTACCGGAAAGCTTACGGGTCGCGATCAATGGCGACTTTTGTGAGCCAAACTGCGCTCTCTGTGACGGAGATGAGGTGGTTTTTATCCCTCCTGTTGCGGGAGGCTGAACACGATGCCATTTCGATTATCTGAACAGCCGATTGACTGCTCCCGCGAAAAAGAGCGGCTTGTTCACCCGGGTGCGGGTGGTTTTGTGAGTTTTGAAGGTTGGGTGCGCAACGAGCATCACGGCCGTGCGGTGGTAGCACTGGAATACGATGCTTACGGGCCGCTGGCAGTAAAGGAAGGCAGCCGCATTTTAGCGGATACTCACGCGCGGTTCCGCTTATCCGGAATTTACGGGATTCATCGAATAGGCTACCTGCAAATAGGGGAGTGTGCGGTCTGGATTGGCGCGTCTGCCCCGCATCGCCGGGAGGCTTTCGCGGCCTGCATGTGGGTTATGGATCGAATTAAAGAAACGGTTCCCCTTTGGAAAAAGGAGTATTTTGCAGACGGCACCAGCGATTGGGTTCAGGGCGCGGGATAGAGCCCGTTGTGTCTAGCCAGCGATTCGGTCTTCAAATCGCGGCTTGCCGCCAGCCGTTGAAGGCACCAATCTTCTGGCGTCTCCTGTCGCGTGATGACGCTGTTTTGGTCAAGGTTTCGCTGTTTTGTGTCCCTGTTGCTGTTGAATGGAAGCGGCTGGGCGTGTGCTCTTGTTGCTGACGATGGAGTGAGCGGCGAAGCAGTCACCTTGGAAAGCGCCCTACAGCAGAGCATCACATTGTTCAGAAACGGGCGTTATCAAGACGCGGTTTCGGCGTTTGACGCGTTGGAGACGGTCTTTGGCCGGGAAGCTGAATATGTAGCGGGCTCGGTGCAGCGGGTGGTCCTGCCCATGCGTGGTTATGCCACTTTGGCGTCGGGAGATTCTGCTGCGGCGATTGACCATCTGACCCGTTACTTGGAACACTTTAGGGAGCGGTCCAAAGTTGGGTCGTTGGTGTTGTTTTCGCTGGCCCAAGCATTGCAGGCGGAGGGCCTAAACGGGCTGTCGTTGGAACGCTTTCAAGAGTTTATTGAAAATTATCCCGGAACATCGGAAGCAGGAATCGCATATCTGCGGGTAGCTGAACTGCAGGTGGCATCTTCAGACAGGACAGCGGCCTTGGAAACGCTCAATAGGCTGTATCAGTCGCCCCACCCTCTGGTACTGCGTCAGAAAGCGCGGTTGATGGCATTGCAGATTGCTGCCGATGGTGTGGACCGGAATCTTGCTGTTCGTTACCTGCTGGAAACATCCTGGGACCTGGAAGCGATGCCGGAGCTGGGCGCATTAGCTTTCCTGGCGGTTGGCATTGGAGATTATCTACTTGGAGCAGAACGGTTTGAACAAGCGGTGGCCGCTTACCGACTGGTGCCGGAACAAACGAGTTTGCTGGCTCGGCAAAAGGAATTGCTCGCCGATCTGCGCGATGGATCTGCCCGTAACCGTCGCTTCGCGGCCGAGGGTGAGGTCGGAATCTGGGCTGCGTACCACCAGACTCTGTTTCGCCGAATTGAGCTTCTGATCAATCAGGTGGAACAAGGAACGGACTATACGGCACCTGTCTACCTGCGATATGGGCAGGCATTTTCCGGCGCAGGACGGCATCATGAGGCGTGGATTGTCTTTGCTGAACTGGCAGAAGACTCCGCATGTCCGGTGGCTCTCCGTCAGGAGGCGCATTATCGTTGGATCTTTGCGGCGCAGGAGTTGGCCCGGTGGGAGGATGGGCTCCGGATCGGGATGCTGTTTGTTGATCGTTATCCGGCGGCGCCCCAAGCACCGATGGCCTTGTTTCTCATCGCCAATGCCCATCAGGAACTGGGAGACTATCCCGCCGCCGTTGCTTTGTTGACCCGGCTTTTGACAGAATATCCCGGGCACCCGTTTCACGCCCGGTGGCTCTTTACCCGCGGTTATGTGCGCTTGTTGCAGGAGAAAAACGCGGATGCCCGGGCCGACTTTCGGGCCTATCTTGATGCCGCTCCGGAAGCTGCACTCGCTCTCCACGCCTCTCTCTGGCACGCTTTATCGTGGTATTTTGAGAAAGCTCATCAAGAAGCTCTCGCAGAGCTGGATGTGCTGCTGCAGGAGACTCCCGAAGACCACCATCTGCGCGGTGAAGTCGAATACAGGCGGAGCTCGGTGCTCTATGCTTTACGCGATTATGCGGGCGCGCTGGAGCAACTTGAGCATTATCTGGCACGCTTTCCCGAACACGGGCGACGCACCGAGGCACAGGTTCTTCGCGGGGATACCCTGATGGGACTGGGGCGACTGGTGGAAGCGTCGGTGGCATTTCGGCAGGTGGGCTCCGAGGCGGGGAATCTATTCCCCTATGCCGTGTTTCAGACCGGAAAAATCTATCGGGCTCTGGAGGAATACGCGCTCATGGCAAAGCACTTTGCGGCCTACGTCGCTCGGGATGACCTTGTTGCCCATCCGCGGGTGAGTGAAGCGCTTTACTGGATCGGATGGGCTCATCAACAACAAGGTCAGCTGACGAGCGCGTTTCCGGTATTTGAGGAGGCACTGGTCCGGTTTGGAAATGATCCCAACGCGTTGGAAATAGGATCGATCCTCAAGGAGTTGCACAAACTGCATCGCCAGTTGCAGGCACCTCGGGAGCCTAACAATCATGGGGCCCGCGGGGTGCTTTCATTTCCCTCGTTCATGGACTGGATAACCGCCGAGCAAGGGCTTGCCCGGGAGGAAAAACGATGGACCTATTACAGTCGGTTGCGGCTCTATGAGGTGGAACGAAAGGCGGCGGGCGGGCAGTTCCTCTTGGAAGAACTGGGAGAAACCGTGCCTCTCGAAGCGCTGGATGCAGAAGGGTTGGCTAAGGTCGGACTGGCGTGGCAGGAAGCTGGTCGGACAGAAGCGCGTCAGTTCTTTGATGCGCTTCTGGAACATTATCCACAATCTCCAGAACGAGCGGCCGGCTATTTGGGTCTTGGGCGGATCGCGTTTGCGGAGGCCGATTATGCGTTAGCAGGAGACCTTCTCGGCCGACTCATCGCGGAGCTTCCGGGACATCCGCTTGCTATAGAAGGGACGCTGCTCTACGGGCGCGCTCAGCTCGCGTTACGTGAACCGGATAAGGCCGTTCCGGTGCTTGAAGAATTATTGCGACTGAAAAGTGCTCGGGGGAGGCCGCACGCCGAGGCGCTCATATTATTGGGCGAAGCCGCGGAAGGAATCGAACAGTGCGACCGGGCAATCGCTTATTATCAGCGTGTCTACAACATGTATCGGGCGTATCCGGATCTGGTAGGTGCCGCCTATCTGCGCTCGGCCCGATTGTTTGAGCAAGCGGACGACTTGACCGCGGCTTGGCGAACGTATCGGGAAATCATCTATTTCGAGGACCTTGCAGGTTCGGAAGTAAGGAAAGAAGCGGAGCGCGCCTTCGAGCGATTGACTCCACTGCTCCCTCCGGAAGCGGTAAACGCACCGCAGCTGACAGATCTGGATGGAGGTGCGACGTGAGGCGAAGGTGGCTGATAATGATCTATTTCATGATGGTCAGCGGGGGCTTCCTCTATTCAGAGGTTTCGCTTTCAAAGCTCATCGAGGTCTTGGCAGAACCGGTCGTTGTCGAAACGCGAACGGGACAAATCTTTTCCGGAACCTGCGTAGAAGTGAATCCAGAGCGTCTGGTTTTACTGGCCGAGGCAGATGACGGATCTGTTGAGTATACCTTTTTCCGGAGCGAGGTTGTGCGGATCACCTTGCCAGGCGGCTCCTTGAAGCAGAAGGCCCTTGAGCTGATCGCCGCTGGGGATGTGGGGCGGGGATTGAAGTTGATCGATCTGCTGTTCGCACAGCAGGCCCCCTTTCATTCCTACCTGGCACCCGCAACAGGTAGCTGGTTTGTAGAAGCGCTGCCGCTCTATCGCACAAACGGCCGCTTGAATGACGGCTTGGCCCGCGCGCAAAAGCTCGCAGCTGAATGGGTGCTCGATGAAGGCGACTGGGTGCTGCTGGAGGATGAAATCCTGCTGAGCACGCTCCTCGCCGGACGTGCTGTTCAAGCGGAAAAACTCGCGCGCGTGTGGATTGCACGGCAGCCGCGGGACGCATCCTCGGCGCTTGGCTGGTATGCGCTCGGCACGATTCAACGGCAGACGGGTGAGGATGATTCGGCCCTGTTTACGTTTTTGCGGCCCATCGTGTTTTGCGGCCATACGCCAGTTCCGTTCCTCGCGGAATGTTATGCCGGAGCGATTGAAGTAGCGCTGGCGTTGAAGCGGGATTCCACGGCTGCGGCGTTGTATCGTGAGATGGCAGCGCGACAGCTCACCTGGCCGCAGGGGGCACCGGCTCTACCCGAGTCGTTCATTTCCCTTTTTCCTTAATCCCAGCTGAACTTACAATGATTCGATTATCGCCTGCATCCATTCCTGCCCTGCTCTCCTCCACCGGATTCATTTTGGGAACACATCGCTTGTCTGCCGCCACTGATGCCGCCTCGGCAAGCGATTCGGGAATTCAGCTGCTCGATCTCTTGCTGGAAGGCGGTTGGGCCATGTATCCGCTCGGATTGTTGATGTTGGCCATGTTCTACCTGATTTTTCACTGCTACACGCAGACGGGGCCGCGGCATTTTTTCCCACCACAGCTCGACCCCCTCTCGGCACGATTGTCTGCACGGGACGTGAGCGGTGCCCGGCAGCTCTTGAAAAAATCGGACACCGCGTTGAACCGGCTGATGGAAATTTCCCTGGCAAAGGCGCGCCTTGAACGAAGCGACCTCAATCGCGAAGCAATGGAAGCCGCGTTTATTGATGCGGCCGAGGGCGAGGAAAATGCGGTCTCACAGTGGGTAAATTATCTCAATGTGATCGCCACAGTGGCCCCGATGGTCGGCCTGCTGGGGACCGTCAGTGGCATGATTGGCGCATTTCAGAAAATCGGCCAAGGCGGTATGGGGAAGCCGGATGAGTTGGCGGGCAACATCGGAGAAGCCCTGATCACCACGGCCACTGGATTGGTAATTGGTATTCCCGCGATGATCGCCTACTTTTATTTCCGCAACCGCCTGAGCACGAGAATGATACAGATGGGTCAGGCCGCGGGTACCTTGATGGATTGTCTGGAAGATACTCCGGCACCGGAGATCCCGATCCCGACTGAAGTTTCACTGCGCTGAGTCGCGTCAGCGCTTGCGCATGGCAACAGCCAGCGTCTTGGCAGCCTCGGCTGCGGCCTTGGCAAACCCTTCGCCCGTCCCGGCGTAGATGATCCCCCGTGAGCTGTTGATAAGAAGGCCGTAGCCGTCCTCTGTCCTACCCGCCGCCAGCACAGCATCGAGATCCCCGCCCTGGGCTCCGACGCCCGGAACCAACAAAGGCAGGTCGGGTGCCAGTTCTCGCACGCGGGCCAGCTCCTTGGGGTAAGTCGCGCCGACCACCAAGGCCAGATTGCGGCGTGCATTCCAGGGTCCTGCCGCGAGTCGGGCTACCGTTTCGTAAATAGCCTCGTTTGTCTCCTTTGTGCGCAATGCCTGAATCTCGCCGGAACCGGTATTCGAGGTGCGGCACAAGACGATCGTCCCACGATCGGTGTAATCTGTAAATGGAGCCAAGGTGTCTCCGCCCATGTAAGGATTCACCGTCACCGCATCGGCACCGTAAATTTCAAAGGCTTCCTTGGCATACATGCGGGCGGTGTTGCCGATGTCGCCGCGCTTGGCATCAAGGATGATGACCTTGGTCGGATAGGCCTCCCGCAGATAGCGAATGGTTGCTGCCAGCTCGTCGAGGCGGTCCTGACCGGCGTAGTGCGCGAACTGGGGTTTGAAGGCGCAGGCGTAAGGCGCGGTGGCGTCAATCAGCGCCCGATTAAACGCGTAGAGCGGCTGAGGCTCTTCGTGGAGGTGTTGAGGAACCCGGGCGAGTTCGGGATCGAGCCCGACACAGAGCATGGAATCCACTTCCCGCCATGCAGCAGACAGCTTTCCGTAAAATGACATGGCGGCATGCTTATTCTCGCCCCTTCAGAGACGAGAAAAAAACGCCGGTTCAGGCGCTTTCTCTTCTTGTCGGGAAATTAAATTTGTCCGACGAGGCGTGGCCTACCACGGCCGATGGGTTGCGCCTCTCTTACTGCTCGTCGCCGGGAGGCAGCAGCTTTTCAAGCTGTTGTCCGTGGCGCTGCCAGACAGTGGCGTTTTCCAAAGTATCAAGCAGGTCGAGAGCCCGCCGGGCTTGTTCCGCATTGCCTGCGGCCCATTGTGCCCCGGCTAATAAATAGGCTGCCTCGCCGCGTAGCGGGCTGAGCACTTCAGGATCGCGGGCTACCTGATCGAGCAAAGCAGTCGCATCCGGGTTGCCGAGTTGCAGGCGTGCCATGGCTGCGCCGAGTCGGGCACGTGCATTGACTGGTGTGCCTTCAAGACCTTGTTGCGCTGCATCATAACGTTCCAGCGCATCAGTAAAGTTTCCAGCGGCATAGGCCTCGTCAGCGATTTCAAGATAAGCGAGTCCACCCAAGTGTGTATCAGGATGTTGCTGAGCAAACTCCAGCTTATCAGTGGACGTTTCAAGTGCACTGAACTCTGCCGCCCGGCGCGCTGCATTGCGCTCCTGCATGTAGTCGTAAACCTGATACCCGACAACGATCACTGCAATCACGGCGATCACGCCAAACAGGGTCGGCCCATTCTTTTTCCAAAAGTCGTTGAAACGATCCTCCAGGTCGGCGTCCGGGGGAAGGTCGCTGTGCGGCGCAAGGTCGATCAAGTGCTCGCGTTCAGCGTCCTGCGGGGAAGGAAGTTTCTTATCGTCTTTCATCAGCTGGGGTGGAGAAAAACGCGCAACCTTTCGATATTTTGGCTCAGCGTCAACGGGAATTGCTGCCATGCAAAGCGCTTGACCAAGGGAATGGGCGGCTCAGGATGCGGCTCGTGCCAGTCGTCACCCCTACCCTTTCGGTTGTTGTTCCGTGCTACAACGAGGAGAAAACCATCCGGACGATTCTCGAGCGTATCTGCCAATCGCCCACCCCCATCCATCAGATTATCGTGGTGGATGATTGTTCCTCGGACAATAGCCGGTCGATTCTTGAGGAGTTGAAAACGTCTTTCGATGGACCGCTGACGGTGCTTTATCATGAGCGCAATCGGGGCAAAGGAGCAGCGCTCAGAACCGGGTTTGCGGCGGCCACGGGCGAGGTGGTGGTGGTGCAGGATGCCGACTTGGAATATGATCCCTCAGAGTATCCTATCTTGCTCAAGCCGATTGCGGACGGTCGGGCGGATGCTGTCTTCGGGTCTCGCTTCATGGGGGGACAGGCGCACCGCGTGGTTTATTTCTGGCACATGGTCGGCAATCGCCTCCTGACCCTCGCCTCGAACATGGCGACAAACATCAACCTGACGGACATGGAAACCTGTTACAAAATGGTCCGGCGGGAAACCCTCGAGCAAATCACGATCGAGGAAGATCGGTTTGGCTTTGAGCCGGAGTTGACCGCTAAACTGGCGGCACTGCGCTGCCGGATCTATGAGGTGGGTATTTCCTACTACGGCCGCACCTACGAAGAAGGCAAAAAAATCGGGTGGAAAGACGGATTTCGCGCCCTTTGGGCGATCGGCAAGTATAACCTGCGCCGCCGCCCCTTAGCTGGCAGGAAGCAGGTCTGCGATTGAAGATTCAGCCGATTCCATTTCCGCGGATTCCAGAAAGGGCTTGTGCCGGCGAAGCGAGCTGGTCCAATAGCATTCCGCCGGATGCCTAAGATTCGCCCCATTCGCACAGCCGCCCGCGCCGTCGTCATATGCGATGGCAGGCTTCTGGCCACCAAAATGCGGGACGCGCAGGGGGTCTATTACATTTTGCCCGGCGGCGGGCAGAACCCCGGAGAGACATTGGAAGAAACCGTTCGGCGGGAGTGTCTGGAGGAAGTCGGTGTCGAGGTAACGGTTGAACGTTTGCTCTACGTTCGTGAGTATATCGGTAAAAACCATACCTTCAGCGCACGCCACGCGCAGTTTCACCAATTGGAGACTGTCTTCCTTTGCTCGATCAAGGATCCTCACGCCGCCTGTCCGGGAGCGGTGATCGACAACCACCAGATTGGCGTCTCGTGGCTGGCGTTAGAAAACCTGCAACGCATCCGGTTCTACCCGGAATCCGTGAAGCAGTTTTTTAACGGGACCTCAATCGACGTGTTTCCCCTCTATCTCGGCGACTGCAATTGATCCGGCCGCGCCTACCAGAAGAAATAGTCATTCCGGTCCGACAGGTATTCTTCTGAAGGAGGCTCATAAAGTGCCCGCCAGACGGAGGCGTAGCGATCCCAGTCTCCGAGCACGAGCCCGTCGAACACCGTTTTTGGCAGTGCCTTTCGGCCCCAGGGGCCGCACTTCAGGCGTTCATCAAAGAGATCTTTTCCTTCGGTCAGTCCGAAATAGAGGGCGCGGCGTTCCTGGTGGGCCTGAACGGAGAGTAGCCCCAGACGTGGGTCCGGATGGCACTCGACAAAGCGTCGGAGCACCATCTGGTGACGAAGCATTTCGATACGTGCGGAGCTCACCGCGTCGGACAGAGACGCGCCTGCGCCGTAACCATAACTGCGCGTCCCGTTAGTAGGCTCATCCCTGAAGGTGACGACTACCACCGCACCTGCAGTGCCAGGCACCAGAATTTCCACCACTTGGCAGCCATCTTTATCCGCCGGATGAAGCCGATGTCCGAGGCGTCCTTCCCACCAATGCAATAACCCAAAGCGTTCCAGGGCCTCCAGGCGCGCTTTCCGCCTCGCCCGGAAGTGGAAGAGCCCGGGAAACGCCGCCATGCCGGTCGTGGTTGGATCAATGTCAAACCCGTAGACAGTTCGGGCCATGGAATCGACCCGGTCCCAGAACGCCCAACGTTCGATGGCTTCAGAGACTGCCATAAACCGAGCAATTAACTCGGTCAGATGAGTCCCGCCGCCGTCAGCATTACCATAGTACTTGCTGCGCTCTCTTCGGGTGGGCCGCAGGTGTTCAACGAGGTAGGCGCTCACATTGTAAAAAATCCCTTGCGGGGTCTGCATCCGCCCTCGCTCGAGGTGCTCAATCGGGCCCCCGTCTTCTTTCAGGATCTTCTGGTAACGAAAGGGGGCCATATTCAGATCGAACGGGGTGGCTAAGCGTTCCCATGCGTTCGGGCGCGTTTTCCAACGCTCCTGCGCTGGCACAACAACACGGGATTTCGGGATGGAGAGGGCGAGCGTCATGGCAGGCTGCTCCCGTTAGCGAGGACGATCACCTTCGCAGGGCCATACGGGCAGAGGGCCCTTGGGCAAATCTTGAAAGCTGTCGAAGTCTTGAAGCGCGGTAGAGGGAGTTGAGTCCACCTCTTGAGATATGCTATCGGCTGCGTGGCTGAATCCTGCTGAAAGGAGCAGTGTTGTGATGACCGAAAGGACGATTTTTTTAACGTTTGTTTTCATGACGGTGAGAGTTTATCACCGTTTTGCCTTGCTCCGATACGGCTCCATTTCGTCACTTAAGCCCAATGGGAGCCCCTTTCCCCCAGCTTTGCTTTGCCTCTTTCTGGGTATCTCTTTGCTGGGCTCTGGGGTGCGCCGGCAGCACTACTTGGTGGCCTGAGACGGATGCAGGTTATCCATTACCCTTGGCAAAAGAAGTCGCTCCTCCCGGTGGTTGGAGAGCGCCAGTTTGGACAGTAGCTGAGGATTTGCGGGGGCGGATCGTTGCAGGGGCGGCAGAAGGTGTTCAGGTCTTTGATGGGCACCTGTGGCGCTCAACCCCATTTAGACATTTCGAATCCAGCCCGTTGATCGCGATGGACGGGTTAACGGGCAATCTATGGTGCATCTCCCGGAAAGAATTCGGTTACTTTTCCGATACCGACCACCTTTCGCGGAAGAGCTATGTTTCTTTGGCCGATGAATTGGAAGAGGCTCTAGGCGAAAGACGCTGGGGAGCGTTTCGGCTCGCCGCAGTGGGCGGTTCGGTGGTGGCATCGATTGACCACAGTGTGTGGGGTTACGATGGAAAATCGTTCCGCCATCTCGATCGTCAAGATTCCGGTTGGGGAGCAGTCTCCGCCTTTAACGGGGGGTACTATTGGTACCAAGGCAACGATCGGGCCGGTGTATTAACTGCGGAGGGATTCTCATTGCGAAGCATCCGGCCTGTGGATAGCGATATTTTTGAACAGGCAATCAAAGACTCAGGAATTTCTGTTATTTCAACAAGCGGATTATGGTATGTTCCACATAATCAGAGCGACCCAATTTTACGTTGCGATCCGAAGAATTTGATGGAACTTATGGGTCGAGCTTATTATGTAGATGCAGTCCCTCTTGAAGAAGACCTCTACGTCTTTGGGACGTTTGAAGAAGGCTTGAAAGTGATGAGCCTTAGGGGTGGTGTCGTAAGAGACATGAACACCGCTCCTGCTGACGGGGTATCCACTTCTTTAGATGGTCGAAGGATTATTCGGACCAACAAAATGCAAAACGGAGATTTGTTTGTCACTTTTTCCGACAAGGTTGTGCATTGGCAGAAGCCAGGTCAGGTGTGGAATTGGTCTCAATCAGGCTTAAGTGGCGCTCGGATGTTTTTCCGTGGCGAATCCAGGCTATTTTCTTTCATTGAGGGGGTATTTCAATGGGACCCTAATGATGGCTTGGTTCGACGGATCTCACTTCTCGATGGGCGCTATTTCAGTTCCGTTAAGAAGAGTGGCGAAGGCGATTGGTTTGGCTTTCGAGATTGGGTATTATGGAAAGATCAAAACAGTGAGCAGGAATATCATCTCGACGGACATTTATCAGATGAAATTCTATCTATTTATCGGCTGGATGATGAAGGCGCTGCGGCCTTGGTGGTGGGGAAGGATACATGCCATCTCGTGAGGCGTCAGGGGGACGGGCTGGTGATTGAGCCACTGGGGAAGTCCCTTGAAGGCTCTGTTCATTCGGCGTTCTGGGAAAATTTTATATGGATGCTATCGTCTGATGGAACCGTCGAGCGAGGCACTTTAGCTCACACTGAAGGTCGGTGGACAATCTCTGATCGGAAACGCTGGAATCTGGGAAGCGGTATTGTAGAGCGAGGTGGATTCAGCTTTTGGGGACAAAATCCGGTTGTTTATCTTTCACAAGGAGCGTATGTCTATGACAATGTTGAGGACCGCTGGGCGCGGGTTTCAGCTTTTGATCAACTTGAGGTGACGGGGCAGCTGGTTCAAGCGACCGGCGAAATCGTGGTGGTTGGAAGAACGCGCAGTGTTGCAGATATTGAACAACCATTAATTCTAAATTTAGGAACAAACCCATCTATGGATGTGGTTCCGGACGTCCGGTGGATAGGGGCGGATCTTTCCATCAAGCTGCCCACTATTTTCCATCTTGATGAAGAGCGGGACATCTGGTGGATCGGTGGAGAGGGTCGGCTCTTTTCGGTGGCGGATTCAGTGCTGCGATCCATTGATGATATTCCGAAGCTGGAGGTGGTCTCGAATTTGCCGCGGGTGGCGGAGGGAAAGGTGGCTGAACTGCCCTTTGACAGCGGGTCGATTCAGTTCAATTGGTTTTTCCGGAACTGGATGGAAGCGCCCCCATTCAAGGCCGAAGTGCGTTTGGGCGGCCGACAGTCCGAGTGGGAAGTCTTGAGCGATGCGCAGGTCCAGTATGCGGGATTGCGCGAGGGCACCTACCGTTTTGAAACCCGGATTATTGATGCCTTGGGGCGGGTTCACCCCGGGCCCATAACGGTGTTTCGCGTGTTGCCGCCTTGGTTTCGTTCTCCCCTGGCCTACGCATCGTACCTGCTCTTGCTGGTGCTGACGGTCTACGTGGCCTTTCGGATCTACAGCATGCGGGAGCGGGTCCGCCGGGAGCACCTCGAGATCCTTGTGCGCCAGCGAACGATGGAGCTGGAAGTGGCCAATGCCGCCAAGAGCGAATTCGTCGCCAACATGAGTCATGAGTTGCGCAATCCAATGAACGGCGTGATTGGGCTGAGCGAACTGTTGGGTCGGACGCCGCTGACGGTCGAACAGCAATCTTTCGTCAAGACGATCCGCGCCTGTGCCGAGCAGCTGGGCCAGATGATCGGGGACGTGCTCGATTTTGCCAAAATTGAAGCCGGACGTATGCGGCTGGAAAAGCAACCCTTTGGACTGCGCTCGATGATCGAACGTGTGGTGGAAATCGCCTCATGGGATGCCACCCAAGCACAGCGCCAAATTCATTTGTCGATCGAGGGTCCGGTGCCACAGCTTGTCGTCTCCGATGAACGTAAGATTACGCAGATTCTGGTCAATTTCCTGTCCAACGCCTGCAAATACTCGGAAGGTGCCGAAATCGGGTTGCGGGTGCGGACGGAGATCTTGATGCGCAACCGGATTCAGGTGCGGTTCGAAGTCGAAGATGGGGGGCCGGGCCTGACGGAGGAAGAACGGAAGCGGGTCTTTGAGCGTTTTTACCGTTCTCCGCGGGTCACCAACAGTCCTGTTCGCGGTTCGGGGCTGGGCTTGGCGGTTTGTGCAGAAATTGCCGAATTGCTGGGGGCGCACATCGGTGTGGACCGCAACAATCGCGGCGGCTCCACCTTCTATCTGGAGCTGGCCATGGTCCTGCCTGAGGGCGCGGATCCGACGGCCCCGACTCCCGATTATGACACCGACTATATCGGATCGGTATTGGTGGCGGATGACATGGATTATAATCGCTTGGTCGGGGCGGGTCTTCTGGAGTCCCTCGGTTTTTCTGTCACTTCAGTCAGTTCGGGCAAGGAAGCGCTCTCCTGCCTGTTGGCCGCTGATTTTGATTTCGCGTTTCTGGATTTCGACCTCCCGGACATGACCGGGCCCCAGATCGTGGAAGAATATCGCCGCCAGCATGCCGAGGGAAGAACCCGCTTCTTCGCCGTAACGGCTTACGTCAGCGAGTCGAAGCGTCAGGCATGTGAGAAAGTCGGGATGGAAGGTTACGTGAGCAAGCCAGTCAGTCGCGCCAAGCTCCGGGAAGTCTTGCTCGCGAGCGGCATTGACGAAGGAGCGCTGGTCAAAGGTTTGCACCGCCCGCCTCCCAAAGTGGACGACTATGATCTCGAGCCGCTGATTATGTTGGCCCGCGGCGATCGGCAACGATTGTTAGCCAAGACGGAGGACTACCTGCGCTCCCTCGACGTGGAAATTGCGCAACTGCGTGAGTTGATCGAACGGCCGGAGTCTGAACATTTCCAGATTCGCCGTCGTCTGCACCGGCTCCTCTCTCACGGCGGGATTTTGAAAGCGGCGGATCTGGTCAAGGCAATCGAGGGCATGGGTGATGCGGTCAAAACCCTTCCAAGGGATCAGTGGCTGGATCCACTCGAAGATCTCGAAGAAAGCGCGCGCGAGCTCGGCGTTAATCTGCGGCGGATTGTCGAATCATATCGCTCGCACGGGTGAACCCCTTGGAGAACGCATAGCGCACAAGCTCATGGGTTCCGGATAGCCCGAGCTTGCTGAGAACGTTGCGGCGGTGGCTGTGAATCGTGTGGATCGAAAGGCCGGTTTTTTCGGCGATTTCCTCATTGCGCAGGCCGACGCCGAAGAAGCGCATCATCTCCAGTTCCTTCTCACTTAGTATCTTGGAGAAGGTATTCGGGTTCATCCGTTCAGCCATTTTGTACTGATGGATCGTCGCCGCATAATAAGTCCGCCATTCCGACACTTCCCGGAGTGCATGTTCGAGGCTTTTGACGTTTTCGCGCGTTTTGTCGACGAAGCCGATCATGGTGCTGCGGAGCACTCGCGAGAGGGTAAATTCATCTACTTGGCTGCTCACCGCTATCATCCGCAACCGAGGATCCTTAAGAGAAAATTCGTCCGCCAGATCGACACCGTCCCCATCGGGGAGATCAATGTCGCAGACAACCAAGTCGAACTTCCGCTTGGCGAATTCGATACGGGCGCTTTCGCAGGATTCCGTTCCGACCACCACCTTGCAGCCGATCCGGTCCACCAGGATTCCCTCGATGACGTCTCGAAACATCGCATGGTCTTCGACGATCAGCACGTCCATACTGGCAGACTCTAGATTACCGCACCCGGAGATCCATCCAATTTTTAAGCTTTCCGCGAGGGGTATGAAGGATCTGTGGCAAGGGCCGGCAGTCACTTACCCGAAAAAGGGTAATCCTGACTAAGGCGCTCCTAACATTTTTTTGATAATCTTAAGGAAATACTTTCGATGGCTCGCCTCCAGCAGATTACTTCCCGTACCTTTAATGGCTCCAAGCGTGTGCTGGTGGTAGAGGACGACGTGATCGCGCGGATGATCCTCGCGCGGTGGTTTGACCGATGGGAGATCGGTTATGACATGTTCGCCAGTCCTGCTGAGGTAATGAGCCGTCTCAGTCATAATCCCTATTGTCTAGCGCTGATTGACTACCACCTCCCCTACATGAATGGGTTGGAATTGGTGCGGGAGATGCGGTCTGCTGCGAAGCGTTACCGTTATCAACCGCCCTCCTTTGCCATCCATACCACAGATTCGGATCTGCGTGGCTACGTACAGAACGAAGATGTGGAGTGGTTTCTCGTGAAGCCCGTCCCGCACGCGCGGCTGGCTTCAGTCCTCTCGGAAACAGGCTGTAAGCCTGCTCTCATCGAAGATCCCCTTCCCGCTCATCAATCGATGCACCGGCAAAACGTCCGCGCCGCTTCATCCCATGCCTGACGTTGGCAGAACACTGTTCGAAGGTTAAGGTAGCGGCCGCCGTTCCCCCTGGTTGGTTCCCTTAGGGAGCGGCGGCCTTTTTTGTTCCCGGCAGCGGGTTCTTCGGCTTGTAGGCTTGGCAGGAGCAGTTGGGTTGGTTCGACTGCCAAGTGCGTACGTGAATTCGCGCCCGATTGTTTATGAAGCTTTTTGATGATTATGACTACGACTTGGCCGTTCGGTGGGGCGAAGGAACCCCACCGCTCGCCAGCCTTTTTGAGACGTTTCGGAATCAAGAGGATGTGTTCGAACGTACACTTCGTCGCTTGGGAACCTACGTGGACGACCTTCGAGGGATCCCGCTCAAGCCCGATGCGGAAAGACCGGACCTGCCTCATTGGGACAACGGATTTCTGCCGTCTCTGGATATTATCTCCCTGCACGGGCTGATTCGTGAGGGGAAACCGCGGAAGCTGATCGAGATCGGGTCCGGGAACTCCACCCTTGTCAGCCACCATGCACGGGGGATCGCTGGCATCGACATGGAAATCGTGTCAATCGACCCATATCCACGCGCCGATATCGATCGCCTCTGCGATCGGATGATCCGCCAACCTCTGGAGCGCGTCAATCTGACCTTGTTTGATGAGTTGGCCCCGGGCGACATTTTGTTCTTCGATGGTTCGCACCGGACTCTTCAAAACTCCGATGTAACGGTCTTTTTCCTCGAAATCCTCCCGCGAATTCCGGCAGGAACGGTGGTCCAGATCCACGACATCTGTATTCCTTACGACTATCCCTCGGAGTGGCGCGACCGGGCTTATTCGGAGCAATACATGCTTGCGGTACTGTTGCTGTTCGCCCCGGAAAAGTGGGAGATTTTATGCCCCAACCTTTTTACCGCCTATACCGGAATCGCAGGGAGAGTGTTTGAGGGTTTTTGGAACGAGCTGCGTATCCCGGCCAACATTCGGCACGGAGGCAGCTTTTGGATGCGGAAAATCGGATGATGGAATGGCGAAGCGGCCCGGATCTGCTCGCGATGGCGGGGCTTCTGCCGGTGACGTGACGGTAAATCAAGACGTGCCTCTCGTGACCATGGATGAAAGCAGAACCGTGCTAGCGAAGAGCGAGTGGTGGACCTACCCGCTCGGGGTTTTTCTCGTTAGTCGGGCCATCGTCTTTGGAGCATCTTTTTTAGCCTTAAAGATTTTTTATACCCCTGGCCTGCCGATGCCCTGGCGAGTGGCTCCCGGCAATTTATGGATCGATGGTTGGGTCCGTTGGGACTCTGGATGGTACCTCCGAATCATTGCCGAAGGGTATTTTTATAATCCCGCCGCGGAAAGCGCGGTCGCCTTCTTTCCGCTCTACCCCCTCCTGGTGAAGGGGTTGACGCCCTTTTGCGGGAGCGCGGTGGTGGCAGGTATTCTGTTGAGTAATCTGTGTTTTCTTGCAGCGCTCCTAGTATTCTTCAGTTGGGCTCGACAGGTGGGACTTTCCGTTAACGCAGCCCAACGAGCCGTGTGGTACTTGGCCATTTCACCAGTCGCCTTTTTCTTTAGTGCGGTTTATACTGAGAGTCTGTTCCTCCTTCTTGTCGTGCTGTCGGTCTACCTCGCAGGCGCTCGGCACTGGTTTTTGGCAGCGGTCGCCGCTGCATTGGCCTCATCAACCAAGGTGGTGGGCATCCTGATGTGGGGAGTGCTCGGTTTAATGTGGATGGAAGCACACGGGTGGCGTTGGAGTCGGATTGCAGTGCGAGAGAATTGGGCAGAGCTGGGGAAAGCCCTGAGGACGCGTTGGCGATCCTTTCTCGCCTTACAGGTCGCGCCCTTGGGGATGGCGGGCTACATGATTTACCTCTACGCAGCATTTGGCGATCCCTTGGTGTTTTTGCACACGCAGCAACATTGGGGTCGTGCGGATGGCGGAGTGTGGGCTGCTTTTAGCGAAGCGTGGAGTGTGCTGTCGGAGCGGGACTGGTGGGGATCGGCGGGTGATTGGTTCCCGCCTGAGAACCAAGCGCACTTTCTATGGGATTTTTCCTTGGGTCTCTTGGTTTTAGCGACCGTTCCATTTGTGTTTCGGCGGTTCGGGCCCGCCCTTGGAATGTTGGCGCTGCTTATCCTTCTGGTGCCTCTGAGTTCCGGCACATTTGTGAGTATGGCCCGCTACACCGTGATCCTGTTTCCGGTTTTTGCCGTCTGGGGAACGTTCGGAGGACGTGTTTGGGTGGATCGGGCAATTTCGGGTTTGTTTATCCTCTTTCTCGTGATCTGTACTGCGATGTTTGCCCTCTGGCGAGGAATTGTCTGATGGGCGATATCTTGCGAGGCATGAACTCTCTTCTTTGCTCTCCTGTCTAATTGATTGAAATGCCGGTATGCTCTTAGCCGTAGTTGTTCCGTTGTGGGTCGTCACATCAGCTCTCTTGGCTGGTTATCTCATTGTTCCATTTATTCGGCCTGAGCCGTACCTGTCGCGCCCAGCGTTGGCGTTACTTGCCGGCCTCGCCTTATTGATCGTCGTCCTTTCGTGGCTGGGTGCGTGGCTCGGTAGCGATCTGTATGCTTACCCGTTGCTGGCGATGGTAGTAGGTGCTCCCTTGTTGATTCGGCCCACCAGAAGAGCGCTGTTGTCGGATCTCAAAATGCTGAGTGGGAACGCGTGGTTCTGGACCCATCTTACGGTTGCGGTGCTGCTGGTGGGGTTTCTCAACAACCCGAACCTTCTCCCCGGAAGCCCCGTCCTGTTCGAAGGACGAGGTAACCACGATGTCCTTCACTGGGTAGTCTGCGCGGACGCCTTGCGCGATCAGGGATATCTCTATCCTGTGATACAACGCGAAGCGGGGGGATTCATCTTTGCGCAGTTCGCCGGCTGGTGGACTTGGGACGGCAGGTTGGGGAGCGAGCTTTTGCTGGCGTGGATCTCTACCCTCGTCGGAGCCGAGCCGGCGTTTATCTACAACGCATTTGCCGCCAGCATGTTGGTGTTCTGGGGGGCGGGGGTAAGTCAGCTGGCCAGCGCGTTTGGGAGCCGACGGCTGCCGCACTGGGTGCCAGCGGTCACACTACCACTGCAACCGGCGTTTGTTTTTTATTATACCAATGGGAATTTGCCCAATCTGCTGGGTGCGATCCTCGGGGCAGGCGCGGTGACTTTATTTGTGGCTCTGCTACGGGACCAAATTGCGCCTCTCTGGCGTAGATGTGCGGTGGCGGCGATGATGTTGAGTGGAATCCTCACCACCTATCCCGAGCTCCTTCCATTTCTCGTGTTGTCGCTCTGCTTGATTCCGTGGTTGGACGGTGAACGGATCCCCTTGAGTCGAAGTATCCTCTTCGCGGGTGGGGCTTTCATCCTCGCCGCATTGTGGAATCCTATCAGCACTGTTCGGGGAGTGGGAACCGTCTGGATCAAGGCCACTGCGGATATAGCGGGAGGTCCGGGCAGTGTTTTAAGGGATTTGGAGGCGTATCAATGGATCCCTTCATTGCTCACCATTGATCCAGGGTTCGGGCATTCCCTCTCCGGAACGACCGGCCTCTTGTGCACAGGACTACTGGTGATAATGGTCGGCTTAGCCCGGAAATTTCACCAAAAAAGTATCGCGGCAAAGGTTAGGCTGCTGATAATCAGCAGGTAGCAAAACAAAACCATAACCTTACCGCGATGACAGAATGCAAGCAGTTGGAGATGGTCCTGCCAAGG